>Ga0066388_100002389_pt1 | contig 11431 bp, 9 predicted proteins | sample PanSoiMetaGPlot6_FD_64539 | JGI IMG/M metagenome (GOLD analysis project Ga0066388, IMG submission 64539) | Tropical forest soil microbial communities from Panama analyzed to predict greenhouse gas emissions - Panama Soil - Plot 6 (Hybrid Assembly) | ecosystem: Environmental > Terrestrial > Soil... | reverse complement strand
ACGAACACCATCGGATCGGTCGGCGAAACGCCGAAGAGCATCGATCGTGTCACGCCGGTCGCCAGCAGCGCGCCGCCCGCGCCGAGCACGATTCCCGGTACCAGCATCGCCACGACATCGCGCAGCACGAACAGCGTCATGGCGCGCCGGCTCGCGCCGAGCGCAACGCGGACGCCGATTTCGTTGGTACGCCGTGCGACCTGAAACGCGAGCAGGCCGAAGATGCCGAGGCTCGCGACGAGGATCGCCAGCAGCCCGAACAGCCCGCCCAGCGTGGCCATGATCCGCTCCGTGGCGATGCCTCGGTCGATCGCGGTGTCATACGCGATCGCCGTACGAACATGGAGCGCGGGATCGACGTCGCGCATGGTGCGGTCGAGCCCCGGCGCCAGCCGCAGGGGGTCGCCGGCGGCGCGCACCATGTAGTTGAACGTCATCGGCTGGTCCCCTTGCCGCTGTGTCCAGACCGTATACACCGTCCTGATGACGCCGTCGCGCAGGCGCTGGTATTTCGCGTCGCGCACGACGCCCACGATCTCGTAGGTGACGTCCACGGATGTGACCTGACGTCCAAGCGCCGATTGCTCACGGAAAAAATACCGCGCGAAGCTTTCGTTCACGACGGCGACCTTCGGCGATGTTTCCGTATCGCTGTCGCTGAACTCGCGGCCGGCGACGACCGGCGTTCCCAGCGTGGCGAAATAGCCTGGCGCCACGACGTTGAATCCAACCTTCTCGGATTCGTCCGGACGGAATGCGTATCCGTCCACGCGAACGTTTCGATCCCAGAGAAGTCCCAAGGCCGGCAGAATCTGCGCGGCGCTGGCCGACTCCACGCCCGGCAATGCGCGCAGCCGCTCCACGAGAGCCGACCGGACAGCCATTGCGCGCGCCGGCGGATACGGCCGGCTGTGGCGGAGACCGAACACGAGCACGCCGCCGCTGTCGAACCCCCGATCGACCGTGGCGAGCCTCACGAACGATCCCACGAAGAGCGTCGCGCCGACGATCAGCATCATCGACATCGCAAGCTGCGCGACTACGAGCGCCCGGCCCAGGCGGCCGTGACGCTGCGCACGCACTTCCTTTAGCGCCGGGTTCAGGTTGACGCGAACTGCGTGAAGCGCCGGCGTCAGGCCGGAAACGAGCGAGGCAACGAGCGCAATGGCCATCGTGAACCCGAGAACGCGCCCGTCGGGCGCCACCGACAGCAAGATGTCGCGGCCGCCCACGAAGAGCGTGTACAACCTCGTGCTCAGCCACTCGGCCAGGACGAGGCCTGCCGCACCGCCGATCGTCGCAAGCACGACGCTTTCGGTCAGCAACTGGCGCACGAGGCGTCCGCGCCCGGCGCCGAGCGCGAGGCGCACCGAAATCTCCCGCTGCCGCGCTGCCGCCCGCGCCAGGAGCAGGCCAGACAGGTTGACGCACGCCAGCATCAAGATGAGCGCCACGATCCCCATCAAGATCAGCAAGGGTCGGCCAACGCTGTCGCGAAACGGGTTGAAGCCGTCGGGCGCCGGGATCGCGAGGGCGCGCTGCCGCAGAATGTTGGCTCGCTCCTTGTCGGGCGCCTGCGAACTCTGTGACCGCACGAACGATTCGAACAGCACCTGCACTTCCGCATTCGCCTGCTCGACGGTCGCTCCGGGCTTCAATCTCGCGAGCATGTTCAGCCAGTTGAAGTCGGTGGACCGGTACTGCGGTCCGCTCGCCACCTTCATCAGCAGCGGCAGCGTGAGATCCGGAACGTGTCCCGCCATCGCGCTCTCGTACCACGACGGCGTGACGCCGACGATGGTGAAGAGGCGATCGCCGAGCGTGAAGGTCGAGCCGATGGCCGACGGGCTGCGGCCGAAGCGGCGCTGCCAGTAGCGATCGCTGATCACCGCCGCAGGCGATACCGGCGACGCGACATCGTCTTCCGGCCCCAGCAAGCGGCCGGCAGCCGCGTCGAGGCCAAGCACGCCGTAGTGTCCACCCGACACGAGATCCGTGGTGACGAATTCCTCCTCGCCGTCGATCACGATCGCCTGATTGGCCGTCTGCTGCGCGAACGCGCCGGAGATGGACTTCACGTTGTCGCGAAAATACTCGAACAACGGATACGACACGACGCCCGGCCGCCCATCCAGCAGCCGCGTGATCTGCACCAGCCGTCCCGGCTCACGGACCGGGAGCGTGCGCAGCATCACCGCGTTGATCAACGAGAAGATGGCGACGTTGGCGCCGATGCCGAGCGCGAACGACAGCACCGCCGCGGCCGTGAACCCGGGCGTCCTGCGAAGCGTGCGCCCGGCATAGCGAAGGTCGGCAGCCAGATCGTCGAGCAGCCGGCCGCGCACGTCGCGGACCGCGTCTTCGATGTGCGGCACGTGTCCAAATTGGAGGGACGCCTGCCGCTCGGCCTCCTGCCGGCTCATCCCGGCGGCCAGAAACTCCTCGACGAGCCGATCGCGGTGGAATCGCAGCTCGTCGCCAACTCGCGGGTCCCGTCGTCGGAACAAACGCATGACTTCACTCCGCCGTGCGCAGAACACCCGAGATCGCCGCCGACAGCCGATCCCAGTTCGCCCGCTGTTCCTCGAGTTGCCGTCGACCGAGCCTGGTGAGCGTGTAGAACCGCGCCTCGCGACCGGTTTCCGTTGCGGCCCATTCGGCGCGGAGCCAGCCGCGCTTTTCGAGGCGGTGGAGGGCGGGATAGAGGGAGCCTTGCTGGACCTGGAGCACGTCGCCCGACATCTGCAGCAGGCGCTGCGCGATCGCGTAGCCGTGAATCGGCCCGAGCGCGACCACTTTCAGGATGAGGACGTCGAGCGTGCCCTGGAGGAGGTCAGAGCGCTGACTGTCTGTGCCCATACCGAGACATTCTACATATCGATATGTAGAGCGTCAAGGTATAGCGGACGGCGCCGATCGTCGCCGCCCGTCGGTCTCAGCGCGCGTCGGCGCGCAGCGTCGCGGCGCGCCCCTGGTCCACCTTGGCGCGCAGCTTCCGGATGTAGCGGCTGGCGACGGTCGAGTCGAAGCCGCCCGCGCGGAACGCATCGCGCCACTGGCGATCGCTCAGCTGCCCGAGCAGCTCGCTTGCCCACCGCACGTCCTCGGGCGTGATTCGATCGTTCACGAGCCCGCGATACCAGGGATCGACGACGAGCTCGACGTGCCCGTTGCTCGTGCCGAGGACGAACGGCGTCGTCTCGAACGCCTCGATGTTGCCCTTGCGCGGCGCGAAGCGTTCGACGTCTCCGAGGGCCGCGCCGAGGTCGCGAACCACGTACAGCAGTTCGGTCCTGCCGCCGCGGGTGTACTCGTACAGCGTGTTGTTGCTGTTCTTCAGGTCGGAGTCGTTGAACATCAGCAGCATGACCAGCAAGCCGTTATACGGTCTGCTGCCGATGAACGGATTCGCCGACCAGCTCCACGGGCCGGCATCCTTCAGCGATTCGAGCTTCAGCCGGAACCGTCCACCCGGCTCGACGTGCGTGCCCCAGTCGTCTTTCAGGATGAATTCCCGCAGGTAGTACACCGGCGGCTGGTGGTACCCGACCGCCGACAGCAGTCGCGACAGCGCGACTTCCACGGGCGACTCGTCGTCGAGCGCGCCCGGATACGGCTGCTTCACGCTCCAATGGCGGCCCTGCGAATCGGCGACCGTCATGCCGAGGTTCACGCCCGAGCGTTTCCGCTCGACGTACGTGTAGGTGTCGCGCGGATCGGGCGCGAGCTCGCGGCCCCACGGGCCGTCGAACAGATCGCGGCTCGTCAGGTTGGAGGGCCGCTCCCACAAGGTAGCGCCGGCGGGTCTCGGCGATGGCTGCAGCTCAGGCTGCTTCGTCCCGGCGCACGCGGTGACGCCGAGGCTCACCGCCACGAAGGCTACAGCGGCCTGACAGGATGCTCGGTTCATGGTCGACCCCCTAAGGAACGAACGGCGCCGGCGCCGTTCGGCGCAGCAATCGCGACGGGTTGAGCGGCTCGTTCAGCCGCACGAACATCCGCCATCCTTCGGCGCCGTGGGCCACGTCGAGCCGGGCGAATGTCGAACGGCGCGAATGCAGGCGAAGGCCGACGCCGTAGGACCGTTTCGCGAGATCCAGATCGCCGACGCGCGCCGCGACGTTGCCGGCATCCATGAACGCCGCTGCGTCGACGTGCGTCATCAGGGCGATGCGCGCCTCGGCGTTGACGACCATCATGTTGCGATCGTGAAAACGAAAGTCCGCGAAGCTGCGCAGCGTGTTCTGCCCACCGAGGCTTGGCTCCAGATAGAACGGCACGGATTGGCCGGCGCCGGTCTGTGACGTGACGAGCCAGCCGCGCAGCGCGATCACGACCCGGGACTCGGCCAGCGGCACGAAGCCCTCCGCTTCGCCTTCGTATCTTCTGAAATTGAACACGCCCGCGTCGCGATCGGCGAAGCCGGTGACATACGCGCGGACGAGCGCGCCGCGCGTCGGGTGGCCCGGATAGTCGCGCGTATCCGCCGTCACACCCGCTTCGGACTGGATGAACGTCGGCTGATCGGACCGGGTGAAGACGATGTTGGTCGGGAAGAGGTCGCGGGCATCGGGGCGGTCGCGCATGAACAGGCCCGCACGCGGCAGGATCGATGGCGACAGCCATCCGATGCTGGCGTTCACGTCAACCCATTCGAGGGGACGGTAGGTCGCGTAGCCGACGAGGTTCCGCGACTTGAGCCGATACTCGCTCAACTGCGACTCTGGACTCCTCGCCCCTTCGCCGAAGAAGGCGATCTGCGTGAAGTCCTGCAGGCGCACTTGCGTGCCGAGCGCGAACCGGCTGTTCGCGAGCTTCGGCAGCTCGAACCGCGCCTGCGCCGTCTTGTAGCCGCGCCACGATATCGCGGCAGACGCGTCGACGAACACGGAGTCGCGGTTGTACCAGCGGCGGTAGCCTGGGCCGGCTGAAATCCAACCGCCTCCGGTGATCATGTTGTTCGTGTCGACGTACACGCCGTTGCTGACCGGGGCCCCGCCCAGGTGACGGTCGCCGAAGAGGACCGCGCGTTCGATGACCAATGGTTCGGCGACGAGTCCGACCGGTTCGAACCGGTAGTCCTCCATCTTCTGCTTCTGGGTGGCACCCCGTTCCTGCGCGTGTGCGGCGAGCGGCAATGCGCTCACGGCGACGAGCGCGGCCCGAACGATCCGGCGCCTGATTGGTCTCGAGATACTCATCCCGTGCCTCATCCATCCGGCGGAGTGCACGGAACGCACCAACTGCCGCGGTGGCCGCAACCGGCAGTGCGGATGAGCTCGACGCCCGCGATCGCCGCGGTCGCTTCACCGTTGAAAATGGGGGCTTTGTACGATCCGGCGCTGCAGACGAATGCCGCGCCGGACTAGCTCGAGTGGGGCCGCCGCGTCGTGAATCAGTCGGAAGACGATTACCACCCGCGGCGCGAACGAGTGTAGTGCGCTGCCATTGCGGCGTGTCGATCGACGCCGGGCGCCAGGCGCTCCGCTAGCTCCTAGCCGCTGCGGGTCTCGAGAAGAACCACTGATTGCCGTGCGGATCTTCGACCCCGCCTACGCGGCCGTACGGCTGATCCATCAGCGGCATCACCGACTTCGCGCCGGCGGCGATGGCCCGCTGATAGAACGCATCCGGATCGGAGACATAGAGCATGAACGATCCGGGCATCGGATCGGCTTCGCCGAGCTCGATTGCCGCATCGCCGACGCGAAGCCGGCAGTAGCGGAGCGCGCCGGACGGCTCCGCGGCGCGCATCTCCTCGACGGCGCCGAGTGCGCGTTTCAAGAACTCCACGTGCTCGGCGGCGCCTTTCAGATGGACGACCGGCGTCACGGTACGCAGCGCGCTCGCGAGCGACTGGGGACCCAGAGGCGCGGCAATGTACCAGTGGTTCCCGAACCGATCGCGGACGAACCCGGCGCGCTCGCCATAGTGCTGGTCGGCCGGCTCGCCGAGCGAGGTCGCTCCGGCGGCAATCGCCCTGTTGAACGTGGCGTCCGCGTCCGCCACGAATACGTGAAAGGCCACCGGCCGGATCGGCATGACGCCGCTGGCGCCCGCTTCGCCTTCGCCGATCATGATCATCGAATCGCCGATTCGCACCTCGCGGTGCATCCCCCCGTCGCCGCCGCGACCGCTGAACGTTTCCCGCGCATCGAATACCTGGGCCAGGAAATCGACCAGGCCCGCTTCGCGCACGCGAATGTACGGCGTCACCGTGGTGAACCCTTCGCGAACGGCTGTTGTCGTTGACACACCTGTCATGGTCGTCCTCCGTTCGAGTTGCGCCCGGAGTCTCGCCTTGAAGTCCGGGCTCGGATAGTGGCGCAGATCCGCCGCCACGCGGGTGAGCGGCGCCAGCTCGGAATCGTGCAACGCGCCGGTCGCATCGCCGCGCCTGAGGATGGCGTCGATGGTCTCGTCGAGGCGATCGGCGAGGGAACGCTCAGCCATGGCCACCCATGCTCTGTCGAAGCTTCTCCAGCGCGCGAAGCTGAAGTTGTTTGACCGCTCCTTCTGAGCGGTTGAGAGCGGCCGCCACTTCGCGGATGCTCTTCTCCTCGACGAACCGCATCCGAATCACCTGCTGCTGCAGCTCGGGCAGCCGCTCGACTTCCTGAAAGAGCGCGATCCGCCGCTCGATGTCGTCGATCTCGTGCGCATCGGGCAGCTCAGAACACGGCTCCTCCGGGTTGCGGGACCGTTCGCGCCAGTGGTCCGCCAGGGCGTTCGCAGCGATCTGGAACAGCCAGGCCGACACCGGCAGCCCTCGCCACTCGAAGCGGCCGATCGCGGCGAGTGCCTGCTGGAACACCTGCGAGGTAATGTCTTCAGCTTCGGCGCGATTCTCGCTGCGGCGACTGACGAACGCATGGATTCGGTCGACGTAGCGCTCGTAAATGTCGACAAATCGAGCGGGATCGGCTTGCGCCGCTTCTATCAGGAGCCGGTCGTCCTCCGTGGAGTGGCTCAATCAGAGTCCCGCGTCTCGATCCTTGTAACGCCCGCGATCGACGGAAAGTTACGGGGAGGGGACTACTTTACGCGCGACCGGTAGCCAAAGCCGAACTCGAGCGCGTCGGCCTTGCGGTCGTTGATCGCTCGGACCGAGAACATGCCCCAGAAGTTCTCGTTCAAGTGATAGCGCCAGCCGAACCGCTCGTACACGTTGGCGGTCCGCGGATCGTCGGAGCCGTTGAACGCCTTGTACCCTACCTGGACGAGGGCGCCAAAGCGTCCGATCACGTGTTCGTAGCCGCCGTAGAGGCCGAGCGCCAGCCGATTGCCGAACGCGGCGGACTCCACCGTGTCGGTGATGTGATCCACGACGCGCGCGCCCGTGGACCCGTCGTACATGAGATCGGTGCCCACGGCGACCTTGCCGTAGCGATAGAAATGCCGCTGGAACGCGGTGGTGACACCCAGGGCGCCGAAGTTGTGATCGAGATCGTTCTGTTCGTCGAGCACGTTCTTGCGGCCGGCCGTGCCGCCGACGATCCATTCCCACGACGGATGGAAAGCCGATGGCGCGTTGATCGGGGACCTGTAACCCTCTGGCGCGAAGTTGTAGCGGACGCCGACGCTTGGACCGATCACGTTGATGCCCTGATCGGGCTGCACCATGCCGCCGTTCGATCGGTGCGTGAAGTCGAGGCCCGCGTACAGACTGGTCTGCGACGTCGCGAGGTACCGTAGATAGAAGCCCCAGTCGATGCGCGCGTTGAGGTTCGAGCCCAGCACGGTGTTGTAGGCGCTCGTCTGATGGTTGAGCGCCTTCCAATTCCACGAGGCCCCCATGCCGAAGTCGGTGCTGATCTGCACCCGCTCGCTCGGCCGCGCGAAGGGCCAGGAAAAGAAGGTGTACACGTCTAACGGCCGGCTGATGCCGCTCCCACCCGCGCCGACTGAGACGCCAAAGCCATACGCGGGGAGCCCGTATGCGTGATGCCACTCCTGGCTGCCATCGGTTTGCCGTCCGATCTCGACTGTAAAACTCGGAACGGCGTTGACGTCTCTGCCGGCCGGCATCGCGCCGTTCACCGCGAACGGATTGGTCGAGATCACGTAGGCAGGAGAAAAACTGAAGCGCGTGAAGAGCGGGCTCGATTCAGGAGCTTGTCCGTATGCGCTGCGCACGGCCGCAAACGTGACGACGGCAATCAGCAGAGCGCGGCCCGACGAGCTCGCCATTGACGGATGGCAAGTGCAAGACTCCCGCCCCCGTCAAAACGGCAGTGGTCTGGATGCGAGAACGGTTGGGACCGCGCTCAGTAAATTCTGATCTTGAGCCCGACTGAAAGATCCGGATCGGTGTTCCAGCGCACCTTGAACGGCATGTTCATGTTCTCGCGGAAGTAGAGTTGCGCCGTCGCCGGGCCGAAGCGGTGTCCGAGACCAAACGTGATCGCGCCGTATCCCTTGTCGAATGCCAGCGTGCCGGTGGGCCAGTACGGCGTCGAGCTTCCGTCGACCTGCATGTTGAACGAGCTGCGCTTCGGCAGACGAAATTCAGGACCGATCGAGAACCCGTAGGTCCACCGTTTCAGCGGCAGGTTCCAGACGCTCGTGCTATCGAGAACGTAGGTGGCGCGGACATCGCCGTGAAGCGCCACCCATTCCGACAGCTTCTGATCCAGGCTGAGGCCGGTACCAAGATAGTTCCCCTCCGTGAACGCCGAAGTGCCCGCCACATTGAGGCCGATACGCATGGCCACACGAGGAAGTCTCGACGAGGGATCGAAGTCGAGCAGCGCCGCCTTGATGGTGGCGTGCAGATCGCCGATGCCGGAGCCGGTGCCGTTGTCGCGATAAATCGACGCGCCGTTGCGGCTGATGACGGTACCTTGCGGCGGCTGCAACGCACCTTGTGTCCGCAGCAGGTTTCTGGAGTTCTGATACCCGGTTACCGACGCCCACATCGTTTCCAGCCCCAGGATGAACCCGTTGAGCATCCCGCTGTCGCTCTCGTGCAGCTGCACCTGGCCGCCGATTTCAAAGCGCGGAAATCCCTCGCGCTTGAAGCCACGGCGATAGTCGAGAGCGAACGAATGCGTCTCGTAACGCTGCGTGATGAGGAACTCGTCGTTCTGCTCGCGATAGAAATGATTCGCGGCCACGCCGTGAATGGAAAAGCGATTCGCTCCGGGTAGGGTCACGTCGCTGCCTTCGCCATGCGCCGCGTAGCCACGGGCGCCGGATCCGGCCTGATCGACCGGCAGCGCGCCGATTGGAATCCAGCCGCCGGTTAACTCACCGGGGCCAACCCGCAGCCTCACCGGGCCGACCGGCGACGACGGCGGCACTGACTGGTCGGGCGTTTCTGGCGTCGTATCCTGCGCGCGCGCGAGGGGGGCAACGACGAGGGTGGCGAACAGTGTGAGGCTGACGAGGCGGTGACAGTTTTTCACGCTTTCTCCCAGAGATCGATCCCGATGGTCGGCCGATCTCGGTATCGGCCGCCGGTCGTCAGACACCAGACTCACGCACGACCGCACGGCGCGTGCATGGAGCCTTGTGGCGTTCACCGCAAGTGGGGAGCTGCTGTTCGCGCAAGCGGAACAGCGGGATCGATGATAGCCCAAACGCGACTGGCCGCATAAGCAGACTAAACGGACGGGCTCGGCCCGGACGACGATCGTATACTCGAATCATGCTCATCAAGAGACACGTCCTCGCGGCGTTGCTGGTGGTGCTGGCAGGAGCCGCGGCGGCCTGCGGCGCACACACGATCAACCAGCTGCTCGCCGACCCGGCGAAGTACCGCAACCAGACGGTCACCGTGCGGGGAACGGTTGCGCAAAGCGCGTCCGTCGCCGGACGCGGCGCCTATCGGTTGACCGACCACGATCAGGGTCTCTGGGTGGTGACGACGAGCGGCGCGCCCCGGCAGGGCGCGCGCGTCGAGGTCACAGGGCGGCTGCAGGACGGCTACGACCTCAGCGCGTTCGGCAACGTGATTCAGCTGCCCGGATCGCTGCGCAGCGGTCTGGTCCTTCTCGAGGAATCGCACAAAGCGCGCTGACGTCACCCCCATCCTGCGCTGGTCGTTCCTCGACAATGCTCGGGACGAGCGTGTGCACGGAGCGTCAGACGATCAGGCCAGGCTGCGGAGCTTTTGTGTCAGCGCGACAGACTCCACGAGAGGATCCTGATCCAGATCGCGGAGCGCCGCGGCCCGGCACGTGACCGTGAACATCTTGTCGTCGATCCGCGATCTGACCGTCAGCCCCGCGGGCACGTAGTTCGGCTGACGCACTTTCACGATCGCCGAAACTTCGGCGTCATCCGCGAGTGAGTTGCCGGGCGGCTGCGACCCAAGCTCCAGTTTCCGGAGATCGTCGAGCTTCATGAATCGACGATAGCGCGCCGCCACGGCCTCCGCAATCAAAAGTTCTCACCGCGTCGAACGCGGGCCGCGCGCTCGCACGGCGCCCGGCCGCCGCGGCACTGGCACCTTCGGGATCTTCGTGACGCCGGTTGTGGGCCGCCTCGCGCGTTCCTTTCCGCGTCTTGGACGTTCGAGCGCGCCGATCGCGGCAATCCCTGGCGCGACCGCCGGCAACTGCATGACCGCCCGGATGGCGTCGCTGGCGCCGACGCGTCCGGCCCCAGTGCGCGGATCCCACGCCGCACCGCCCTGGTCGGGATGTGGCCTGGCCGTCTGACGCAGGATGTTCCTGATGTCGGTGACGCTCAGCGTCAGTCCACGCGCCGCCGCCTCAGACACCATCAGGGCGACGACGCCGGTCACGGCCGGCGCGGCCATGCTCGTGCCGGATTTCTGCGTGACGCCGTTCACCGTCCGCGAGTGCGCCGCCAGCACGGCATGTCCCGGCGCGCAGATCTCCGGCTTCTCACGCCCGTCCCTGGTCGGACCGGCGCTCGAGAAGAACGACAGCGGCACGGATGCCTTGTGCGCGTCGTACGATCCGACCACGATCGTTTCACGGCCACACGAAATCGATCCCAACGTGTGCGAGTTGTCGAGCGGCTCGACGAAGCTCGACTGCCCCTCATCGTCGCGCTCGATCCACGCGTGGAACGTGCCCTTGGTGACGACGTCGCCGCGCAGCCGGACAATCCAGCGCCCGACGGGCAGGTCGGGCTCGAAGAACAGCCCGATCATGTTGTCGCCGTTGTTGGGATCGTTCAGTCGATTCGCCAGGAACATGACGACGCGGTTTTCGAACGTCAGGGTTTTGTTCTCGCCCGGCCGCACTTCGGCAACCGATGTCCCGTCCGGAGCGATCACTTCGAGCGTGAAACGGTCCGCTCCGGCGTACCAGATTTCCATCTCGTTGCTGGTCCCGTCGTTGTTCGGAATGAGCCACGGCAGATCGACCGCGGCGCCAGCCCGCACGGTGCCGGCTGCATGAATGCCGTCTGAAAACGAGTTCGATGCGGCCAGCACGATCGCGCGGTTCGGCTGCTG
>Ga0066388_100002388_pt1 | contig 11431 bp, 10 predicted proteins | sample PanSoiMetaGPlot6_FD_64539 | JGI IMG/M metagenome (GOLD analysis project Ga0066388, IMG submission 64539) | Tropical forest soil microbial communities from Panama analyzed to predict greenhouse gas emissions - Panama Soil - Plot 6 (Hybrid Assembly) | ecosystem: Environmental > Terrestrial >... | reverse complement strand
CCCAAAAGCGTCAGGTAGCTCGTGAGGTTGGTGCCAAAGAACCCCGACGGTTTCTGCTTGTAGATGACGATGTCACGTGGGCCTGGCGCGATCTGTGGCATGATCTCGTTGCCGTCGAAATTGGAGATCACGGTCTTGTTTGCCGCGTCCTCGGCGGAGCGGTTGTTCTTCCAGGCCCAGCTTCCGGAATCCCATAGATCGCCGCGGCGCACACCGGTGGTGTAGATCACCGGCAGCCCCTTGTCGCGGGCCTTGTCGATCAGGACGCGGATGTAGGGCAGTGCCGCCCAGGCATCCTCGCCGCAGGAATTACGCCACTTCTTGATCGATTCGAGGATCGGCTCCGGCTTATCGCCGCAGAACCCATAATTCACGTCGATGATGAGGAGCGCCGGCCGCTTGCCGAAGCCCTGGCGGGCGCCATAGCCCGCGGTCGCAAACACTGCCTTGTCGCGTTCAGTGAGGAATTGATTCCAGATCGGTTCGGTCATGGGTGGCTGCTCCTTGGTGCCGGATGACAGATGCCTGATGTCGGGCGTCCGCATAAGCAGGCTAGAGCGGGTTTTGCTGAAATGGAACCTGTACTAGACCCGCACACTCGCTTCCACGGGCGATTTTCGGCTGTCCCGCCCGCACGGGCCAAGAAAAATCGTCACCGGGCGGCCAGTGGCCGGAACTGCCCTCGCCGGCGGGCCGTTGCCTACGAGTACCGCATCTCGAACAAAGGAGAAACCGGATGAAGGTCAGTGAAATCATGACACGAGATGTTTGGCTCGCCGGCCCGGATCAAAAACTGCGCGAGGTTGCGGCCGAGATGGAGAGGCATGACATCGGTGTGCTGCCGGTCGGCGACAACGATCGTCTGGTGGGAATGATCACCGACCGGGATATCGCCGTGCGGGGGATCTCCCACGGCCTCGGTCCTGAAGCCAACGTCCGCGACGTGATGAGCGCCGAGGTCAAATACTGCTTCGAGGACGATGAGATCGATGATCTTGCCCAGAGCATGGCCGCCGAGCGAATCCGACGGTTGCCTGTTCTTAATAGCAAGAAGCGCCTGGTAGGCATCGTTTCCCTGTGCGATTTGGCCACGTGCCGGAACGGCCGGGCGACGGGAATAGCGCTGTCGGGTATCTCCCAGACCGGCGGCCACCACTGCCAGAGCAGTGCCTGGTTGTGATGAGCACAGCGGGGCGGTGTCCTCCATCCTGCCTTCCGCCTATAGGCGCGGGAGGCAGGGGCAACGCTTTGCCACGAAAACCTTAAGGGCGACGGGCGCTCGAAGTTGCGATCGCGTATTCGACCAGGAAGGTCAATCATATGCCTCAGTGTGATGTGTGCGGAAACGACTACGATAAGCCGATCGTTGTCACTCAGGGCCATCGAACCATGACATTCGACAGCTTCGAATGTGCAATCGAAGGCATGGCGCCGCGGTGCGCGCATTGCGGCTGCCGCATTATCGGCCACGGAGTTGAGACCGAGGGCAAGACATTTTGCTGTGCCCACTGTGCCAGGCAACTCGGAGCTTCAGGCGTGAGAGACCGCGCGGCTTAGCCGATCGATTCAGCCAATCTGAACAGGCTGGAAGCATAAAACCACGGTCATGATTGGGGGGCGGCTGGGTCCTCTGACGTTGCCCAGTCCAGAGGCGACCCACCAACAAGATGCATTCGCAGATCCACCCTTCCTTCGCCCAATCCAGTCTTGCAGCTTAAGCATTCGTGAATTGCGGCGGCGCCTGTTTGCGCTTACATTCCGCGGTAGAAACACAGCGAGGGAGATTGCAATGTTGTCACGACGCGCCCTGATGTCGGCGGGTGGCAGCCTTGCGTTCGCGGCCGGCCCGGCCCGGGCGGCGGCGGTCATGACCGACGACGGGTTCTACCGCGAGGATTGGTTTCTCGATAGCGTCCTTGAGCTTGCGGACGATCTTGAGAGGACGGCCACAGCGGGCAAGCAGCTTGCGGTGGTGTGGGAGCAGCCCGGCTGTCCCTACTGTCGGGACATGCATCTCATCAATTTCGCCGAGAAGAGCATCGAGACCTATATCCGCACCCACTTCGAGATAGTCCAGCTCAATCTCCGCGGCTCGCGCGTCGTCGTCGATTTCGACGGCGAGAAACTCGGCGAAAGGCAGTTCGCTGCCAAGTACGGCGTGCGCGCGACCCCTGTCGTCCAGTTCTTCCCTGACCGGAATGACCTCGGTTTGAAGGCGCCGCGGGACCGGGAGGTCAACCGTATATACGGGTATATGCCTCCCGCTGCCTTCCTTATCATGTTCGCGTTTGTGGCCGATCACGGCTATCAGCGCGGATCGCTGCGCGACTATCTGCGCCGGCTCGGTTGATCGGCGGGGCGGAAAAGCAGGTGTCGATCAGAACATTCAGTTGTGTCGTCGGCTTGGCCGTCGCATGGACATCCCCTGCTGCCAGCCAGGCTGTGCTTCCGCTTGCCCCTTTTAGTGTGGTTGTTACCGCCGGTGTTACCACCATACCTGCACCATTGACGAGCAAGCCCGGCGATCCGAAGGAAGGCAGGAAGGTTGTGGCCGAGCGCCGCCTTGGCAATTGCCTGTCGTGTCATGAAATCGAGGCGCTGCGCGATCAGGAGTTTCATGGTGATGTTGGCCCGTCGCTTGACGGTGTGGGCGGGCGCTGGGACACCGGGACCCTGCGTATGATCGTCGTCAATGCCAAGAAGGTGTTCGGCGAGGAGACCGTCATGCCGGCTTTCTATCGCGTCGACGGGCTCAACCGCGTGCGGCCAGAATTTCTCGGCAAGCCGATCCTGACCGCCCAGCAGGTCGAAGATGTGGTCGCGTTTCTGGCGACGTTGAAATGAGCGAGGAAGTCATGGTGCGACGATTGAGCCGCCGCGAGGCGCTTGCGGCCGGTGTCGGAGCGTTTGCCGCGGGTTGGGGATCAGCGGCCCGTCCGGCCCGCGCCCTGAACGACTACGCTGACGAGGTAAAGAAATTCACCGGGGGCAAGACGCCCGTCGAGGGCGGTGTCAAGCTTGAGCTGCCCGAGCTGGCCGAAAATGGCAACACGGTGCCGCTGTCCGTCGCCGTGGACGGCCCCACCGGCGAGGGCATCTACGTGGAAGAGATCCTGGTGGTCGCGCCGGAAAACCCGAATGCGCGTGTGATCCGGTTCCGCTTCTCATCCAGCAGCGTGCCCGAGGCGTCGACACGCATCCGGCTCGCCGCGACCCAGGACGTCATGGCGGTCGCCAAGCTGAGCGACGGGACGTTCTTTTCAGCCTCACGACCGATCAAGGTGACGATCGGCGGCTGCGGCGGCTGAAACAGCCCTCATTCCCCTGTTGCCGGGAGGGAATGACCCACAACGGATTTCGGAGAGAGCCATGGCAGAGCAGGCCAAACCCCGCATCAGGCTCAGCAAGAAGGAAGTTCGAAAAGGCGAGACCATCGACGTCAAGACGCTGGTCTCTCACATCATGGAGACCGGTCTGCGCAAGGACGCCAGTGGCAAGCTCATCCCGCGCATGATCATCAACACCTTCAGCTGCGAGCTCAATGGTAAATTCGTCTTCGGTTGCGATCTTGAAAGCGCGGTTTCGGCCAACCCGTATTTCGAGTTCAAGTTCAAGCCGACCGAATCCGGCGTGCTCAAGTTCACCTGGATTGATGACGCAGGCGCGCGGACCGAGGCGACCGAGACGATCACCGTGACGTGATCGGCTTCCACCGTCATGGCCGGCTCATCCCGGCTTCCTAGCGCAGCAACCTGGGGCACAACCCGCGGCAAGAAAGAAAGTTGATGCCCGCGACAAGCGCGGGCATAACGCCGGGAGGCTAATCCGACCACATCGGAAAACACTGTCACACAGAGAGATACTGCCAGGAGCGATCATGAGTATGCGTTTGGCTTTGCGCGCAATCCTGCTGTTAGGGATTGCGGCCGTAACTGCCGGCGTCGCGTTGGCGGAGAACGGCCTCGATCGCCCTCACTGGCAGGGTCACGGCATCAAGCCGCCCGCCCGGGATTTCCCTTTGCCCGAGATCGTCTCGGGATATTGGTTCCGCTCCAAGGAGACCCAGGCGATCCAGGACGATGATTTCAACAATCCAGGTTTTTTCGCCATCGAGCAGGGTGAACAATTGTGGTCGAAGCCTGAGGGTGCTGCCGGGAAGTCATGCGCGAGCTGCCATCAGAATGCGGCAACCAGCATGAGGGGTGTCGGCGCCGCAATGCCGAAATGGAGCGAAGCGCTTCACAAGCCCGTCAATCTGGAGCAGCAGATCAACATCTGCCGCAGCGAGCGGATGCAGGCGTCGCCCTGGAAGTTCGGCTCGCCGGAATTGACCGCAATGACCACCTTTGTGCGTTTCCAGTCTCGCGGCATGCCGGTCAGCCCGCGCGTCGACGGGCCGATGACGCCATGGTTCGAGAAGGGAAAACAGCTCTACCACACGCGCAACGGTCAGCTCGATCTCGCCTGTGCGAGCTGCCATGAAAAGAACTACGGCCACAATCTTCGTGCCGACTTTCTGAGCCAGGGACAATCGAACGGCTTCCCAGTCTATCGCCTGCGCGACCAGCGCCTGGTACCGCTCCACGAGCGGATGCAAGGCTGCATATTCGACGTGCGCGGCATTCCTTACGCGCCGTTATCGGACGAATTCGTTGCCCTTGAACTCTACCTTGCATGGCGAGGCACCGGCCTGCCGGTGGAGACGCCGGCGGTGCGGAATTGAAGATGCTGTGCGCATGCAAAATCGCGCGGCGCAGCAGCGTGATAGAAGCAAGGCCTGCGTGCGATTTTGCCGACGCGGTGTGGCGGCGCGGCGCGACCGCGTGGGCAACGACACATCGTCCGCCGAACCTGGATACGCGGGCCCGACGGTGACCTGATGCATCCCTGCCTACCCTACGACGGCGCGCTTCATCATGACGACGCGACGCGAGTTTCTTGAAATCGCCGCGGCGGCCGCAGCACTCGTGCCCGGCGGCGGGCCGCGCGCCTTTGCTCAGCAGCAGGTTCGGCAGGCTGATCTCTTGAGTTTCGACCAGCTCGGCAACGTGACGCTCGTCCACGTCGCTGACCTTCACGCCCAACTGGTGCCGGTCTATTTCCGCGAACCATCGGTCAATATCGGGGTCGGCGAGGCGAGGGGACAGGCGCCGCACTTGACCGGCGCTGCGCTACTTGACCGCTACGGAATTCGGCAGGCGTCGCCCGAGGCTTACGCGCTGTCTGCCGACGATTTCACTGCGCTCGCGAAGGCCTATGGCCGCATGGGTGGACTCGACCGCATCGCGACGGTGCTCGACGCGATTCGGGCGGAGCGCCGCGATAGGGTGGTGTTCCTTGATGGCGGCGATACGTGGCAGAACAGCTACACCTCGCTGATGACCCAAGGGCAGGACATGGTCGATTGCATGGCCATGCTCCGACCCGACGCCATGGTGGGCCATTGGGAATTCACGCTCGGCGCTGAGCGGGTGAAGGAACTGACGCAGTCGCTGGGCTTCCCTTTCCTCGCGCTCAATGTGCGTGATACCGAATGGGACGACCCGGTGTTTCCCGCCAGCACCATGCTTGAGCGCGGCGGCATCAGGATCGCGGTGCTGGGTCAAGCCTATCCCTACACCCCAATCGCCAATCCGCGCTGGATGATCCCCAACTGGTCGTTCGGCATCCGCGAGGGCGACGTGCGGGCCGAGGTCGAAAAGGCGCGAGCCGCGGGCGCCGAACTGGTAGTGCTGCTCTCTCACAACGGCTTCGACGTTGACCGCAAGCTCGCCTCCCGCGTTGCCGGCATCGACGTGGTGCTCACGGCCCACACCCACGACGCGCTACCGGCCGTCATCAAGGTCGGCAAGACGCTCCTTGTCGCCTCTGGCACCCACGGCAAGTTCGTGTCCCGCCTCGATCTCGACGTCCGCGGCGGCGAGGTGAAGGACTATCGCTACAAGCTCATTCCGATTTTCGCCGATGCGATCGCACTCGCCCCTGCCGTCGCGGCAAAGATTGCCGCCGTCCGCGCGCCGCATCTCGCCCAACTCCGCGAAGTCGCCGGCCGCGCAGGCACGCTCCTTTACCGCCGCGGCAATTTCAACGGCACGCTCGATGACGTGATTTGCGATGCGCTGGTGACCGAGCGCGATGCCGAGATTGCCCTGTCACCAGGCGTGCGCTGGGGCGCCACGCTGCTGCCTGGCCAGGCGATCACGCGCGAGGACATCTACAACGCTACTGCCATCACCTATCCGGCTGCCTACCGCATCACGATGTCTGGGGCGCGATTGAAGGAGATTCTCGAGGATGTCGCCGACAATCTGTTCAATCCAGATCCCTATTATCAGCAGGGCGGCGATATGGTGAGGGTCGGCGGCATTGCCTACACCATCGACGTCGCACAGCCGATGGGGCGGCGCATTTCTCAGTTGAGCTTGCTGCGCACGGGCGCAGCAATCGATCCGGGCCGCGACTATGTGGTGGCCGGATGGGGCAGCGTGAACGAGGACACCCAAGGCCCGCCGATCTGGGACGTGGTCGCAAACTATATTGCGGCGCGAGGGGAGGTGGCGCCGGCGGCGAGCGGGCATGTGAAGGTCGTGGGGGGTTGAAGGCGGAAACGGCCGCGAGCAAAGCTCTTCACCAGTTGTCGCGGATCGCATCCTTCACCGAGCGGAACAGGGCGACGAGGTCGGGGACCATCCGCTCCATTGTCCGCATGTCGCCGTCGAAGTTCGGCCTCGGATAGGGAGGATTGATCCGGATTGGCGGATCGCGCAGCGAACCGGCATTGATGGCGACGCTGAGGAATGTGCTGCCAACGCCGTATTTGCCCTTGCGACCCTCCATCATGGGTTCGAGCATATCATAGCTTTTTACGACGAGACTGCCCTTCCACTCCCATCCGGCTATGGTTTCGTCATCGAACTCGAACGTCCTGAATCGCTTGTGCCAAGTCGTCTTGACGCCGAGGTTGCGGAAGGTCGCATTCAAGGCGGTCATATCGATGTGCGGCCCGTCGATATCGACCCACGTGCTGTATTTCGCGCACAGCTCTAAATACGCCGGAACGAAGTCGGTCTGTGCCAAAAGCCTGACCAAATCCGGATGACGGGATATATCGCGGCCGGACGTCATCAATATATCTTTCCGGTTACATCACGGATCTGAACCACTCGCGATACTGCCGTCGGCCGCGTCGACGGATGGGTAGAAACAGCAAGTCGATCAAGAAGGAGAAGATTGTACAAGGCGGGTGGCAGCCGCAGGAAGAACGCCGACGGATCGCGCGCGCTCGCCCGACATGGCCGCCCGTCCCGCCGATCTCGGCGCGGTTCCGGGCGGAGAGCCGCCGGAAAAGTTTGCGGCTTTCATTCAGGCCGAAACCGCCAAGTGGACCAAGGTCACGCGGACGCCGGTATCACGACGTGGGGTGGCGTGAAGGATCGCAAACGCGAAAGAGCCGCCGCGGCCAGGCGTCTCTAACTGACCACCCTGAGCGGCGCCACCTTGAGGGCGTCCAGATTCTCCCCGATCGCGCGGGCGATGAACCGCGCCGTAATCGGGGTGCCGTCGTAGTGCAGGATCGGCATGATCCGGATCGGATCGATGCCGCACTCGTTCACGATCAGCGAGCGCAGCTGAGCGTCGCGGTTCTGCTCGACCAGGAACACGAACTCGTGCTCGGCAATGAAATCTGGCACGTCCTGATGGAACGGGAAGGCGCGGATGCGCAGCATGTCGAGGCGGTTGCCGCGCTCCTGCAGCATCACGATCGCCTCGTCCATGGCGGGCGCCGTCGAACCATAATAGATTACGCCGCATTTGGTCGGCTTGTCGGCGTTGCGGCGGACGGGGCGCGGGACGAGGTTCTTGGCGGTCTCGAACTTGCGCAGCAGGCGCTGCACGTTGTCGGCGTAGACGTCGCCGTCCTCTGTATAGCGGGCGTAGCGGTCGCGCGAGGTGCCACGGGTGAAGTATGAGCCCCTGGTGGGGTGGGTGCCCGGAAGCGTGCGGAACGGAATGCCGTCGCCGTCGACGTCGAGATAGCGGCCGAAATCCCTGCCGGCGTCGAGATCGGCCGCCGTCATGATCTTGCCGCGGTCGTATTTGCGGCGGTCGTCCCACTTGAGCGGCGCCGTGAGATGCTGGTTCATCCCGATCTCGAGGTCCATGAGCACGAAGATCGGCGTCTGCAGGCGCTCGGCGAGATCGAAGGACAGCGCCGAGAACTCGAAGGTCTCGCCGGGATCCTGGGGGAACAGCACCACGTGCTTGGTGTCGCCGTGGGACGCATAGGCGGTGTTGAGGACGTCGGACTGCTGGGTGCGGGTCGGCATGCCGGTCGAGGGACCGGCGCGCTGTACGTCGAAAATCACCGCGGGGATTTCCGCGAAATAGGCGAGCCCGCAGAATTCCTGCATCAGCGAGATCCCGGGGCCGGAAGTGGCCGTGAAGGCGCGGGCGCCGTTCCAGCCGGCGCCGACCACGATGCCGACGGAGGCGATTTCGTCCTCACCCTGGATTATGGCGTATTTCGCCTTGCCGTCCTTGTCGTGACGCAGCTTAGAGCAGTAGCTGGTGAATGCGTCGGCCAGTGACGACGACGGCGTGAGCGGATACCAGGCGCACACGGTGGCGCCACCATAGACGGCGCCGAGCGCGGCGGCCTGGTTGCCTTCGATGTAGATGCGGTTACCGACCTTGTCGGCGCGTTTGATCTGCAGGCCGCATGCCCGCGTCATGCCGGGGGGCGCTTCGATGTTGCCGAGCACCCAGTCGCGCCCGAGCGCGAGAGCGCGTTTGTTGGCCCCGATCAGCTTCTCCTTGCCCTTGAACTGCTCCAGGAAGAGAGCCTCGATCACGGTGGGGTCGATGTCCAAGAGCGCCGACAGTGCGCCGAGATAGATGATGTTCTTGAACAGCTGCCGCTGGCGCGGATCGGTGTATTCGCGATTGCAGATCGCGGTGAGCGGCACGCCTAGCACCACGACGTCGTCGCGGAACTTCGACGCCGGCAGCGGCTTGGTGGAATCGTAGAAGAGATACCCGCCTGGCTCGATGCCGGCGACGTCCTTGTCCCATGTCTGCGGGTTCATCGCCACCATAAGGTCGTAGCCGCCGCGAGCGCCGAGGTGGCCGTCCTCGCAAACCCGCACTTCGTACCAAGTCGGGAGGCCCTGGATGTTGGAGGGAAAGATGTTGCGCGAGGATACTGGCACGCCCATGCGCAGCACTGCACGGCCGAATAGCTCGTTGGCGCTCGCCGAGCCCGAGCCGTTGACGTTGGCGAAGCGAACGACGAAATCGTTTACGCTGCAGAGCGGGCTTCGTGATGGCATTTCGAACCTGCGTGTGTCATTTCAACCAGATATTTCCTCATGTCCCACGCCCCGGTGGGACAACGCTCCGCGCACAGTCCGCAATGCAGGCAGACGTCCTCGTCCTTGGCCATGACGCGGCCGGTCTTGAGGCCGTTAGCAACATAGATGTCCTGGGCGAGGTTTCGTGCCGGCGCCTTAAGGTGAGCGCGCAGATCAGCTTCGGGCGCGTCGGGCGTGAAGGTGATGCAGTCCATCGGGCAGATGTCGACGCAGGCATCGCATTCGATGCACAGCGCGGCGGTGAATACGGTCTGCACATCGCAGTTGAGGCAGCGGTCCGCCTCCTTGAGGGCAAGCTGCGCGTCGTAGCCAAGCTCAACTTCGGCCTTGATGTCCTTGAGCGCGATGACCTTATCGCGCAGCGGCACGCGCAGGCGCTTGTCGGGCGAGATCTCGTTGTCGTAGCTCCACTCGTGGATGCCCATCTTCTGGCTCATCACATCGACGGCCGGAAGCGGACGGACGTGAATGTCCTCGCCGCCGAGCATCATGTCGATCGAGAGTGCTGCCTCATGCCCGTGGGCGACCGCCCAGATGATGTTCTTCGGTCCGAATGCCGCGTCGCCGCCGAAGAACACCTTCGGATGGGTCGAACGCATGGTCTTGGGATCGACCTTGGGCATGTGCCACTTGTCGAACTCGATGCCGATGTCGCGCTCAATCCAGGGAAACGAATTCTCCTGGCCAACGGCGATAAGCACGTCATCGCAGGGAATGTGCTGATCGGGCTCGCCGGAAGGAACGAGGCTGCGGCGTCCATTGGTGTCGTATTCGGCCTTTACCTTCTCGAAGACAACGCCGGTGAGGCGGCCGGCATCGTGGGTGACAGCTTTGGGCACCATGAAATTGAGGATCGGGATGCCTTCGTGCATCGCGTCCTCCTTCTCCCATGGCGAGGCCTTCATTTCCTCGAAGCCGGAGCGAACCACGACTGTGACCTCTTCGCCGCCGAGCCGGCGCGACGAACGGCAGCAGTCCATGGCAGTGTTGCCGCCGCCCAGCACGACGACCCGCTTGCCGATCTTGCTGATGTGGCCGAATGAAACACTGGACAGCCAGTCGATGCCGATATGGATGTTTCCGGCGGCTTCCCTGCGGCCCGGAATATCGAGGTCGCGCCCGCGGGGAGCTCCGGAGCCGACAAAGATGGCGTCGTAATCCTCGGCGAGCAGCTTTCTGAGGCTGTCGATGCGCTCACCGCCACGGAACTCGACGCCGAGATCGAGAATGTAGTCGCATTCCTCATCGATGACGGACTCAGGCAAGCGGAACCGCGGAATCTGCGTGCGGATCATGCCGCCGGCCTTGGGGTCGCCATCGAACACCACGCAGGTGTAGCCGAGCGGAGCGAGGTCGCGAGCAACCGTGAGCGAGGCCGGGCCGCCGCCAACAAGCGCGATGCGCTTGCCGTTCTTATGGGCGGCAGGACGCGGCAGGCGGCCCCTGATATCGTCCTTGAAGTCGGCGGCAACGCGCTTGAGGCGGCAGATTGCCACCGGCTCCTTCTCGACGCGACCGCGGCGGCACGCAGGCTCGCACGGCCGGTCGCAGGTGCGGCCAAGCACGCCGGGAAACACATTCGATTTCCAGTTGATCATGTATGCGTCGGAGTAGCGACCAGCCGCAATAAGGCGGATGTATTCCGGAACTGGCGTGTGCGCTGGACAAGCCCACTGGCAATCGACCACCTTGTGGAAATAGTCGGGCGCAGCAATGTTGGTTGGTTCCATGCGCTCCTCACGCAAAGGTCGTTGCCTGCAGCGACGTGCGACGACCCTCTAGCGATTTCCTTGGCTGGCTCATGGGTGACGGTCGCCGTTCCGAAACTGAAAGTTAGGCAGGCGATTGCAATTGTCTATTGGACCAATCGCCATCGCCTATTACACCAGATCGACGTGACCAAGGTGAGCCCTGTGGGCAGCGGAGACCAGCTTTGTCCGCATGACCACGGACTCCGACCGCATTGATGACGCATGAGGATTAAGATAGTTCGAGACCACCCCGCCCATCGATTTCGCGCGTCCCAATACCGCCTTTGCAAAGGGAAGGCCAGTGTTCAC
>Ga0066388_100002387_pt1 | contig 11434 bp, 12 predicted proteins | sample PanSoiMetaGPlot6_FD_64539 | JGI IMG/M metagenome (GOLD analysis project Ga0066388, IMG submission 64539) | Tropical forest soil microbial communities from Panama analyzed to predict greenhouse gas emissions - Panama Soil - Plot 6 (Hybrid Assembly) | ecosystem: Environmental > Terrestrial >... | reverse complement strand
GCCGCGTAGGCCTTGATCAGTCCGCCTTGAAGTGGCTGGAATACATTGAGTGTCTGATCACACATGAAATCGAACTGGCCGCCGATGAGGTCGTTCAGTGCCGGCCCGGTGCCCTTGTAGAGAAATCGATAGCGCATCGCCTACGGCTGAAATGCCAACGATATCAGTAGGCTAGGAAATTGCGCAGCAGGCACTGTCCAGGTACTGTCCATTTCAGCTTCGGATGTGTTTTGTTAGTGCCGGCTCCCCTCCAAAGCGGCGCGCAGCGTTTCCTTCATCGCGTTGTCCTTTCTCCTTGCGCCGCTTCGCCTTCGCCCGCAGCCAGAACTTCATCCTTTCGATTGCTTCGTGATCTGCTTCGTTACCTGCTCGAACAGCAAGCCCGCCATCTCGTTGTCGCACGCCGCCAACGCGTCAACGCCCCCGACGGCGAAATGCGTGATCGCTTCGAGCGTCATGGGCAGCCGCTTGGCGATACGCTCGACGTGCGGATTGAATACGAGATGCGCTCCACCAGATGCGTCAGCGAGAGCCTTAAATGCGGGCTCGGGGTGCACGCCTTGCTGCAATAGAAACAGTCGCGTCCCCGCCGCGCGCAATTGCCGCGCGATGCCCGCCGCGATTTCAAGGTCGCCGTGGAAACGGTCACCGACGACGACGACGGCTTCGACCGGCGCCTGTCGCGTCTCGCGCAGGGCCTGCTCTAGGACATCGCCGACCTGGACGAAGCAGCCGCACACACAGCCGGCCCGCCCCTGGTCCATGAGATCGTCCATGTCGCCGGCGGTGGTGGCCCACCTCGTCGCGAGATACGGCCGCGTCGTCTGCAGCGCCCCCTCGCGCCCGAAATAGGCGAACTTGATCTCGACCGGGCCGGCCGCGAACATCTCGGGTTGGATCAACTTGAGACGGTCCCAAATGCCAAACCTATCGTCGGCCTCGGTCGCCAGTGCGAGAATCACGCGCGGCATGAATTTTTCTCCTCAAACCTACCCGGACCACCCGGACCAGGTGGACCACCCCGGTCTAGGTGGTCCGCCTGGTCCGGGTATTCAGCGCACATCTTTTTTCGTCAGCGGGTCGCGCTGATAACGCCGCTTGCGGCCGTCGCGGCGCGGACGGCACATGCGAAATCCCATACTGGTGAGGATCTTCTGCACGCGGTTCTGCGCCGCCTGCGTCTGCTGCCCCAGCCCAGACAGTCCGAGCCCCTGCAGCACCTCGTCGAGACTCACGTCGTCGCGGTCACCGATCCACTCCCGGACCGGCGCGTCCCAAGCGTCGACAACGTAGCGCGCGGCCTGCTCGGCCGTGGCCAAAGCTTCAAGCGCCTCTGTCTCCAGGTGCCACTTTTCACCCGCTTTGAACCGATGCACCGCCTCGGCCCAGAGCTGGTCGCGCGCCGCCTCCAGGCCGTCGCAGTCGATCGTGCCGCGGCAGGTGACCGGCCAGAACCGCCGCGCGCCGGTCGGGTCCTTGAGATAGCCGCCCACCGGCGGATTGATGGTCACGGCGAACACGCACTGCCGCGACACCACGATCACGTGCTTGCCGTAGGGCGGACGAAAGCGGTCACGACGACGGGTCAAAAAGCCCTTTGAGGCGGACGATGTGACCCTCATCAGCGCGTCCATCTCAGGTATCTCGAAGATCAGCACGCCCGCAATCTCGATGGCCGCGTCCTTGCTGTTGACGTGAGAGAGCCGATCGGTGAACCACTCGTCACGGATGGCGAGAGTGCAAAGAGCCTTGCTCTTTGCCTTGCCCTGCGGCCCCTCTAGAACGAGCGTGTGATCGGCCTGACAGCCCGGCCGATAAATGCGAGCGACCGCCGAGATCAGGTAGCGCGGCCCGATGGCACGGACATAGTCGCTGTCCTCGACGTGGAAATAGTCTTGCAGCCAAGTGGGCAAGCGCAGCGCACCGTCCCAGGCCAGCGACTCGAAATAATCGCGCACGGGATGGAACACAGCGTATCGAGCCGCCGCTTGCACCGCTCGACCGACATCACCGAGCGTCGGGCTGATCTTTTCTCTCTGAAACCAAGTCCGCGCCAGGGACTCATGGTGGTCGACCCACGGCGCATCGAGCGCCTCCACGCCCCAGGGTGGGCGCTTTCGGATCACGACCCGCACGCTGAACTCGTCATAGGCGAGCACGCCCTTCCACTTGGGCGCGTGCCGCAAGATCAAGATCAGGTTCGCGAGATTGGCGACGATCCGATCGTCCTTGTCGAGAATGAGATCAGCCGTCCAGTCCACCTCCGGGGACCGCTTACCCCGGCGCAAGGCCGCTTCCCGCGTCTTCTTCAACTCGGCGAATCGGTTCTTCAAGATGATCTTGAGCCCACCCTCGCGAAGGCCGCTGAAGTGCTCCTGCCGGCGACCGCTCGCAGGGTGGAGCGCGTTGCGGATGGCCGTGATGACCTCCGCGCTGTCCACGTCGAAGGTGACGCGGCGCAAATCCTCCACGGTCTTCGCGGCGGCAACCGCCTTGTCCAGTCCGAGCGCCTTGAGCACGGCGTCGGCCCATGCGAACAGCCGCTGGTCGCGCTCGGTCTCAGCCTGCGCATGCTCGTCGGCGCCCAGTGACGCCGGGACCGGCAACTTGACTACGTCAGGCACGGCAACAACTCCCGCTGCGCATGACCTTGAGCGCATTCCTGGCCAGCACCGCTGCGATAACGACGCCAGTGTCCGACACGATCCGGAGCTCAAAAAATTGGCCGATAGGCGTGAACGAGGTCACACTACCGGCCGGCGCAATGAGCGTGCCGTCGTCGGCCTGGGTGAAGCCGAGCGCGACCAGCGTCGCATCAATCATGCGCGCGGCGGATTGTGTGGTAGAAATTCCCTCGGACATGCGACCGGCTCATCGGTTGCGTCGTCAAGTCGTCCCGGCGCGTCGCGCAAACGACGCGTCGGGGCGCTTTCAAATTGCTTGCATGGATAAGAGACGGCAAACAACGGGGTCGTGCAGATTTTTATCCCGAGAAAACCGATAAACCCTTTAACGGTTTTCGTCCCCCTCATCGGTCGGCGCGCCGCTTGAAGCGGAGTACTCGCCACCAAGCATCCGCAAGAGAATCTGCTCGCGCTCGTGCGCGCTCTGACCCGTACGAAGGTCGTCAAGCGGCGACGGTTGTTGCTTTTTGCGCGGACGGCCGCCTTTCATGAGACGCACTGGCAGACAAAGCGTAACCATCGCATTCACAAGATGCGTATGGAGGCGGCTTCCGTCCGAAAGTTGTTGCTCCTGAAAAAAGACCCTCAACGTCTCCCTAGATGGTAGCGCCGATCGCGGGCCACCGGGGCGCGCATCGATTCCGAAATAGTGGACCGCCTTGAGCAGAAGACCCACCAATTCCGGCAACCACGTCACCCTACAGACGGGCGAAACCTCACCGTGCGGGGCGTCATACGCATAAATAATCGGGTCGGTAAAACGTCCGTCTGTCGTCCAGCGCGGGCGCTTGACCATTTTGATCTCGGCGCGCGAGGCAGGACGTCGTCGCCTGTCGTATTTTTTGTTAGCCTTGCGGGCAGCCCGAGCCATGATGCTTACACCATCATGCTTGCCCCTGGGGCGTGGTTCGAAGCACGTCCCGGCGGGCCGCTCTACGATATGCTAACGGCAGTCTTGGGTAAATGCAGCGTCGCTAAAATTGGTCTGGCTCACCTCACCGGCGCCTGCGCCGTGTCCTTGGGCGTAGTTCCGAGCACCCGGATTTTGCAGCAATTCCGAGGGCGGCCCATCGGTGAGAGTTGCTGCTCGAGATCGAGATCGGAGCACCCAGCCAACCAGAACCGCGCATCCGCTGCCATAGGATGCGTACAACGCCAGCACTCGATTTCATTGCGATCGATCGGCATCGAATGCTCAGTTTCAGTTGACGCGCGGCGCCTTTCGCAAAATAGATCTAAAGACCGCCAAATGCTCAGACGTCGCTAACGAAAATCTTGCGCGCTATTACAAGCACTTCGGAATGCCGCAGGAGGCGATCGACGTCTTGTCCAAAAAGCAAACCAACGGACAAGGTGCTCGTGCGGCGCAACATGGAGGGACTGATTAAGCCGCGCCCAGCGCCGGTTGAGATCAGCAAGCCGAAGAGGCTTGGCGTATGAAATTCGGAAACGCGAGTTCGGAATTCTAAACTACCCGTCCTAGAAATAGCTTTCCCGATCATGTCGGTCGGCTCGAATGTACCCCCTTCCGCAGGCTCTCTGTATCCATGGACGATCGCCCGAACCCCTCTCCGGTCTATGCGCACTCGATAAAGAATGCGCCCGCGGAGCATTGGCAGACGATGCGCGATCACGCGTTGGCTGTCGCGGAGTTGGCGGCGGAACGCGGTATGAAGTTCGGGGCAAGCGAACTCGCGCGAGTCGCGGGGCTACTCCATGATGTTGGTAAGTACAGCGATAGCTTCCAGCGAAAGCTGATGGGCGAGACGCTACGGGTCGATCATTCAACGGCGGGCGCGCGGATTGCAGCGGAGCGATATGCACAACTTGGCCGGTTGTTGGCCTATGTGATCGCTGGGCACCACGCGGGGCTTGCCAATGGTACCGGCGATGGAAGTCCAACGCCACTCGATCTGAGGCTCGACCCCAGGCGCTATCTCGACGTGCCTGCGGCGAGCGGGTGGGAGCATGAGATCGCGCTACCCGGAGAGCTGGCATGGGCGCCTCCTGCACCAAGTACAGACCAGGTGATCGCTCGCCAACGTCGCGGGTTATCTCTGTCAGTGCTAGTCCGCATGCTGTTTTCTGCTCTGGTGGACGCGGATCGGCTCGATACTGAAGCGTTCTACGCGAAGGCGGAGCAGCGCCGCATCGAGCGCGGGAGTTGGCAGCTGCTGGCCCTTCTCAAGGAACAGCTGGACCGTTTCATGGCGGCCAAGGCTGCGGAGGCTGTGCCGAGTCGAGTGAACTTAGAACGCGCTCGGATCCTCAACGCTGCGAGGACAAAGGCGGCCGACGAGCCCGGCCTGTTCTCGCTCACAGTGCCGACAGGGGGCGGCAAAACGCTGGCGTCGCTCACGTTCGGGCTCGATCACGCGGTGAAGCATAGTCTCGATCGCGTCATCTACGTGATCCCCTTCACCAGCATTATCGAGCAGACAGCTGCGGTGTTCCGCGAGGCGCTGGGACCGCTGGCCGATCACGTCATCGAGCACCATAGTGCCTTTCGCGAGGACGAGGCATTGAGGCAACTAGAGCGGGCCGCGGGCGGCGAGAGTGGCCTGCAGGCCGGCGAGCGTTTGCGTCTGGCGGCGGAGAACTGGGATGCGCCGGTCATCGTCACGACGGCTGTACAGTTTTTTGAGAGCCTGTTCTCAAACCGACCCAGCCAGTGCCGGAAGCTGCACAACATCGCGAGGAGTGTCGTCATCCTCGATGAGGCACAGACCTTGCCGCTGAAGGTGCTTCGCCCGTGCGTCGCGGTCCTTGATGAGCTGGCCCGCAACTATCGCACGACAATCGTCTTGTGCACGGCGACGCAGCCGGCGCTTGCGGCGCATAGACGTGATGGACGCGACGGCTTCGAGGGTGGCCTGATCGGTGTTCGCGAGATCGTTGATGATCCACACGGCTTATATGAACGGCTGAGGCGGGTTACCGTGAAGCCCGCCGAAACACTCGATGACGCACGGCTGATTGAACGGCTACGCCAACATGACAGGGCGTTATGCATTGTTGGCACCCGTGCGCATGCGCGCGACCTTTTCCTCGCGTTGAAGGATCAGCCTGGTACCCACCACCTGTCGGCGCTGATGTGCCCGACGCATCGCAGCAAGAAACTCAATGAGATAAAGGCCGCGCTTGAGTATGGCTGCTGTCGCCTGATTGCCACAACTGTCGTCGAAGCCGGTGTCGATATCGACTTTCCTGTCGTCTATCGCGTTATGGCTGGCCTCGACTCGATTGCTCAGGCCGCAGGACGCTGCAATCGTGAAGGAAAGCTCAAACGGGAAGAGGCGATCGTGCAACTGTTCGAGATTGAAGGGAGACGATCGGTCCCGGAGCTGCGCATCAACGAAGACACTGCGCGGAGTATCCTGCGCCGCCATGACCACGATCCACTAGGGCTTGATGCTATTGAGGACTATTTCGGGCAACTTTACTGGAAGAAGTCTCAAGGCCGCGATGACGGCTTGGATGCAAGCACTGGGTGGCCGGACCGGAAGTGCGGCAGCATCCTCGAAAGATTGAACCTACGTGCAGCCGAATGCTTGCTGCCACTCGCCGATGTCGCCGGTGCGTTCCGCTTGATCGAGACCGCGATGGAGCCCGTGATAATTCCGTACGATGAGGAAGCGAGGCGCTTGGTCGAGGAGCTGGCCAAGGCAGAACGGCCAGGGAAGCTCCCGCGCAAGTTACAGCCGTACATCGTCAATGTGCCGCGCGGGGTGTTCAAGAAGTTGCGAGAGATCGGGAGAGTGAAACCGGTGCAGGAGCATGCCTTCGAGGACCAGTTCATGGCGCTGACGGAGGAGGCGAGGGATGAACTGTACAATGAAGACGTTGGTTTCGATTGGAGTGACCCGACGTTTCAGAAAGTTGAGTCTGTGGTGGCTTGAGGCGGAGGGTTGGGGGTCGGGGTAGGTGATGTTTTCTGAACAAAAGCAGAACAGAAGTTCTTGATTCACATGCCGACCTATGTTCGGGTTCGTATCGCAACGTCTCAATCGGCCCTCGACACCTACTAAGGTGCCGGATGTGGATTGAAACAGTGCTTCTGTAGACGGTGCAAATCGCCCGGGCCATCGTGGCTTGGGCGCGGATCCAAAATATTCGCGAGGAACCATGTCCTACGGCATCAAGCTGTGGGTGCGAGGAAGTCGTGCCCTCTTTTGTCGCCCGGAGCTGAAAGCGGAGCGCGTTAGCTATGACGTGATCACGCCGTCGGCGGCGCGAGGCATTCTCGAAGCCATCCACTGGAAGCCGGCGATCCGCTGGGTCATCGACAAAATCTACGTGTTGAAACCCATCCGCTTCGAGAGCATCCGACGCAACGAGGTCGGCTCTAAAATCAGTGAAGGCAATATCAGGCGGGCGATGAACGCCGGCAGTGTCGACGGGCTGGCGCTGTATGTCGATGAGGATCGCCAGCAGCGTGCAGCGACAATCCTCAAAAACGTCGCCTACGTCATCGAGGCACACTTCGAGCTCACCGAAAAAGCCGATGCCGACGACACAGAGGGGAAGCACCTCGAAATGTTTAGACGGCGTGCATCTAAAGGCCAGTGCTTTCATCAACCCTGCCTCGGTACGCGCGAGTTCCCCGCTGAGTTTGGCTTCGCCAATGGCAACATCGAAGCACCGCACCCCGAGCTCAAGGGCAGCCGCGATCTCGGCTGGATGCTTTACGACATCGCCTTCGATAACGACCGGCTGCCAGTGTTCTATCGGCCAACGATGGTCGACGGCGTAATTGATGTCGGTAGATTTCGACCGACGGGGGCGCGGCCATGATCCTGCAAGCGCTCAACACGGCTTATGACCGCTTCTCTCGCGAGAAGCTGCCCTCCGGCAAACCGCGAGTCCCGCCATACGGTTACAGTTACGAACGCATCTCCTTTGCACTCGTGCTCGACAACGCAGGAAAGCTCCTCGACGTCGAGGCTGTGGATGCTGGTGAGCTCGATGTCCCAACCGACCCAACGATCACCCGCACGTCGGCCATCGAGCCGATGTTCCTGTGGGACAAGACCGCCTACGCCCTTGGTCTTGCACCAAAGATCAAGGAGCGTACCGCAAACATCAAGAAGCGTACTGCCGAAAAAGAGCACGAGGCATTCAAGAAGCATCAACGTGAACTGATTGGGCAGTCCGGCGATGACGGGCTGCAGGCGCTCCTGAGCTTTCTGGACGGGTGGGTGCCATCCGCCGATAATCTGCCGAGATATCGTAATGAGTTGATCGGCACCAATGTCGTGTTCAAACTTGCCGGCGACGAAGGGTACTTGCACGATCGCCCGGCGGCGCGGGAGGCATGGCAGCGCCACCTGCAGGCATGGGCGGCCCGGGAGGGGCTCTGTCTTATTTCGGGTCAGCGAGGCCGCATTACTCTCACGCATCCCAGCATTGGCGGGGTGCGGGGCGCGCAATCCTCTGGCGCGGCGATCGTCTCGTTTAATCAGGAAGCTTTTCGCTCCTACGGCAAGGAGCAAGGCGCCAACGCCCCCGTCTCTGAGCAAGCCGCTTTCGCCTACACCACGGCCTTAAACGATCTGCTTCGTAGGGGCAGTCGCCAGCGCGTGCAGATTGCCGATGCGACGACGGTGTTCTGGGCCGAGGCTGCGGACCGCGAGGAGGCCGAGGTCGCGGAGCGAGCGGCAATTTGGCTTTTTGAGCCGCCTTCGCCCGAACAGATGGACGCGGCAGAGACCGGGCGGCTGCGGACCGAAGTGATGGAGCGCATCGAAAAAGGCCGTCCACTCGAAGAGCCGGATCTTAAACTTGCCGAGGGCACTAGGTTCTACATCCTCGGCCTTGCGCCGAATGTCTCGCGCCTCTCCGTGCGCTTTTGGGAGGCCACCACACTTGGCGCGCTCGGCAATGCGTTCCATCAACACTGGTGTGATCTGCGCATGGATGGGCTCACCTGGCGGCAGCCACCGGCGCTCTGGCAACTCCTGGCCCGCACAGCACCCGCACGACGCAACGCGCAAGGCGTGCTCAAGTACAGTCTGAAGCAGATTCCGCCGAACCTCGCCGGGGAGCTGACGCGCGCGATCCTTACCGGGCGGGCCTATCCCCGCACGATCCTTCCAAATGTGCTGATGCGCTTTCGATCCGACCACGAGCTCGACGGACTACGCGTTGCGCTCGTCAAGGCTGCGATGGTGCGCGACATGCGCCGTAACATTCCTGATCTGCCACAGGAGACATACGTGAGCCTCAACCGTGATGATCCTGATCCCGCCTATCGGCTGGGTCGCCTTTTCGCAATCTTGGAGAAGGCGCAGCAGGCCGCGCTGGACAACGTGAACGCCACAATTCGTGACCGCTTCTACGGCTCGGCCTCGGCGACACCTTCAGCCGTTTTCCCGATCCTTATCCGGAACGGCATGCATCACCTGGCGGGCCTACGCAAAGGCCGGGGCGCGCGGTGGGTCAAACGACCCGCCGCCACCGGCACGTGGCTGAGCCAGGAAATGGGGGACATTCTGGGCGGACTCGATAAGGACTTACCCAAGAGCTTCACCATCGAGGCGCAGGGCCGATTCGCCATTGGCTATTTCCATCAGAAGTACGCGAGACGCGACAATGCGCCTGATGACCTCATCGCCGGCGAAGCTAACGCCAAGGTCGACGATTCCGATTCCGACACCGACAACTGATCCTCAAGGAGGCTATGATGACTGCGATCCAGAATCGCTATGAGTTTGTCTATTTGTTCGACGTTGCCAACGGCAATCCGAACGGTGACCCCGACGCCGGCAATCTGCCGCGGCTCGACCCCGAGACCAACCGTGGCCTCGTCACTGACGTCTGCCTCAAGCGCAAGGTGCGCAATTACGTGGAGATGACAAAGAATGGCTCGCCAGGATATGCGATGTACATGCAGGAACGCGCTGTATTGAACCGCCAACACGGCAAAGCCTACGAGGCCATCAGTCTCAAACCCGCCAAGAAGCTCCCCAAAGACGAGGCGAAAGCCAAAGAGCTCACGGCATGGATGTGTGCCAACTTCTATGACATCCGCGCGTTCGGTGCGGTGATGACGACAGAGGTCAACTGCGGACAGGTGCGTGGCCCCATCCAATTGGCCTTCGCGCAATCGATCGACCCAATCGTGCCGCTCGAAATCTCGATCACGCGCTCGTCCGTCACCAACGAAAGGGACCTTGAGAAGGAGCGCACCATGGGCCGCAAGCACATCGTGCCTTACGCCCTCTATCGTGCGCACGGCTTCATCTCCGCTAACCTCGCCGAGCGCAGCGGCTTCTCAGACGATGACCTCGAACTCTTCTGGGGAGCGCTCACTAACATGTTCGAGCATGACCGCTCGGCCGCCCGCGGTGAGATGGCAGCGCGCCGACTGATCGTGTTCAAGCACAAAGATAAGCTTGGCAATGCGCCCGCGCATAAGCTGTTCGAAGCGGTAACGGTCGCTCCTACGAATGGGTCGGGCGCGCCGCGAGGCTTCGCCGACTACCGTGATCGCATCTCGATCAATACCGCCGACATCCCGAGCGGCGTCGAGATCCTCAAGGATTTAGATCTGCAATGAGATGCCAGAGCGTACCCTCACCCAGGTCGGTGCAACTGAAGTCGCCCGCTTCGCGCGGGCGCGAATTGAAACTATGAATGGCAGTTCTATCTGCGGGCGGCCATTGTCGCCTGCTTCGCGCGGGCGCGGATTGAAACCACCACTTCGTGTACAGAAATGAACTCATCAGCAAACGGGTCGCCCGCTTCGCGCGGGCGCGGATTGAAACCGGGACCAGTGCTACGCCGAGCATGAAGAAAGCCGTGTCGCCCGCTGGGCGCGGGCGCGGATTGAAACAACCAGAACCAGATCTGCGGGTTTGAGGACCCGTTGTCGCCCGCTTCGCGCGGGCGCGGATTGAAACTTTCTAATCTTAACGGGCATTCTTCCTTATATATGGCCGCCCGCTTCGCGCGGGCGTGGATTGAAACCGTGTCTACGGCGATCGCATCCAAACCCCCGGCGAGTCGCCCGCTTCGCGCGGGCGCGGATTGAAACCACCAGGTGATCATCGGCGGGACCAACCCCCCGGTGGGGAAGGAGATCCACATCATCGAGTCGCCGCTTCGCGCGGACGCGGATTGAAACCAGGGTATGTACGACCACACGGCCGAATGCATCAAGTCGCCCGCTTCGCGCGGGCGCGGATTGAAACCACCAGGTGATCATCGGCGGGACCAACCCCCCGGTGGGGAAGGAGATCCACATCATCGAGTCGCCGCTTCGCGCGCGGGCGCGGATTGAAACTGGGATATCGGCGGCACCGGCGCCAGAGCCGATCATAGCGTCCATGGCGATCATTGACGTGGCTGCATCAAAGGTTCTTGAAGCGCATAGCGCGCTCGACGAACAGAGGCTGCAACGCCGAGCCATCAAAAACCTCAGCCCCCGCGCCTGGCGGACCACGCAGGCGCCGGCTTGCGCTTGGTCAGCCTTCAGTTCAATTTCGGTGGCTCGTCGTCCTTGCGGTCAGTCCGGGACGGTGCGTCGATGGACGCCTGCAGGCGCGCAAAGCCGGCATCGGTCTGCGCTCGAAGATCCGCAAACATCTGGCGGTTGCTAGTTTCGACCGTGGCGAGAACTTCATCGACGCGGGCAAGCATGCCCCCGACAACCTCGATCATCTCGCTCCGCAAAATGTTGAGTTCGCCGCGCAACCGCTCGATGTCGCGCTCGCACCTTTCACAGCTCATCGCACCTCATCCCAGAATTG
>Ga0066388_100002386_pt1 | contig 11435 bp, 8 predicted proteins | sample PanSoiMetaGPlot6_FD_64539 | JGI IMG/M metagenome (GOLD analysis project Ga0066388, IMG submission 64539) | Tropical forest soil microbial communities from Panama analyzed to predict greenhouse gas emissions - Panama Soil - Plot 6 (Hybrid Assembly) | ecosystem: Environmental > Terrestrial > Soil... | reverse complement strand
CCCACTGATCCTTTTGGTCTTTACTTAATCTCACATGATTGCTTTCCTTTGGAATGGTTTCTCCCTGCATCATCATAAACACTCCCCAGCCACTTGGTTCGGCAAGTTGATCTTTGTAATCGCCGCCGATCTGTTCTCCACGCGCGTCCCCATTCCACCTCGACGCCGTATAATGAACAATATACCCGCGCAGAAAATCCATTTCCTGTTTGCGCACATTTCTAAAATTAGGAATGGTGGCACCAGCAGGTTTTTGTCCATAATAATATTTGTCCTCGTATCCATCGATCGATGCATTGACCGTTCCGCGATAATTATGAAAGGCGACATACTTGCCGAGTAGGCCACTATCATTTCCGAGACCATTGGGGAACCGGTTTGATGTTGAATTCAACAAGATCAAATTCGAATTCAAACATGCGGCATTCACAAAAATTACTCGCGCGAAATAATCTGTAACTTGTTTTGTGATGGCATCGATCACTCTTACACCAACTGCCTTTCCTCTTTTGTCGTCGTAAATAATAGAATGCACAACAGAGTGCGGTCGAAGTGTAAGGTTACCTGTCTTGGCCGCCCACGGTATGGTTGACGAAACGGAGGTAAAATATCCGCCAAACGGACATCCTCTCTCGCAAACGATGCGGGCCTGGCATTTGCCGCGGCCTTGTTGCAAGTGAATTTCTTTAGGCTCTGTCAGGTGAGCACAGCGGCTTATAATTACATTTCGATCGGAATAACTTTCGTTGATTTTTTTCTGAATGTCTTTCTCGACACAATTCAATTCCCACGGAGGAAGGAACTCACCGTCGGGTTGTGTTTCGAGGCCATCTTTGTTGCCGCTAATTCCTGCGAACAGTTCCACGTGTGAATACCATGGAGCGAGGTCATCATATCCAATCGGCCAATCGGCAATACCATCTCTCACCGCTCCTTCAAAATCAAACCTGCTCCATCGTTGAGTATAGCGAGCCCATAGGAGGGACTTTCCCCCAACCTGGTAACCGCGAATCCAATCAAACGGTTTCTCCTGGATATAAGGATGCTCTTTATCCTTTACAAAAAAATGTTGCGATGCCTCTCCGTAAGCATAGCACCGCGACACAATTGGATTTTCTTTTTCATCAGCGATCGGCATTCTGCCGCGATGCGCAAACTCCCACAAATTAGTGTTTGTGGTTGGGTAATCCACATTATGCTTTATGTCACGACCTCGCTCAAGCAACAATGTTTTCAATCCGTGATCGCAGAATTCTTTTGCAGCCCAACCTCCCGTCATGCCAGAGCCAATAACAATAGCATCAAAGGTGTTTTGATCGACTCCCTTGTTATTTAAGTTTACTATGGTAGTATCGTTAGACATATTGCTGTTTCACGCAAAGGCGCAAAGGAACGCAACGCGCTGTGTCAGCCCCTTATCACTTGTTTAAATACTTTACTCATTGTTTTCAAAAAGCGAGGTTTGTGCGCTGTTCTCCCCCGTCGGGGGAGCCAGAGGGGGCCCTATAAATTCCTCTTCTTCAATTCACTCACCGCATAGTCCGCCGCTCTTGCCGTCAATGCCATATAGGTCAACGATGGATTTTGACATGCAGCAGATGTCATGCACGAACCATCTGTTACAAATACATTCATACAATCCCACACCTGGTTCCATTTATTTAGCACCGAAGTTTTTGGATCCTTGCCCATTCTTGCTGTCCCCATTTCATGGATACCGCGACCCAGAGTTCCGTCTCCGTCGCGAGCTTTCACATTCTTAACGCCAGCGTTTTCCAACATCTCCTGCGCATCGGCGAGCATATCCTTACGCATGTTCAATTCGTTTTCTTTCAATTCGCAGTCGATTGCCACTACGTTTAAGCCCCATTTATCTTTCTTTGTTTTGTCAAGCGTCACTTTGTTGTCGTGATAAGGGAGTGTCTCACCGAATCCGCCCATTCCAATTGACCAATGCCCGGGTTGAGATATCGTATCTTTGAAGTCCGCCCCAATGCTCATTTCTGCAACTACGCGACTCCATCCCTGCCTGTTGGCTCCGCCCTGGTATCCAAACCCGCGGATGTACTCGCGTTTGTCTCCAAATAAATTTCTATAACGTGGAATATAAAAACCATTCGGGCGGAAGCCGTCATAATATTTGTCTTCGTAGCCTTCCATTTCTCCACCAGCGCCGACACCAAGATGATGATCCATTAAATTGTGACCCAGTTCCCCACTCCTGCTGCCCAAACCATCAGGCCAAACATCTGTTGCGGAATTCATTAGTACCCACGCCGAGTTTATAGTCGATGCGCACAGAAAAACAATTTTTGAATTGAAGACATACGTCTTGTTTGTCTCGGCATCGAGCACTTCAACGCCTGTTGCCTTCTTTGCGCTTTTGTCGTAGACAATTTTTGTAACGATAGAGTAAGGTCGAACCGTGAGGTTACCTGTTTTGGTCGCTGCCGGCAACGTAGATGATTGGGTGCTAAAATATCCGCCAAACGGACAACCATTCGCGCACATGTTGCGGAAATTGCATTGGCGGTTTTGATCCAGTTTCGCCTGCGTCAGGTTCGCGCTGCGGCCAATGATCAATCTTCGGTGTTCATATTTTTCTTTGATTCGCGCTGCGACATCTTTCTCAACACAATTAAGGTCCATCGGCGGCAAAAATTTTCCATCGGGTAATTGTGGCAATCCTTCGATAGATCCGCTGATGCCCGCAAATGTTTCAACGTGATCGTACCACGGAGCAATGTCTTTATAACGGATCGGCCAGTCAACACCATGCCCATCCTTCGCGTTCGCTTCAAAATCGAAATCGCTCCAACGGTAACTTTGTCGCCCCCACATGATCGAACGTCCGCCGACATGATAACCGCGAAACCAATCAAATCTTTTTACTTCCGTGTAGGGGCAATCTTTATCACTGGCCCAGTAATGCAGATTTCTTTCATTCAGAGGATAATCTCTCTTCAGAACGGGGTAGTCCTTTATCATTTGCTGCGTGCGACTGCCGCGATGCGGATATTCCCACGCTGGTTTGTTGGCTTGCGCATAATCCTTCACGTGGTCGAGCGGCTGACCTCGTTCGAGCATCAGCACCTTCAATCCTTTTTCGCATAATTCTTTCGCGGCCCATCCTCCGCTAATTCCTGAACCAATTACAATGGCTTCATAGTTTTCTGGCATATTGTTATCGTTGTTGTGTTCGTTGTTTTTTTGTTTCCAGCAGTAGTAATTCTCTTCACCTTCCGTTGTGTCACTCACTTGTACGTTCTGATCGCTATCGGCCGCACCCTCCATCTCCCTCCCCGAAGGGAAGGGAGCGGTGCTGCATAACTTTAATCAACTGCGTCACTACCAGATCAACTCTTCATCTCTGCTCAATCTGCAAAATCTACAAATTAGCGAGACTCGTCGATAGGCGAGGCTTGTGCGCTGTTCTCCCCCCTTCGGGGGAGTTAGAGGGGGCCGCCCTTACACATCACAAATCTTCACCGCTTTCTTTAACTGCGCAATTTTTTCATCATTGTTATTTCCCAGCGGTAAAAATTCCTGCGCTACGTAATCCGTAAAACCGGTTTCTAATATTGCTTTCATGATAGCAGGGTAATACAATTCCTGCGATTCGTCTATAATGTTTCTTCCTGGTACACCGCCTGTATGGTAATGACCAATATATTCTTTGTTGTCCTTTATCGTTCGTATCACATCCCCTTCATCGATCTGCATGTGATAAATATCGTAGAGTAATTTAAAATTCGGCGAGCCGATCCTCTTCACCAATTCAACTCCCCAGGGAGTCTTGTCACACATGTAGTCTTTGTGATTCACTTTGCTGTTCAGCAACTCCATCTGAACCATTACTTTATTCTTTTCTGCAAGCCCAATAAATTGTTTGATACCGTCAACGCAATTTTTCCAACCGGTTTCATCATCCATGCCGTTGCGACTGCCGCTGAAGCAAATGACATTCTTGTATCCCGCTTTTGCCACCAGGGGAATCACTTCCTCATAGTCCTTTATCAATTGCGGATGAAATTTCTTGTCATTAAAACCTTCGGTTAGGCTCACTTTGCCTGCGATGTAGCACATGGAACTATAGATGCCGTATTTCTGTAGAGTGGGCCAGTCTTTGGGAGCAATAAGGTCAATTGCGTTGAAACCGATTTTCTTTACAACCTGGCAGAGTTCATCCAGCGGTAAAAAATTGAACGTCCATTGACAAACCGAGTGATTGATGTTACTTTTTAGTTTGTGAACCTGTTCCATATTTTCACACGCCGACAACAAGGGACTTGCTGAACCAAGGGCAAGCGGAGTGAGAGCAAGTTGTTTCAGGGCGTCTCGTCGCGATGTTCGTTTCATTTCCAGCAACCGTTTAAAAATCAGGCCTACGAGCGTTTTTGGTTCGGGGCGTGAATATAAGTAAAAAATGAGTTCGACGTCCAGAAGTCCTACGGCCGAGGAAATTTTTGCCAAATATTGTACAGATGAACATAGATGACTTCCCGGCAAAGGATTCATCTGTGAAAATGTGTGCCATCTGTGGCAAGAATAAAAATTAAATCTTCCCGAGTCTACACCATTGCGACCGGCTCCTCTTGGATATTAACTGGTTTTTGTTTGTCTTTAAAGAGGACGACGAATATTATTAGGACGACTGCAGCAAATATGGCCGGAATCCACCAAAAGTTCTGCCACTTGTCGAGGCTGAGAGCAGATGCAGTACCGAGGAAACTATTATACACCGACCCGGCAATTTGCGCCCCGACAAGCATTCCCACGCCATAGGTCACAAAAATTATTAACCCCTGCGCCTGCGCTCTTATTTGAGGACTTGCTTTTTTGTCAACATAAATCTGGCCTGCAACGAAGAAGAAATCATAACATATTCCGTGCAATGCAATGCCGGTGATGATCATCCACGTCACAAGATCGGGAGCACCGAGGGCAAAAAGTGCATATCGAAGTGACCAGGCAAGCATACCAGCCGCCAGCATCCATTTTACCCCAAGTCTGACAAAGAACAACGGCATTAAGATCATAAAGAAAGTTTCTGACACCTGGCCAATCGTTTGTGTCGCTGCAATGTTCTTAAATTTCGCACTCTCTAAAAACACCTGGGTGAAATTGTAATACGCCGCAAGCGGAATACATATTAAAAAAGAGCTGACTAAAAAAATATAAAACGAAGGGCTACCTAATTGTTTAAAGGCATCTACGCCAATGATACTTTTCGCTGAAACTTTCTTTCCTTTTGCGGGCGGTGGCGTGTGGGGCAAGGTGAAACTGTATAGTCCCAATACAAGGCTGGCGCCCGCGGTCAGGTACATTGGCATTGCCGTTTCTTCGGGCTTCGCTCCAGATGCAACGAAATAACCGAGTACAAAACTTATAATGAGTCCTGCAATGATCCATCCGATTGTTCCAAAAACGCGTATCGTTGGAAATTGCTTCTCCTGGTCCGTCAGAATGTGGAAACAAACTGTATTAGCCAAACTAATCGTTGGCATGTAACAAATATTATAAGCTAGCAACAACAGAATAAAGACAACAGGGTTTGCACTTGTCAAAGGCGCGAGAAACATAAACACCGCGCCCAAAATATGCAGTGTGCCAAGAACTCTCTCAGTTGCGAAGTAACGATCGGCAATTAGTCCAACAAAAAAAGGCGCGATGATCGCCGCAATTGGATTCACGGTGTAAGGCCAGTGCGTTAGGTTCGCCATGTTATGCTTACTCATATAAACGGCAACTGTGGTATACCATGCTCCCCAGACAAAAAATTCGAGAAACATCATAATGGACAACTGAACCCGTGTCGTTGTTTTCAAAATATCAGTTTTTGATTTGTGAGCTTAGGCAGGAGTAACTGCTTGACTGGGGTGGTAGTGTTTTCGCCGTGCAATATAGATTATAACGAACACGACTAAAACGATTGCAGGCATAATGGCAACTTTCATGAAAGTATTTGAACCTGCCTCCGCATCCGGATTAACTGAATTTGCGGCCACGGCGGCATCTTTGAATTGATCGTACCATTTACCCATTATCGGTATCACCAAAGACGAGGAAAACATTCCGGCCCCGCCCATCAGCGACAATCCAAGGGCCCCTGTATCGGGCAGATACTCTGAAACGAATCCAAGCATAGTGGGCCAAAAAAAACAGATACCTGCCGCAAAAACAAATGCGGCACCAAACGCTGCATACCCGCTCGCCTGGCTCAACAACAGTAAACCGACGCAAGCCAGAAATGCAGAAACGATCAGCATGCCGTTAGGATTTAATCTGTGCACAAACGGACCTGCGAACGACCGCCCAATAGCCATCAAGCCATTTATGAACACAAGAACTAAAATCCCCGAAACACCAGCGCCCTGCAACAAAGCACCCAACCATTGGTTTGTTCCTAGTTCAGTGGCGGCTGTCAAGAACATGCATGCAAGCATGATAAGGAACAACGGATTTAGACATGATGCAAACATTTTGCCCGTGCTGACGCCTCTTGTCACTCTCTCGGTCTCCGGAAATTTTAATTTGAAGAACATAAAACCATAGATGAGTGCAGGGATGAATAGGAAGGCGATGAGAATGTGCCAATCCAGTTGCCATTGGTCGATGATAAAGTATGAGAGGATGCCACCGATTACGATACCGCCGGGGAACCAAACATGAAATCGGTTTAGCATGGTTGTTTTGTTGTCTGGATGTAGCGTCACCGTAAGCGGATTGCAAGCGGCTTCGACCATACCATTACCGATGCCAATACAAAGTGTCCCGACAAAAAGCATCGTCGCATTGCTTGCTGTAAGATACACGACCACTCCCGCGATGTGTCCAATAAAAGCAAGCACCAGTAATCTTTTCATGCCAATAACATCGCACAATGGGCCTCCAAATATCATGGCCAATGTGAATCCGTAAAATGCGGGACTGAAAATCCAGCCGAGCTGTTCATGGGTGAGGTTGAATTGTTTACCCCAAACGCCTTCAAGGCCTGCCCGAAAAGCAAAGGTCATTGCGGTGAAAATGAGTGCAATCCTGCTCGCCAGGAAAAGTTGGTTGCGGTTTACGGCTTGCATATCGTTGGTTTGAAATGAGGTTAGAAAAACTAAATGTACTATTTTTAAAAATACATTCTCGATCCACATCACTGAAATTATTTCACACAAACGGTTGCTTATGGCAAGCAGAAAATTGAAAATGGGAATGATCGGCGGAGGTCCCGGCGCATTCATTGGTGCTGTACATCGCATCGCGGCAAACATGGACGGCGAAATCGAATTGGTTTGCGGGGCATTTAGCAGCGATGCGGAAAAATCAAAACAACAAGGCGAACTCTTGCATCTTCCACAGCAACGAATTTATGGATCATATAAAGAGATGATCCGCAGGGAAGCTGAACTCGCGCCAATAGACAGGATGGATTTTGTAAGTATTGTTACCCCGAATCACGTGCACTTCGAGCCGTCAAAACTCGCACTCGAGAACGGTTTTCATGTTGTGCTGGATAAGCCCATGACGTTTGATCTTGCTGAGGCAAAAGAATTGAAAGAGATCGCCGCAAAGAGTGGAAAATATTTTTGTCTTACCCACACATACACAGGATACCCGATGGTAAAGGAAGCGAGACAGCAAGTAGTGAGCGGAAAGTTTGGGAAAACAAGAAAAGTGTATGTTGAATATCCGCAGGGTTGGCTGAGCACATTCCTGGAGGCGAGTGATCAAAAACAAGCCGCATGGCGAACAGATCCCAGCCGAAGCGGTGCGGCTGGCGCCATGGGTGATATCGGTACTCACGCATTTAATATGGCCGAGTACGTATCGGGGCTGAAGACAACAAAAATTTGCGCCAACATCAATATCGTTGTCGAGGGCAGAAAACTCGATGATGATGGCGCCGCATTTTTGAAATTTGACAATGGAGCAACCGGCGTTTTATTTGCGACACAGATTGCAGCCGGTGAAGAAAATAATGTTAAGATAAGAGTGTATGGAGAAAAGGGTGGTGTGCAGTGGCAACAGGAAGATCCCAACACATTACTAGTAAAATGGCTTGACAAGCCGGCCGAGATCTGGCGCGCTGGAACAGGTTACTTGAGTTCGTACGCGAAGCACAACACACGCACGCCGGGCGGCCATCCCGAAGGTTACCTGGAAGCGTTTGCCAATCACTATAGAAATTTTGCATTGTGTGTACAAGCGCAATTGAACGGACAAAAGCCAGAACCCGAATGGCTGGATTTCCCAGGCATTGAAGATGGAGTAAGAGGGATGGCTTTTATTGAGACGGTGATCGCTTCGGGGAAGTCGGATAATAAGTGGACAGATTTTAAGATTTAGAAGAAAAATACTCAACGTTCAACGTTCAATGTTCAATTTTCAATGCGCGACTCTCTGTATATTGCTGGAAACCATTTTAGGTTTGATTTAAAAACTGAGTTTCACGCAAAGACGCTAAGAAACGCAAAGGCGCGATGTATTCTGAGAATGAATTAGCGAAGAACGTAGTAGACACTTGTTTCAAAATACATTCGATGTATGGGCCGGGTTTATTTGAAAGTGTTTATGAAGAAATTTTTTGTTATGAATGGAAAAAAAGCAGTATTCCTTAGATAAGGCAATCGGGAATAAAAGTGATTCACGAAGGAGTCGACATGGGAATAGGCTTCGTTCCAGACATAATCATCGATAATAAGCTCATCCTGGAATTAAAATCGATTGAAACTTTAGCAGAGGTGCACTACAAACAATTGCTGACTTATCTCCGGTTAACCAAATTGAAACTGGGATTGTTGATTAATTTCAATGTTCCTTTGATAAAAAGCGGAATTCATCGAATTGCAAACAATCTTTAAACATTGCGTCTTGGCGAAACTTAGCGTTTTTTGCGTGAAAATAAATTACAAATGACTACTGTAAAAGGACCCGCCATCTTCCTCGCTCAATTCATGGGCGATCAACCACCATTCAATGACCTGAAATCAATTTGCGAGTGGGTCAAAAGCTTGGGTTTCGTCGGTGTACAAATCCCAACCTGGGATGCGCGATGTATCGATTTGAAAAAAGCCGCGGAGAGTAAAACGTATGCGGATGAACTAAAAGGCACCGTGAAAGAGTGCGGCCTGGAAATAACAGAGCTGTCTACACATTTGCAAGGTCAGCTTGTGGCTGTTCATCCTGCGTATGACAGCTTGTTTGATGCATTCGCTCCGTCATCTGTTCATGGCAATGCGAAAGCGAGAACGCAATGGGCGGTGCAACAACTTCAATGGGCTGCTGCCGCTTCAAAGAATTTGGGACTGAATGCGCACGCTACTTTTAGCGGAGCATTGCTCTGGCCCACCGTGTATCCATGGCCGCAGAGACCGTCAGGATTGGTCGAAACAGGATTTAAAGAGTTAGCCAACCGCTGGTTGCCTATCCTAAATACATTTGATGAACATGGAGTAGACGTGTGTTACGAGATACATCCAGGTGAAGATTTACATGATGGCATTACGTATGAAATGTTTTTGGAAAAAGTAAACGGTCATTTCCGCGCCTGCTTGTTGTACGACCCTTCACATTTTGTGTTACAATGCCTCGACTACCTGGAGTACATCGACAACTATCATGAGCGAATAAAAATGTTTCATGTAAAAGATGCTGAATTCAATCCGACCGGAAAGCAAGGCGTTTATGGTGGCTATCAGAGTTGGATTGACCGTGCGGGTAGATTTCGCTCGCTCGGAGACGGCCAGGTAGATTTCAAATCTATTTTTAGCAAACTGGCGCAATACAATTACAAAGGTTGGGCTGTGTTGGAATGGGAATGTTGTATCAAGCACCCTGAGCAGGGCGCTAAGGAAGGTGCCGTGTATATCCGAGATCACATCATTCGCATAACGGAACGAGCATTCGATGATTTTGCAAGCGCTGGCCGTGATGAGAAATTAAACCGTTCGGTTTTAGGATTGGATAAATAACTTTACACTCAAACTATATTTCATGAAACACCTTCTTTTCCCGTTTGTACTGGTTATGTTGGCGGCCTGCGGAGGCAGCGAATCAAAATCAAAGACCGAAGCGCCCAAAACCGCAGACATTACCAAGAATCCTGATTACCAGAGAGGTTTAGAGCTAATAACCAAGAGTGATTGTTTTACTTGTCATCAAATAGATGATAAACTTACCGGACCGCCGTACCGCGAGGTAGCCAACAAATATGCAGGAATGCCTGATACTATTGTTACTCACCTTGCCGGTAAAATCATAAGTGGTGGAAGCGGTGTTTGGGGACAAATCATTATGACGCCCCATCCCGCACTGTCGCAAGCTGATGCGGAACAAATGGTGAAGTACATTCTGTTACTCAAAAAATAGTTGGATGCAAAAAACGATTGCGATTGTGTGCGCTGCAATCATGGTTGGTGCATGCAACTCTCAAAGCAATAAGAATACGACAAGTGTGAGCGACTCAACAAAAACGAATCAGCCAGGAAACGAGTGGATCTCTTTATTCGACGGGAAAACTACACGGGGCTGGCACAAATACGGAGGTGGCCCAGTTGGTTCAGCCTGGAAGGTCGCAGATAGCGTCTTGTATTTGGATGCAAGTGAAAAGGAAGGTGAGAAAATAAAGGGCGGCGGCGATATCGTCACAAATGAGCAATTCGAAAACTTTGATCTCAAATTGGAGTGGAAAATATCCAAAGGTGGCAACAGTGGAATCATGTTTTGTGTTCATGAGGACACAACAAAATATAAGGCTCCCTACGAAACCGGACCGGAAATGCAAGTTTTGGACAATGATGGACACTCAGATGGAAAAATTCACAAACATCGCGCAGGCGACCTTTATGATTTAATTGCGTGCTCTAAAGAAACCGTAAAGCCAGTGGGGCAGTGGAACCAGGTCGAAATTAAATTGTTAAATGGCAAGCTCGATTTCTATCTCAATGGTGTGAATGTTGTATCCACCACGATTTGGGATAATGACTGGGACAGAATGGTGACAAACAGCAAATTCAAATCAATGCCGGGATTTGCTAAATTCAAGAAGGGCGGTATCGATTTGCAGGATCACGATTGCGCGGTTTGGTACCGCAACCTAATGATCAAAAAACTCTGAGGCCCAACGAAAATTCTCTCTACAAAACCTGCTTCCCGAAAATTCAAACCTTTAACTGTCGTGATAGTGATTTGCGCTGACTAACAAAGTCCATTTCGTTTTATAAACCATTGGAGAAACCTCTCCGATAAAAACCAACTATCATGAACACAGATTCCTTCTCTCACATCAATTGGCTCGCCGTATTGGTCGCTGCTATTGCTTTTTTTGCATTAGGAGCTATTTGGTACTCCTTTTTATTCCGCGACGCATGGGTAAAAGCATCGGGCGTGAATGTTAATGATCCGAACGCCAAAAAAGGCGTGGGAGCTATGTTCCTTTCTTC
>Ga0066388_100002385_pt1 | contig 11439 bp, 10 predicted proteins | sample PanSoiMetaGPlot6_FD_64539 | JGI IMG/M metagenome (GOLD analysis project Ga0066388, IMG submission 64539) | Tropical forest soil microbial communities from Panama analyzed to predict greenhouse gas emissions - Panama Soil - Plot 6 (Hybrid Assembly) | ecosystem: Environmental > Terrestrial >... | reverse complement strand
CGAACGGGCGTGCTCGTCCCGCCGAAGGATCCGCCGGCGCTGGCCGACGGCATCCTGCGCGTGCTCAACGAACCGGCCGAGGCGCGGGCGGCGATGGGCGAGCGCGCGCGCCAGGTGGTCGTCGAGCGCTTCTCGGCGCGCGCCATGGTGCGGCAGATGGAAGACCTCTATACGCACCTGCTGCAGGCGCGCGGCCTCGGCCAACCCGCGGGTGCAGCCGTCGAGGCGACACGATAGCCAAGGGCGTCATGCACGTCACCTATCTCGGCCACGCGGCCATCATGATCGAGGCGGGTGGGGCGCGAATCCTGATGGATCCGTGGCTGACCGATCCGACGTATCATGGCACCTGGTGGCATTTCCCGCCCCTGGAGCTCGGGCCGCGCGACTTGCCGCGCATCGACTACCTGTACGTCTCGCACGAGCACCCCGACCACTTCGATCCGCCGACCCTGGCGCAGCTCGACAAGAACATCCAGGTGGTCATTCCCAACTACCGCAAGAAGCGGTTCCGCGATCGCATCGCCGCGCTCGGCTTTCGCCGCATCACCGAGCTGCCGTATCACACCGACTTCGCCTGCGATGGCAGCGGTCTCAGGCTGACGCTGATCGCACCCGATCGCGCCTGGGACGACAGCGCCATCCTGCTCCGTCACGACGGCACGACCGTCCTCAACGTCAACGACTGCCATCTCGCCGAGGCGACGCTCCGCCGTGTCGGCAACGAGCACGACATCGATCTGGCCTTCCTCACCTTCACCGGCGCCAGTCAGTATCCGGGCTGCTTCGATTTTCCGCTCGCGTCGCGCATCGAGCGGGCGGTGTACTCGAAGCACGCGCACCTGGAGGAGTTCGTCAACTGGGCGCGGTTGCTCAACGCGCGGCGTGCCGTTCCCGCGGCCGGGAATCACGCGCTGCTGGCGGAGGACCAGCTGTTTCTCAACACGCCGACGTACGCCAACACGCCTGCCGACGCGATCGAGGCGCTCCGCCACGGTGCACCGGAGATCGAAGGCCTGCAGATGAATCCGGGCGATACCTGGACCCCGACTGGCGGCCATCAGCGCCATCGGCCGGCGCCGGACTGGAGCCGGCGCATGGAAATGATCGAGCAGCTCAGCCGCACGGTGCGAGCGCGTGGCGCCGAGTACTTCGCCAGCGAGGCGCCGGCGCCGCCGGATCTCTATGATCGCTTTGCGGCGTATTTCAACGGTCAGCTGGAACGCGATCCGAGCATCGCTCCGGGTATCAGCCTGTGCATCTGGTGGACGGTGACCGGACCGCAGGGCGGCGAATGGGCAATCGACTTTCGCCGCAGCGCCGAGTGGGTGCAGCGGGGCGCGCCGGAGGAGTGGAACCTGCACATCACGATTCCGGACAAATTGGTGTACAAAGGAGTCACCGAGCAGGGCGTATGGGACGACATCATCCTCTCCTTCCGCGTGCGGCTGGCCCGGAGGCCGGACCGCTTCATGAAGGAGTTCTGGACTTGGTTCTCCAAGCTGTAAGGGGTGGATGGGGGGAGGCCACATGAACCGCGATACGCTGAACGTCCTGCTGGTGGTGTTGGAGGGCGCGCGCGCCGACCATTGCTCGTGCAACGGATACGAACGCGAGACCACGCCGTTCCTGGACCAGATGGCGCGCGAAGGCGTGCGTTTCCCGCATGCCTTCACGACGGCACCGACCAGCTTGGCGGCGGTGGCGTCGATGTTCACCGGCCTGTTCCCCTCGCTGCATGGCGCCACCGAGGAAACGCGTCTGCTCGGCCCGGGGCCGCGGGTCGTCGCCGAGGTGCTGAAGGCGCGCGGCTACCGAACGGCGGCGTTCTGCCCCGACCCCGCGATCGGTCCACAGAACGGCTTTGGCCGCGGCTTCGACCGCTTCTTCACGCAGCACGGCGGCGGCCGCATCACCGGGCGCGCGGCGGACTACGCGCGGCGCGCTAGCGATCGCGTGCTCGGGCGCGGCGACGCGGGTGCGCGGCGCACCACGCATGCGCTGCTCGACTGGGTCGGCCAAGGCCACGAACCGTTCTTCGCGTTCGTCCAGTACCGCGAGGCGCTGCGTCCGCTCCGCCCACCAGCACCGTACGATCGGACGTTCATGCCGGCGGGGCTCACCGCCGCAAACACACGTACGGCCAATCTGCCCGTCGAGGGCCCCCCCCGGCCGGTCAGCGCCGAGGAGGCCGCAGCGCTTGCCGCCCTGCACGACGGCGCCCTGCGCTACGCCGATCTCCGTCTCAAGGAGATCGCCGATGCGTTGGCGGCGAATCGCGCCTGGGATCGCACGCTCTGCATCGTCACCGCGGGCTACGGCGAGAACCTCGGCGAGACGGGCACCATCGGCGCTCTGCCGGCGCTGTCCGATGCCGCCCTGCGCGTGCCGCTCATCTTGCGCTGCCCCGGCCGCATCCCGTCGGGATTCGTGGTCGAGGCGTTTGCCCAGCCGGTGGACCTGTTGCCGACCATCGCCGCGCTGACCGGTGCGTCGCTCGATCCGCCGGTGCAGGGCCGCGCGCTGCTCGATGCGGCGGGCGCCAGCGCCGGGCCGGCGGCGATCCACGCCGAGGCCTTTCGTCCCATGGCCAGTACGCCGACAACTGCGCCGAATGTGCGCCGCAAGGTCGTCCGCACACGGCGCGAGAAACTCATCTGGCAATCCGACGAGGACAACGCGCTCTACGATGTCGCCAGCGATCCGGGCGAGCACCGCAACCTCGCCGCCGCGCAGCCCGAGCGGGCCGATCGCCTGCGGCGCTCCCTGTTCGACTGGCTGGCAGACGCCGAACGCTGGGCCGCGGCCAATGCATTGGGGCAGCCCGAGGTCGGCAAGCCGGTTGCGCTCGAGCAGCAGGGCGCGCGCGAGTGAGTCGCACCACGGCGCGCCGATCGCGGTGGTGGCCGTCGGGGCGGCAGGAGCGCTGCGCCGGGGTCGCGTATGCCAGGGGCAGGGGCGCTGACGGTTGAATCGACGCCGACCGAGCAGCTGGCCGGCGTCGACCGGGTGACGAGCTCCGCGCAACGCGTCGATCCGTGGCTGGTCGGCATCCTCGCCCTCAGCGCGTTGCTCGATGTCTGGCATCTCAACTGGGGGCTGCCGAACGGCAATGCCTCCTGGGCGGCGGACGCGATCGGGCCGGTGACGGCGCTGAGCGTGGCGCGCCACAACTTCGGCAGCTGGAACTCGGGCTGGTTCTACTTCAAGTATCCACCTGGATGGCCGCTGGTGATGGTGGCGGGGTTCGTTCCGTACCTCGCCTATCTGTACGTCACCGGAGCGTGGCGGCATCCGACCGCTGAATATCCGTACGGGTTCGCCGATCCGGAGCGCGCGCTGTTCGTGCTCGCGATGATCGGGCGCGGGCTCAGCGTCGCGTTCAGCCTGGGCACGGTCGCGCTGGCCTACGCCATCGGCCGGCGGCTGTTCGGTCGCGCGGCGGCGCGCTGGAGTGCCTTCTGGGTCGCGACCGCGTACCCGATCGTCTATTACGCGCACACGACGAACCTGGAGAGCGGCTACGTCTTCTGGCTCGTCCTGGCGCTCTACTGTGCGATCGTCGCGAGCGCGAGTGCGCATCGACTGCCGTGGTTGGGCCTCGGCGCGGCCGGCGCGATGGCGATGTCCACCAAGGAGCAGGGGTTCGCGTTTCTTTTGCCGCTACCCTTCCTGGCCATCGCGGGGCGACTGCGCACCTCAGAGGCTCGGCCCTTCCGCTGGGGGATGGCGCTGCTCTGGATGGCGGTTGGCGGCGGCGCGACGCTGCTGATCGCGGATGATGTCCTGTTCAATCCGCTCGGCTTCGCCGCCCGCATCGCGTATCTGCTCGGTCATCCGCTGACGCCCATCGAGGCGCGGCTCGCGCCCGTCCAGTTCGCGTTTTGGAAGGGCGCGATGGAGTCGGTGTACCTGGGGCAGCTGTGGGATGGGCTCTCCAGCTCGCTCGGTCTACCCTTGCTGGTGCTTGCCGCCGTCGGTGCCGTTGGTCTGCGGCGCCGAGCGCGGGCCGCGATGTGGCTGCTGGTGCCGATCGTGGCGCTCTACTATCTCTCGCTGCGCGGGCTCGAGCTGATCACGCTGCGTTACGCGTTGCCGATCGTGGTCGTCGCCTGCGTGCTAGCCGGCGCGGCGGCGGCGGACGCGGGGATGTGGGCGCCGCGCGCCGCGGGGCGATGGGTGGTCAGCGCGGTGTTGGTCGGGCTCGCGGGGTTGACCCTTGCACGCGCGGTCGAGCTCGACCGGCTCCTGGTCAATGATCCCCGCTACGCCGCCGAAGCGTGGCTGGCCGCGCACGCGCCGCCCGGAACGAAGATCGAGATCTATCAGAAGCCGGCGTTCCTGCCGCGCTTTCGCGACGGCGTCACCGCCGCGTTTGTGCCGTTGCCGGAGCGCACGCGCGACGGTGTGGCGGCGCGCCAGCCCGATGTGATCGTCACCAGCTCGGCGTCGCACAAGAGCATCACGCACCGGTGGACGGCGGATTGGCGTACCACCGGCACGCTGTTGACCCCGGCGCCGGCGGCAGTCGACATGCTGGGGGCGCTGGACAAGAGCGAGCTGCCGTACCAGGTTGCTGCCGTTTTCCGTCAGCAGCCGCTGACACTGCGCAACCGCATCACCAGCGTATCGCCAGAGATCACGATCTATGTCCGCAACCAGTGAATCGCGCAGCCTGGCGACCGCCGCCGAGGCCGCGGCCGGCTGCATGCTCTGCGGCGGGCAGCGCCAGGTCCGCCACTTCGGGGGTAGCGGCGCTGCGGCGGCGGCGGATTCGCCGGCCACGTACCGCATCACGCACAGCGAACGGCGCCTGGTCGGATCGATCGTACGCTGTGTGGATTGCGGCATGGTCAGCCTGCCGCTGCACGACCTGGCGCCGGTCGCGTACGAGGACGCTGCCGATCCGTACTACCTCGAGCAGGCCGACCAACGGATCGTCAACGCGCACCGGTTGCTCGATATGGTGCCGCGCGGCGGCCGGCTGCTTGAGATCGGCTGTGCCAGCGGGTTCCTGCTGCTAGCGGCGCGCGAGCGCGGTTTCGCGACGCAGGGGGTCGAGATGTCCGCCTGGGCATCGGCGCACGCGCGCGAGCAGTATGGTCTCGACGTCCGCAGTGGCCGGCTCGAGGATCTCAACCTACCGGCGGCGACCTACGACGTGGTCGTGCTGGCCGACGTCATCGAGCATCTGCACGACCCGCGGCGAACGATCCAGCACATCCACCGCGTGCTACGCCCCGGCGGCGTCCTGCTGCTGCTCACGCCCGACGTCGGCAGCCTGACAGCGCGCGTGCTGGGCCGGCGGTGGTGGGGGCTGCTCGACGACCACTACTTCTATTTTTCCCGCGCGACGCTGCGCCGCTTGCTCACCGACGAAGGTTTCGCAATAGAGCGCATCACGGCCCTCGGCCGCGTGTTTCCGCTCTCGCACTGGGTGTTCAAGCTGCAACCGTACGGGCGCGCGTTGCACGCGGCGGTGGCGGCGATGACGCGGGCGCTGCGCATCGACGGCCGGCAGATCGCGATCAACTTGGGAGATCAGATGGCATGCGTAGCTCGGAAGAAGTGAGGGAGGCGTCTCCCGCCGACGCGCCCTTGGCCGTCCGGCCGAAGGTCGTGGTCGTCATGCCGGCCTACAACGCCGCGCGCACGCTGCGCATGACGTACATGGAGCTGCCGCATGACACCGTCGACATGGTCATTCTGGTCGACGACGGCAGCACCGACGACACGGTGGCGATCGCGCGCGAGCTGAATCTGAAGCTGTTCCTGCACGACCGCAACTACGGGTACGGCGCCAACCAAAAGACCTGCTACACGGAAGCCCTCAAGGCCGGCGCGGATATCGTCGTGATGGTCCACCCGGACTACCAGTACGATCCCCGGCTGCTGCCGGAGATCGTCCATCCGATTCAGTCCGGCGAAGCCGACGTCGTGCTCGGTTCGCGCTTGAAGAGCGGCTCGGCGCTGTCGGGCGGCATGCCGTGGTGGAAGTTCATCTCCAACCGCTTTCTGACCGGCGTCGAGAATACCGTCTTCGGACTGCACCTCTCCGAGTATCACACCGGCTACCGCGCCTATCGCCGCGAGGTGCTGGAGACGGTCAACTTCGCGCTCAACGCCGATACCTTCATCTTCGACCAGGAGATCCTGGCGCAGGTGGTCGAAGCCGGCTTTCGCCTCGCCGAGGTGCCGGTGCCGACGCGCTACTTCGCCGAGGCGTCGTCGGCGAGCTTCCTGGCCAGCACGCGCTACGGGCTCGGAATCCTGTGGCTCATGCTGCGCTACGAGCTGCATCGCCGCCGCTGGTGGCGGCAGCGCCAGTTCGCCAGCTTGCGCACGCGCTACCGCGAGGTGTCCTGACGGTGGCGGATCGCCGACCGCGCCGGGGCAACTCGGCCGTCGGGGTCGGTCTCGTACTCGGCAGCGTCCTTCTCGAAGGGCTCGTCGTCGGCTGGTGGGCGTGGCGCAACGGCGTCAACGCCGACGAGGGGTTCTACCTGGCGGCGGCGGAGCACGTCGCGCAGGGCCGGCGGCTGTACGGCGACGTGTTCTTCCCGCAGATGCCGTATCTGCCCTGGACGCTGGCGGCGGTTTTTCGCGTCGCCGCACCCTCGCTCGGCGTCGCGCGCGCGGTCAGCGTGATTGCCGCGGCCGCGGCGGCGGGCCTGCTGACCGCCATCGTCTGGCTGCAGGAGCGGCGCGCCGCGACGACGGCAATCGCCGCGTTGCTCTACATCGCCAACGCGCTGGTCATCGACAGCCTGTCGGTCTCCAAGACGTCGGCGCTGGTGAACGTCAGCCTGTTGGCCGCCTTTGCGCCCATCGCCCTGAACAAGACGCGCACGCCACTGTGGGCGGCGCTGGCCGGGGCGGCGGCCGGCATTGCGATCGGTTTGCGCCTGCCGGTCGCGGTCGTCGTGCTCCTGTTCGCCGCACTGATCGCGCGCCAGGGCGTCGCACCGCTCGCCGCCTTTGCGATCGGCGGGCTGGTCGCGTCGCTGCCGTGGCTGAGCGCCGTCGCGCGGTTCCCCGATCAGTTCTGGTTTTGCAACGTCACGTTTCACTCGCTGCGGCGCGAGATCAGCGGCTGGTCCGCGATCCTCGCGCAGAAGATCAGCATCATCGCCAAGTGGGTGCTGTTGCCGCAGCACGCGATACTCTGGGCGCTGGTCGCCTACAGCCTGTGGACCGATCGCAAACGCGTCTGGCCGGCGGCCGCCGCGGCGCTCGTGCTGGCCGCCGCATACGCGGCCGCAACGCCGACCTACCTCGAATACATGAGTCAGTTCCTGGCCTTTCTCGTGCTCGCCGCCGTGCCCGCCTGCGCCGCGTTGGCGCGGCATCGGCGGCTGGCCGCGGCCGTCCTCGGCGTCTACGTGCTCGGTTGCTACGGGCTGGTGAAGCCGGTGCCCGCGGGGACCACGATGGCGGGCAAGCGGTCGCTGTGGGCGCGCCAGACGGTCGCCGAGGTGTCGTCGTACCTGCGCGAACACGCGGCGGCTGACGACGCCGTGTTGTCGTGGTGGGAGGGGTATCCGGTGCTGAGCGGCCGCCCCGGATTCATCGGGGTCGGATTCTGGGAATCGAACGTGGCCAAGAAGCTCGATCGCGCCGCGGCCGAGCGGTACCACGTCGTGCAACGCGACCAGCTCGCTGATCTGGTGCGCACCGGTGCTCCGGCGTGGGTCGTCGTCGACGACGGAACGTGGAGCGGGCTGCGCGCGGCGATCGACGCGCGCTATGCGCCGGTGCACCGCGTCGGACCGGTGCAGATCTATCAGCGCCGCGCCGTCGCGGAAGCCGGCGCGGAGGCCGACGCGCGGCACGGCACGCCGTGAGTCGGCCGCTGCGGGTCGGCCTGGTCATCGGCCAGCTCAGCACCGGCGGCGCCGAAGGCCAGCTGCGGTTGCTGTGCGAGCGCGGCGACCGCGACCAGGTCGTTCCCACGGTGTACTGCCTGAGCGCGCAGACGCAGCCGTTCGGCGCGCTGCTCGAGCGCGCCGGGGTGCCGGTGCGGGTCGTGGCAGGCGGCGGGCTGGCGCGCGTCGTGCGACTGCGCCGACAGCTGGCGGCGGACCGCATCGATGTCGTGCACGCGTGGCTGTTCATCGCCAATGCCTTTGCCTGGGCAGCCGGCGGGCCGGCGCTCATCACCTCGGCGCGCAACTGCAAACGCTCGGGCCGCCTGCTCGACGCGCTGAACGAGCGCGCCTTTCGCGCCAGCCGGGCGATCATCGTCAACTCCATGCAGGTGCAGCAGTACATCGAACGCGAATACCGCGCGCCGGCCGAGCGCATCGCCGTGGTGCACAACGCCGTCGACCTGGATCGATTCCGGCCGGCGGGTGAGCTGCCGAGCGGACCGGCGCCGCGCGTCGTCGGCATCGGTCGCCTGGTGGCGCAGAAGAATCCGCTGCTGTTCGTCAGCGCCGCCGCGGCATTGCGCGCCCGCTGTCCAGGCGCCCGCTTCGAGTGGATCGGCGAGGGCCCGCTGCGCGGGGCAGTGGCCGCCGCAGTCACTGCCGCCGGGCTGGACGACTGCTGCGAGCTGCTCGGAGAGCGCAGCGATGTGCCCGACCTGCTGCGCGGCGCGGACCTCGTCTGGATGACCTCGGACTGGGAGGGGTTGCCGAACGCGGTCATCGAGGCACTGGCGAGCGGTGTGCCGGTGGTGGCGACCGACGTCGGCGGCACCGCCGAGCTGGTACGCGACGGACAAGAGGGATTTCTGATACCGCCGGGCGACAGCGCTGCGCTGGTGACGCGCTCGCTCGACATTCTCGCCGATCCGGCGACACGCGCGCACATGCGCGCTGCGGCGCGGGCGCACGCCGCGCACTTCGGCGTCGATCAGATGGTCCGCGCCACGTACGCAATCTACGCGCAGGCACTGCGCGCCAGTCAGGCATGAGCGAGCGGCCGTTCGTCTCGATCGTCATCCCGATGCGCAATGAGGCGGCGACCATTGGGAGCCTGCTGGAGGGCGTGTTGGCGCAGGATTATCCCGCTGACCGTTTCGAGCTGCTGGTGGTCGACGGCGCCTCGAGCGACGGCTCGGCAGCGGTGGTCGAGACCTACGCGCGGCGCGATCCGCGCGTGCACCTGTTGCACAACCCGCGCCGCATCGTGCCGACGGCGCTCAACATCGCCATCCGCGCCGCGCGCGGCGACACCATCTGTCGCATCGACGGTCATACCCGGGTGGCGCCGGACTACGTCCGCGTCGGCGTCGAGACGTTGGCTCGCACCGGTGCCGACAACGTCGGCGGGCCGATGCGCTCGGTCGGCGGCGGCTGGTTCGGTGACGCGGTCGCCGCCGCGACCGGCTCGCGCTTCGGCATCGGCTCGTACTTTCACTACGGCACCGAAGAGCGCGAGGTCGACACCGTCTATCTGGGCATGTGGCCGCGGCGCGTCTTCGCGCGGATCGGCCTGTTCGACGAGGAGCTGGTGCGCAACCAGGACGACGAGCTGAACTATCGGCTGCGCAAGGCCGGCGGTCGGGTGCTCATGACGCCGGCAATGCATTCCTGGTACCAGAACCGCCAGAGCGTCACCGGGCTGCTGCGGCAGTACTATCAGTACGGACTGTGGAAGGTGCGGGTGCTGCAAAAGCACCCGCGACAGATGAGCTGGCGGCATTTCGTGCCGCCGGCATTGGTCGCCGGCCTGGCGGGGGCGACGCTGCTGAGCGGCGTCGTGCCGGGCGCGGCGACCGCCTCGCGCATCGTGTTCGGGCTGTACGTCGCGGCCGTCCTGGTCGTCGCCGGCCGCCTGGCGCTGCATCGCGGCGTGCGCGCGTGGCTCGCCACGGCCCTCGCGTTCGCCAGCATTCACTGCGCGTGGGGAACGGGATTTCTGAACGGACTGCTGAGCTTTGCCGGCCGCTGGCGCACCCCGGAAAGTGCGCCGCCGCGGCTGGAAGAACGACCGGGGGACACCGGAGCGCCAGTAACCGGGTTGGCTGGCGCTTCAGTCGGATCGCAGGCAGGAGGGACAGCATGAGACTGCGAGAGAAACTGACCGTGGAGGAAAAGGTTGCCATCGCGCTCGAGCTGATCAAGCGCGAGCGGTCGCTGGACGAGATTCGCGAGCACTATCGCGTCTCGCACACGACCGCCTACAAGCTGCGCAACCTGTTCCTCGAAGGGGGGCGGCGGGCGCTCGGCCGGCATGAGCGAGCGGTGACCGAGGATCTGGAGGCGCGAGTGCGTGCGTTGGAGAAACACCTGGAGCTGGATGGCGCGGCGCGCCCGCGCGTACGCGCGCGCGCCAGCGGTGGCGCGAAACTGTAAGGCGAGGGGACGCATGTATCTGATCACCGGCGGCGCGGGCTTCATCGGTTCGAACCTGGCCCGCGCACTCGTGCGCGACGGCGAGCGCGTGCGCATCTTCGACGACTTCTCCAGCGGCACGCTCGACAATCTCGACGGCATTCGCGATCGAGTCGAGATCATCGAGGGCGATTTGCGCGATGAGCGCGCCGTCGCGCGAGCCATGCAGGGTGTGACCTACGTGGCGCACCAGGGGGCGCTGCGCTCGGTCGAGCGGTCGGTGGACGACCCGTTGAGCAGCGACGCGGTGAACGTGCACGGCACGCTGCACGTCCTGATGGCGGCGCGCGATACGCCGGGTGTAAAGCGCGTGGTGTACGCCTCGTCGTCGTCGGTGTACGGCGAAAATCCGACCCTGCCGAAAGTCGAGGACCAGACGCCGGCACCGGTCTCGCCGTATGCCGTGTCCAAGCTCGCCGGCGAGCTCTATTGCCGCGTCTTCAGCAAGCTCTACGGCGTCGAGACCGTCAGCTTGCGCTACTTCAACGTGTTCGGGCCGTATCAGAGCCCGCAGTCGCGCTACGCGGCGGTGATCCCGCTCTTCATGCGCGCGGCCTTCGATGGGCAGCCGCTGGAGATCCACGGCGACGGCGAGCAGTCGCGCGACTTCACGTACATCGACAACGTGGTGGACGCCAACCGCCTGGCGCTCACCACGCCGGGGGTCGGCGGAACGGTCTTCAACGTCGCGTGCAACGAGCGCCACTCGTTGCTCGACATCGTCGCCGTGCTCGAGCGCCTGATCGGCCATGCACTGCCGCGCCGCCACGTCGGACCGCGGCGCGGCGACGTCCGCCATACGCAGGCGTCGATCGAGCACATCAACAGCAAGCTCGGCTTCCGCCCGAGCGTCGGCTTCGAGGACGGTCTGCGTCGCACCTGGGAATGGTTTTCGGAGGCGGCGCGGAGCGCGGAGCGCAGGGGCAGCGCATAGCGCCGCCGCTGCGCGTTGAGCGCTCGTACTCCGATATCGCTCGCGCGATTCCCCACCGGCAATCATCGATTCCGCACCACGCTGAACGCGGAACGCTGAATGCCAAACGGCGCCGGCAGGGCCGGCGCCTCCGTTGACTCGGCGGAGCTTTGCCGTTAGGTACGG
>Ga0066388_100002384_pt1 | contig 11439 bp, 10 predicted proteins | sample PanSoiMetaGPlot6_FD_64539 | JGI IMG/M metagenome (GOLD analysis project Ga0066388, IMG submission 64539) | Tropical forest soil microbial communities from Panama analyzed to predict greenhouse gas emissions - Panama Soil - Plot 6 (Hybrid Assembly) | ecosystem: Environmental > Terrestrial >... | reverse complement strand
GCCAGGATCCGCGAGCTGACCGGCGGCGAGGACGTGGACATCGTGTTCGAGCACCCGGGCCGGGAGACGTTCGGCGCCTCGGTGTACGTGACCCGCCGCGGCGGCACGATCGTGACCTGCGCGTCAACCTCGGGGTTCATGCACGAGTACGACAACCGCTACCTGTGGATGAGCCTGAAGCGGATCATCGGCTCGCACTTCGCCAACTACCGTGAGGCGTGGCAGGCCAACCGCCTGATCGCCAAGGGCATGATCCACCCGACCATGTCGGCGGTCTACCCGCTGGAGCAGACCGGCCAGGCCGCCATGGACGTGCACCGCAACCTGCACCACGGCAAGGTCGCGGTGCTCTGCCTGGCCCCGTATGAGGGCCTCGGCGTGCGCGACCACCTGCTCAGGGACAAGCACCTGGCCGAAATCAACCGGTTCCGGAACGAGTAGGGACATGAGCGAGCCGAACGGGCCCGTCCTGGCGTCCCGTGACAAACCCTGGCTGATGCGGACCTACGCCGGGCACTCCACGGCGCGGGAATCCAACGCGTTGTTCCGCCGGAACCTGGCCAAGGGCCAGACCGGCCTGTCGGTGGCGTTCGACCTGCCCACCCAGACCGGGTACGACGCGGACCATGTCCTGGCCCGCGGCGAGGTCGGCCGGGTCGGCGTGCCGGTCGGGCACCTGGGTGACATGCGGGCCCTGTTCGACGGCATCGCGCTGGAGCAGACGAACACCTCGATGACGATCAACGCCACGGCCATGTGGCTGCTGGCGCTGTACCAGGTCGTCGCCGAGGAGCAGGGCGCGGACATCGGCAAGCTGACCGGCACCACGCAGAACGACATCATCAAGGAGTACCTGTCCCGCGGCACGTATATTTTCCCGCCGGGCCCCTCGGTACGCCTGACCACGGATGTGATCGCCTACGCGGTGGCCCGCATGCCCAAGTGGAATCCCGTCAACGTGTGCAGCTATCACCTGCAGGAGGCCGGAGCCACCCCGGTCCAGGAGATCGCGTACGCGCTGTGCACCGCGGTCACCATCCTGGACGCGGTCCGTGACTCGGGTCAGGTTCCGCCGGAGCGGATGAGCGAGGTCGTCGGGCGGTTCTCCTTCTTCGTCAACGCGGGCGTCCGCTTCGTCGAGGAGATGTGCAAGCTGCGGGCCTTCGCCCGGCTCTGGAACACGATCACCTGGGAGCGGTACGGGATCAGCGACCCTGCCCGCCGTCGCTTCCGCTACGGCGTGCAGGTCAACTCGCTGGGCCTGACCGAGGCGCAGCCGGAGAACAACATCCAGCGGATCGTCCTGGAGATGCTGGCCGTCACCCTGTCCAGGGACACGCGGGCCCGCGCCGTCCAGCTCCCGGCCTGGAACGAGGCGCTGGGCCTGCCCCGGCCCTGGGACCAGCAGTGGAGCCTGCGCATCCAGCAGGTGCTCGCGTACGAGTCGGACCTGCTGGAGTACGGTGACCTGTTCAACGGCTCCCCCGTGGTCGAGGCCAAGACCGCGGAACTGCGGGCCGGCGCGGAGGCGGAGATCGACACGATCCAGCGGATGGGCGGGATGGTGCCTGCGGTGGAATCCGGCTACGTCAAGGCGCAGCTCGTGGCGTCGCACGCGGCCCGGCGCGCACGCATCGAGTCGGGCGAGGAGATCGTGGTGGGCGTCAACCGCTTCCAGGCCACCGAGCCCAGCCCGCTCACCGCGGATGCCGACACCGCGGTGCACAACGTGGACCCGGCCTACGAACTCGCGGTGCTGGCGGATCTGGCGCAGTGGCGCCGACGCCGCGGCGAAGCGGCCGTGCTAGCCGCCCTGGCCCGGCTCAAGGCGGACGCCGTACGCCCGGATGTCAACCTGATGGACGCGACCCTGGCCTGCGCCCGGGCGGGCGTGACCACCGGCGAGTGGTCCTGCGCGCTGCGGGAGGTGTTCGGCGAGTACCGGGCCCCGACCGGCGTCGGCAGCGCTCCGGTGCCCGCCGCGTCAGGTGAGGACCTGGCCGCGGTCCGCGAGGCGGTGCGGGCCACGGCCGCCGAGATCGGAGCGGGCAGGCTGCGCCTGCTGCTCGGCAAGCCCGGCCTGGACGGGCACTCCAACGGCGTCGAGCAGATCGCCGTCCGGGCCCGCGACGCCGGGTTCGAGGTGATCTACTTCGGCATCCGGCTCACCCCCGGGCAGATCGCGGCCGCCGCCGTCGCCGAGGATGTGCACTGCGTCGGGCTGTCGATCCTGTCCGGCGGGCACGGTGAGCTGGTGCCCGAGGTGCTGCGCCGGCTGCGCCGGCTCAAGGCGGCGGACATCCCCGTCGTAGTCGGCGGAATCATCCCGGCGAGCGATGCCCGGGACCTGGGCGCGCAGGGGGTTGCCGCCGTCTTCACGCCCGCCGACTTCAGCATCACCGCCATCGTCGGCCGCATCGTCGACGTGATCCGGCGGGCCCACGACCTGGAGCCGGTACTGACAATGGAAGGGTGACGAAAGCCGAGATGACCACCGAGACCACCGCGCCAGCCGCCGCGACGCGGCCGCGTCCCCGCCGGTCCTGCCTGGCCGTGCCCGGCAGCAACCCGCGCTTCCTGGAGAAGGCCCAGGGCCTGCCCGCCGATCAGGTGTTCCTGGACCTGGAGGACGCCTGCGCCCCCCTGGTCAAGGAGAGCGCCCGGCACCTGATCGTGGACGCGCTCAACACCGGAGACTGGGGCGGCAAGACCCGGGTCGTTCGGGTCAACGACTGGACCACCCACTGGACCTACCGGGACGTGGTCACGGTGGTCGAGGGCGCGGGCCAGAACCTGGACTGCGTCATGCTGCCGAAGGTGCAGGACGCCGGTCAGGTGGTGGCGCTGGATCTGCTGCTGACCCAGATCGAGAAGACGATGGGCTTCGAGGCCGGCCGGATCGGCATCGAGGCCCAGATCGAGAACGCCCGGGGCCTGGTGAACGTCGACGAGATCGCGGCCGCCTCGCCGCGGCTGGAGACCATCGTCTTCGGCCCCGCCGACTTCATGGCCTCCATCAACATGAAATCCCTGGTGGTGGGCGAGCAGCCGCCCGGATACCCGGCCGACGCCTACCACTACATCCTGATGCGCATCCTGATGGCCGCACGGGCCCATGACCTGCAGGCCATCGACGGCCCCTACCTGCAGATCCGCAACACCGACGGCTTCCGCGAGGTGGCCCGGCGGGCCGCCGCCCTCGGCTATGACGGCAAGTGGGTGCTGCACCCGGACCAGATCGCCGCGGCCAACGAGATCTTCTCCCCCTCTCAGGAGGATTACGACCACGCGGAGCTGATCCTGGACGCCTACGAGTGGTGCACCTCAGATGCTGGCGGGGCCAAGGGTTCGGCCATGCTCGGTGACGAGATGATCGACGAGGCCTCCCGCAAGATGGCCCTGGTGATCGCGGGTAAGGGCCGGGCCGCGGGGATGCAGCGCACCTCCAAGTTCGAGCCACCGCAATAGGAGGCATCGCGATGCAGTTCGGACGGACCTACGAGGAGTTCGAGGTCGGGGCGGTCTACCGGCACTGGCCGGGCAAGACGGTCACCGAGTACGACGATCACCTGTTCTGCCTGCTCACCATGAATCACCATCCGCTGCACCTGGACGCGAACTACGCCGGGCAGGCCACCGACTTCGGCAGGAACGTCGTGGTGGGCAACTACATCTACTCGCTGCTGCTCGGCATGTCGGTGCCGGACGTGTCCGGCCAGGCCATCGCGAACCTGGAGGTGGAGTCGCTGAGGCACGTGGCGCCGACGTTCCACGGCGACACCATCTACGGCGAGACCACGGTGCTCGGCAAGCGGCTCACGTCAAAGAACGACCGGGGCATCGTCGAGGTCGAAACCCGCGGTTACAAGCAGGACGGCACCCTGGTGTGCGTGTTCCGCCGCAAGGTGATGGTGCCGACCGAGACCTATGTCAAGGAGCGCGGCGGGGAGCAGCCCGGCCGCCCGGAGCCCGACCCCGAATCCAGCTAAGGAATGACCATGGGACGCCTCGCCCAGACTGAGGGCCTGACCGAGTTCGAGCAGGAGATCCTGGCCACGGTGCGGGATTTCACCGCACGGGAGATCATCCCGGTGGCGACCGAACTGGAGCACCGGGACGAGTACCCGGCCCAGATCGTGGAGGGGCTGAAGAAGCTCGGCCTGTTCGGGTTGACCATCCCCGAAGAATACGGCGGCCTGGGCGCGTCGCTGCTGATCTACGCCCTGGCCGTGGAGGAGATCGCCCGTGGCTGGATGTCCGTGTCGGGCATCATCAACACCCACTTCATCGTCGCCCACATGATCGCCAGGCACGGAACCGATGAGCAGAAGGACCACTTCCTGCCCGGGATGGCGGTCGGCGACGTGCGCGGCGCCTTCTCGATGTCAGAGCCCGGCCTGGGCTCCGACGTCGCGGCCATCCGCACCAGGGCGGTGCGCGACGGAGAAGACTTCGTGATCAACGGCCAGAAGATGTGGCTGACCAACGGCGGCACCGCCAACCTGGTGGCGGTGCTGTGCCGGACCGGCGACGAGCATGACGCCCCGCACCGCAACATGAGCACGTTCCTGATCGAAAAGGAGCCGGGCTTCGGCGACAACCCGATGGTCCCGGGCCTGACCGTGCCGGGGAAGATCGAGAAGATGGGCTACAAGGGCGTCGACACCACAGAACTGCTCCTGGCCGACGTCCGCGTCCCGGCCGGCCGGGTCCTCGGCGGCCGCACCGGCCAGGGCTTCTACCAGATGATGGACGGCGTCGAGGTCGGCCGGGTCAACGTCGCCGCGCGCGGCTGCGGCATCGCCCTGCGCGCCTTCGAGCTGGCCATCGCCTACGCGCAGCAGCGGCACACGTTCGGCCGGCCGATCGCCCAGCATCAGGCGATCCAGTTCAAGCTGGCCGAGATGGCGACCAAGGTCGAGGCTGCCCATCAGATGATGGTGATGGCGGCCCGCAGGAAAGATTCCGGCCAGCGGAACGACCTGGAGGCCGGCATGGCCAAGTACCTCGCGTCGGAATACGGCAAGGAGGTCGTGGAGGATTCCTTCCGCATCCACGGCGGCTACGGCTTCTCCAAGGAGTTCGAGATCGAGCGGCTCTACCGGGAGGTGCCGATGCTGCTGATCGGCGAGGGCACCGCGGAGATCCAGAAGATGATCGTGGGCCGGCGCCTCCTCGAGGAGTACAAGACCGGTTAGGGCGTTACGACCTGTCCCTTGCCTACCACGGTGACGCCGCCGCTGGACACCACGAACCCGCGGGCCCGGTCGTGCTCCTTGTCCACCCCGACCTTGGCGCCCTCCAGCACCACGACGTTCTTGTCCAGGATGGCGTGCTCCACCACCGCGTGCCGCCCGATCCGCGTGTCGTGCAGGATCACCGAACGCTCCACCCGGGCCCAGCTGTCCACCCGGACTCCCGGTGACAGCACCGACTGGCGCACCAGGCCGCCGGAGACGATCACGCCGTTGCTGATCACGCTGTTGACCGCCCGCCCCACCCGGTCGCCCTCCTCGTGCACGAACTTGGCGGGCGGCTCGGCGGGCACGTGGGTCAGGATCGGCCATCGGTCGTTGTACAGGTTGAACACCGGGTGGACCGCGCACAGGTCCATGTGCGCGTCGAAGTAGGAGTCGATCGTCCCCACCTCCCGCCAGTAGCCCTGGTCGCGGGAGTCCGCCCCGGGCACCTTGTTCTGCAGGAAGTCGTAAACGCGCGCGGTGCCCTCCCGCACCAGCCGCGGGATGACGTCGCCGCCCATGCTGTGCCGGCTGCCCTCGTCGGCCGCGTCCTTGCCCAGCGCCTCCACCAGCACCTCGCAGTCGAACACGTAGTTACCCATGGACACGAACGCCTGGTCCGGTGATCCACGCAGGCCCGGCGGGTCAGCGGGTTTTTCAAGGAACGCCTCGATGCGATGGCCGTCCGGCGCGGTCTGCACGACACCGAACTCCGTCGCCGCCGTCCGCGGTACCGGGATCGCCGCGACGGTGGCCCCCGCGCCCCGGTCCAGGTGCTCGTCGATCATCTGCTCCGGGTCCATCCGGTACACGTGATCGGCCCCGACCACCACCACCAGGTCGGGCCGGTCGCGGTGGATGAGGTCCAGCGACTGGTAGATCGCGTCGGCCGAGCCGGCCTGCCAGTGCGGGCCGAGCCACTGCTGCGCCGGGACCGGCGCCACGTAGTTGTCCAGCAGGCTGCTCAGCCGCCAGGTGGTGGTGATATGCCGGTTCAGGCTGTGGCTCTTGTACTGGGTCAGCACGCAGATGCGCTGCATCCCGCCGTTGACCAGGTTGGACAGCGCGAAATCCACCACCCGGTACAGGCCGCCGAACGGAACCGCCGACTTGGCGCGATCCGCGGTCAGCGGTCCCAGCCGCCGGCCGGCCGCGCCCGCGAGAACGATGCCCAGGACACGCTTTCTATCCATCTCGGAAACTCCGTCCGAAATTCTCCGTCCCATGCCAAAGGGCAAGTCGATCAGCTAGCAGCGGACCACGCCTCACCCGTTTAGGACGATCGGCCAGCTTCTTGCGCAGCTCCCGCAGCCGTACGGGAAATCTGCCTAGTCAACCCTGACCCAGGTCACCGCCACCCACCCAAGGGCCGAAAGTCCCCTGTCCCGGGGACCCATGGTCGTTCTCCCGGCTCCGTGCGACGGCCTTGGCTAAGCGTATGGGGCGGCGCAGGCTTGGATCGGAGCGTGCCCCGGCCCGGGAACGGAGGTGGCGGTTCGTGGACGCAGCAGCAATTCTCGCCAGCGCGGAGGACCGGGTGATCGATGAAGCAGTTGGCGCCCTGGAGCAACTCGATCAGGGCCGCCAGTCACCTCTCCCGGACCGGCGCCGTCGCGACGCGCGGCAGCTGTTCCGGCTCGTCCTGCGCTGCGTGCGCGCGGGGCGCGCCGAACCGATCATCAGGCCGTCTGAGCAGATCGCGGTGCACTCTTACGCCGCCGGCATTGACCTGACCGAGGTTCAGGAAGCCTTCAACGTCCTGGCGGAGGTGCTCTGGCGCCATCTGACCAGCGCCCCGGCCGGCGAGCAGCTGGTTCAGGCGCTCGGGCTGCTGAACGCCATCGTCGGGGCGGGCAAGGATGCGATGGCCCGGACCTACGTGACGCTGGCCACCCGTGGCCGCAGCGGGCACGGTGAACCGTCAGCGGGTGAACCAGCCACCACGGGTACCGGGCCGGAGGACGGTGCAGAAGACGCCGTCCTGACCGACGTCGTCGGCCAGGTCGGCATCATCACCCTGGCGGACCGCCATAAGCACAACGCCATCGGCGCCCGGCTGGCCGGCCGGGTCATCGCCGCGCTCGAGAGTCTGCGAGCCCGGCAGGCGCGCACGATCGTGCTGCGTGCCGCGGCGGGAATGAACGTGTGGTCCGCTGGTCATGACATCGATGAACTTCCCCGGGGCAGGCGGGATCCGCTCGGCTACAACGATTCCCTGGAAGGGCTGATCCGCGCCGTCCGCACCTGCCCGGCGCCCGTCGTCGCCATGGTGCACGGCACGGTATGGGGCGGAGCGCTGGACCTGGTGCTCAGTTGTGACCTGGCCGTTGCGGACGAGACCGCCTCGTTCGCCATTACCCCCGCGAACCTGGGACTGCCCTACAACCTCACGGGGCTGCTGCATTTCCAGGGGCGGCTGCCCGTCAACGTCATCAAGGAGATGTTCTTCACGGCTACGCCCATCGATGCCCGCAAAGCCAAGGAATGGCTGCTCATCAACCACTTGGTCCCGTGGGACCGGCTCGAGTCTTTCACCTTGGAGCTGGCCGCGACGATGGCAACGAAGTCACCGATGGCCATAGCGGTCATCAAGGAACAGCTTCGCGTCCTGTCGGACTACCAGCCCATCGCGGCACACGTGTACGAACGGGTCCAGGGCCTGCGCCGCGAAGCGTACGACAGCAACGACTATCTCGAGGGACTGAAGGCCTTCGCCCAAAAACGCCAGCCAATCTTCCGGGGCGCCTAGCCCCGTGCGGAAGCGGTCAGCAGCCCTTCTTGCCCCTGCCGGTGCGGGCGATCGCGCCGATGGCCGGGGCCAGGGTCAGCCACAACCCGATCGTCACGACCATGGACGTGACGTAGCCGAACGGCAGGATCCCCGTGTCGGAACCGACGATCCCCGCGAAGATCATCAGCAGCCACGCGCTGACGAAGAAGGCCGGGCCGGCCGCCACGATCTTGAAGAAGTCATCCACCGCAACTCACCTCCCCGCGCCCGCGGGCGCGTTCTCGACATGGATCTTGCTGGCCGCGCCGAGTGTCGTGCCCCACCGGCGGGCCAGCGACGCCTCGCCGTCGAGCAGCGTGCTGTGCGAGCAGACCAGGAAGCTCTGCGGGGCGGCGGCGAGCCGGTAGCCGTGCCGCCTCAGCAGCCTGGCGATCGGCCGGCTGGCCCGGCCGGTGAACACGGCGACGCCATTGACCCTGGTGTCGAAGGCGGCGGCGAGGCCGTCCCGGTGACCGATGCCGTTCAGCCAGTCCCGCAGGCCGGGGCCGCCGGCGTCCGGGTCCAGCCGCAGCCCGCTGCCGTCCTTGGCCGCCGCCAGCGCCGCCCGTTGCCGGGACGCCGCGCTGGGCAGCCCGTGCATGTGGGTCGGGGCGCCGACCACCAGGAGATCGGCGCCGGCCACGAGCTCGGCGGTGGCCTCGGCCACCGAGACCAGGGTCACCTCGCAGTCGGCGCGCAAGCCGTCCGCGATGCTGCTGGCGATCACGCGCGTGTTGCCGTACATCGATTCGTAGACCACCAGGGCCCGCATGCCGATCACATCCCTTAACCTCTGCCTCCAGCTAAACAGGGCCGGATGGGCCAGGCCAGGAGCCAACGACCGTGATCGCCGGGACTAAGGTCAGGCGCCCGGGCGGCAAACCGCGGCCCAGCCGGTCGCGCACCCGTACGACCCCTCAGATGACCGAGAGGACCCCGCCTCCGCTTCTCGCGGATTCCGATTGCGTGGTGCGCGGTGACGGCCCCGCCCGGGCGTCACCGTTTCTCCGCGTCTAGCCGGGATCCTCTCGGTATAAAGAGCACACCGCGGAATGCCTGCGCGTCATAGAGACGAAGGTCCCGCGATGGGATGACTCGAGTCACCAACGGGAAGGTCGCCAGGGCGCCGCAGGTGGGTGAGCCGGGGCCGGGCTACCCGGTCCGTTCGGTGTCTTTAAGTTCTTTCTACGGTGAGGTCCAGGAAATGGGCCGCACAGGATATGCACGGGTCGTAGTTGCGGATGGCCTGCTCGCACCGGCGGGTCAGCTCGGCGTCGTCCAGGTCCAGGTGGGCCTGCACGAACGCGCGCAGGTCGGCTTCGATGGCGGCCTGGTTCTGGGACGTCGGGGGAACGATGCGGGCGGCGGTGATGAGGCCGCCGGCGTCGATCTCGTACCGGTGCCACAGGGTCCCCCGCGGCGCCTCGGTCGCGCCGAACCCGGTGCCGGCCCGCGGCGGCACCTCGACGGCGGGCGGGTCCGGCGGCTCGTAGCCGGCGATGAGGCGAAGCGCCTCCTCGACCGCGTACACCGTTTCCACGGCCCGCACGATGATGCTGCGGAACGGGTTGTCGCAGGTCTCGCCCAGCCCGGCGGCCCGCGCGGCCTCGCGGGCCAGCGGCGATAGCCACTGGGCGCTGAGCGCGTACCTGGCCAGCGGGCCGGTCAGGTAGCGGCCGCCGCCGGCCAGCCGGGCGTGCAGGGCGGTGGAGTGCGGGACCTGGTCCTCGATCACGTGCTCGTCGAAGCCGGCCGGGGCAAAGAAGAGTCCCGAACGGGTGGCCATCGCGCCCTCCTCGATGGCGTAGGTGCCCGGCCGGGTCAGCGCCAGCATGTCCGCGTCGACGGCGTAATCGGGGAAGTCGAAGCCGGCCACCCAGCGCACCGTCTCCAGCGCGCCGTCCAGCGCCCGGCGCAGCGGCTCGGTCAGGGCGGTGAGCTCGGCCCGGGCCGGGGCCCGGTAGAAGCCGCCCAGGCGCACGTTGACCGGGTGGATGGCCCGGCCGCCCACCGCCTCCATGATCGCGTTGCCCGCCTTCTTCAGGGCCAGGCCGCGCTCGACCAGGTCCCGCCGGGCCGCAGCCATCTCGATGCCGCTGGCGTAGCCGAGGAAATCGGGCGCGTGCAGCAGGTAGATGTGCAGCGCGTGGCTCTCGATCCACTCCCCGCAGTACAGCAGCCGGCGCAGGTCGCCGACGGCCGCCGGGATAGTGACGCCGCACGCGTCCTCGATCGCCGCGCACGCGCTCATCTGGTAGGCGACCGGGCAGATGCCGCAGATCCGGGCGGTGATGTCCGGCGGCTCGGCGTAGCCCCGGCCGCGCAGGAACGCCTCGAAGAAGCGGGGCGGCTCGTAGATGTCCAGCCGCGCCTCCTCCACCCGGCCGTCGGCCGCCCGGATGTACAGGGCACCCTCGCCCTCCACCCGGGCCAGTTCGGTGACCGACAAGACGCGCTCGTTCTTGTGTGTCATGACCCTAGCTTTCCTGGGTCAGCCGCCGGCGACAACGTCCAAGACGCCGTCAACCGAGCGGATCGCGGGCACCAGGTCGGCCAGCACGCTCGTGCGCTCGAGCTCGCCGGTCAGCCTGACCACGCCGTCGGTGACGTCGACCTGGACCAGCGCCGGGTTACTGCCGAGGTAGCGCGACAGGACCTCGTTGACGACGTCGGCCTTGATGGCCTCGTCCGTGCGGAGGAAGACCCGCAGCAGGTCCTGCGCGGTAACCACGCCGAGCAGCTTCCCGTCTTCCCCGGTCACCAGCAAGTAGCGGGCCTGATGGCGGTCCATCAGCCGGGCCGCCTCGGCCACGGTCGTGTCGGCCGGGACGGTGGCCGGGTACGGGTTCATGATCTCCCCGGCGGTTTCGGCGGTGGCGACATCCCGGCGGATCCGGTAGGGCAGGTACCCGGAGTGGCGGCCGTCCGGGTCCAGCTGGAGCTGCTCCTTCCGCAGCAGGTCGGTCTCGGCCACGAGGCCGGCCACCCGACCCTGCGGGGTGAGCACGGGCACGGCGCCGATTCGCCCCCTGACCAGGATGCCGACCACGTCCTTGAGGGGCGTGGCCGGGGTAACCGTCATCGGGTTGGCTGTCATGACGTCCCGCACCTGCCAGTGACGCATCGCGGTCTCCTTAGCTCAGACTTCACCAGCTCCCATGACAGCACCCCGGCCGGGGCTCGCGGTAGGGACGCATTTCCCCGGACGGATGCCTTCCGTCCCGGTCGATCCGGGGCCTTCGGCCCTCCCGGGGACCGGAGGGCGCGGCCGACCTTCGGCGCATGAGCAGTAGCGCGCGCAGGCTGCCCGGCCCCTCAGCCTGAGCGCGACTGAAAGAGGAGATGGTCGTGATGAACATCCGGCCCGAGCCAGACGACACGGAGGGGACGGCGGAATTCGCCGTCGGCGCGGCGGTGCACGCCCCGTCG
>Ga0066388_100002383_pt1 | contig 11443 bp, 12 predicted proteins | sample PanSoiMetaGPlot6_FD_64539 | JGI IMG/M metagenome (GOLD analysis project Ga0066388, IMG submission 64539) | Tropical forest soil microbial communities from Panama analyzed to predict greenhouse gas emissions - Panama Soil - Plot 6 (Hybrid Assembly) | ecosystem: Environmental > Terrestrial >... | reverse complement strand
GCTTTTTTGAGATCCTGCGGCGCAACGTTGACGACCTTCACCTTGTCGGCCGGTACGCCGTAATGCTTCAAGATGACGTTGAGGAGGTCCGCGCCACCATCGGTACCCTCGACGATCCCGACGCGTTTGCCGACGAGCTCGCTGACCTTCTCGATCTTGCCGTGCCGTCGGCCTTTCTTGGCCGCGTATGCGTCCGGCGCCGGTACGATCAACACGGCCACGTCTTGGCGCAGGATCGCGACCACGGGCCAGTCGGTCGACAGGTCCAGGTTGCCGCGAACGACGGCGAGATCGAACGGTGCCTTGCCGTGGATGTCTGCCAGCGTTACGGCGCCAGGCGTGATCACCGGCTGGATGCGGATCGGGGCCCGCTCGCTGCGAAACTTTTCTGCCAGCTTCTCGACGAACTCGACATCTTTGCTGCCCTGCGGCCCGACCGCCATTTTCATGACCGACGCCTTGGTCGTGAGGTAGACCGTCAGGGCGATAAGTCCGGCCACAACGATGAAACCGAAGATCGATAGAAACGTGGCGTAGCGCACCCAGATCATGCGCATCCGGCGGTTCATCGTTTCTTCAATGGAGTCAAGATCGAATGGCACCGCAGACCTCTTTTGAACGCGCTTCGCTGATGGACGACCCGGGTCGCGCTTCCAGAACCGCAGCATGATCCAGAAACGCTTGATCATCGACAGGTTCGGCACAGGGGGCATGGCTGTCCACTGCTAACCGGCCGTCGGGCGCAGGTTCGGTCGGTAACGCAGCTCCTGCATCTCTCACGCGCAACTCGGGTGACCTACCCTTTCGCATCCTATCAGCAAGCCCAACGAATATCTCGGTTCGGTAAGCGGCAAAGCGTCCCTGCCGGCCGGATGGTTAATGGCACCGGTGGCTGGCTTTGCATGGTCAGGCATCCGGTTTGAGCCGGATACTCCGCCAAACCTGTGACAAATCCGCGTCCGGCGCGTCTGTGCTGGCCGTCACACAATTGCGCCCGCCGTCCCGCGCTCAAGCGCGATTGAACGGTCGTGATCTGTGCTCCGTGGAGGTGGCCGGTTCAACTTGCGGCCAAGCGCGCCGATCCCCATTTGCTGGATTAACTAGGAGAATCGCAATGTCCGACCCAGCCGCCGATTGGGGCGACTACGAGCAAAATGCGCGCAGCGTGCGCCGCGAGTTCTGGGCGAAGGCCAAACGGGTCGGCGCGCGGCTTCCATTCGCCGAGGATCTGCTGGCGGCGTATTTCTGTGCGTTCGACCGCGACACCCCGCGCCACGTGCATGTCGCGCTGGTGGGTGCACTCGCTTATTTCGTTCTGCCGTTCGACTTCGTTCCCGACGTGCTTCCGATATTCGGCTTCGCCGACGACGCCGCGGTGCTCGCGACTGCGATCAAGCTCGTCGCCAATCATATCCGGCCGGAGCATCGCGATGCCGCCAGGCGAGCGCTCGCGCGCAATCTTGCGGGCGAACACGTGGGATGATCGAAGCGCGGGCGCTACGGCCGCAGAATGACCTTGCCCATGACTGAACGGCCCGCGATCGCCTTGAGGGCTTGCGCGGTCTGCGCCAGCGGGAAGACCTTGTGAATGTGGACGGCGAGTTTTCCGTCCGCGCACCAACTCATCAGCTGCGCGATGTTGGCACGATGCGCCTCCGGCTCGCGCTCGGCCCAGGCGCCCCAGAACACGCCGCGTACATCGCAGTTCTTCAACAGCACCAAGTTGAGCGGCAGCTTGGGAATATCGCCAGCCGCAAATCCAACGACCAGAAACCGACCTTCCCAACCGATGGCGCGTAGCGCTGGCTCACTATAGGGCCCGCCAACCGGGTCGTAGATTACGTCGGGTCCCTTGCCGTCGGTCGCTCGCCGCAACGCTTCTCTGAGGTCCTCGGCGGCGTAGTTGAGCGCCGCATCGGCCCCGTACTGGCGCGCCACGGCGAGCTTGTTCTCGGACGACGCGCAGGCGATCACCCGCGCACCCATCAGCTTGCCGAGTTCGACTGCAGCGAGGCCAACCCCTCCCGAGGCTCCCAGCACTGCCATGGTTTCGCCAGGCTTGAGCTTGGCGCGATCCTTGAGCGCGTGCAGGGTCGTTCCATAGGTAACGAGCAGACCGGCCGCTCGGTCGAAATCGACGCCGTCAGGCACCGCGGCCAACCGGTTGGCGGCAACCACCACGCACTCACGGGCCGCCCCGTAACCCGTGGAGGCGGCGACCCGATCCCCTGGCTTGAAGGCGGTCACGCCGGCGCCGACCCGATCCACCACGCCCGCGAATTCCGCCGCCGGCGAGAATGGAAAGGCGGGTTTCATCTGATACTTGCCGGCAATGATCAGGGTGTCGAAGAAGTTCAGGCCGGCCGCCTGCACGGCAACCGCCACTTCTCCCGCTCCAGGGTCCGGGGCGGGCAGGTCCGCCAATTCAAGGTCGTCGGGGCCCCCGAAACGGGTACACAGCACAGCCTTCATGATACGCCTTCAGTTTGCCGATTTTCCCATTATTCCAGTACAATGACTGGGGATTAGCGACTTTAGCGAACGAGCGAGACCTGATGACGCGCCGCCTGCTCATCTCATGCGCGCTGGTTGCGACGCTTGCTTGTGCACCCGTCGTGTACGCGCAGCAACAACCTTCGACCGCCGCAGCGCCGGCGAAACCGGCCAAGAAGAAGACGACCGCGAAGAAGCCGGCCAGCGACAAGCCGGCGGCGAGCAAAACCGCTACGCCCGCCGGTGGTTCATCGCCTAATCTGCTCGGACAGTATGGCGAGTGGGGCGCGTACACCGCTACGACCGGCGGCAAGAAGATCTGTTTTGCGCTCGCCAAGCCTAGTAAATCCGCCACCACGCCGCCCAACCGCCCGCGCGATCCGCCCTACATGTTCATCTCGTCGCGTCCATCCGAGAAGGTGAAGGACGAGGTGTCGATCATCGTCGGTTACGGGTTCAAGCCCAACGCAGAGGCCTCGATCGACGTCGGCGGCAGCAACTACCCGATGTACACGCAGAACGACGGCGCCTGGATCAAGAATGCGGCCGACGAGCCAAGGCTGGTCGACGCCCTGCGCAAGGGCACCGACGCCGTGGTCAAAGGCACATCGGCAAAAGGCACAGCCTCGACCGATACCTATGGGCTGCGCGGTCTCGCCCAGGCGCTCGATCGGGTCGGTCAGGAGTGCCAGTAAGGCAGTCAGCGCGCCGCACCGTGACCCGGAGAAATCGACCTGATGGTCGGAGTGCGCGCTTGGTTGCGGGCACATCCCGGCATTTGAGGCGCAAACCGCACCCCATGAATGCCAGCATGGATGCCCATTTTGGGCGATTCCGGGCATCCATGATAACACATTGAATAGAAGCGGCTTTTCCCATCATTTCGACCATGGATGCGTGATTCCGTGGGAATGGCATCCATGGGGGGTGATTTGTGCGAGCGGTCCGGCCGGCCTATCTATCGGGCGCATGACCGCATCAGCGCGCATACCTGAGTTGGTCGGCGGCATCGAGAAGGTGCCGCTCGAGCACTATGTCGCGCCGGCGCGGCCGTCACTCGTCGGCATGACGCGGACACAGCTCGCGGACATGTTGGGCGAACTCGGAGTGCCGGTCGGGCAGCGCGCCATGCGGGTGCAACAGCTCTGGCACTGGATCTATCTCCGCGGCGCCCAAGCATTCGACGAGATGACGAGCGTATCGAAGGAGCTGCGTGGCGCGCTCGACGCCCGCTACACGCTGGCCCGGCCGGTCATCGCGGCCGAGCAGGTCTCGGTCGACGGCACGCGTAAATGGCTGCTGCGGTTGCCCGGTCAGCATACCGGCGAAGGCGCGCACGACATCGAGTGCGTCTACATTCCGGAGGCGGGCCGCGGGACCTTGTGCGTGTCGAGTCAGGTCGGGTGCACGCTCAACTGCTCGTTCTGTCACACCGGAACCCAGCGGCTTGTGCGCAATCTTACCGCCGGGGAAATCGTCGGGCAGATTCTCGTTGCGCGCGACCAACTGGGCGATTGGATCGGCCGCGCGCCGCAGCGCAGCGAGGAGGCTGACGGCGGCCGGCTCATCACCAACATCGTCATGATGGGCATGGGCGAGCCACTCTACAATTTCGACGCGGTGCGCGACGCCCTGCTGATTGTGGCCGATGGCGACGGCATCGGGATTTCCAAGCGCAAGATCACGCTATCGACTTCCGGGGTGGTGCCAAACATCGTGCGTGCCGGCGCGGAGATCGGGGTCATGTTGGCGGTGTCTCTGCACGCGGTGCGCGATGATCTGCGTGACCGACTTGTCCCGCTCAATCGCAAATATCCGATCAGCGAGTTGCTTGCCGCCTGCCGCGACTACCCGGGGCTCAGCAACGCACGTCGCATCACGTTCGAGTATGTGATGCTCAAGGGCGTCAACGACAGCCTGGCCGAGGCCAAGGCGCTGGTGAGATTGCTCAGGGGCATTCCGGCCAAGATCAACCTTATCCCGTTCAACCCGTGGCCCGGGTCCGCTTACGAGTGCTCCGACTGGGAGCAGATCGAAAAATTCTCGGAGATCATCTTCAATGCCGGTTACGCATCGCCGGTACGTACCCCGCGCGGGCGCGACATCCTGGCCGCATGTGGCCAGCTCAAGAGCGCTACCGAAAAGCTTTCAGCGCGCGAGCGTCTGGCGCTGCGCGCCATGGCGATGACGGATTAGCCATGGATGCGGTCGGCCGCCTCATCCTGCGTTTCCTGCTCGTGCCGTCGGGTGCGCTCATCGCCGTGCTGGCAGCGGCGGCGACCCTGATCGTCGCGCATTGGCACACGATGCTGGCGTTGGCCAGCTTTTATCAGCGACAACAGGGCGACGCGTTGGCAGGACCGCTGCTGCTCTTCGGCATCGGCCTCTACGCGACGTTGATCATGGCGCCAGCCGCGATCGGTGCGCTCGTCGCCGAAGCATTTGCGATCCGATCTTGGATCTATCATGCGCTCAACGGCGGGCTTTCTGCGTGGGTCGGCTGGTCAGCAACGAGCGACATGCGGGACGACTATGCGTTCCTGAACGACCCCAAGATCATTGTCGCGGCCGGGATCGCGGCCGGCTTTGGCTACTGGCTCGTGGCCGGATGGAACGCGGGTTTCTGGAAGCCGCTGTTTCATCGCACGACGCAACTTGCGCCGGGACTAAAGCGATGACGGCGATGGCAAACGCACGCTGCAGCCGGTGCGGTGTGCCGATGACCTGCAATCCAGGCGACTGCTGGTGCGAGCAAGTGACGTCGCTTGCCGTTCCCGACCCGCAGGTCGGCTGCTATTGCGCCAGTTGTTTGAAATCGGTGATCGAGGCCAGCGCTCGGCTCCAGAGCACGGCCGTCAACGACAAATCACCATAGAGGTGCGGGAACAACGCGCCGCCCCGGGACGGTTCCCATTTCAATGCGGCATCGAGTTTGGCGGCGTCGACCGCGACCAGCACCAGGCCGGACTCGCCGACAAAGTATTTCTCGACGGTCCCGGGAACTTGGGCGGCGGTCGAGAAATGGATGAAGCCGTCGCGCCTGTCGTCCGGCGAACCGTGGAAGACGCCCGCGCGTTCGGCCCAGGCCCATTCATCGGGCCGGCAGATTTTGTAGATGGTTGCTTGATGGATGATTGCCAACCGCGCCCCCTTGCGTGGCAAGGAAGAACCCGGCGGCCCTTGCCTCGCTGTTGGCTGCAACAAACGCAGTCAGGCGAGGAATGCAAGAGGTAAGACCGTTCAATCCGAATTGGAACGCTGGCGTTGACGATGTTCCTTGAGCCGGGCGGCGCGCGGCCGGGCGAAGCTGATACGACCGATCTTGACGCCGTCCTTGAGATCGAAAGACTTGCCGTTTGGCATGATGATCTTGCGCGAAACTACGCACAGTTCACCCTCTTCGCCGCGGTGACCTTCGATCACATAACGGGTGCCGACCGGAAATCGGCTCGGGAGTTGGCGTACAGCCATGGATTACTCTCCTACAGAGCTACGAGCGACCGGGACAACGTGTCCGGGCGCCGAAGTTTCCCCAACCGTTGGAAGAATTGCGGGGACAATTACGTGTAAATTGCAAAAGTGTGCGGCAAGCAGGCGAACTCGCAGGCTGCGATAAAAAATGCTAGGAAACACTTGTGACATATGGATGTCAGATTGTGACGGCACCGCTGAAAACAGTTGATAACTCTGGGGATATCGGTGTCATCATGGGCGACATCGGCCGCCGCGCCAAAGCGGCCGCGCACGTGATGGCGCTCGCACCCCAAGAGCAGAAAGACGCCGCTCTCGCCGCCATGGCGGCGGCGATCCGGACCGCGTCCGGTGAAATCCTTGACGCCAACGCGGATGATGTCGCCGAAGCCAAAAGCGGCGGCGCGACCCCGGCGTTCGTCGACCGGCTGCAGGTCGATCAGAAGCGCATCGCCGCCATGGCCGAAGGGGTCGACGTCGTCCGCGCGCTGCGCGATCCGGTCGGGACCGTCATCGATTCCTGGACACGGCCAAATGGGTTGCGGATCGAACGCGTGCGCGTTCCGCTCGGCGTCATCGGCGTGATCTACGAGAGCCGGCCCAACGTAACGGCGGATGCCGGCGCGCTCGCATTGAAGGCGGGCAACGCAGTCATTCTGCGCGGCGGTTCGGAGAGTTTTCGCTCCGCGCGCGCGATCCATCGCGCGCTGGTGGCGGGGCTGGCGACCGCCGGCCTTCCGCCTGATGCAATCGCGCTGGTGCCGACCCGCGACCGCGCGGCTGTCGGTGAAATGTTGCGCGGACTCGGCGGGGCGATCGATGTGCTGGTGCCGCGCGGCGGCAAAGGTCTGGTCGCACGCGTGCAGACCGAGGCGCACGTTCCGGTGTTTGCGCACCTTGACGGCAACTGTCACGTCTACGTCGACGGCGCCGCTGAGCTCGCCATGGCCAAGACGATTCTGCTCAATGCCAAACTGCGGCGGACTGGCGTTTGCGGCGCGGCCGAGACGCTGCTCGTTGATCGTGCCTGTGCGGGCACGCATCTCGGGCCGCTCGTCGTCATGTTGCTCGACGCAGGCTGCGAAGTGCGCGGTGATGCGGAGACCCGCAAGATTGATCCCCGCGTGAAGCCGGCAAGCGAATCCGACTGGTCGACCGAGTATCTCGATGCGATCATTGCCGCCAAGGTCGTGGATGGGGTCGATGGCGCGATCGCGCACATCGAGGGTCACGGATCGCATCACACCGACGCGATCGTGACGCAGAATCGCGCGGCAGCGGATAAGTTCCTCACCAACGTCGATTCGGCGATCGTCTTGCACAACGCCTCGACCCAGTTTGCCGACGGTGGCGAGTTCGGCTTCGGGGCGGAGATCGGCATTGCGACTGGGCGGCTGCACGCGCGCGGGCCGGTCGGGGTCGAACAGCTGACGACCTTCAAATATCGCATCCATGGCAGCGGGCAGATCAGACCGTGACGTGTGAACGGTCTCGGGCGCCCGAGCCCGAACGGGTTGTCCTTCCTCCCCACGCGCCGGGATTGAAGATCGGGCTGTTCGGCGGCACGTTCGATCCGCCCCACCGGGCTCACTTGGCGGCGAGTCTCCTCGCCATGAAGCGGATCGGTCTCGACCGGGTCTGGTGGCTGGTTACGCCCGGCAATCCGCTCAAGGACACCCGCAACCTCGATTCCCTCGAGCGCCGCGTGGCGGCGGTTCGTGCGTTGACGAAGCATCCGCGCATCGATGTCAGCGCCATCGAGGCGCAGATCGGCACGCGCTACACCTACGATACGATCGCCTACGTCCTGTCCCGCTGCCGCGACGCGCACTTCGTTTGGATCATGGGGGCAGACAATTTGCGCGGGTTCCATCGTTGGCAGAAATGGCGGGCGATCGCCGAGATGATTCCGTTTGCGGTTGTTGATCGGCTGGGTCCGAGCCTCTATGCGGGCGCGAGCGTCGCCGGTCAGGCACTTGCGCGGGCGCGGATTCCCGAAGGGGAGGCGTGGTCGCTCCCGTATCGGTCGCCGCCGGCCTGGGTCTTTCTACACGGGCTCAAATCGCCGCTCTCTTCGACTGCCCTGCGGGCCCGGCGCGAGTCATGAAACTGGCATACCGCGTGCTTATATTGGGGCATGCGTTGGGCTATGGTTGATTTCCGTTAACCGGCTGCGCATATCTTGAGAATCGGGCCTCGGCGAGCCCCGAGGCCCTAAAGCGAAAGGAAGGGCCCCTGAACACACCCCTGGTCTTTCGGGCAAGCATCCAAAGCACGCCCGCACGCATCTCCAAGCCGGATCCTGACACGCGGATCCCTGATGCTCAGGAGATACTCCAAATGGTCCTCGCCCAGCTTGACGACATGAAAGCCGAGGACATCGTCACCATCGACCTCCACGGCAAATCCAGCATCGGCGATTACATGGTCGTATCGAGCGGCCGCTCCAATCGCCATGTCGGCTCCATCGCTGATCGCGTGATCGAGGATCTGGGCCGTGCCGGTATCAAGACCCGGGTCGAAGGCATGCCGAACGCCGAATGGGTGCTCATTGATGCCGGTGACGTCATCATCCACGTGTTTCGGCCGGAAGTCCGCACCTTCTACGGTCTGGAGAAGATGTGGGTATCCGGATACGAGCGGCGGCGGGTGAGCTGATCTCCCAAGGCGGAGCGGCGGATACCCGTCGGGCCCGGTGGCGGGTGTCGGGGCCTGATTGATGCGCCTGGTTGTTGGTGCAGTTGGCCGCCTCAAGGCCGGCCCTGAGCGCGAACTCGCCGAGCGCTACCGGGAACGCGTCGATAAGCTCTGCCGCACCGTTGGCTTCCAATCGATTGAGGTCATTGAGATCGACGAAAGCCGAGCCCGGCGTCCGGAAGACCGCATCGCGCAGGAGGGCGCCGCCCTGGCGGCGCTAATGTCGGGCGATCACGTCCGGCTGGCCCTGGATGCCCGTGGGCAGTCGCTTACCAGCGAGACCTTGGCGCAGCGGCTGACACGCTGGCGCGACAACGGCCGGGGGAACGCCTATTTTCTCATCGGCGGGTCGGACGGCCTCGCCGGCGAGCTCAAGCGGGGTGCCGACCTGGTCCTGGCGTTTGGGAGTGCGACCTGGCCCCACCAGCTCGTCCGAATCATGCTGCTGGAGCAGCTTTACCGGGTCGCAACGATGTTATCGGGCCACCCTTACCATCGCGCCTGAGAAAGCCGCGAAAATAGCGCCTTTTGGTGCTTTTTCGACACGCGCGCTAACGCTTCGATCACACGACCGTGTCAACCTGCCGCCTCAATATGGTCTTACATAACGACGATAGAACCGGTTTGGCACGTCGCTTGCGATTGAGCGTGACGCAGCGCGTAGCGGGCGTGACGACAATCTTCCACGGCAGCATTTGCAGATTGGGCATGACCCTCACATTGCACTGTCCGCCCAGTCGGGCCGCGATCGCTGCCAGCCTTGCCGCCTTGAGTATGGGTCTCCCGGCGCTCGCCCAGACGTCGGCGCCGTCCGGCGCCACCCCGGCGGAGGCGCTCAAACAGCGCAACCGCGAACTGGAGCTTTTGCGCGGAGCGCAGAAACAGTCGGCCGAGACCACCGAAAAGCTGCAGCACGAGATCAACACGCTCGGTGAGGATCGCAGGAAGCTCAGCGCGGCCCTGGTCGAAACGGCCGGGCGTGTCCGGCTGGTCGAGGATCGGATCGCGGCCGCCGAGGCGCGGTTGCAGCCCATGGATGATAACGAGCGCGCGTTGCGCGCCTCGCTCGAGAGCCGCCGGGGCGTCATCGCCGAAGTGCTGGCGGCGCTCCAGCGCATCGGCCGCAGGCCTCCGCCCGCGCTGCTCGTGCGCCCGGAAGATGCGCTCGAGTCGCTGCGTGCCGCCATGCTGCTCGGCGCCGTGTTGCCCGACATGCGCGGCCAAGCGGAGGCGCTCGCCACCGACTTGACGAATCTTGCGCGCCTGCGCGCCGACATCAGCGCCGAGCGCACCAAGCTGACCGCCGATCTCGCGGCTTTGTCGGAGGAGCGCCTGCGTATGTCAGCGCTCATTACGGAGCGTCAGAAGCGGCAGACGGCAGTCGGGACCGCGCTGGACGCCGAGCGCCAGCGCGCCACGCAATTGGGACGCCAGATCGACAACCTCAGAGACCTGATCAGCAAGCTTGAACAGGAGGCGGCGGCGCGTCCACCTCGGCCGCTCGTGCGACGAAGCGATGAGCAGGACACGGCCGGTCCAAGCGGGCTCAGTCCCGCGGTCGCATTTGCTTCTGCCAAGGGACTTCTGCCGCTGCCGGTGAATGGCGTGAAGACCAAGGGTTTCGGAGCACCCGATGGAGTCGGTGGCACCGAAAAGGGGATCACGATCGTGACGCGCCCAGGTGCCCAGGTAACGGCCCCCTGCGACGGATGGGTGGTCTACGCGGCGCCATACCGCTCCTACGGACAATTGTTGATTTTGAATGCCGGCAGTGGGTATCACGTGCTGGTGGCCGGCATGGACCGAATTTCGGTCGACGTTGGCCAATTCGTATTGACCGGAGAGCCGGTCGCCGTAATGGGAGAGGGCGCCACCGGAATGGCCGCCGTACTCGCCGGCCCCCGCCCGCCGGCGCTTTACGTGGAATTTCGAAAGGACGGAGTGCCGGTTGATCCGGCTCCGTGGTGGGCGACAAACGACAACGACAAGAAGGTTCGCGGATGATGCGCAAGACATCGTTGCTTCTCGCTGGTGCAGTCGTCGGTGCCGGGCTCACGGCCCTGGTCACCCAGCCACCGTCGTGGATTGGTACAAGCGCGCGTGCGGCGGTCGGCGACACCTATCGGCAACTCAATCTGTTCGGTGACGTGTTCGAGCGCGTGCGTTCGCACTACGTCGAGAAGCCGGACGATTCGAAGCTGGTCGAAGGCGCCATCAACGGCATGCTCAACGGGCTCGATCCGCACTCGAGCTACCTCGACCCGAAGAGCATGGACGAGATGTCCAAACAGGTCCACGGCGAGTTTGGCGGGCTCGGCATCGAAGTGACGATGGAAGACGGGCTGATCAAGGTGGTGGCGCCGATCGACGATACGCCGGCCGCGAAGGCCGGGATCCGGGCCGGCGACGTGATCACGCACCTCGACGACGAACCGGTGCAGGGGCTGACGCTCAACCAGGCGGTCGACAAAATGCGCGGCCCGCCGAACACCAAGATCAACCTGAAGGTGATGCGCAAGGGTGCGGACAAGCCGCTCGACATCGCAATCGTGCGCGACGTCATCCAGGTACGTTCGGTGCGCTCGAAGGTCGAGGACGACGTCGGCTATATCCGCATCACCCAGTTCAACGATAAGACGACCGAGGGCCTGAAGAAGGCGATCAAGGACCTGACCGACCAGATCCCGGCCGACAAGCTCAAGGGCTTTGTGCTTGATCTGCGCAACAATCCGGGCGGCCTGCTGGATCAGGCGATCTCGGTATCGGATGCGTTCCTGGAGCG
>Ga0066388_100002382_pt1 | contig 11444 bp, 11 predicted proteins | sample PanSoiMetaGPlot6_FD_64539 | JGI IMG/M metagenome (GOLD analysis project Ga0066388, IMG submission 64539) | Tropical forest soil microbial communities from Panama analyzed to predict greenhouse gas emissions - Panama Soil - Plot 6 (Hybrid Assembly) | ecosystem: Environmental > Terrestrial >... | reverse complement strand
TCACGGAACAGCGAGAACTCCACCAGTGGCGCGTGCCGCTTCACCTTGAGCTCGTTGACCACGAACAGGGCGAGGAACGCCAGCCCGATCACGATGGGCACGAGGACGACCGCAGTCCAGCCGGAGTTGCTGCTCTGCTGCAGCCCGAGGATCACGAGCACGAAGCCGGCGGTGAGCGTCGCGAACCCGGTCCAGTCGATGCCGCCCGTGAACGTGGGGTCGCGGGACTCGTCGACGGCCGCCAGCGTGACGATGAACGTCACGATGCCGATGGGCACGTTGATGAAGAAGAACCAGCGCCACGACGCGAACTCGGTGAGGATCCCGGCGAGGAACGGCCCCAGCGCCGAGCCGGCGAGGCCGACTCCGGACCAGATGCCGAGCGCCTTCGCCCGCTCGTCGGGCTCGAACGTGTCGTTCACGATCGAGACCGACACGGTGAAGATGATGCCGCCGCCCACGCCCTGCACGACGCGGGCGGCGATCAGGAACAGGTCGTTCGGCGCCGCGGCGCAGGCGGCCGACGCGGTGACGAACAAGATGATCCCGATCAGAGCCATCTTGCGGCGGCCGAAGATGTCGGCGAACCGACCGATGGCGATCATCGGCGACACGAACGCGAGCAGGTAGGCGTTGACCGCCCACAGCAGCGTGGTCGTCGACGCGTCCAGGTCCTGACCGATCCGGGGGAGCGCCACCGTGATCCCGAAGAAGTCGACCGTCAGCAGGATCATCACCCCCGACATCGCGAGGACGACCCACCACTTCCGGTTGGCGGCGGTGATCAGCGGCACGGCGGCGCAGCTTACGATGCTCGTCTGATGGCACGTGACGACGGCGTCGGCGTCGGCGCTTGGGAACGTCGCGGCGAGTACCACGAGGTCGCGAGCCGCCGTCTCTTCGTGGTCGACCGTTCGCCGATCGACGCGACTGCCACCGGTGCCGTTCCCGTCCTCGTCCTCCACGGCTTCCCGACGTCGTCGCACGACTGGCACCGCGTCGTCGACCACTTCGCCGCCCGCCAGCGCGTCGTGGTACCCGACCTGCTCGGCTTCGGCCTCAGCGACAAGCCCGACCAGCGGTACTCGCTGTTCGAGCAGGCCGACCTGGTCGAGGCGCTGGCCCGCAGTCTCGGGCTGGACGAGGTCGCGCTGGTCACCCACGACATCGGCGATTCGGTCGGCGGCGAGCTCCTCGCCCGCAGCCTCGACGGCAACCTCGGCTTCGACATCACGGGCCGCGTCATCTCGAACGGGTCCGTCTACCTCGAGATGGCGCACCTCACCGACGGTCAGCAGCTCCTCCTGTCACTGCCCGACGAGCGACTGGTCGACGGCCTCGGCCGTGACGCGCTCGTGCAGGCCCTGCGGGCGACGTTCGCGCCCGGCTCGCCCGTTCCCGACGACGACGTCGAGACGGCCACCGCTCTCGTCCTCCGGAGTGGCGGGGAGCTCCTGCTGCCGCGCACGATCCGCTACATCGAGGAGCGCCGGGAGCACGAGGGCCGGTGGACGGGCGCGATCGAGCGCCATCCCTCACCGCTGACGATCGTGTGGGGCGACGCCGATCCGATCGCGGTGTGGTCGATAGCCGAGCGACTGCACGGCGCGCGCCCGGACGCGACGCTCGTCCGCCTCCGCGCCGTCGGCCACTACCCGATGCTCGAAGCTCCCGACGAGTTCGCCGCCGCGCTGGATCACGCGGTCGGCACTACTTCGTGAACTCCTCGAGCGCGGCCTTGAAGTCGATCACGACGCCCTGCGGCTCCTCGGGCAGCACCTTGGCCGGCAGGTTCGAGCCCGGGTAGAGGAGCGGGACGGCGTCGTCAGGCACCGGGTTGCCGACCTTCGCCTGGTAAGGCTTCTGCCCGTCGAGCATGATGGTCAGGACGAAGGCGTGCATGTCGACGCCGTGCGGGTTCTTCACGCCCAGGGGCTGGGTCTGCACGATCACCGCCCGTGCCGGCGTTCCCCGGGCGAGGACGTCGGCTGCGGTCGCCTGTCCCGAACCTTGCGCAAGGGTGACCTCGGGCGGCTCGGTGGCGAGATCGAGTGCGATCTCGTCGTGGTTGTCCGGATTCACACGGACGGCGACGACGCTCTGCCCCGGCACGATCTGGGGGAGGACCGTAATCGGGATCGACTGGCGGCAGGTCGCGTTGTAGGGCGGGACGTTGTTCAGCACGACCTCGACCGTGAAGATGCACACCGGCCGCGAGAACGCGTCGTCCCCGCCGGTGCTCACGTTGGTCTGCTGGACCTCGACGATCGTCCCCCGGCCGAGCAGCCCGTTCTGCAGCAGGTCCTTGTCGACGGAACCGCTGAACTGCTTCAGCTTCTTGAACAAGCCCATGGTCGCTCCTCGCCCTCGATCCACCCGTGCTGTCCGACGGGCCGAGGAGAACACGGGCGGCGGCGGGCCCGCCTGAGTAGCCGCTACTCAAATCCGGCGGCAGCCGGGCCTACGCGGCGTTTGCCGCCATCCAGCGGTCGAGCGCCGGCCCGCTCTCGAAGCTCGAGATGAGCGCGTAGCGGGGGGCGTCGCCGGTGTGGCACACGACGTGCCAGAGACGCTGCGTGTCGAGGACGAACTGCGACCCGCGATGGAGCGGGATGTGCTGCTCGGTGTCCGGGTCCGGGAGACCGTCTTCGTTCTGCTCCATGAGGATCATGAAGCTGTCGGGGAAGTCGGTGAGCTCGAGCCACGAGCGCACGACCCAGCCACCGTCGGGCGGGTTGAACCGGTTGTTGTCGTCGCGGTGGATCTGCCGCCGCGCCGTTTCGTAGTCCTGCGGCTCGAGCTTGATGACCCGCACCCGCCCGAAGTTCGCCCCGACCGCTTCGACGTAGCGCTTGATCTCGGGGCAACGCTCGGCGTTGACGGTGAACTTGCCGTCCTTGTCGGGGCGCTCGTCGCCCGGCTTCCAGAAGCCGCGGCAGTCGAGCTCGCCGTCGGCGGTGGCGATCGGCGCGAAGTTCGTGTCGCCGCCGCTCTTCCAGTCCATGTACTCGAGGCCGAGGAACTCGCGCTCCGGGATGGGCTTGTCGAGATCGTGCAACCGCACGAATCCCGTCGCGTCCAGCGCGCCGAGACGCGGATGCGGGGTCTCGAGGGGGATGTCGGACGACCAGTGGGGGGCCTTCAGCCAATGCGACACGGTGACCGATTCTAGAAGCTCGGCTACCGTGCGGACGTGTCCGGCGCCGTGTCGAAAGCCGTGCTCGTGACCGGGTGCTCGACCGGGATCGGGCGGGCCACCGCGGAGCGTCTCCAACGCCGGGGCTGGACGGTGTACGCGTCGGCGCGCCGGCCGGAGTCGATCAAGGACCTCGCCGACGCCGGGTGCAAGCTCGTGACGCTCGACGTCTGCGACGACGAATCCCGGCGCGCTGCCATCTCGGAGATCGAGGCGGCGGAGGGCGCGGTCGGCGCGCTGGTCAACAACGCCGGGTTCAGCCTGGGGGGTCCGGTCGAGGAGGTTCCACTCGACGACTGGCGCCGCCAGTTCGAGACGAACCTGCTCGGCATGATCCACCTGATCCAACTCGCGCTGCCGGGGATGCGTCGTCAACGGTGGGGTCGCATCGCCAACGTCAGCTCCATCGGCGGCCGGCTCACCTTCCCCGGCGCCGGCGCGTACCACGCCAGCAAGCACGCGGTCGAGGCGATGAGCGACGCCCTCCGCTTCGAGGTCAAGCCGTTCGGCGTGCGCGTGTCGGTGATCGAGCCCGGCATCATCAAGACGAAGTTCGGGGACACCGCCGTGTCGACGGCCGCCGACCGGGGCGGCGGCGGGCCGTACGCCGAGTTCATGGCGGGCGTCGCGACGCGCACCGCCGGCGCGTACGAGGGGCCGATGGCCATGATGGCGGCGTCGCCCGACCGCGTGGCGAAGGTGATCGAGCGTGCGCTGCGGCGCCGGTCGCCCCGGCCGCGTTACCGCGTCACGGCCGGTGCCCGCGTCCTCCTCCTCACCCGGGCGCTGACGACCGATCGAGGCTGGGACCGCGTGGTGCGGACCGCCTACCCGCCGCCCAAGCCGGAAGGCGGTTAGGCCGCCCGGCGGTCCGCCGTCGATCCGGGGAGACGGGCGTTGATGGCGCCGGCGACGTCGTCGAGGAGCTGGGGCGCCCGCTTGTCGTACACGTAGCGGGCGAGCGCACGCGGCCGGCGGTTGCCGGCGTACCGCACGGCGACCTCGGTCCGGCTCCGCGACCACGGCGCCAGCTCCACATCGACCGACACGCCCGCGCCCGGGATCGCGGAGCCGAGGCGCGTCCTGACGGCGCGGGCGGGTAGGAGCGATGTGGCGATGGCGGTCGCGTGCCTCGCGGCCGGGTCTCCCAAGGATCGGGTCACGTCGTCGAACACGACCTCGGCGACGGCGACGGGCAGGTCGACGACGCGCGACAAGTAGGCGCAGCCGGCTTGCGCATCCATGCGTTCCTCCTCGCTCGATCGTGTGAGGACGCGTCGGACGGTAGCGAGGGCACGTGTCGAAACCGTCACGCGAAAGCGTGCGCGACGCGAACACCAGTTGATCGATGGGCTACCGGAGTCTCACGGAAGTCTTGGTGTCGCGCTCACTACGTGCCGCTCGTCACCTCAGATCGTGACCGGGAGGTGCTCGAGGCCGCGCAGGGTGAACGTCGTGCGCCGCACCGGCTCACCGGCGAGCTCGATGTGCGGGAACCGGCGCACGAGCGTCCCGATGGCGACCGCGCCCTCGAGCCGCGCCAGTGACGCACCGAGACAGAAGTGGTGCCCGCCCCCGAACGCGACGTGGCGGTTGGCGTTCTCGCGACCGAGATCGAGGCGGTCGGGGTCCTCGAACTCGGCCGGGTCGCGGTTCGCCCCGCCGAGCAACGGGATCAGGTTCTGGCCCTTCGGGACAGTGACGCCGCCGACGTCGTAGTCGTCGAGGGTGATGCGCTGCGTCAGCTGCACCGGGCTGTCGAAGCGGAGCAGCTCCTCGACCGCGTTCCGGTCGAGCGACGGGTCGTCACGGAGGCGCTCGAGCTGGTCGCCGTGCTGCAGCAGGGCGAGCGTCCCGTTGCCGATGAGGTTCACCGTCGTCTCGTGCCCGGCGATGAGCAGGAACAACGCCGTGCCGAGCAGCTCCTCCTCGCTGAGCCGGTCGCCGCCCTCCTCCGCCTCGATGAGTGCCGAGAGCAGGTCGTCGCGCAGCGCGTGCCGCCGCAGCTCGATGAGGTCGCCGAAGTACTCGAGGAAGGCGTTGCCCGCCGCCTCGATGCGGACCCGCTGCTCGGGCGTGATGAGCGGGTCGGGGTCGATGCTCGCGGCGAGCTCCGCCGACCACGACTGGAAGGTGGCGTGGTCCTCCGGCGGAACGCCGAGCAGCTCGCAGATGATCACGACCGGGAGCGGGTATGCGAGGTCGGTCACGACGTCCATCCGACCGTCGCCGCGGGCTTCGACGGCGTCGAGCCGCTCGTCGACGACCTGCTGGATGCGGGCACGGAGCCGCTCGACCATCTTGGGTGTAAACGCCTTGCTCACCAGGCCGCGCAGGCGCGTGTGATCGGGCGGGTCCATGAACAGCATGACGACGTTGTTCATCTGGTCCATGGCGTCGTCGTCCGCGGGCGGCTTCGCCTCGGCGAAGGCGCGGAACAAGTCGGAGTTCTCCTGGTTCGTGCTGAGGCGGGGGTCACGCACGATCGCCGACGCGTCGGCGTGACGGCTGACGAGATACACGCCGAACGGTGTCTGGTGCACCGGCTCGTGCTCGCGCAGGAGCTCGAAGAACCGGTACGGGTTCTCCCGGAACTCGGGCGTGAGCGCGACGCTCAGGAAGTCGAGCGTCGGTTCGACGGCTTGGTCAGCCGGCTGTGCCATCGGAAGCCCCCCGCGAGCCGGTGTCGTTTCCGTCACGGTATGCCCGGGTTCGTCGGGGGTCTACGTGACCCGCGGCACAGGCTCGCTTCGTCACGGACGCATGCCGCGCGCGGTGGGACCGGAGTCACGGACCGGAGCCGCGAGGTTGGCGAACTCGCAGAGCAACGGACGCGTCTCGCGCGGGTCGACGATCTCCTCGATCATGAACACCTCCGCGGTGCGGAACGGCGAGCGCGCCGCGTCGAGCTTGCGTTCGATCTCGGCCCGCGCTGCGTCGCGATCCTCCGCTGCGTCGAGCTGTGCCTTGTACGCGGCCTCGATGCCGCCCGCGAGCGGGAGGCTGCCCCAGTCGCCCGACGGCCACGCGAACCGGTACTTGAGGCGCGCTGCGTTCTGATGAGCGGCGCCGGCGACGCCGTACACCTTGCGCAGGATCACGGAGCACCACGGGACGCCGGCCTGGTAGATCGCCGCCAGTGCCCGGGCGCCGTGCCGGATCGTCGCCGCCCGCTCGGCGTCGACGCCGATCACGAATCCCGGGTTGTCGACGAAGTGGACGACCGGCAGGTGAAAGGTGTCGGCGAGGTCGACGAACCGTGTGACCTTCTCCGACGCGTCCGCCGTCCATCCCGCGCCGTAGAAGTACGGATCGCCGGCGAGGACGGCGACCGGCCAACCGTCGAGGCGGGCCAGGCCGGTGACGGCCGAGCGGCCGTACCCACGCCCGATCTCGAAGAAGGAGTCGCGGTCGACGACGGCGTCCACGATGGCGCGCACCTTGTACACCTGCCGCGCGTCGCGTGGGATCGCATCGAGGAGCCGGCCCTCGCGACGTTCGGGGTCGTCCATCGGGTCGATGCGGGGTGGCGGGTCATGGACCGAACGCGGAAGGTACGAGAGGAAGGCTCGCGCCCGGGCGAACGCCTCGTGCTCGCTGTCTGCGACGTCGTCGACGGCACCGTTGCGACCGTGGATGGCGGTGCCGCCGAGCTCCTCCTTGTCGACGTGCTCGCCCAGGCGGGCCACGACGGGCGGCCCCGCCACGAACAGCTGGGACGTGTCCCGCACCATCACCGAGTAGTGGCTCGTGACGACGCGGGCCGCTCCCAGTCCGGCGACGGATCCGAGACACAACGAGACGACGGGAATGGTGGCCAGGTTCTCGACCACCCAGTCCCAGCCCGGGTTGAACGGCACGAAGCTTCGCGCCATCGTCTCGAGCGACTTCACCGAGCCGCCGCCGCCCGAGCCGTCGACGAGTCGCACCATCGGCAGCCGCAGCTCGTTCGCCATCTGCTCGGCGTGGACCTGCTTCTGGAAGATGGACGCGTCGGCGGCGCCGCCGCGCACGGTGAAGTCGTCACCGCCCACGACCACCGGTCGGCCTTCGATGCGGGCCCTGCCCATCACGAAGTTGGCAGGCGTGAAGCTCGCGAGCTGCCCGTCGTCGTACTCGGCCCGACCGGTGAGCGCACCGACCTCGTGAAAGCTGCCCGGATCGACGAGGGCGTCGATGCGCTCGCGCACCGTGAGCTTCCCGGCGTCGTGCTGACGGGCGACCTTCTCCTCGCCGCCCATGCGCGCGGCCAGCTCCGTGCGTCGGCGCAGCTCGTCGAGCTCGGGATCCCAGGTCACGGCACCATCCCGCGCGCACCGTACTCTTGCGGCTCGTGACGGAGCCCTCGATCGACCCGAAGACGTACCGGCAACATCGCTACGAACCGCCGCCGGGCGCGACGGAGATCCTGCTCGTGCGCCACGGCGAGTCCCAGCCCGTGGATCCGGAGCGGCCGTTCGACCTCGTCGACGGTCACGGCGACCCGCCGCTCGACCCCGTCGGCGTCGACCAGGCGGAGCGGCTCGCAGAGCGGCTCACGGGCGAGGACATCGCCGCGATCTACGTGACGACGCTTCGGCGCACGGTGGAGACCGCGGCGCCGCTGGCGGAACGGCTCGGGATCGTGCCCAGCGTCGAGCCCGAGCTGCGCGAGGTCTACCTGGGGGAGTGGGAAGGCGGGCTGCTGCGCGTCAAGGCCGCCGAAGGCGATCCCGCGTTCCGGCGCGCGATCGAGGAGGGCAGCTGGGAGCCGATCCCGGGTGCCGAGCCCGCCGGCGCGTTCCGCGACCGCGTCAGCCTCGGGATCTCGCGTGTCGCGGTCGCTCACCCCGATCAGCTCGTCGTCGTCGTGACCCACGGCGGCGTCATCGGCCAGGTGCTGTCGAACGCCACCGGCGCCCGCGGCTTCGCCTTCATCGGCGCCGACAACGCGTCGATCAGCCACATCGTCGTCGAAGAGGAACGCATCACCGTCCGCCGCTTCAACGACACGACCCACCTCGAACCGCACTTCTCGGTGGCGGCGCCCCCGCCGATCTAAGGCCGCGTCAGAAGTCGAAATCGCCGGTGGCGGCGCGGGAGTGGCCGTCGGAGGCGACGGCGGCCCGCACGTTGCGGGCGATGAGCGCCTGGTGAACCTCGTCGGCGCCGTCGACGAGCCGGGCCGAGCGGGCGTGCTTCAGCATGCGCTCGAGCGGCGTGTCGGTCGAGTAGCCGAGGGCGCCGTGCACCTGGATCGCGCGGTCGACGACCTTCCACAGCATGTTCGCCACGTGGTGCTTGGCGAAGCTGACCTCTTGGCGGAAGGGCTGCTCGTGCTCGATCTTGTACGCCGCGTGCAGCACCATCAGCTTGGCGGCGTACAGCTCCATGGCCGAGTCCGCCATCATCCACTGGATCGCCTGCTTCTCCGCCAGCGGCGCGCCGTGCAGCTGCCGCTCTTCGGCCCGCTTCACGAGCATCTCCAGGGCGAGCTCGGTCTGCCCGATCCAGCGCATGCAGTGCGCGAGGCGGGCGGGCCCGAGCCGGGCCTGACCGAGCAGGTGGCCGTTGCCGCGTCCGCCGAGGATGGCCGAGCTCGGGACGCGCAGATCGGTGATGCGGATCTCGCAGTGGTTGCCGTGGCCGGCAATCGTGTCGATGTCGCGCACGATCTCCCAGCCTTCGGCGGGCAGGTCGACGAGGAACGCGGTGTTCGACGCCTGCGGCGGGTCGGCGTCGGGATCGGTCTTGGCGATCAGGATGGCGAACGTGGCGCCCTTGGCGCCGCTGATGAACCACTTGTGGCCGTTGACGACCCATTCGTCGCCGTCCTGCACCGCCATCGTGCGGATCCCTGTGGGGTCGGAGCCGGCGACCTCGGGCTCGGTCATCGCAAAGCAGGACCGGACCCGGCCCTCGAGGAGCGGCCGGAGGTACTTCTCCTTCTGCTCGTCGTTCGCGTGGTGCAGGAGCGTGTGCTGGTTGCCCTCGTCGGGTGCCTGCGCGTTGAGGATGAACGGCCCGAACGTGGTGCGGGCCGCCTCCGCCGACACGAACGCCATGGCCGTGATGCCGAGTCCGAGCCCGCCCCATTCCTTCGGCATGTGCGGCAGCCAGACGTTCCACTCGTGCGCCTTCTGCCGGAGCTCGATGATCATGCGCACGATGTCGCCGCGGTCGGGCTCGCCGTTCGGGGCGTTGGCGTAGACCTTCTCCTCCGCCGGCCGCACCACCTCGTCCATGAACTCGCGGACGCGGGCACGCGTCTCCTCGACGTCGGGCGGGAGGGTGAAGTCGATGCTCATGGGAGGCAGTGTTCCTTTCGCTTGACCGAGCGGTCAAGCGGCCCGGTGTGGGTCATGAGCACGTGCGGTAGTGGTACCGGTAGGCGGTCTCGAAGCTCGCGCGTGTGTACAGCTGACGCGCCCCGTCGTTGGCCGCTTCGACCTGGAGATACATGCGAGACGCCGAGTGGCGCTGCGCCCAGAGCGCCAGTGCGTGCACGACCGCCGTGGCGGCGCCGCGCCGGCGGACCTCACGGCGTGTGCCCATGGCGTATACGCCCGCCCAGCCCCGCTCGAGAACTCCGAGGCCGATCGCGGACGGGGTCTCGTCCACCGGCAGCACCGCGGTCCCGACCGCCGGTGCGAGCCGTTGCAACAAGTTGGCATAGGCGCGGAGTCGGTCGCGTCCCACCTCGTCGTCGCCGTACGCCGACGCATACTCGGCGACCCAGTACTCGTCGATGCCCTCACCCACGCTGACCTCACGCGCGTCGTCGCGTGCGGTGCGCTCGACGACCCGCGCCGTGTCGGCGGTCAGCACCAGCGTCGGTTCCTCGATCTCGTAGCCGCGCGTCTCGAGCGCGTCGTCGAGCCCGTCGGGGCGCGCGGCCGGGCTCATCTGGAACCGCACGGGCATGCCGCGGTGACGATAGAAGTCCTCCACCATCCCGATGCGGGTCCCGAGCCCGATGGCGTCCCCGCCGTGCGGGAGCGTCGAGTTGCTGCGGCGGAACGGGTACTCGGGCGCGGCCCGGAGCAGCCAACCGTCGAGGAGCTGCACGGTGCTCGCCGCCGTAGCGTTGGCGGCCAGCTCGTCGAGCAACTGCACGGTGTCGAGACCGATGCGCGTCACCGGCGCACACCGTACTCAGGCCGACGGCGCGTCGTGTCACTCTTCGTGGTCGTTTCGTCACTGTCCGACACCATGGTCGCCGCGACGCAAACTCCACCGACGCGCGGGCGTAGTCTGCGCCCAGCTTGGGGCAGGTGATACACCGATCACGAGAAGTTCGACCGCGGCCGGGTTGGTTCGGCCGTGTGCGATCGCCTTGGTTCTTCGCGGCTGCGCTCGCGGTCGTGCTGATCGCCGCCGCCTGTGCCCCGGTGCCACCCGGGCCGCAGGGACCGCCGCCACCGCCGCCGACGACGGTCCCGCCGGGCTCCAAGGTGTATCTGACCTTCGACGACGGGCCGAGCATCTACACGCCCCAGGTTCTCTCGGTGCTGCAGTCGAAGGGCGTGCCGGCCACGTTCTTCGTCGTGGGCAAGAACGCCGCGCAACACCCGAGCACCTTGCAACAGGAACACAGTGCCGGCGAGGGGACCGGGAACCACACCTGGGATCACCAGGACCTCACCACGCTGTCTGCCGACCAGGTGCGAACGGAGCTGCAATCGACGTCCGACGAGATCGCCAACCTGATCGGCACGCCGCCCGTCCTGTGGCGTCCCCCCTACGGCGCCGTCAACGACAACGTCACCGGGATCGCCTCGTCGCTCGGTCTGTCGATGCGCCTGTGGGACGTCGACTCGGCCGACTGGACGGTGCCGGGCGTCGACTCGATCGTCAGCAACGTCGTCAGCACCGTGAAGCCCGACGCCATCATTCTCTTTCATGACGGCTCGCCCGGCGACGACGAAGACCGGTCACAGACCGTGACGGCATTGCCGACCGTCATCGACCGGCTTCGGTCGATGGGCTACTCCTTCGGCTCGTTGGTCACGAACGCCGGAGCCAGTAGCGCACCCACCGGACCGACCGGGCCCAGGGTTCCCATCGGACCGGAGTGATCCGACAGACCTGACGCGGTCGACCGTGTAGGAGTCGACGAGCGTTACTGACCGTGCCGGTACGCGCCGGTCCCGGCGAACATCCCGCGACGCCAGCGATCCGGGGTGAGCAGCAGCGCGCGCGGATAGACCTCGAACATCCAGCGCGCGAAGTTGCGGCGCGTCCACGGCGTCAGGCCGGCGGTGCGAAC
>Ga0066388_100002381_pt1 | contig 11447 bp, 18 predicted proteins | sample PanSoiMetaGPlot6_FD_64539 | JGI IMG/M metagenome (GOLD analysis project Ga0066388, IMG submission 64539) | Tropical forest soil microbial communities from Panama analyzed to predict greenhouse gas emissions - Panama Soil - Plot 6 (Hybrid Assembly) | ecosystem: Environmental > Terrestrial >... | reverse complement strand
TCTCATCGCGTGGCGGCAACTTGTCGGTGCGCACTAGAGGTTCATTGGTCTTCTTCCAAGCCTCAAACCCGCCTTCCAGCGTCTGTGCCTCGATGCCCTCATGGCGCAACCAGGCGGCGGTGCCTTCGCTGAGCTTCTGCCCACGGTGGCAAACGACGACGACGCTCTTGCCGCGATACTCCGACGCCCAGCTCGCGATGTTCCGGTAATCCCGGCGCAGCGAGCCCGGCACCAGCCTGGGATCGGCGCGGTAGTCGTCGTCAATGCGCACATCGACGATCGCCGGGCCGTTTGGCAGACCGATAAGTTTGGAGAATTGTTGAGTGGTGATCAGAGTAGATGCGGGCATAGCGTCCCCTCCCCTATTCGGGTGCGTGGACGCGATATTTCAGCCGCAGCCTCGCGGGGCAATCGCGGATAGCCCCGTGGCCCCTTGATGCCATGGACATCAGGCAGTGGCAAGAGCGTGTCGCTTTGGTCGCGTCCTTGTGATGGTTGCTGCTCATGTTGGTGCTCATGCTCCATTGCCAGATAAGTCGAAGCGCAGGCCCACACCCGTCCGGACAGCCTCCTGATAGGCAGCCCATGCGGCAGCCACGTCCTGCACGCCACTGCCGCTGGAATCGAAGATCACCAGCTCATCGTCCCCCAACCGGCCGTGCTTTCGGCCTGAAGCCAGCTCAGCAAGGTCGGCATACACGCGATCTTTTGACACCACGCCCGAGCGCAAGGCTTGGTTCAGGTCTCCGCCTGATGCGCACGCTTCCACGTCGTCGACCAAAATGCGCGCACGATGCATGAGGCCTGGAGCAATCTCGTGTTTCTCCGGATTGTCCGCACCCACGGCTGCCACGAAACAACCAGTCAGGTCCAAATCGTCCGTAAGGACAGGCGCTTTGGAAGTCGTACAGGTGATGCAGACGTCGGCATCCGCTACGGCAGCGCTGATGCCCGGTGCGCACGTGATTGAGCAGTCGGATGTCGAATAGGCAGCGGCGAAAGCTTCAGCTCGGGCCGTGTCGATATCAAAGACGCACACGGAGCTGAACGCAAAGACCGAGCGCATCGCTTCGAGCTGGTATCTGGCCTGCGTTCCACAGCCGATGATCGCTGCGCGGGTCGAATCCCTGCGGGCCCCGTATTGCGCGGCGAGTGCCGCGGTGGCAGCCGTGCGGATGCCCGTCAGGGCGATGGAGTCCATGACGGCCAATGGCCGACCGTCCTCGGCGTCGGAGACAACAACGATGCCCTGGATCGTCGGGAGACCGCGCAGCTTTGCATTCTCCGGTAGGTTGACGTTGACCTTCGAGGCAAAGGCCACGTGCGAGCCAGGCAGCAGCCCGGATTTGACGTGAATAGACCCCCCTGCGACTGTGAAGGCGACCGAGCGGCCCTGGTCACCGCGATTGCCCGCAAGAGCTGTGTAGGCCTCGCGCAGCGCTCTAATTGTTGTGTCGGGCCGAAGAAGCCGTTGCACGTCCGCGCCCGATAGCAACACGACGGGTGTTCCCGGCATGGCCGCCCTTCAATACTTTGGCCGATGTGAGATGGCCCATTCGCGCGCGTGCTCAATGGGCGCACGCGGCGGCAGCGACGCACGCAGCTTCTTGACAGCCGGTAGGGCTTCCATCCGCTCGCGCCACCGGCCAAAGGCGGGAAACCGCGGATACATGGCCTTGGCTTCCGGCGCGAAGCTGAACGAATAGGTGCAGGGCAGCAGATAGAAGTCGGCAAGTGTCAGCTCGGGGCCGAGCAGATGGTCCTTGCCGTGCGAGAGTTGCTGCTCGGCCACCTGCAGGGCCGCTTCGATTTTCGGCAGCGCGTGCGCAACAACCTTCTCGTCGGACGGAATGCCGAGCTCGGGAAAGACGTTTCGCTCATGGGAGACGTGATAGATCATGTATGGGTAGAAGTAGGAATTCACCACGCTGATCCACTGGTCCATTCGAGCGCGGCCTTGGATGTCCCTTGGTTGCAGCGGCAAGCGCGGAAAGGTCTCGTCGAGATAAGTGACGATGGCGCTCGTCTCGTAGAGCGTGAAATCGCCGTGACGCAGGATTGGCACGCGATTGAAGGGATGTAGCGCCAGGTGGCTCGGCTTGCCCATTTCAGGTTCGAGGTCATGGAAAGTGTAGGGCACCTTTTTGTAGGTGAGCACCATCCGGACGATGTTGACGAAGGTGCTGCGCGGGAAGCCGTAGACGATTGGATCTGGCATAGAGTTTTCCTTGGCTGGCGGAGTATTGGGAAAGGCGTGATTACCGGCGCCAGAAGCGCTTATCGGCTTCACGCAACAGCTGCGCGCGGCTAAGGCCGATGTCGGCGAGCAGCCGCCCGTCCTCAGCGAGCTCGCGCAGCGCTTTTCTCTGAGCGCTGCGGGCGATCCAGGCACCGACCATATAGACGCACGCGCTCAGCGCTGACTTGCGTACCCCGGGGAGAACCGCATCCCCTAGAGACCGGCCTGTGGTGGCCGCTTGCTGGAGTAGTTGAACGGACATGGGGTTGCTCCGGATTGGGCGTTGCTCGTGGTGCGCGTTCGTGACGGAGCTGACCAATAGAACCAGGAGCCAGTTGCCGGCAAAGCATCGTTTCTCTACCTTGACTGAGTTTTTCTCATGAAGGTGGATCACATGCGCCGACTGCCTCCCCTGAATGCGCTGAAGGCCTTCGAGGCCGCAGCCCGCCATGAGAGCTTCACGCGGGCGGCCGAGGAGCTGTTCGTCACCCAGGGTGCTGTCAGCCACCAGGTCAAGGCGTTGGAGATCGAGCTGGGGGTCAAGCTCTTCAATCGCGAGCGACAGCGCCTTGTCATCACGGAGGCCGGGCGCCAGTACCTCGCCATTTTGCGGGACGCCTTCGACCGCATCGCATTGGGCACCGAGCGGCTGCTGCAGCGCCAGAGCACTGGTGCACTCACCGTCAGCACGTCACCGGATTTTGCCGCCAAGTGGCTCGTCAACCGGCTAGGCCGCTTCGCGGAGGAATATTCAAGCATCGACCTTCGCGTGTCGGCGACGCTGCATCACGTCGACTTCGCGCGCGAGGATGTCGATCTTGCCGTGCGTCACGGCGACGGCAACTGGCCGGGCCTTGATGTCTCGCGCCTGAGCCCGGAGCATCTCTTCCCTGTGTGCAGCCCAAAGCTGCTTGCCGGGCGCAATCGGCTTACCAGACCGGCCGATGTGCTGAAGTTCCCGCTGATCCATGTCGACGACCGAAAGGACTGGACGAAATGGCTGGAAGCGGCCGGGGTCGCCGGTGCCGAGCTCTCGCATGGCCCCGTGCTCAATCGCGTGAGCATGGCCATCGACGCAGCGGTGGACGGACAGGGTATTGCGCTTGCGCGCACCACATTGGCGGCAACCGATCTAATCTCCGGGCGATTGCTGCGCCCGTTCGCCGAGGAGCTGCGCCTATCCAAGACCTATTGGATCATCTGTCCAAAGGCCACGGCAGCCCTGCCAAAGATCGTGACCTTTCGCGATTGGCTTCTGGCCGAGGCCGCAAGCGATGTGCGCCAACTAAAGAAACTCGGCATGTCTAGGGCAAAGAGTTGACTTTGCTCCCGCGCTGATGTGGACTCGGTGACAGGGGGCCGACCGCGATTGCCCCGTGAGGCCTCGGCTGAAACATCGCGTCCATGTCCTCATCTGAGGTGGACGCCGCCATGCCTTCCCCAACCGAAATCACCGTCGCACAACTCTCGCGCCTTGTTGGCCTTCCTGGTGCGCCGGCATTGGTCGATGTGCGCACTGATGATGAATTCGAGGCCAATCCACGGCTCATTCCCTCCGCCCGACGCCAACCATCGAGCGGTGTTGAACACTGGTGCACACGTTATGCAGGACAATCCGTGGTCGTGGTGTGCCAGAGCGGCGGGACGGCGAGCCAGGCCGTCGCCGCACGGCTCCGACACGATGGCCTTGATGCACAAACCCTCGAGGGTGGCTACGACGCGTGGCGCGAGATTCGGCAGCCGCTGGTGCGCGCATCGAAGATTCCTCCGCGCGACACTGAGGGACGAACGGTCTGGGTGACGCGGGCCAGACCAAAGGTCGTGCGCGTCGCTTGCCCCTGGCTCATCTATCGCTTTATCGATCCGAAGGCCATCATCCTGTTCGTGCCACCAAGTGAAGTTGCGGGCGTTGCCGGGCACGCGAAGGCAACGCCATTCGATGTTGACGGGTGCTTCTGGTCCGACCGCGGAGAGAAGACGACCTTCGATGTCATGGTTGAAGAATTCGGTTTGCATGTCGAACCGCTCCTGCGGTTGGCACATATCGTTCGAGGAGCAGACACCGGCAGGCTCGAATTGACGCCGCAGTCGGCAGGCTTGCTCGCGACGTGCCTTGGCTACTCGCGCATGTACCGCGGCGATGCGGCGCAACTTGCTGCGGCGTTGCCTCAGTTCGACGCCCTCTATCGCTGGTCTCGCGACGCCGTCAACGAGCGCCACGGCTGACGCATCCAGAGTTCTCCCTCCACATTTTCGGACAATATACATGCTCTCTGCGATCCCAATTGACCTGGCGCTCTCCTTCCTTGCGACTCTACTCGGCGCTGTCGTGGCCGGCATCGCCGGGTTCGCGTTTGGGCTGATCGCCGCGGCCATCTGGCTTCACATCATATCCCCCGCCCAGAGCGCGCCTGTGATTGCCGCGTTCGCCATTCTCATTCAGGGCACGACGCTTTGGAAACTCCGTCACGCCGTCCAGATCCCCCGGCTCGTCCCATTCATCATCGGCGGGGCCGCGGGCATCCCGCTAGGGGCTGCCGCGCTTACTTGGACCTCTCCGGCACAGATGCGGGCGTTCATCGGCGTAGCGCTGGTCGTCTTCAGCCTCTACAGCCTTGCGCGGCCCACCTGCCAGCCATTAAGGGTGGCCGGTTAGCCGATTGCATCGTGGGCCTTTTGAGCGGCGCTTTCAGCGGCAGCACAGGATTGGCGGGTATTTCGGTCATCGTGTAGGCCAGCCTCCGTCGCCGGTCCAAAGACGACCAGCGCGCGGTCTTTCAGCCAGTCGTGGTCGCGGTCTTCGCGATGACGATGATCTGGTTCGGCGGGACCGGCGTCGTAACTCCTGAGACGCTCCGCTTGTTCTGGATTGGGGTGCCCGCGTCGGCTTTAGGAACACCTGGCTTGGATTGCACCTCGGCGGCAGACTGAACGAAGCTACGTTCCGGGTCGTCGTGCTCGCACTGTTGTTGGTCTCTGGGATTACGTCCCCGGCCGCCCATCTAGTCAAGGCTTCGGCCGCGGCATCGCGGCTATGAACGCCAATGCCCTGCGCCTAATTGCGAGGGCAGGCGCGGGGCTCGTAGCCGTGTATTGGCTTGATCTCGGCGTTTCGGGCTTTTGCGCAGCCGTAGCCGCTGGGTTTGCCCTTTACGCCGCGCTGCTCGTGTACACTCTGCTAATGGGATGGTCGGGCCGTGCTCCCGCCCCACCAGCGGATCACGCGGGACAGGGGCTGCATCAATAGGAGCACCGCCCATGCCCAGGAACACAACTCATCCCCGCATAGCTGTCGCCGGCATCGATATCGGCAAGAACACCTTCCATGTCGTTATGAGGACATGTGCGGTGCACGCAACCCAGCACTGATAGCAGTTCCGCTCATCCTGATGAGCGCCACCCAAAGTTGGTCACAGCCCAATGTAAGCCCACGCTCGCCCTCACCAAACCGCACGACAAGCAGGATGCTCTGCACACTTGGCTCCGTGCACACCTTGAGGAATGCGGTGATCCCCCGCTCGATCGCTTGCATGCCGCGAAAATGGTCGGCTCACGAGTTCCCATGGGATTTGCCATGCACGGGTTTCCATCCGGTAGGGCTGCTTCTGGGAAGTGTGGCAGGTCCAGCTTTGTCCTCTCAAGCGCAACTTGGGTGCGATCGAATTAGTTGTCTCTCGAGCCTGGTAGCAGGGGCAGCAGGAGTGTCGCGATGCAGCAAACGCTCGTATGGGTGAAGACGTGGACAGCGGTGTGGGTGCTCGTAGCGCTCGCGATGGCCTTTGTTATTGGCGCCGTCCTTCGGCTGCTCGTGAGGAGATCGGCTATTCATCCATCCCGCGCCCTTCACATCATAGAGAGCATATCGGTGCTTGTGGGAGGTGCGGTCGGATCGGTTATTGTGCTTGTGCTCCTCATCATACTCTGGCCGAGCGCAGGCAATTGGATCATCAATACTTTTCTGTCGGACACGTTGATCTGGCAGACGCAATTTCAGCAGTGGATCACGCAGAAGATTGAAGATCCGACGACCTCGTCCGCCATCGGGCTTCTCATCCAACGCGTGCAATTCGGCAGCGCATTTCTCGGCTTCCTAAGCGGCTGGGGCGCGAAGTGGTTGTTGGAAAAAGTAATGGGGAAGCGTTATCACGCGAACATCCACGCCACTGCACAGGTTACGACGTAACAGACTGCAAGTCTCCACCACCGCTCCATCAGAGCGAATAAGAAAAATGGCGCCGCGCGAAAAGCGGACACCTACCGACGGGCCGGAAGACTTACGACCGCACCGACTGCAGAACAGGGGTAGTGGGCGGCCGCGGCGTACCTAATGGCGCCCGCCGTCTGCGCGCTGGGCAAGACGATCATACGTCGCCGCGATGGCGTACATGAGTTGCTTGGTGCGATCTTGGTGCATGGCGTCAGCGACAGTACGGATTTCCTCCGCCCGGGCGCGCAATTCAGCCGCGCTCAGTATCCTTCCGGGACGTGGGGGGAGTTCCGCGAGGAAGGACAGGCGTTCGTTCGTAGAGGGATGGGGCCGAGGCATCTTGAGCTGGACCGGAGCAAGAGACTAAGCTTACATCAAACGCCATGGACGGTTTGGTCGTTCCTGAACGTGATTGTGCTCCGGGGGCATGCCGTGAACCGCGCTCCCCGCCACTTCGGTCGGTCTTTGGGGGTCGAGCAAATCACCGCCGAATCGCTCCCGGAATATCTCGGCGTGCTCGCGCTTGGTGAAGTAGAAGACGCTCATGTCCACGTCGTTGTGGCGATACGAGTGGCGGCGCGTACACAACGACAGTCTTGCTCAACTCGCCCTTGCGGTAGACCACTGGCCCTCCGCGATGGTCGCCGCCCGCACTCGACGCGGCGCCCGGGAAGGATAAAGCTAGGCGCGGCGGAGCTTGCGGGCGGTGGCGGATCTCTCCCAGAAGAACGAACAATCTGCAAAGGAAGGGCGCCTCGCGGGGGGAGCAAGGCGCCCGTGCGCCACTCGGGGGAGCGTGGCGCTCTCTGGACGCCGCCGGGTAGGGAGACCGGCAGCTGTAAACCAACGTTGTCAGTTGCAGGTGGTTCCGCGTTGTCTAGTTGCCTACATTGAGGGCTGTGGAAAACTTTGCGGCGGACGCCATGACGTTCTATCGCACACGCTACCGCTGGCTGAGCGAGTGGCGCAGACGCGCATCTGCGCAGGGATGCGCCGGGCAGGAGTCGAGAAGCGCTTTGCGCCGCGCAAGCTCGAGGCTCGAGGGCGCGGTCGGCGTTTTGATGTTTATCCGACCAAGCCGGAACTCGTGCGGTTTTTGAATGAGTACGGCGGCGAGTAACATTCCTGAGCAATAGTCAGAGTGGCTTGGCGCGCTACTACACGCAGGGTCTAGGACAGAGGCCCGTCAACGCTAGCCATATGGGTTTGAATGATCATCAATCCATGGCACGCCGGCAAGAACGATTACCGCACTGCATCAATGACCATCCCCAATATGACGAGCACGAGCCATCTGCTCGATCACGCGCCCGTAGCCGATCATCAGGTGTAGGCTGACTTCCAATGTGACAAGCAGAGGCTTTCGAGAGCCGCGTATCGCCGTATCGCCGTGGACGCATTCTCGTTCTGCGACCCTGCGGCGCTGATCGGCAACGCCTTGCTTACCTTTGGCAATGCAAAGGTTGGTACGCTCGAGTTCAGTGGCATCTGCGTGATAGGATGGCCTTTCAGGTCTCGTTCCAAAGAGCTCACAGTGTCGCTCCCTAAGAGCGTCACGTGCAAATTGCGAAAGCTGTTTGCCGCACTCGTTCGTCAGGCTCGTCCACATGAAAGTGACGGCCTCCCGACCGGCGTCCCTGAAGCATTCGGCGAGCCTGACGTGGTATTGAAAATGATCATCGAGAGCTGCCCACGCTGCAGCCTGCAGCAACCGAACCTTGCATACTGGCCGTCCCTCTGTGCCCGCGTGCTGATTTGTATGAATCATTCGATAGACGGCAATCAGGGTTATCATTGTAAGTACGGAGTTGCCGCTCGTACCAACCTATCGTTGAGTGTGCCGATCGCCCCGCGCCCTAGCCCGCTAGCTCGCCAGCGCTCGCGGCAGGGCACAGGGGGCGCTCGAAAAGCCGCCACTAGCACTTGTCGAGGTTGAGCCTGCCCCGCGGCGCTTTCCTTTTTTTGTTTTTTGGCAAGAAAGCCCGCGGGAACTGCAACACTCCCCCAGGGTATCGGCGGGCGCAAACTGGGAGGGCGGGTCCCGGCAGTCACCGGGGGCGGCGATCTGAGGGAATAAATGCATTGGCCGAGGAGTCTCTCATGGCATGCAGCTGCGAAATGCGCGGCTGCATGTGCGGGAGGAGGTGCGATTCTCGGATGGATCGCGCCTCTTTTCGTTTTGCCTTGGTCTCTCACAGGATCGCCCGAGCTCGCTGGAAGGCGGCCAGATTGCAGGGCAGAACGTCTTCAAGGCCGTAACCGCTACCACGCCACCATCGAAGAGAAGACAAACTGAGCCCTGCGCGAGGAGTTTCCATTGTCGAAATAAGGTTAACTACTGATGGCCAAGCTCTGGCTACGGGAGCAGGGTGGGTGTGGCAGGGTGCGTTCTTTTCCCTGAGAGAGAATCCCTGTCCTCGTGGATCTCAGGCGAAGCGGGGACGACGTGCCCTGTCCGGTGCCAGTGATCATAGCGCCATGGTCGAAACCACAGCACCGCCAGTTAGGCTGATTTTGATCAGCGACTCAAACATGGCTCTTGCCCGGCGCAAACACCCCTCGCTGGCCGTGTCGGAACCGATCAGGCCAGGGGCGACATGACCCGCAGTGCATGGGCCTTCCGCGACGATCAGCGGATCGTCACGAGACTTGTAAAGCTGCGAGCCGCGCCTCGACTGTGCAAGATCGATGCGGCGGAGGGATTCGGCGAGAGGGTGCCTCCTGCCGCGGGAGCTTGGCGACGAGGATCGAATCGCGCTTGGCGCCTTCGTCACTGTGCTCAGCCAAAAATTGATGCGCGCTCTGCCGCTCAACGGGGCGCAAAATCGGCCAAAGGAGCGACGTTGCACCAGGCGGTTACCTTGCGTACGATGCTCTGCACCCGCGAGCAGCCGAGCCTCACCAGATCACGGGCCTCGCCCCTCGCGTAGCGCGCCCGGTGGAGGCGCGACATGAATCAGGACAGGCGAGAGCACCAACCCGAGGTGCAGATCTTCGGCCCTGCCGAGATCGGGGCGCTCGCGCATCTCTATCGCGGTGAAGTCTACCGCAGCACGGTCTGGCGGACGCGTCTCGACCACACCACCAACTGGGCGGTCGTCACCCTCGGGATCGCGCTCTCGATTGCATTCTCGAGCAAAGATGCCTCGCCGCTGCCGCTGGTGCTCGTCGGCATCCTCATTTTCGCGTTCCTCGGCTTCGAAGCGCGGCGCTATCGCTACTTCAATGTGTGGCGTGCGCGGGCGCGCTGGATCGAGACCCATTTCTACGCGCCCATGCTGCGCGGCGAGGGCATTTCGACCAGCGACAACTGGCAGGCGGTGCTCGCGGCCGACTATTGCGAGCCCGTGTATCACATCAGTTACGTTCGGGCGCTCGGGCGCCGGCTGCGTCGCAACTATGCGTGGATCTTCGCGATCCAGGGCACCGCCTACTACGGCAAGATTGCCGTGCATCCGACTCCAATAGCCACCTTGGAACACCTGTGGGAACGCACCGCCGTCGGGCCGCTGCCGGGCGAGCTGATAGTGGTTTGCGGCGCCCTGTTCTACGGCGGCCTCGTCGCCTTGGGTGTCATCACGTTTCTTCTCGACCGGACCAAACACAAGGACCGGCACGCCCCTGTAGCCATGGGATGAGTGCGTGTAGGGGGTCGCGTGTAGCGTCACCGACGGGACTCACACCCGCTGGACCGACGGCGAGCGTCGCTGCACAACTGCCGCCATCTAACTCGCACATCTCAGCCTATCTGATGATCTCGCACATGGTGCTCTGCGATTGCTGCATCGCCGATAGCGTGTTGCGATATCACGGGCCATAAGCGCCATCGCCACTTTGTCCGCTTCCGGAGTGACCTGTCGTTCGATCAAGAGGCCTACGGAAGTGAGTGCCACTTTCCGCCCTGAACGGGTGCTGCAACTGCGTGAACAGAAGCGGAAACCTCTCGACTGCTCATCGGCGGGCAAGCAGCTTGGGCGAGATAGTGAAAGCGTGCGCCTGAGATTAATGATCGCGCACGCCGTAATGATTGGCGCGACGAGAACCCAAGTTATTTGGCGAGTTCCCGCCGTGGAAGTGGCGGTTGAGAACTTCACTTCAGCGCCCGCAATTATTACCGACAACGATGACTGTGTCCCCGCCAGATTGGGTAAGAAGACGCTTCATACTGGAGGGTCAAGGTCTTGTCGGCCTCGATGACCGAGTATGTGCCGAAGCTGGAAAGGCTTCCTTGCACTACCGCTTTTGTTTTCGTCGGGCGTGCCCTGTAGACAGTTCTTGGATGCGAACTTGGGGAGATTGGAGCGATGGTTCAGTTGGAGTAACGACAATCCCCCGTAAAAATGATCAATCCTTTCGGGGTCGGAGGTAAATGACGGGCTCCCATCCGGCAGCTTGGTTGAACATCCAGGTTCCAACGAGTCGCTCTTTGAGCGTCTTTTGCTGGGCGGCCGCGTCGGCAGCGGGGTGGAGAGCCACCAAGAAAAGAGCCGCGAGAGCGAGAGGGATGTTCGTAGGCAGACGGTTCACGCTATGCCTCCCCTTACGCGCTCAATCTTGGTAAACCGGACGACCCGGAGACACGTCGGTCCTCCAGCAGGACGCCGGAAGCGTCGTGGGCCAGCCTGACTTAAGTGCGGTCGCAGCAAGTCAGTGATGCGGCCGGCAGGTCTCTTATACATCCGCTTACCGTCGAAGTTGTTTCGGTGCCGAAACTTTCCGCCTAGTGCCAGGAACTGCCGTGCGCAGATGCAACAAGGCGCACGCAACCAAGACGCGCGCGAATTCGCTTGGCTGGCGCGTTTCGAATGCTCGCAATTCGATATTCAAAGCCGTCGCAGTCGCCTCGGCCTCTCGGAGCACGAATTCGGTCGCGGCATTGTCTGGATTTACGAGGATGGCCTACCTTGGTCAAACTCGGCACCGCTTCCTTGATCAGTGCGCGGCACTTATCCGTAAAATTCGGTCGCGAAGAGCGAGGATCCGGTGATGTTTTCCCCCCCC
>Ga0066388_100002380_pt1 | contig 11447 bp, 11 predicted proteins | sample PanSoiMetaGPlot6_FD_64539 | JGI IMG/M metagenome (GOLD analysis project Ga0066388, IMG submission 64539) | Tropical forest soil microbial communities from Panama analyzed to predict greenhouse gas emissions - Panama Soil - Plot 6 (Hybrid Assembly) | ecosystem: Environmental > Terrestrial >... | reverse complement strand
GCTCCGGTCGCGACCGAAAACGGATCGGCGGGCGTCAGCCCCGTCTGCGGCGAGGACGACGATGGCGCGAACAGGTCCTTGAGCGACGCAACCGCATTCATCGCGCCCGCGGCCGCCCCTGCAGCAAGCATGTACATAACGTTATTCCTGACCTTGCGCCGAAACACGCGGCGCCCTGCCCCTGCCCAGCGATCTGCAAGCGGCGTGCCGCGCGGCGAACCCGCGAAAACCTGCATAATTGCTGGATTCTCGGATGACGCGACCCCGGCAAGTCCTGCCTGCCGACGGCCCCGGTGGAAGATTTTGCCGGGTGTTCACCGCGTCCGAAGCGGCGCGTTGCCCCCTCCCTCCGCGCATGTTAGGCCGAGAAGACTCCGGAGGAATCGATGGCCCGTCCGCTCCTGATCGCACCCTCCATCCTGGCGTCCGACTTCGCCAAGCTGGGCGACGAGGTGCGCGCGGTCATCGACGCCGGCGCCGACTGGATCCATGTCGACGTAATGGACGGGCACTTCGTGCCCAACATCACCATCGGGCCCGACGTGGTGAAGGCGCTGCGTCCGCACACGCCGAAGACCTTCGACGTCCACCTGATGATCGCGCCGTGCGACCCCTACCTCGAGCCCTTCGCCAAGGCCGGCTCCGACATCATCACCATCCACGTCGAGTCCGGTCCACACGTGCACCGCTCGCTGCAGGCGATCCGCGCCCTCGGCAAGAAGGCCGGCGTCACGCTCAACCCCGCCACGCCGGTCGAGACGCTCGAGAACGTGATCGACCTAGTCGACCTGATCCTGGTCATGTCGGTCAATCCCGGCTTCGGCGGGCAGAAATTCATTCCGGCAGCAATCGACAAGATCGCGCGGCTGCGGGCCATGGTGGGCGCGCGGCCGATCGACATCGAGGTCGATGGCGGCGTGACGGCGGAGACCGCGCCCGACATCGTGCGCGCGGGCGCCAATGTGTTGGTCGCGGGCTCGGCGGTGTTCAAAGGCGGCGCAAGCGCCTATCGCGCCAATATCGCGGCGATCCGCAATGCGGCGGCACTGGCGCGCGGGGAAGCCGCATAGAGCAATCGACTTCAGCGGGCGGTCGCGCTGATCTCCTCGCGTCCCGGACGCAGGCCGGCTGAAACATTCGGCTTCGATTCCAGCGCCTCGAACAGCGATCGCTCATTGCCGTCGAACACCCGGAAGATTTTCTGGAAGAACAGATTATTCGGCACCTGAATGACACTGCCGCCCTCCTCGCGCAGCACCGTGAACATCAGATTGCGGTCGATCAGACGGCCGCGCAGCTTTTCAGGCAAGAGCTCGACCGTGTCGCCATAGCGAAACGGCCGCCACAGCGTGATGAACAGGTTCGCGGTGACATTGCTGACCATGGCCCATGTGGCCAGAAAGCCGACGCCGACGACGGTCGCCGCGCTTACGAGCAGCGTCCAGAATCCGCCCAACGCGACACCCCAAATGTCGAGGACGATCACGCCCGTCAGCAGCCACAGGGTCGCGATGACGAGACGGATGATCGTCGCGACGGTCTCGTAGGGCAGATGCAGGCGCGTTTCGAGGTAATGTGCCCAGCCGCGGAGCAGCCGGTTGACCCTCAGCAGGACTATCGAAGCCACGATCAGCACGACGATCGTCAGCACGATCATCGATATGCTGACATGATGCTGATCGAGCCAGTTCGCGATCTGATCCATGGGTTCCCCGTTCGGCAAGAGCGTACCGGGGGGAAACACGTCCCAATCACCATCGTTCCAAGCCGATCAAGGCCGGCAGTTCCCGTCGGAACATGTCAATCAAGCTTGATACCCGACTCACGTACGATTGCGCCCCACTTGGCGTGCTCATTGCGCACGAACGCCGCGAACGCGGCGGGCGTGCTCGGAAATGGATCGCTGCCGTCGATCGCGAGCTTCTCCAGCATGTCGGGACGGGCGAGCGCCGACACCGTCTCGGCATTGAGGCGCGCGACGATCGGCTCGGGCGTGTTCGCCGGCGCGACCAGGCCGCTCCAGTTCAGCGCCTCGAAATTCTCGTAGCCGAGCTCGGCGACCGTCGGCACGTCCGGCAGCGCCTGCATGCGGCGCACGCCAGTGACCGCGATTGCCCGCAGGTTGCCGGCACTCACCAGCGGCATCACCGCGAGCGGATTACCGAACAGCGTATCGACCTGCCCGCCGAGAACGTCGGTGACGGCGGGCGCGATGCCCTTGTACGGCACGATGAGGAGCTTGACGCCGGCGCGGCGTCCGAACAGCTCGCCGCCGAGATGGCCGACAGTGCCGTTGCCGGCGTGACCGAGCGACACCGCATTGGGCTTTTTCTTTGCCGCCCCGACGAGGTCGGCCAGGCTCCTGATCTCCGACTTGCTCGACACCACGACGACCAGCGGCTGCGAGGCGACCGACGAAATCGGCGCAAAATCCGTCAGCGGGTCATAGGGCATCTTTGGATACAGCGCCGAATTGATGGCGAGGTTCGACGCCTGCCCCATGCCGATCGTGTAGCCGTCCGGTGCGGCTTTTGCGACGGCGTCGAGGCCGATATTGCCGCCGGCGCCGGCGCGATTTTCGATCACCAGCGTGAAGCCGGAGTTCTGGCCGATCCGCTCGGCGAGCTGGCGCGAGATCGCGTCGGTGCCGCCGCCTGCGGGAAACGGCACGATCAGCCGCAGCGGGCGCTGCGGCCAAGCCTGCGCCATGCCACGCCGGGGCAACACCGTGCTCACCATAGCCGCGCCAGCAGTGGCACAGACAGCGCGTCGGCTCGGATGTCGGTTCATGGTGCTTCTCCCTGTCGGCCGTTGCGTCGGCTCATATCAGCTTGGCCTCTCTGGGCCGTACGCGGAGCGGATATCGGCGCGGACCCGCTCGGCCACGCCCCAGCCACGCGCATCGCACATCCGATCCGGCTGTTTCACCTTCCGGTCATTCCGCGCAACATTAATGGCAAGGTCAATCGCGATCAGCTGAAGGCGCTGATGCTCGCCTCCACCGGGTCCGTGAGCGGTACCGCGCGGGCGCGGTAAGGCCAAGGCCTCAGGCCGCGCGCACCATCTGCACGAACTTTTCGACCTCGGCCTTAAGATGGCCGCTCTCGCGCGCCAGCGCCTGCGCCGAATCCAGCACCTGCGACGACGCGGTGCCGGTCTCGCTCGCGCCGCGATTGACGTCGGTGATGTTGGTCGCGACCTGCGCCGTGCCCTGCGACGCCTGCTGGACGTTGCGGGCGATCTCCTGGGTCGCCGCGCCCTGCTCCTCGACCGCCGCAGCGATCGTGCCGGCGATCTCCGCAATGCGCCCGATGGTGCCGCCGATCTCCTTGATCGCGGCGACGGAGTCCTGCGTCGCCGATTGCATGGCCGCGATCTGGGAGCCGATCTCGTCGGTCGCCTTCGCGGTCTGCGAGGCCAGCGCCTTGACCTCCTGCGCCACGACGGCAAACCCCTTGCCGGCCTCGCCGGCGCGCGCCGCCTCGATCGTGGCATTGAGCGCCAGCAGGTTGGTCTGTTCGGCAATCGCCGTGATGAGCTTGACCACATCGCCGATGCGGCTTGCCGCCGCCGACAGCTCGGTGATGCGGGCGTCGGTCTTGCCCGCCTGCGCAACCGCCTGCTCGGCGATCTTGCTCGACTCCTGGACCTGGCGCGCGATCTCGTTGACCGAGCCGGTCATCTCCTCGGTCGCCGTGGCAACCGACTGCACGTTGGCGGAGGCGTCCTCGGACGCCTCCGCGACCACGCCGGACAGGCGTTGCGTGGTTTCCGCCGTCTTGGTGAGGGTGCCGGCCGCCGCCTCGAGCTCGGTCGACGCGGTCGACACCGTTTCGACGATGTTGCCGACTGCAGCCTGGAACTCGTTGGCGAGCTTCTGCATGTCGGCCTTGCGCTGCGCGACCGAGCGGCCTTCGCTCTCCTTCTGCTCCGTCCGCAGGCGGTCAGCCTCGACCATGCTGACCTTGAAGGCCTGCATGGCGCCGCCGAGCGCGCCGATCTCGTCCTTGCGATCGGCGAACGCGACCTCCGCAGTCAGGTCGCCGCCCGCGAGCTTGAGCATGGCGTTCTGGATGGTGTGCAGCGGCCCGGTGACGCGACGCGAGATCAGCATCATCACGCCGAGTGCGAACAATGCCGAGAGCGCCAGCAGGCCGAGCAAGACAGCGAGGCTGCGCAGGGCGGCACCGCGCTGCTCCGCCGCGTGGTTTTTGGCGGTGTCGAGCGCCGCTTCGGCGACGCCGAGCACGAACGCCAGCTTCGGCACGGTGATGCTTGTCCACTGCAGCGTTTCCATCTTCGCCTTTTCGCCCGCGATCAGCGACTTGAGCATATTCAAGCGCATCTCGACGAAGTCGGGGCCAAGGAACTCCTTCTTGGCCCTGGCGATCGCATCGGTCAGCTTCGCCGGCAGCGTCAGGCCGGATGCAACGTCCTCGATCGCGGCCCAGGCGGTCTCTGCCTTGCTGACATGCGCGGTATACTTGAGCAGCGCGTCAGCCGGCACCGGCTGGCCGGCCAGCGAGTTCGAAATCATCACCGAGGCGTCGCCGCCCGCGTTTCGCACGGTCCAGGCGAGCTGCTTGATCTCCATCAGCTGGTCGATGTAGCCGTCCTCCAGCTTGATCAGTCGGGTCAGGCGCGACGACAGCTTGTCGATCGTTTCGAGCAACGAGTTGGTGTGGTTGAAGAACTCCTGGGCAAGTCCGGCACGCCGTTCGGCCTTCGGCTTGAGGAACGCTTCGGCCGTCTCGGTGTGCATGGCGATCAGCTTGTCGGTGCGCTGCTGAAGATCCGAAATGACGGCGTCACGGTCGGGAATATCGACCGCCTTCAACGCAACCAGCGCCGCCTTCAGGGCGGGGATTTCAGCCTCGCGCGCTTCCTTGAGTTGCGGGACGATGGCGGTCAGCTGCTTGTCGGAATTGACATCGCGGAACGTGGAGGCACGGTCGACGCGCAGGTTGTGCAGGCCGGTGAACAGATGGCCCGATGCCTCTGCGACGGCGGCGATCTTGTTGATGTCCTGAAGCCGTTTCCAGGAATCCAAGGCATCCGACGCCAGCATGAACATCACGCCTGCGCTGAGCATCGCGATGACGATTTTCAACAGCGCATTGACCGAAAGCCGACGGAGCATCGGGATTTCCCCCCAGAACCAACGAAATTTCCTCTTTTCTAACGGTTATTCGTAAAGTCACGGTAACCAAGGGCTCCTAACTACTTGACCTTGCGGCAAGATATGCAACCAAGGGCGCATTCAGCGATCGGGCCGGTGGCCTCGCCTAGTCACCGGAGGCTTGCCTCAGGCGCGTGACGAAACGGCCGGGCACGCCCTCGGGAGCGACATAGGCGCGCCGCCAGCGGCCTGTTGAGACGAGGCCCGCGCTGATTGCCGCCCCACCAAGCGTCTGATAGAGCCGGGCCTTTCCGGCGAGGCTTGAGATGATCCCGCGCTACTCCCGGCCTGAAATGGCCGCCATCTGGTCGCCCGAGACGCGCTTCCGCATCTGGTTCGAGATCGAAGCGCATGCCGCCGATGCCATGGCGGCGCTCGGTCAGATCCCGAAGTCGGCGGCAAAAACGATCTGGGACAAGGGCGGCAAGGCCAAGTTCAACGTCGCGCGTATCGACGAGATCGAGCGCGAGGTCAAACACGACGTCATCGCGTTCCTGACTCACCTCGCCGAGTTCGTCGGGCCCGATGCGCGCTTCGTGCATCAGGGCATGACGTCGTCCGACGTGCTCGACACCTGCCTCAACGTGCAGCTGGTGCGCGCCGCCGACATCCTGATCGCCGACGTCGACCGCGTGATGGCGGCGCTCAAGCGTCGGGCCTACGAATACAAGACGACGCCCACCATCGGCCGCTCGCACGGCATCCATGCCGAGCCGACCACGTTCGGCCTCAAGCTCGCCTATGCCTATGCCGAGTTCGCGCGCGCGCGCGAACGGCTGGTCGCGGCGAAAGCCGAGGTCGCGACCTGCGCGATCTCCGGTGCGGTCGGCACGTTCGCGCAGGTCGATCCGCGCGTCGAGAAGCACGTCGCCAAGGCGATGGGGCTCAAAGTCGAGCCGATCTCGACCCAGATCATTCCGCGCGACCGCCACGCCATGTTCTTTGCGACGCTCGGCGTGGTGGCCTCGTCGGTCGAACGGCTGGCGACCGAAGTGCGCCACCTGCAGCGCACCGAGGTGCTGGAGGCGGAGGAGTTCTTCTCCGAGGGCCAGAAGGGCTCGTCGGCGATGCCGCACAAGCGCAACCCGGTGCTGTCCGAAAACCTCGTCGGCCTCGCGCGCATGGTGCGCGCCTACGTCACGCCGGCCATGGAGAACGTCACGCTCTGGCACGAGCGCGACATCTCGCATTCATCGGTCGAGCGCATGATCGGTCCCGATGCGACGGTGACGCTCGACTTCGCGCTCAACCGCCTCGCCAGCGTGATCGACAGGCTGGTGGTGTATCCGGACAACATGGCTGCGAACCTCGACCGCCTCGGCGGCCTGGTGCACTCGCAACGCGTGCTGATCGCGCTGACCAACAAGGGCGTCGCGCGCGAAGACGCCTACCGGATGGTGCAGCGTAACGCCATGAAAGCGTGGCGCGGCGAAGGCGACTTCCTCGCGCTGCTCAAGGCTGACAACGATGTGCGCAAGCACATGTCGGACAAGGAGATCGAAAAGCACTTCGATCTTCGCCATCACATGAAGCACGTCGACACGATCTTCAAGCGCGTGTTCGGACGCAGCTGATCGGTCCGACGTTATTTCTTGTCGCCAGGCGCGTTCGGCGCCTGCGAAGCCGATGCCGGCTGTTGTGCCGGAGCCGGTGTCTTGCCTTGAGCCGGAGGACCTGACCCTTGGCCTTGGTGCGGCGCTGAATCCTGCTTTGGTGGCGGCGCCGTCGCCGGAGCCGGCGAAGCTGCCGGCGCCGGCTGCGGTGGCGGCTGCGATGCCGGCGCAGTCGCCGGGGCGGGCGGTGGCGCAGATTGCTGCTGCTTGCTCGGTTGCTGTTGTTGCTGAGGGCGCGGCTGCTGCTGGCGCTGCGGCGCGCCTTGCGCGCGACCACCGTCCGCCGGCCGCTGCGTATTGCGCGGTGGAGGTGGCGGCGGCGCGCCGTCACGATAGCGCGGGCCGTAAACCGGCGGGTCGTAGGGCGGCGGATAGCCGTAAGGCGGCGGCTCGCGATAGACCGGCGGCGGCGGAGCGTAATCGGCCGGCGGCGGATAATAGCCGGCCGGCGGTGGCGGGTACGACCCGGGCGGCGCGACCGGAATGGCGCCAGGCGGTGGGCCGCCCAGATCGGGCCGCACCTGCACCGGAGGCGCCGGTTGCGCGTCGCCGCCGAAGTCGAGATACGACTGATTGACGTAGCCCGAGCGTCCGCCGAATTGCGCCTCGCACCAGCCGGCAGTGCAATTGACCGCCTCGACGGTGCTGCCGCCTGGAATGCGACCGACGACCGGATATTGCGTGCCGGGGCCGCCGCGCATGTTGACGTCGGAGGTCGCCAGCGCCGGATCGGCAACGGCATGCCCGGCGGAAAGCGCGAGCGCAGTTCCGACAAGCAACGCCATTTTCATTCTGTTCATGCCTTCACCCCGGCCGGTCGTAAATCGATGCGCGGCGAGCATAGTGTCCAAACGAGTCGACGCAAGGCGACGCCCGCGGATTCAACCATGCCGCGACGTCGCGGAAGCTGCTTTACATTTCGGCGCGACGCGTGAATTTTACCGGCGTGAGGGCTCAACCCACCATTCTCGTGTTCGATTCCGGCCTGGGCGGTCTCACCGTGTTTCGCGAGACCGTCAAGGCGCGGCCCGACGCGCGCTATCTCTACGTCGCGGACGACGCATTCTTTCCCTACAGCGGGCGCAGCGAAGCCGAGCTGGTCGAGCGCGTCGTCGCTGTCATGGGCGAACTGATCGCCGATCACACGCCCGATCTCGTGGTGATCGCCTGCAATACCGCATCGACGGCGGTGCTCTCGCCGCTGCGCGCGCGCTACAAGGTGCCGTTCGTCGGCACCGTGCCAGCGATCAAGCCGGCCTGTGCAGCGTCGAAATCGAAGCGCATCTCGGTGCTCGGCACCGAAGGGACGGTGCGGCGCGAATATACCCAGGCGCTGATCCGCGATTTCGCCAAGGGCTGCGACGTCAAGCTGATCGGATCGGCGCGGCTCGCTACGATCGCCGAAGCAGGGCTGCGCGCTGAACCCGTCGATGAGCGTGAGATCGCCGCCGAGATCGCGCCGTGTTTCGTCGACGGCGACGGCCGGCGCACCGACACCGTCGTGCTTGCGTGCACGCACTATCCGCTGCTGCTCGGCCGGCTGTCAGCGCTTGCGCCGTGGCCGGTCGCGTGGATCGATCCAGCGCCGGCGATTGCGCGGCGCGTGCTCGATCTGCTCGGCAAGCCAGGCAACAACGCAAAGCCGATCGTGACGCCGGCGATCTTCACGTCCGGCCGCAAGCCGGCGCCCGCGCTGGCGCGGGCGCTGGCCGATTTCGGTCTCGAGGCGCCGACGGCCGCGATAACCCAAAGCAGCTGATTGTCTCACTCCGCGGCGCGGAGGGACCCCGCCATCGCGCCTCCGGCGGGTCGATCACCTCCCTGATCGCCCTGCCAGCGCTACCAAGTCACAGCCCCCATTGAGGTTTTCGTCGGACGCCGGATTTGACAGGATCCCATGTTTGCGCCTAAAAAGCCGCCGTCTCGCGGGCCGTTGGGCCCGCGTGAACGTTTCGCGACCCGCGGCCGGATCTTGCGCTTTCGAGGTCCAGCCTGTCGGTTCCGGTATCAACCGGGACAAAGGAGGGCGCGATCCTCAAAACCTGAACACAACACGAGGACGCGATGACCAAGCGCCACGAGGCGAAGTACAAGATCGATCGCCGCATGGGCCAGAATGTCTGGGGCCGCCCGAAGAGCCCCGTCAACAAACGCGAATACGGCCCGGGCCAGCACGGCCAGCGCCGCAAGGGAAAGCTCTCCGACTACGGCGTGCAGTTGCGCGCCAAGCAGAAGCTCAAGGGCTACTACGCCAACATTTCCGAGCGGCAGTTCCGCGGCATCTACCAGGAAGCCATCCGCATCAAGGGCGACAGCGGCGCCAACCTGATCGGCTTGCTGGAGCGCCGGCTCGACGCCATCGTCTACCGCGCCAAGTTCGTGCCGACCATGTTCGCGGCACGCCAGTTCATCAATCACGGCCACGTCAAGGTGAATGGCCGTCGCGCCAACATCGCCAGCATGCGCCTCAAGGTCGGCGACGTGGTCGAGGTCAAGGACAAGTCGAAGCAGATGGCGCTGGTGCTCGAGGCGACCGCGCTCGGCGAGCGTGACGTGCCCGACTACGTCGAGGCCGATCATTCCAAGATGACGGCGAAGCTCGCGCGCGTGCCGGGACTCTCCGACGTGCCCTACCCGGTGCAGATGGAGCCGCACCTCGTCGTCGAGTATTACTCGCGCTGAGCTGAAGTCTCGGACGGCCCCGCCGTCCCCACATTGCACCGCCAAAATGCAAAAAACCCGCCGCCCACTTGCGGCGGGTTTTCTGCCTATTTGTTCCGCAGTTTACCGCGGAGCATCAAACCGTGCGGCGCCCTTGCTGCGGCGCGGGTCCTCCGCCAAGCGCTTGATATTGTGGGCCTTAAGCGACAGTGTCCCGCATGTAGTAGGGCGGTGTGAGATTCGGTACCACAATAGGAGACTGCTAATGGACTGGATCAATATGCTTAAGGGGTGGATCGGCTCTCTGACGGAGCTGGCGTTGATGCTGTTGGCGCTGGCGATCGTCCTATCGCTGCTGGTGAGCCCGACGCTGCCGTTCTTCGGCGACGTGGCCAAGAACATCATGGGCTTCGTGAAAGGCCTGGGCGACGGCGGACTGATCGGCCTGATCACGCTCGGCTTCATTATCTGGCTGTTCTCGAAGCGCCAGATGGCCTGAGGCCGGACACGTTACATCTACAAAAAGGACCAGACTGATAGCGCGGGGGCGTTGCCAGGGTCATCCCATCCGGGATGAGGGGCGGATGTCCCCCGCCCATTTTCGGGGGGTGCGATGATCGACTTCCTCGACAAGACGAAGCGGTATCTGTGGCTGTTCGTCGAGCTCGCCTTCCTCAGCGTGCTGGCGATCATCCTGATTCATCTGATCCTCGGCCCGGGCTCCGGCGTCTTCGTCCAGTCGGTCGCCGACAATGTGCTGAAATTCGCGAACGGCGTGCAGCCGCAGGCCCTGGTCGGCCTCGCCATCGTGCTGGCGCTGATCCTGTTCGTGATGCAGCGGATGAAAACGCCACCGGCCACTTGACGCTTTCGACCCTCGACTTATCCGGCGTCGGCGCTACCCTCCGGCCGAACCGGAGGCGATCATGTCATCACGTGAAATGCCGCACGACGTGAGCCGGCGCGCGCTGATGTTGGCCGGCGCGGGCAGCCTCGCCGCCGCCGCTCTCGGTCCCATTGCCAGTATCGCAGCCCCACCGCGCCTCCTGAACAGCGCCGCCGGCGAGCTGACGGTGATCAGCGACGGCCATCTCGTGCTGCCGGCAGCCTTCCTGGCGCCGGATGTGCCGCCGGCCGAGCGCGACGCGGCGCTCGCCGGGCCCGGCTACGCCGGTGCGCAGTTCCTCTCGCCGACCAACTGCGTGCTGATCGTCGCACGCTCCGAGCTGATCCTGATCGATGCCGGCTCCGGACCGCATTTCATGCCGACCGCGGGCAAGCTGATCCAAAATCTCGAGGCCGCCGGCTTTCGGGCGCCGGCGATCACCAAGATCGTATTCACGCACGGGCACCCAGATCACTTATGGGGCCTGGTCGACGATCTCGACGAGCTGGCGTTTCCCAACGCGAGCTACGTCGTCGCCGCGCCGGAGTGGGATTTCTGGATGAGCGACAACGCGGCGCGCGGCCTGCCGGCAGAGCGCGAAGGCTTCGTCACCGGCGCGCGGCGCAGCTATGCGCGGCTCAAGGACAAGGTGCAGATGGTCAAGCCAGGCGACGACATCGTCACCGGCGTGCGCGTCATCGAGACCCACGGCCATACCCAGGGTCATGTCTCGCTCGAGATCGCCGGCGGCGAAGGCCTGATCATCGGCGGCGACGTGCTCACGCACCCGGTGATCTCGTTCCAGCATCCGGAGTGGCGCACCGCCGCGGACCACGAGGCGGAACGTGCGATCGCGACCCGCAAGAAGCTGCTCGACCGCCTCGCGACCGACCGGACGCGGCTGATCGGCTTTCACCTGCCCTATCCCGGCGTCGGCATCGTCGAACGCAAGGACAGCGCCTACCGGTTCGTCCCAGCCTGAATCAAAAGCCGCCGGGCAAATACCCGGCGGCTCGCAAAACTGGAAAGCAGCGCGATCAGGCGCCCGCGGTCTCCTTCACCGGCAGGCCCTTTTCCTTCAGCAGCGTCTGCAGCTCGCCGGCCTGGA
>Ga0066388_100002379_pt1 | contig 11447 bp, 9 predicted proteins | sample PanSoiMetaGPlot6_FD_64539 | JGI IMG/M metagenome (GOLD analysis project Ga0066388, IMG submission 64539) | Tropical forest soil microbial communities from Panama analyzed to predict greenhouse gas emissions - Panama Soil - Plot 6 (Hybrid Assembly) | ecosystem: Environmental > Terrestrial > Soil... | reverse complement strand
AGAATCTCGCGCGGTTTGGCGCCTTCGCCGGGACCCAAAATACCGCGCTGCTCCAGAATATCAACGATGCGCGCAGCGCGCGTGTAGCCCAATCGCAAACGTCTCTGCAGCAATGAAGTGGATGCGCGTTTTTCTTGGCGGATGATCTCCAAACATTTCTCAACCAGTTCTTCATCCTCTTCGCTAACCTCTTCTTCACTGGAACTGCCGGCCGCCTGGAGTCGTTCGTGCATCGCGGGATCGAACGCTGGCCGGCCTTGCGCTGAAACAAATTCAACCAGTCGCCGAATTTCTTCGTCGGTGACCAAAACTCCTTGTGCCCGGATCAATCGTGACGCGCTCGGCGGCAGATAAAGCATGTCGCCTTGGCCTAACAAACGATCGGCGCCGTTTTCATCCAAAATCACGCGACTGTCGATCTTACTCGCGACTTGGAACGCGATTCGGCTCGGGATGTTCGCCTTGATCACGCCCGTGATCACGTCCGCGCGCGGTGTTTGGGTCGCCACGATCAAATGAATTCCGGCCGCGCGCGCCATTTGCGTTATCCGCGCAATCGCACTCTCGACATCAGCCGGCGCGGTCTGCATCAAATCAGCCAGCTCGTCGATCACGACCACCACATACGGAATTTTCTCGGGAATCGGCGTTTCGTCTTCCCGCGGTACTTTGATTTCGCCGGGATCCTGTTCGGCCGCTTCGTCCAACTCCGCGGCCGTTTTCTTTTTCGGACGCCCGTTAAAGCTGATGATGTTACGCACACCGACGCGAGCGAACATTTTGTAGCGGCGCTCCATTTCGTCGATCAACCAACGGAGCGCGAGAAGGACCTTTTTTGGATCGGTTACGACTGGAAACGCGAGATGCGGCAGCGAGTTGTAATGTTGTAGCTCCACGACTTTCGGATCGATCATGATGAAGCGCAGCTCTTCAGGTGTGAATCGGAACAGCATGCTCGCGACGAGCGCGTTGATACAGACGCTCTTGCCGGCGCCAGTGGTCCCGGCGACGAGCAAATGCGGCATTTGAGCTAGATCGGCGATGATCGCTTTGCCGTAGACGTCTTTACCGAGCGCGAGCGGAATCCGGTTGCGCGATTTCGCTTCTTCCCAATCGGCCGATTCCAACAACTCCCGCAATGTCACCGTAACTTTGCGCGTGTTCGCGAGTTCGATGCCGACAGTGTCCTTTCCCGGAATCGGCGCCAGAATGTTGATCCGCTCCGCGCGGGTCGCGCGCGCGAGATCGCGCTCGAGGCTCACGATCTTGTCCACGCGCACGCCTTTTGCCGGATAAACTTCGTAACGTGTGATCGTTGGGCCTTTGGTGATGTCGCCCGGCGCAACCGCGATTCCAAATTGGCCGAGCGTGTCGATCAATGTTTGCTGCACTCGCTGCAATTCGCTCGGGTCGGCGCCGCCGCGTCCTTCTGGATCGTGTTCGTTCAGCAAATCGAGACCAGGCAACGCGTACGTTTTCGGGTCCCACGATCGAGGCGTTAGCCCAGATGGGGTGGATGTCGATCTTGCTGCCGCGGATCCGCGCAATTCGGCGAGCGAAGGTTTCCGGCGCCGTGGTTCGTCAGGAAGCGCGGTCGTATCGACAACCTTCGGCGCTGGTCGATCCGCCAGTTCTTCCGGCGAAATAAATGCGGCGCCTGGTTCTTGAAGAGGAGCGCCTTTTTTCTTGAGCTGTTTCTCGATCGAGCGCCGTTGTTTCGCCAGTTCTCGTTTGCTGATCTCGAGTTGCTCTTTGATGTCCGCTTTGCGCAGTTTTCGACGCAGTCGTCGCTCATGGAGCCGTGCGAATGCGTTGCGCGTGCCGGAAATTGTTTGCTGCACGAGATGAATCGGTCGCAGCCCAGTCATCAAAATCAGACTCGCGACGTAAATCGCGCTCAGCAGAATGATCGAGCCGACTTTGCCCATTGAAGTGAGCAATAGAGTCTTGCCAAAAAAATACCCGACCCATCCGCCAGGTCCCTGAATGTTAAATGCGTGTTTCCAACCCTGGAGATGTGTCGTTTGTAGTTGAAACAAGCACGCTCCCGACGCGACAAAGAGAAGGCTCCAGGGCAAACGCGCGATCAGGCGCAGACTCGCGTTGAACAATTTCATCGCGCCAAAAAACAATAGAACGCCGGCCAACAGATACGACGCCGCGCCGAGCGTGAGATAACAGAAGCCGGCGAGAATCGCGCCGAACGGTCCGATGAAATTTTGTGCCAGCTTATTCGGGGGCGAGAGATAACTCCACGGCACCCACGATGGCAGATCCTTTGGGTTGTAGGAAATCAGCGCGAGGAAGAGCAGCGTCCCGACGCCGAGGAGAATGATGGCGACGACTTCGTTCCAGGCGCTGTTCTTTGTGCTGCGGGACACCGGCGATCGCTCATACTAATGCTGCAAGCGCGGCGATTATCAACCGGATTGGCCGGAATCTTCCTCTTTCGCTAACTCTTAATCTTAGTTTTCCCGAGAGCAGACGAAGATTTAAGAGGCGAGGAAGAGCAAAGCTTTCATCTTGCGCGATACACAGATGCCCGATTACTGTCCGAGCGCGTTTATGCATTTTGGTGTTCGCGAAATCGCCGCCGCAATTTCCGTTGCCGCCCTGATTTTCTGTTGTTCCTGCGAGAAGCATCGCCTTGGTGAAGATCCGGAAGTGCAAAAGGAACGTGTCGCAGAATCGAAAGGCGGCGAAAATGAAAAGCCCGCCGAGCCAAGCAAAGCGGACTTGAATGAAAGTCCGACCCAGAAACCGACGCCGGCCGAATTTTTTCCGAAAACCACGCCTTCGCCCTAAATCCGGAGACCCGTCATGGCTAACCACAAATACTTAACCTCGCCGCCCAATCTGACCGGTATGCCGCCGGGCGTTCCCTACATCATTGGCAACGAGGGCGCGGAGCGGTTCAGTTTCTACGGAATGCGCACGATTCTAATCGGCTTTATGACGCAATTCATGGTCAACCGATCTGGCATCCTTCAGGGGATGCCGGAGAACCAAGCGCAAGGCTGGTTCCATCAATTCGTGTCGTCCGTCTACTGGATGCCGTTCTTCGGCGCGATCATTGCCGATGGCTGGCTCGGCAAATACAAAACGATCTTTTTTCTGTCGATCGTGTACTGCCTTGGTCAGTTTACGCTCGCGCTCATGGACACGTCGTTCGGAATTCATTTCGGACAGCAATGGGTTCTAGCAATAGGACTGATTCTGGTCTCGGCTGGTGCGGGCGGCATCAAGCCTTGCGTGTCGGCCAACGTCGGCGATCAATTCGGCGAATCGAATAAGCATCTGCTAACGCGGGTTTTCGGCTGGTTTTATTTTTCAATCAATTTTGGTTCGTCGTTTTCAATTTGGCTGTGCCCCGTTTTGCTGCGTAGCCCTAACTGGGGTCCGCGGTATGCGTTCGGCCTTCCCGGTCTACTGATGTTGATCGCGACGATTATCTTCTGGCTCGGTCGCAACAAAATGGTGCACATCTCCCCGGCAGGACTTGGTTTTCTGCGCGACCTGAAGAGTAAGGAAGGTCTCAGCGTGCTCGCGCGCGTTTGGACCATCTTCGCGTTCACGATGATTTTTTGGGCGCTGTGGGACCAAAGCAGCGGTGGCGAATGGACGATCCAGTGTCAGAAAATGGATCTACATTTTCTTGGCCTTAGTTTTCTTCCGGAGCAAGTGAATGTCGTGAATGGGATATTCATCCTCGCGATGATTCCGCTGTTCAATTACCTGCTTTACCCAGCGATCAACAGCGTCTTTCCCCTCACATCTTTGCGCAAAATCGGCATTGGCTTATTCCTCACCGCATTATCCTTCGTGGTGATCTGGGCCATTCAGGTCAATATCGATCACGGTGGACGACCGAATGTCGGATGGCAGTTCCTTGCCTACATCATTCTTTCCGCTGGCGAAGTCATGGTCTCAATCACCGGCTTGGAATTTGCCTACACGCAAGCGCCTAATCGAATGAAGAGCTTGCTCATGTCAATGTGGTTACTTTCCGTAGCGCTAGGCAATCAACTACCTTCCGTGATCAGCTTCCTCATTCCTAGGCTCAAGTCGATGGGAATGAATTTGGAAGGCGCCAATTATTTCCGCTTCTTCACGCTTCTAATGTTTGTTGCAGCAATCATCTACATTTTTGTCGCGCGTGTTTACAAGGAACGGACGTATCTGCAATCGCAGGAAGTCCCCGGAGACGAACGGGTAACCGAACCGGTCCTTGCCGCCGGTACGCCCAGCTGAAATCAGATGAAGATCCTCGTTGCACTCGCCTGCGCGTTGTCGTTGTCGATTTTTGACGCCGTCGCAAACCCTGAGGACGACGAATTCGAAAAGATTGCGAAGGATTACTGCGAAAATTATCTCGCCTCGCATCCGGAAACGGCGACCGAGCTGGGTGATCACCGGTTCGATGGCGCTTTGACTGATTACTCTGCCGAAAGTCGCACCCGAATCTTGGCGAACGCGAAACAGGTGGCTGAAGGGCTCAAGAAGTTCACCGATTACAAACAACTCACTGGCGCAAATCAGGTTGATGTCCGAATTCTTCGCGACGAGGTCGAGCGCGAAATTTTTGCATTGGAAGAATTGCGTGACGCCGATTGGAACCCTCTCATTTACAATCAAAGCCTCGCCAACAGTCTGTATTTGCTCGTCGCGCGTGATTTCGACTCGGCCCAAAACCGCCTTCCGAATTTGCGTCACCGAATGGAAGGCATCCCGAACGTGATCAAGCAGGCGGAGGCGAATCTGCAGCATCCGCCCAAAGTTCATACCGAAACCGCGATCGATCAGGTTCGGGGTGCGATTAATCTTGTGCGCAACGGTTTGGATCCCCTGCTGAATCAGGCCCCGCAGATGAAAAAGGAGATCACGCCGATTCAGGAGAAAGCGGCCAAGGCACTCGAAGATTACAAGAAATGGTTGCAGACCGATCTCCTGAAACGTTCGGACGGCGATTTTCGGATTGGCGCGGAGAAGTTCCGCAAAAAACTGCGCTTTGCTCTGGCTTCCGATCTTTCGATGGAAGAGGTGATGCAACGCGCACAAGCGGAGCTGGCCCAGAAGCAAAACGAGATTTACGAGACGGCGCTGCCGCTCTACAAGAAATATTTTCCGAAGGCGGATGCGAAAACACTGGCAGACAAAAAGAAAGTCACGACTGCAGTCTTAAATAAACTGGCCGAGCAACACCAAGACGACAATACGGTCGTTGGTTACGCCCAAAAAGTCGTGAGCGAAGCGACCGATTTCGTTAAACAACATAATTTAGTGGCGCTCCCAACCGTGCCGCTGGATGTCGTGGCGATGCCGGAATTCAAGCGCGGCGTTGCCATTGCTTATTGCGATTCATCCGGGCCACTTGAGAAAAACGGCAAAACGTTTTTCGCGATTTCACCGACCCCGAAAGATTGGACCAAGGAAAAAAAGGACTCCTTCTTTCGCGAGAATAACAATTATTTCCTGCGCGATCTGACGGTGCACGAAGCAATGCCGGGTCACTATCTCCAGCTCGCGCATTCCAACGAATTCAAAGCGCCAACGCTGGTGCGGGCGATTTTCCAAAGTGGCACGTTCATCGAAGGGTGGGCCGTTTACACCGAACAGATGATAGCTGAGCAGGGTTATGGCGGACCTGAAGTGAAGATGCAGCAGTTGAAAATGCGACTGCGCGCCATCGCGAACTCAATTCTCGATCAAAGCATTCACGCCGGGAACATGACCGAGCAGCAGGCGATGGATCTGATGACAAAGGAAACGTTTCAAGAGCAGGGCGAAGCCACGCTCAAATGGAAACGCGCCCGCCTCACCTCGGCCCAGCTGTCCACTTATTTCGTCGGCGTCAGCGAGCATCTCGACCTTCGCGAAGCTGCGAAAAAGAAGCTGGGCAAAGATTTCGATCTCAAGAAGTACAACGATCGGGCGATTTCTTACGGCAGTCCACCGGTGAAATACGTCCGCGAATTGATGGGCCTTTGAGGTAGGGCGATTGCCGTCAATCGCCCGCTTCGGTAAGATTTACATCGTGCCAAAGCTTGCCACCTGGCTCCGCGAGAAAGATGAAAAATGGTTCGCGCCATTTCTCGCGAAGCATCCTGAGATCGAGATCTGCAACGCGCTTACCGTCGAAGTCTCAATCGCCAACGTGGACGGACTTTTGTTAACCGGCGGCTCCGATATCGCGCCGGAATTTTTGCGCCAGCCAATTCCCGATCCGAGTGTGCTCGAGAAAGATGTCGATCCGGCGCGCGATCGCTGGGAATTCGCCGCCGTGGATCAAGCTCTCGAGCGAGGCTTGCCCGTTCTCGCGATCTGCAAAGGCATGCAACTTTTCAACGTCGCGCTTGGCGGAACGCTCAAGCTCGACATCCCGGGTCACAAAGCGCCCGAACAAAAAGATAACGACATTCAGCAGCTCCGCTCGGACTGGAAAGCGAAGCATCGCTTCGAAAAAGTAAACAGCTCGCATCATCAAGCAGTTGACATGCTGGGCAAAGGTCTTGAAGTCGAGTCGTGGTGCACGGTCGATGACATCATCGAGCAAATTCGGCTCCGCAATTACCCGTTCGCGCTCGGCGTCCAATATCATCCCGAACGCGGCCAGATTTACGATTCGATCTTCGAAGATTTTTTCTCGCGGCTGAAGAACAATCGTTAAATCATTAAATCGCCAATTCATTAAATCCCAGGCGTCCGCGCGCCGAAACATCAAAACGCCGCGGACACGATTTCGCGTGAATCGACCGCGCGCTTGAGCGCATTGGAAAAACTGTTCGGGCCGATGCGCGTTGATCCTCGATCCTGGTAGGCAATTGGAGGTTTCGTTAGATCGCTGATCTCAAATTCGGTCGGCACATCGCCCATGACTTTTCGGAAAAACTTCGTCTGCGTTTCCGAAAACGGGAAACAACGCCAGAGTGCGTAAGAGTTCAGTCCGTTGTTAAGCGCCGTCCGCGAAACGGTTGAGGAAACGGAGTAGACCGCTTCGATCCCGGGGGAGTGCCGCAGAAAATAGAGATCGGCGACCTCGCGATCGTCCTCGACTCGAAATCCGTCGAGCTTGATCCGGCTGGCTTCGCCTTTTTCAAAAGGATGCGGCCGATAAATCAGATCACGACCCGGATAATTTTGGCGGATGTAATCGAGACAACCGTTCAAATGTCCGATGTAAATGTCGGGCGAAAGATTTTGGACGAGAAGGAACGGCGTCCCAAAGAAAATCACTCGACGATAGTCCGGGCGCGACTGGCGGTTAGTCGTACCGCTGATTCCGGCGAAGTCGTGCAGCTCCGCGATGCTGGGAAAACGCGAGGGAATGATTTGATGCTCGGCGCGCGCCGGCAATTCGCCGCCGTTGTTGCTCATGAAAATGATGATGTCGAAAAGTTCTTCCGGATCTTTTTGTAAACGGCGGAGGCGTACGCCGTCGCCGCCGGGGTTGATTCGCGGTTTGTAATGAATCGTTCGCTCGACACCGGCCATCGGTTCCACAAAACGATTCTGCAGCCAGCCCGAAGTGGTGAAGCGATAGCGCGCGCGATCGCCAGTTCGTGTCAATTCGCCGTAGGCTTTTTGAGAGACGCACAGAATTTTGTAAATATCGGGATGTGCCGAGAGTGCAGCGTTGCCAAGTTCAAGCAAACCGGCGAGACAAAGCAAAACGTCGTTGTCGGGGTCGATCGGCAAGGCGCCGACCCCACGTTGGCGATCCACATTTTCGCGATACAGGCGCGGGAGGTCTTTTAGCCCACGACAGGTTTTGACTTTTGGGAACGCGTGCACTTCCGCGAATCCGCTAACGAACTCGCGCCAGTTCGCGTTCTCCCACCACTTGGATTCTTCGCGGAGCAAATAGATTCCGCCCGGAAACCGTTCCCGCAGCGCGTCTGCCGCTACCAGCGCATTCGGCAACCGGTCCGGCCGCGAAATCACAATCCAAAGCTTCGGCGGCATCGCTAAACTCCGCGTTGGGTCGGCGTCCAAATGAACTTGTGCATTTGAAGTTGAAAGCGGACGTCGAGTTTGTCGGCCAGAATCCATTCCACGATCTGGCGAGGATCGATTCGACCGAAAATCGGAGAGAACAAAACGGCGCGGCAACGTTTCGTTAAATCGAATTTTTGAACCTTGTCGCGCGACCATTCGTAATCTTCGCGCGAGCCCATCACGAATTTCACTTCGTCGCGCTCGGTCAGGTGTTCGATATTCGACCAAAGATTTTTCTCAACTTCGCCGCTGCCGGGCGTTTTCAAATCCATGATTCGATGGACGCGCGCGTCAACCTTTGAAATGTCGTGCGCGCCGCTGGTCTCGAGCAAAACGGTCATCCCCGCGTCGCACAAGATCGACATCAACGGCAGCACGTTTGGTTGCAGCAGTGGTTCGCCGCCGGTGATCTCGACCAACGGACATTTGAAGCTCGCCACGCGGTCGACGATCTCTTTGAGCGAAGTTTTTTTGCCTTCATAAAACGCGTATTCGGTGTCGCAATAATTGCAGCGCAAATCGCAGAACGTGAGCCGGACAAAAACGCAGCGCTCGCCGGCGCAGGTGCTCTCACCCTGGATCGACTGGTAAATCTCGTTAATCGTCAGTGTTCTTTCTTTTTCCGTCATCGGAATCGGAAGATAAAAGTTGAGCTTGAACGATGAAATCGCAACAGGGCGACTTAGTCCTGAATATAGCCCAGCCTTTCAAGACCGGGATTTTAAAATGTGAACCTCGTCGAGTCCCTACGGGACGAAAGAATCTTTCTGCCGTCCCTGTCGGGACTTGCTCGAACGGATTCGTGTTGACCCAGCGTTAAAACGCTGGGCTATTTCCGTTTCCATGCACAATCGGATCGACAACTGCTTCGCGCGCCTGCGCAAAGAAAAGCGCAAAGGCTTCATTCCTTACATTTGTGCCGGCGACCCGAACTTAAAACGCACAATCGATCTTGGATTAGCGTTGGAAAAGGCGGGCGCGGATTTGCTCGAGCTCGGATTGCCTTTCTCGGATCCACTCGCGGACGGAATTGTGAATCAACTCGCCGCGCAACGCGCCCTGACCGCAGGCACGACGATTCGCGGCTTCTTCGATTGTGTGCGCGAGATTCGAAAGAAATCGCAAATTCCGATCGTGCTCTACAGCTATTTGAATCCAATCTTTCAATTTAGCGCGGAGAGGTTTCACCGCGAAGCCGAGAGCGTTGGCGTCGATGGTTTGCTGATCTTGGATCTTCCTCCAGAAGAAGATACTCCTGAACTTGACTGTCTAAAACAGTCAAGTTTCAACGGCCCAATTCACATCCGTCTCCTCGCGCCGACAACACCGGAGGATCGGATCGAGACGATCGCGAAAAACGCGAAAGGATTTCTCTACTACGTCTCGCGCGAAGGCGTGACTGGCGCGCGCGATTCAATTTCAAAATCTCTTCCGGAGAAAATTTCGGAACTAAGGAAGCACTCGAATCTGCCGATCGCCGTCGGCTTTGGGATTTCAAACGCCGATCAGGCACGTCAGGTAGCACAGCACGCCGATGCAGTCGTGGTCGGCAGCGCGATTGTCGATCTTATCGCGAAATATGGCGACACGGCGCAGATGGTTGAGAAAATTAGCGGCTTCTCTCGGAAAATCGCGGAAGCGATCAAGTCGCTAAATCGTTAAATCGCTGAATGGATTTCAGATTCCGCACATTTGGCGCGCTTCGGCGAAGTTCGATTTCTTCCGGAGAAGCGAGCCAAGGTAGCTATCGCTCGCCGGCGCGTTATTGATGCGGACAAGGTTCGCGGGCGTTTCCAAACGTGAAAAAATCGCATTCGCGATCTTGGACCGCGGCACTTCTTTCTCGCCGTAGCCCATTCCAATGTTGCTCGACCAGAAGCGGACGTATTCGCCGTCAGAATGTTGGCTCGTGCCGAGAAAAATCACCGAATGTCCGCTCTCGCGCTGGCCAACGTTATTATTCCAGAAAATTTTCATGAAGTCGCCCGGCTGAGCTTGTCCGAAATCGGCGAAATTTCGGCCAAGACCAAGCTCGTAAAACAATCGCGCTGTCCCCGGACCGTTCGCATTCCAGCGGCCCCACACGCCTTCGCCGTCGCGCTGATCTCGAATAATCAGCTGGTTCAGAGTTGCGAAATCGAGTTTCAATTGGCCGCTGTCGCGCAACTCCTCGATTGCTTTAACAAAAACCAGATACGTCGCGCCCGAACAGAAGCTCACATACGGTTTCGTCGGGATGACGAAAAATTTGCCCGATTCGAAATGGGCGGCGGATTGCAATTTGATCTTGGCGAAATGGGACACGGAATACTTGCCGCCGCTCGGCATCTTGTGCATTTGCTCGAGAATTAGCGCGTTGTAGTTTGCGGCGCTCGCGGACGCGGCAAAGCCACAAACCACCAGAAACGCGATCAATCTGCGCATGGCTGGAAAATAAACGGCAAATATTCGATTCGGCAACGCTCGGGTGTTGCGAGCAATAGCCACCGCCTTTAAAGTTCCAACATGCTGCGTTTCACGAAGATGAACGGCGCGGGTAACGACTTCGTCATGATCGACAATCGCGCCGGGAAAGTGCGTTTAAAGCCCGAGCAAATCACCCATATTTGCGATCGTCATCGCGGCGTGGGCGCGGACGGGATTCTGTTGCTCGAGAAAGGCTCGAACGGCGCGGATTTCCGAATGCGCTATTACAATCGCGACGGCGGCGAAGCGGAGATGTGTGGCAACGGCGCGCGCTGTTTCGCGCGGTTTGCCAACAAAATTGCCGATGCGCCCAAGAAAATTTCGTTTCAAACGCCGGCTGGTTTGATTCGCGGCGAATTACGTGGCGACTTGGTCACTTTGCACATGAGCGAGCCGAGAGATTTGCGACTCAATGTCGAGCTCGAGCTCGAAGGTGAAGACGCCCGCGTGCATTATATTAACAGCGGCGTGCCGCACGTGGTGGTGCCGGTCGCGCGGGTCGACATGGTGCACGTCTACGGGCGAGGCGGCGCGATTCGGTGTCACGAAATTTTTTCGCCGGCCGGCGCGAACGTGAATTTCATCGAGAAATGCGGTCCGCGGAAAATTTCTATCCGCACCTATGAGCGCGGCGTGGAAGATGAAACGCTTGCTTGCGGCACGGGTGTGGTCGCGAGCGCGCTGATTTTTGCCGCGACTGAAAAGGTTGATGGGCCAATCACCGTCATCGTACGCAGCGGCAGCGAATTGAGCGTGGATTTCAAGAGAGCAGGGAGCCAATTCAGAAACGTGACGTTGACTGGACCGGCTGAGTTTGCGTTCGAGGGTACGATCGACATCTAACAAATGCTTCGCGGCACTTTTACAGCGCTGGTGACGCCCTTTCGCAACGGAGATGTCGATTTTGCCGCTCTCGAGAAACTAATCGAAGCGCAGATCGCGGCTGGAATCACCGGCGTGGTCGCGGTCGGTACGACCGGCGAATC
>Ga0066388_100002378_pt1 | contig 11452 bp, 8 predicted proteins | sample PanSoiMetaGPlot6_FD_64539 | JGI IMG/M metagenome (GOLD analysis project Ga0066388, IMG submission 64539) | Tropical forest soil microbial communities from Panama analyzed to predict greenhouse gas emissions - Panama Soil - Plot 6 (Hybrid Assembly) | ecosystem: Environmental > Terrestrial > Soil... | reverse complement strand
ATGAAATCGTCGCTGAACACGACGTACTTCATCACCAAAGACATGAAAGTGGATCTGCAACAACAGAACCTCAATGGCGTGTTGCCGGTGCTTTATGTCTTTATCGCGCGAGGCGATAAGTCGATAACGAACGTCACGTTTGGTTCGCTCAACAGCAACGGCGCATTTGGAGAAGCCGCGCCGGGAAAGAAAGGCGGCAGCACTTCCGGAGTGCGAATTCGTTATACCGATAATCAATCGGGCAATTCACAAACTTTGTATTATTTCACCACAGATATTTCTGACGGCGGAATCAAGTCATCGCCCGGGTTTCTGAAGTTTTGCCAGCGACTTGGGATTGGCTCGACTTTTCTGAAATCTTCGTCGTATCTGATGTTCGAGAGCGGTTTCGCTACCATTCGCGATTTCATTCTATCGCACAGCAATAGAATCGTGCAGGACGACTCCGGAATTCCCCTGGCGTATTTCGATCCAAACAGATGGAACCTGCGTCTTTTTGGCGTTTATCTCGGCCCCATCGAGCTCTTCAAGCAACATTATCAGCCCAGGCTCCAGGAAATTTTTCGGCAAGGTAATCCGCCGCCAGTTGACTTCGGGTTCGGTTATCGCTGGAACTACAAGGAAGCCAATTTAATCGTGGCCGAACGCAGGTGACTTTCGCGCAATTGTCATTCCGAGCTGAGTCGAGGACGGAGCGGCTGGGGAAGCCGCGACATAGACGGGAAGGCCGAAGGCTTCGCGAACGGGAAGTGAGCGAATCAAATCTCTGTTTTTTTACCGAGCGTGCGCCTACAAACATCCGGAGATGTCTCGACTCCGCTCGACATGACAGAAACGCAAGGCTGATCGCTAGAACCTGCGAAACCACGAATAAGGAAAATCATCTCCCGGGCAATCGGTCGGCCAACGTGGTGGATTCATTTCGCGGTGCGGCCGCACAGGGATCACGCCCCTGTCGGTTTTACCGCAACGTTCTCGCAAGTAGCGGATGAGTTCTTCGCATGCGTCCAGTTGAGCGCGCGTCGGCCGGTCGCGATTGAAATCGCCGACCAGGCAAATGCCGAGCGAAATATTGTTTAGATAATCACTGTGCACGTGCCCGCCATTGATCTGGCGCCGCCAGCGGTCGCCTACTTCGATCTGACCGTTTCCGGTAGATGTCCCGTTCCCGATCACGAAATGATAGGCAAGACCATTCTGCATGCGACGCACGTGCCGGTGATAATAATCGAACACACGCGCGTTGCCCTGCCGCGTGCCGCTATTGTGCACCACAATGAATTGCCAGCGGCGCCGTTTCACCGGCGCGCGTCGAATTGCTTCGATGACGGATCTCGTCAGATAACGGTAATTTGCCGAACTGCGAGACCAGGGCCAGAAACCTCGTCTCGGTGGAGGCGACGGCGGAGGTTCAAAGCCTTGATCCTCTTCGAGTCCCGACTTTTCGATCACAACTTGCGCGCGCTCGCTGCCTGGAGCGCGCTGGACTTTCTGTTCGACCGACGCCGCTGGCGTCGGCGCCGGAGTCGGGCGTTCTGACGCCGTAGCGCGCTCTTCCGCAGGGGCCGGCGGCGTTTTTTCAGGTTTCGGTGTTTTCTCTTCTTCTCGTGTCGAAATGGATTTCCCCGCTGTTTTTGTTTTGCGCGAAACCTCCTTTGATTTTTTTGATTTCGGTTTGGGCGTCGGCGTGCGGTGCCGTTTTGATTTTGGTGGAACGCTGGCTCCGGGCTCGGGCGTTTCGCGCGGCGTTGGCCTTGGCGTCACCTTTTCTTCTTCGTCGGATTTTGGCTTTGCTTTACGAGCGCGCGGGGATTCCTGTGCGTGCGCGTTATCGTCGCTGTTCGACCCTTCTTTTGCTGCTTTTGCTTTCGGAATTGGCGTCGGGGATTTTTTTTCTTTCGAGGAAGGATCTGTTTCCTTTTGTGCCGCTGCGTTTGCCAGTTTTGCGTGGGGAATCGCCGTTGGAGCCTTTTCCGGGGTTGAAGAAGCCGGGCGTTTTTTTCCCGATTTCTCTTTCGATGCCTTTGTTACCGCGCTCGGAGATTTTTTTGGCTTCGGAGACGGTGTGGCATGCGTCTCGATTCGCTCGGATTCATCGTGCCGGCTTTTTTCTTCGTCATCGACTTGCGCAGAGAGGAGACTTCCAAGGATTACGCCAGAAACGAGCGCAGTTGTGAGCCAAATGCGAAAGCGCACCACTGCGACGGAGCGTAACAGAGCCCGGGACGCGATCAACCAGTTCGTTAAAAAAGTTAATAGAGTTACAAAGTTAAGAAGACAATCACGCCTTCCTTTTTAACCATTTAACTTTTCAACTCTTTAACTCGCTGCGGCCGCCTCTGGCGCCGCGGACGCAACCATGCGCATTTTTTCGCCTTCGCGCCGAAGAATGGCGTTCAACTTACCGCCCAGCAACAGCAAGAGACACGTCAGATACATCCACGTAAGCAATACCACGATGGAGGCGAGCGCGAGATACGTTGGATTGTAGCGATCATATCGCGCCACATAGAGTTGAAAAAGTTTCGTCGCGATGATCCACCCAACTGAAAAGAAAATCGCGCCGGGCAAGGCCTGACGCCACGTCAAATAATTTTCCGGTGTGAACAGGTACAGCACCAGCGCGAGAAGGACCAATGCCACAAACGTAAACGGCAAGTTGAGCGTCGCGATCCAAGCTTGCAGCGGGAACGAGAGTTGAAAATTTACCTCTGCAATACCGGCCAGCTTTTCGCCGAAGACAAGCACGTTAAAGGAGAACACGATGACGATCCCAAACCAAAAAAGCATGAAAAATGAGATAATATACTTCGACCACCAATGGGGATCTTCCCGCATCCCATAGGTGTGGCTGAGAGCGCGTGAGGTCGTCGCAATAAAGACAGTTCCGAAATAAATTCCGAGAATGATGCCCGCGTTCGCAAGCAGGCCGCTGGAGCCGGTCACCACCACATTCGCCATCGCAGAATCCAGAATGTCCTGCACTTTGGGGTCGGGCGGCATGAAGCTTTTCAGAAGAACAAACATCCGATGCAACTTTGTCGGATCAGTGCCGAATAAACCCAGCAGATGCCAGAGAAACAGCGATCCGGGAGCCAGCGCAAAAAGAAGCAGGTACGCCATTTGTGCGGCCAGCCCGGTCGTGGTGTCGGTTGCTGTCTCCCAAACCAGCTGCCGCAAAACGCGCCAGAGAAATCTGAGATATTTCATCTCCACCGAGAGTTTACTTTGCTCGATGTAAATATCCATTAAACTCGGAACGCTTCGGTAAACCTCCGTCGTCTTTTACATCGCGAGGCAAGTTTCCCAGTGGGCGTTACGATGGCCTGACAAATTGTGAAAAAACGAATATTAATCCTCACAGCGAGTTTCGGGGAAGGTCACAACAGCGCTGCGCGCGGAATTCTCGATGCCCTGGCCCGCGTGGCCCCGGAAGGAACGGAGGTCGAATTGCGCGATTTGTTTGCCGAAGCATACGGCCCAGTTAACGAGTTCGTGAGAAAAAGCTACCTGGCGCTCGTTAATTTCGCGCCGGGCGCATGGGGAGCCGTTTATCGCTGGCTTGAACGCAGGAAAGATTTCGATGCGGAATTCGCGCGTTTCGCCCGGCTGAAGGATCATTTCGCCGCATTACTTGAGCGTTTTCAACCTGACGTGATGGCTTGCACTTTTCCAGTCTACCCGAATGTACTCAGGCGAATCCAGAAACGAAACGGCGAGTGCTCTCGGCCTTGCAAGATAGCCGTTGTAATCACCGATTCGATTACTATCAACGCATCCTGGTATCGGTGCGCCGCCGATTATTTTCTTGTCGCAAACGAGCAGAGTGCCTCCGTCCTGCGTGCGGCCGGAGTCGTCGCAGAAAAAGTCAAGGTGTTTGGTTTTCCTGTAAGTCCAAAATTTGCCGACTCCGCTAGGTCGAATTGCGGGCTGCCGCCGGTCAACTCTGAGCGCCGCGTGTTGTACATGATCCATGCAGCCACGCGGGGCGCGCCGGAGCTGGCACAACGCCTTGCCGAGTTGGGTGTTGATCTCACCGTGACCATCGGCCGTGCAGACAGTCTGATGCCTGAGATCAAAGCCGCGGTCGGAGATAAGGCAAGAGTCATTGGCTGGACTGACGACCTTCCGCGCATGCTTGACGAGAGTCATTTGCTTATCGGGAAAGCCGGAGGCGCGACAGTGCAGGAAACGATCGCTGCTGGCTGTCCGATGATCATTAACTACGTCGTCGCCGGACAGGAGGAAGGCAATGCGCGGTTGATCGTCGAGACGGATTCGGGCGTGATCGCAAAATCGCCACGGGAAGTCATCGTTCACGTGAAGCGCGCGTTCGCTGGCGATGCAAAACAATGGCGCGAATGGTCGGCAAACATCAACAAGCTCAGCCGGCCGCGCGCCGCACTCGATATCGCCGAGTTTTTGCTTTCGCTCTAGTTCTCTTGAACCAAGAATTCGCCTTCCCACTACGGTACGGCGCCACAGATGTGACACGAATCGACACCAATAATCTTTTCAACCGAGCAAAGCCGCGGCGCTAGTGAGCGAAAGCTTGCTCACCGCAACTAAATGTTCGCAGCACTTCCAATTCTGGCGAGAGAACAACCAAATCCGCATCCGCTCCAACCTCGAGGCGGCCTTTGGCTTCAAAGCCAACAGCACGCGCAGGATTTTCCGTGGCCATCGCGACGGCCTCATGCAGCGGAACGTTTACGTTCAGCACCATCGTGCGCACAAGGTCAATCATACGCGAAGCGCTACCGGCGAGAGCCGAGCGGTCTGCAAGTTTGCAGACGCCATCTTCCACGACGCAATCCCTTCCAAAAAGCGAAAACTGTGATTGATCCGGCAACCCAGCGCCGGCGGTTGCATCCGATACGAGACAAATTCCACGACGGCCTTTCGCGCGATACAACACCTTCATCAACGTTTCGGAAACGTGGTGACTATCGGCGATCAGTTCGCAACTGATCTGCGGTTCGCTTAAGGCAAATTCCAGTAAGCCGCCAACGCGATAAATGCCTCGGCGACGCGCCCTCGACATGCAGTTGAAAGTGTGGGTCACGCTGCGCATGCCACGTGCGAAACCTTCTCGCGCCTCCTCGTCCCAGGCATCGCTATGGCCTCCACTGACACTGATCCCGTGTGCGTAAAAATTCTCGATCGCCTCGAGCGCTCCCGGCAGTTCGGGCGCGATCGTGATTCGTTTGATAACGTTCGCGTGGTCGAGCAGTCGCTGGACTGAAGTCCGCGACGGATTTTGAATGAATTCAGGGCGTTGCGCACCGCATTTGGCCTTCGAAATAAATGGGCCTTCTACGTGAACGCCGGCGATCTGATTGAGCATTGCGCCCGGCGGGCGCGCCCTACCATAATTACGGACAGCGTTCAGAACATCGGTGATGCGATCGAGCGGCGCAGTCGCAGTTGTCACCAAAAGCGAAGTAGTGCCGCCGCTGGAATGGTAATCGCAGATGGCGCGAAGCGCGTCCGCAGAAGCTTCCATGGTGTCGTGGCCCAACGCGCCGTGCACGTGAAGATCGATGAAGCCGGGCGCAAGATAATTTCCGTGAAGATCAAGAACTGAGCCCGCGGGACCCGGGCGGCGTAGACGGGCAGCCCGAGAGGGTGGCGCGCCGGGAGGAGAACCATCAATCTCGTTTGCGCCCGCGTGGTTATGCCCGCGGATTGCGCTGATTTTTCCTTTTTCAACAACAAGCTCAAGACCGTGCCGAATGTCATCAGGAAAAATCAAACGCCCGTTGGTAAGAATCATTTCGCTCAACCCTCAATGCTCGATGTTCGGCGTTCAGCATTCAACCCAATCGAAGTGGATTGCCTTTGGAGTCAGCAAAGTCCATCCTCTTGGCGACGATGAATTTCGAGTACGATGTCGCAATCATCGGCGGTGCGTTTTCCGGAGCGGCAACGGCCCTTATGCTGAAGCGTAAACGACCCGACGCGCGCGTCCTAGTCATCGAAAAAAATGCGGAGTTCGATCGAAAAGTTGGCGAATCGAGTACCGAGGTGAGCAGTTGTTACATGACCCGTATTCTGGGTCTCGCCCATTATCTCGGGCATCACCAGCTTGCAAAGCAGGGATTGCGCTTGTGGTTTTCAAATCAGTCCGATCAACGCTTTGACGATTGCGTCGAGATCGGCACCCGTTATCAGAGCCGATTGCCGGCGTATCAGGTCGACCGGGCAAAGCTTGACTCACACATGCTTGACCTCGCGGTGCGTGCAGGCTGCGACCTCTGGCGTCCCGCGAAGGTGACAAACTGCGAACTGAACGGTGCGACTGGGCAAAAGATTAACGCAATTGTCGAGCTTTCAGACAAAGGTCAAGCTGCCCCAGAGTTGCGCGAACACACTGTTCGCGCTCGTTGGATTGTCGACGCTACAGGGCGCGCTGCCATGCTGGCCCGGAAACTTGGACATTTTCGGCAGAACACGGAGCACCCCATCAACGCTGTCTGGGCGCGGTTCACCGGGGTGAAAGAGTGGGACAGCTACGAGTGGCGCGAGCGTTTTCCCGATTATGCAAACGGTTGTCGCACTGCGCGCGAATGGGCCACGAACCATCTGCTCGGACGCGGCTGGTGGGTTTGGATCATTCCGCTGCGTGGTGGTGACGTCAGCGCGGGCATCGTTTACGACAGCCGCATTTTCAAACTCCCGGAAGGATCGAGCCTGGGCTGTAGACTGTACGCGCACATCCTGGACAACCCCGTTGGTCGCGAAATTTTTGGAGCTGCAAAAGTGATCGAGGGCGACGTGCACGCGCTATCGATGTTGCCATATTACAGCGAGAAGGTTTGCGGTGATGGTTGGGCCGCTGTAGGCGATGCCGCTGGATTCATCGATCCGCTTTACAGTCCCGGTCTCGATTTCTGTTCCTACACTTCTTACTACGTGGCCGATCTACTGGCACGCGATTTGGCAGGAGAAAATGTGGCCGATCGGCTTGGCTACTACAACGAGCAATACCCAATCACCTACCGTTACTGGTTCGAAAGTTTGTACAAAGACAAATACTATTATATGGGCGACGCCGATCTGATGTCGGCAGCGCTCCTTCTCGATGTAAGCGGTTATTATCTCGGTTTGATCCGGGCAATCTATCGCGACCCCGAATGCGCATTTCTTAGCCTGCCGTTCACCGGCATCGGCGGCAAGTTCGCCAGAAACGCGATGACTTTTTATAACCGCCGCCTCGTCGCTCTTGCGAAGCGCAGATGGGCAACTGGATACTATGGAAAGCGAAACGCCGGGTGGCGCGATCTCTACGATGGATTTGTTCCAGACACCCGAGTTCGCAGGCAAATTTGGCGCGGATTGCGCCGGTGGTGGAAGTGTGAACTGATCAACGTTGGATTGATGTTGCGCAGGCGAACAATGCAACCGGCGCATGAGCCCTCCGCTGAGTTGGCATTAAATCAATGACGACGCACGAATGACGAAGTAAGCAGGAAACCCGAATAATGTAGAAGCTGCGTCACGATGTTTCGTCATCTGATCATTCGTCATTCGAAATTCATCATTTTTAACGACGCAAACAGCACTCTGGGCATACGTCTACGGGCTCAGCAGTCCCGCATACCATCGCAGAAACGTACCGCCAAAAAACATCCAGCTCAGCGCGCCAAACGCCAGGTAAGGTCCAAAGGGCAACTTAGCTGACCAGACGCGCTTTCCGACGACCAGGGTAATCAGGCCAACAATCGAACCGAGGAGCGATCCGGCGAACAGACTAAACAATACTGCGCGCCAGCCAAGGAACGCGCCAATCGCAGCTAGAAATTTCAAGTCGCCGCGGCCCATCGCCTCGCGGGGAATCACGAGTTCGCGCGCTACGCCGGAAATTTGCGCAACATCGTCTAGCATCGTCACGTGGCCCTCGGCCGTGACGCGATCGTAGCGAAAGTCCAGTGTCACGTTCCCATAGGTGCGGTGGTCGATCCTGACTTGGTCGCACTCAAGCAGTAACCGGTCTTTTTCCCGGGCAAAATAGTCGCTCCACAAGCTTTCTTCGGTGCCTACCACCAGTTCCGCGTCATCGCCGCGTTTCGTCCAGATGAAGGGTGTCGGCGCGTCGAACTCAATCCGCTTTCTTCCAAAAGCGATTTTGCCAGCTTCAAGAACAATCAACAGGATTACGTAGCCCAGAGCGGCGGCCAACAGCGAGCGAACGCATGCGGCAAGGCGCGAATCCGCTTCCATCAAAGCCGGCACTGCCACGCTGCAAATGACGCCCGCAACAATTCCCCCGATCGTCACACGGTCTGGAATGATGAAATGTTCGAGATCGATAAACGTTCCAACGATCATGAGCGAAACAAAAATCCAGTACGCAATCGCTATCTGCCATGGAAAACTCTGCCAAATTGCCAGGAACAGCAGCGCGGTGATCAATTCCACTGCGAAATAGCGAAAGGCGATTTTCGCGCCGCAATTCGCGCAGCGACCGCGCAGCAAAATCCAGCTGATCAGGGGTAGATTGTGATGCCAGGGGATTGGCTGTTTGCATGCCGGGCAAAACGAGCGACGCGGTTTGTTAATCGAAAGGTCGGCAGGCCAGCGATAGATGCAGACATTGAGAAACGATCCGACTGCCGCGCCGAGAACAAAGGCAAATGCACGGAAGAGAAACTCGTAAACGGAATGCTCCACGCGCGATTATTGAGTGATCGATCTGGAGCTGCGGCGCTCCATTAGCCACGCAATCCAGATACAGCTTTCATAAAGCAGGCACATGGGAAGCGCCATTGCGATCAAAGTTAGAATGTCTGGCGTCGGCGTGATGATCGTCGCCAGAACAAAGATCAGGACCACGGCGTAAGGCCGTGTGCGCGCCATGAATCTATAAGTGATCAATCCAAATCGGACCAGCGCCAGCACTACCACCGGCAGTTCGAAAGCCAGCCCAAAGCCGATCGTAAATCGCGTCACAAAGGAATAATATTGTTGCACCGTCCAGGTGGGCGCCCAGCCGAGTGACTCGGTGTCGCGAAAGAAAAAAAGAATCGTTTTAGGCAGCAACCAAAAATAGCAAACAGTCACACCGAGAAGGAAGAGCGCGAAACTAACTAAAATAGCCGGAAACAAAAAGCGCTTTTCTACGGCGGTTAGCGCAGGCAGCACAAACTCAGCCACGAAATAGAGCAGCAGCGGAAAGGAGAGGACGATGCCGGCGTAAAACGCCAGGTGAAACGAAATCACGATTGAATCGGTGATGCCGAGCGCCTTGAGCGTCCCGATTTGTGATCCCACATCGCGTAACGGCGCCTGTAGTATCCGCACAAGTGTCGAGCGAAATGCAAAGCAAACGATCATCGCTGCCGCCAGCGCGATTGCCATCTTCACAATGGTCCACCGCAAGTCTTCCAAATGCTCCAGAAACGGCTTGGAAGTTTCGCTCTCCGGCAGTTCGCGAAATTTGAAGAGGTCTTTCAGAGCCATTGGATGATTCTCACCAGGACGCGCATGGACTCTTATTAACACCTGGCTTCAGCCGGGTGCAGCCAACCGAGAGGGCGACAAACCGTTTCAACGGTTTTGCGCGTGACAAAAAGCCATTGAAACGGGTCGCAGCCCGCCCTTCCTTTTACACCCAGCTCAAGCTGAGTGTTCATGAAATCAGCAAAGTGATTAATCATTGCCGAAGTTCAATCGGAAGAAAGCCACGCGCCGACAGCCGCGCCCAAATGCTTAGCGTATTGGCATCGCGAATCTCGTTCTCGGCGATCATTCGCCGAATTTCGGCTACGCAAAATTCGCGGCAGCCGAGAATCGATTCTCCTTCGTCTCTTGCCGCTGCCTCTTGACACTTCTGTACGGGGCTCGCCAAAAAGAAATAACCCCGTTCATCTGTGAAACCCGGGGAGGTAAAGTAATGGCCGAGGGCGATAAGTTCCCCACCCTTGGCAAGCTCATAGCCCGCTTCCTCGCGAAGTTCGCGCAGCGCGACCTGCTCAACAGTTTCTTCAGCGGGGCCATCGACCTGGCCGGATGGCATTTCCCAAATTGCTGTGCGAATCGGAATACGCTCCTGGTGAATGAGAACGATTTTGCCCTCTCGCGTCATTGGCGCAATGATCACGGCTGCTTTCCGGTGCACAACTGTCCAGGCGCGCGGCAGCGAACGCGAGGGTGTTCGCACCTGATCGGTCACAACTTCAAGATGTGGATTGGCAAAATGCCGCTCGCAAGAAACGGTTTCCCAGCTGCTTTGCATAACGCGTGAAGTGTAGTGGCCGCTGTCCTCAGCGGCAAACTGCCAGGGATGTCGCGCTGCGGCATACGGTTGGCGCAGCGCGCCAACCCCTACGTCGTAGTGAGCAATTTTTTCCAGCGTTTGATCTGTGCCGCTATATTCTCGGGTGACGGAGCCCCGGTCGCGCGCCGCCGTGCGAGCGAACCGCGAACATCGAACAGCTTCGAGACGTCATCGTCGAAGTGTGGCGAAAACTTCCTTATTTCCGTGACGCCGATTTGATGCAGCGGAACGTTTTTGCCGATGGAGTGCACAACAAGCTCTCCAACGATTTGGTGCGCCTCGCGAAAAGGCGTTCCTTTTTTCACCAGGTACTCAGCCAAATCGGTCGCGAGAAGAGTTGAGTCGCGCGCCGCGCTTTCCATGCGTTCGCGGTAAACTTTCAATTCCGGCAACATCGCGGCAAAAACTTCCAGCCCGCTTCTGACTGTATCGACGGAATCGAACAGTGCTTTTTTATCTTCTTGGAGGTCGCGACTGTAAGAAGACGGAAGCGCTTTCATTGTGGTCAACATCGACATCAAATTTCCGTAAAGCCGGCCAGTCTTGCCGCGCGTTAATTCAGCCATGTCCGGATTCTTCTTTTGCGGCATCAGGCTGGAGTGCGTGGAAAATGAATCGCTGAACTCCAGAAAACCGAATTCGGTCGTGCTCCAGATTATTAAGTCCTCGCTCAGACGGGAGAGATGCATGCCGATCAGGGCAAGGCAAAAAAGAAATTCGCAGACAAAATCACGATCGCCGATGGCATCGACGCTATTTTGGCTCACGCTGGAAAAACCGAGGTCGCGCGCGATGCGTTCGCGATCGAGAACAATGGTCGATCCGGCGAGCGCTCCGGATCCGAGTGGAAGAACGTCTGTTCGCGTGAGGCAATCACGAAGCCGGTTCGCGTCGCGCTCAAAAGCCTCCAGCTGCCCAAGCAAATAATGGGAGAACGTGATCGGTTGTGCGCGCTGCAAATGGGTGTAGCCCGGCATTTCGACGTCAACGTGTCGTTCGGCAACGTCGAGGAGCACAGCTTGCAAACGTCGCAAGCGCCCTGACACTTCGGCGATTTCCGCCTTCACATAAAGCCGCAGATCCAGCGCAATCTGGTCGTTTCGGCTACGCGCTGTGTGAAGCTTCGCGCCAGCGGCTCCTATTCGTTTTGTGAGCACCGCTTCGATGTTCATA
>Ga0066388_100002377_pt1 | contig 11456 bp, 7 predicted proteins | sample PanSoiMetaGPlot6_FD_64539 | JGI IMG/M metagenome (GOLD analysis project Ga0066388, IMG submission 64539) | Tropical forest soil microbial communities from Panama analyzed to predict greenhouse gas emissions - Panama Soil - Plot 6 (Hybrid Assembly) | ecosystem: Environmental > Terrestrial > Soil... | reverse complement strand
TCGGCGATCTTGTACCGCTGCTCCTCGGGCCGCAGGACCTCCTCGCGGGTCAGCTCGCCCCACAGCGACTCATACCCGCTCCGGAGCTGCTCGGCGATCTCCAGCGGGTCCACCTCGGCCGGGAGCCGCCCGCCCGCCTGCAGGTCGAGCAGCTCGCCGTAGACCCGCTCGACGGCCAGCTCCACGTCATACTGGCGCTGGCCGTCGGTCAGCTCCGGGTGCTGCTCGCTGGTCTCGGCGTCGACCAGGTAGGCCTCCAGGGTGCCCGCGTCGTGCCGGAACAAGGTGTTGGACAGCGAGCAGTCACCCCAGAAGAACCCGGACAGGTGCAGCCGGACCAGCAGCTCGACCAGCGCGTCCAGCAGCCCGTCGGTCGGCTGGATACCCCGCGGGTGGGAGAACACCGCCCGGTACGTCGCCGCGTAGCTGAGGAACCTGGTCACCAGGATCGCGTCCAGCTCGGCTGACTGCGGGCCCGCGCCGTCCCGGTCCACCGCGACCCCGACGACCTCGACGGCGGGAATGCTCAGCTCGGCCAGCGCCCGCAGCAGCCGGTACTCCCGCCGGGCCAGCCGCTCGTTCAGCTCCTTGAGCGCGTACAGCTCACCGTCGTCGTAGACGAAGCGGACCACGTGCCGGGAGATGCCCCGCTGCCGGATCTCGACGAGCCGCTCGTCGTGCCAGTCGGCCAGCGGTTCGGACCACGGCAGGGTGAGCAACCCGGCCGCATGATCGGCCGGGGGCGTGAACACGAACCGCATAAAACATCATTACCCGGAACGAGCGGGCCACGTGCCTCAGTCACCGTTTCCGCCGAGCTGGGCGGGCGCCATGTTGGCGCCGCTGATCACGACGGCCACCCGCTCGCCCGGCGCGGCCTTGTAGGCACCGGTGAGCAGGGCCGCGATCCCGACCGAGGCGGCGGGCTCGGCGGTGATCCTGGCCGCCTCCCACAGCGCCCGCTGGGCCGCCAGGATCGAGGCGTCGTCGACCAGCACGACGTCCTCCACGTAGGCCTGCGTGATCGGGAACACCAGCTCGCCGACCCGGCGCGGGGCCAGGGCGTCGGCGGCGACGCCCTCGCACGGGGCGTCGGCGGGCCTGCCCTCGGCCCGGGCCCTGGTCAGCGTCGGGGCGCCGTCCGGCTCGACCCCGATCACCCGGGTGGCGCCAGCGAACCAGCTGGCGATGCCGCCGATCAGGCCGCCGCCGCCGACCGGCACCAGCACCGTGTCCAGCTCCGGGCCGGCCCGCGCGGCCTGCTCGGCCAGCTCGAGCGCCAGCGTACCCTGGCCGAGCAGGGTTTCCCGCTGGTCGAAGGCGTGCACGCTCATCGCGCCCGAGCTCTCCGTCCAGGCCTGCGCGGCGGCCAGCGCGTCGGCGTACCTGTCACCGGTCACCACCAGCTCGGCGCCGAGCCTGCGGATCCGCTCGATCTTGGCCGGGGCGGATACGGTGGGGACGAAGATCCTGGCCGGGACGCCGCGTCGATGGGCCGCGTAGGCCACGGCCACGCCGTGGTTGCCGCCGGACGCGGCCACCACGCCCGCCGGCGGCACGTCCCGCAGCAGCAGGTTCGCGAACGCGCCGCGGGCCTTGAACGACCCGGCGCACTGCATGTACTCCAGCTTGAGGGTGGCGGTCGGCAGGGCGTTGCCGTCCGGGTCGAGCTCGCTCAGGTCGAGCTGGAGCACCGGGGTGCGCCTGATGTAGGGCCGGATCGTCTCATAGGTGCTGCGGATATCGTCACGGGTGATCACGTCTGCACCCTACCCACGCCGTCACCACCAGAGGGAAACTAGCTCTCATGACTGACCACACGCACCACCACGACGAGGACCCGGCCTGCCAGGTGGCCCACAGCCCTGTCCCGGCCGCCAGCTCGGTCCCCGCCGGGCGGACGCTGGTCGCCGTGTTCGCCTCGCCGGTGGCCGGGTACCTGCTGCGGTACGGCGCGGACATGGGCTTCCGCGGGCTGCTGCTCGAACCCGACGAGGCCCGCGCGGCCGGCGCCGCCGCCCTCGGGTTCCCGCTGCTCACCGCCGTGCCCGACGACCTGGACGACACCACCGACGTGGTCCTTACCGACCATCACAGGGACGAGCTCGGCGTCATCCTGCGCGACGCGCTGGCCACCAAGGCGCGCTGGATCGGGATCATGGGCAATCCGCATCACGTGGGGCCGCACGTGGCCATGCTCACCGAGCTGGGCGTCCCGGCCGGGGAGATCGCCCGCGTGCACCGGCCGATCGGGCTCAACATCGGCTCCAGGATCCCGCCCGAGATCGCCGTCTCCACCCTGGCCGGCCTGCTCGCCGACCGCAACGGCCGCCCCGGGGGTTTCGAGTTTTAACCCAGCCGAACCCCAGCGGGGGGCATAGACGCCTGCTTTGCCCGGTTACAGCGGATAGGCGAGCCTCAGCCTTCGCCGCCGCCTGGGGCCTGCCAGAAGCCGTACATGCCGTGGCGGCGCGTTAGGCTGGTATTAGCCAAGCGGGGGCGCTGGCTTACGGGAGGCCGGGTTGGCCGGGGCTTTTGTCCGGCATCGGGGGCTTATCGCGTTCGCGGCCGGGGGCGCGATGGCCGAAGCGATGCTGCTCTCCTTCCTCGCGCCCAGCGCCCGGCCGCTCGCCCCGCAGGTCACCGCGCTCCCGCCGCTCGCCACCTATCACGACCTGCGCTGGCTGTTCGCCTTCAACCAGCCGTGGCTCGGCTTCACCGGCGTCCTCGTGCTGCTGGTCGTCGTCCGTTCGGCGGTCGATGCCGTGCTGATCATGCTGGCCTGGCCGCGCGGCGAATACAGCCCCCCGCCCCCCCGGTTCACGACGTCCCTGGTTTCCTGCGCGGTGCTGACCGTCCTGGTCGGGCTCGTGCTGTCGCCGGTGGTCACGCTGATGTTCGGGGTGGCGCTGCTGCCGTTCTCCTGGCCCTACCTGGCCGCGGTGCCGATCCTGCTCGGCACCGCGGTGGCGCTGAGCCTGGGCGGCGTGGACCAGTCCTGGTGGCGCAGGCTCCCGCCGGCCCGCACCGCGGCCTGGGTGATCGCCACCTTCGGCGTGCTGTCGCTGGCCTCGGCGCTGATGACGCACCTGAGCACGCCGGGCGCGGTCGCTGTGGCCGGGCTGGCCGGGATCGTCGACGCGCGGGCCTGGTACGGGCTGACCGCGGCCGCGGCCCGGGCGGCCGTGGAGCAGCCGCCGCACCCGTGGCAGTGGCGGGCCGCCCTGTGGCGGGTCCGCCGGGCGCTGCGGCACCGGACCCACTGGGTGCCGGTGGCGCCGCTGGCCGCGGTGATGGTGCTCGCCCTGGTGGTGGGGATGGCCCGGCTGGCGTTCACCGGCACCGTCCGCTTCGCCCCGGGCGCGGGCACCGCAGTGGCCGACCTGGTCCCGCCCGGCGGGACCGGCCCCGCGGCGGCCGCCCAGGGACCGGTCGCCCGGGAGTCCCCCCAGCGACCAGTCCGCGGCGCCGTGCTCGTGGTCGAGGGCTTCGGCTCGACCTGCTGCCACAGCGCGAACGACCTGCGTGCCGCCGAGCCGCAGATGCTGGTGCGCCAGTTCTCCTATCTGGGCCTGGACGCGGCCGGCCAGCCGATCCCGTACGACCTGGCCGGGAACCTGTCCATCCAGGTGCTCGGCGACCGGATGGCGGCCCAGGTAGAGAGCATGTACCGGCGGTCCGGCACGCCGGTGGACATCGTGGCGGAAAGCGAGGGCACCCTCGGCGTGTACGCCATGCTGGCCCGGCACCCGCGCGTGCCGGTCAGGTCGGTGGCCTTGCTCAGCCCCATCGTCGAGCCGGGCCAGCTGGGCCAGGCCGGCGGAACCGTGCCAGGCGCCGCGCTGAACACGCTGAACAACCTGGTCGGCGGCATGTCACCGTACGGGCGTTCGGGCGCGCAGGAGCTGATCAACTCGGTCAGCGAGGTCGGGGCCATCTACTTCGCCCGGGTCAGCCGCGACCGCGCCCTGCCCTGGCTGGCCGTGGTGCCGCTGGCCGACGCGGTCACGCTGCCCGCCTGCCCCTGGCCGCGCAACCTCATCTTCGTCGATGCCTTCCACGGCGGCCTGCTCGGCGACCCTGGGGTGCGGCGGATCGTCGAGGCGTTCCTGAACAACAGCACGGTCTCCGACCGGGATCTGGACAACCTGTCCGGCGACTCGCAGCAGGACCTGCGTAACGCGGCGCAGCTCATTTCCTCGGCGGCCGCCGCCTGGCGGATGCCGGACCTGCACCAGGCGTGCCCGTCGCCCTGAGCGGCCGGCTCTGCTGGCGGGACCGGGCCGCCATCGGCTACGCTGTGCCTCGTGACGCGAACAGCCCGCCTGCAGTGGTGGCGCCGCTACTAGGCGGCGTGCTGACTCGCGTTCACGAACCAGAAGCGACCGCCCGGGAAAGGCGGCCGCTTTTTCCTTGCCCGGCCGCCTCCGGGGCCGACGAACCCGAGGGGCCACCGTGGACGACGCCCAACGTACCGAGATGATGACCCGCGACGGAGTGCGGATCATCCGCACCGCCGCGCCCTTCGACCCCGCCGAGCTCGGCCGGATCGCGGCGCACGCCGACGAGCGCCGCGGCGGCGTGATGAGCTCAGGCATGGAGTACCCGGGCCGGTACAGCCGCTGGCACATGGCCTACGCCGATCCGTGTGCGGAGATCGTCGCCGCCGGCCGGCGGGTCACCGCGCGGGCGCTGAACGACCGCGGCCGGGTGCTGCTGCCGGTCATCCAGGCGGCCCTGCGGCGAGCCGGCCAGCCTCAGCCAGCCGAGCCCCTTGACGAGGACACCGTCCTCATCCCCGAGGGCCACCGGGAGTTCACCGAGGAGGAGCGCAGCCGCAGGCCGACCGTGTTCACCGCGCTGCGGGAGATCACCGCGGCGTTCGCCTGCGACGACCCGCATCTGGGCCTGTACGGGGCGTTCGGCTATGACCTGGCGTTCCAGTTCGAGCCGGTGCGCCCCCGGCTCGAGCGCCCCGGCACCCAGCGCGACCTGGTGCTGCACCTGCCGGACGAGATCTGGGTGCTGGACCGCAAGCGCGAGGAGGCGGTCAGGTACTCCTACGACTTCGAGGTGGGCGGGGTATCCACGGCCGGGCTCGACCGCGCCACGGCAGGCACCGGCGCCGGGCTCGACACCAGGACCGTTCGGGATCTAGAACTACCTCAGCCGCCGCGGCCGGGACGTTATGCGCGGGTCGTGGAGGAAGCCAGGGAGCGGTTCGCCCGCGGGGACCTGTTCGAGGTGGTGCCCAGCCACGTGTTCTACGGCCGGTGCGCGTCGCCGGCCGCGTTCTACGAGCTGCTCAGGCAGCGCAACCCGGCGCCTTACGAGTTCCTGTTCAACCTGGGCGAGGGAGAGTACCTGGTCGGCGCGTCGCCCGAGATGTACGTGCGGGTCACCGGCGACCGGGTGGAGACCTGCCCGATCGCGGGCACGATCGCGCGGGGCGAGGACACCCTCCAGGACGCGGCCAACATCGCCACGCTGCTCGGCTCGGCCAAGGAGGAGTCCGAGCTGACCATGTGCACCGACGTGGACCGCAACGACAAGGCGCGGGTCTGCGTGCCCGGCTCGGTCCGGGTGATCGGCCGGCGGCAGATCGAGATGTACAGCCGCCTCATCCACACCGTCGATCACATCGAGGGCCGGCTACGGCCCGGGTTCGACGCGTTCGACGCGTTCCTCACCCACATGTGGGCAGTCACCGTGACCGGCGCCCCGAAGACCTGGGCCATGCAGTTCATCGAGGACCACGAGGAGACCCCGCGGCGCTGGTACGGCGGAGCCGTCGGCAAGATCGGCTTCGACGGGTCGATGAACACCGGGCTCACCCTGCGCACCGCGCACATCACCGGCGGGATCGCCGCGGTCCGGGCCGGCGCCACGCTGCTGTACGACTCGGTGCCCGACGCCGAGGAGAAGGAGACCCAGATCAAGGCGCGCGCCCTGCTCGAGACCCTGGACGAGGCCAGCCGGATCGCCGCGGGCCAGGCCAGGGCCGTGCCCGCCGAGCCGGTCGTCCTGCCCTCGGCGTCGGGCGACTACGCCCCCCGGGTCCTCCTGGTCGACCACCAGGACTCGTTCGTGCACACGCTCGGCGACTACTTCAGGCAGCACGGCGCCGAGGTGACCACGCTGCGCTTCGGGTTCGCCCCCGGCCTGCTCGACGCCTACGCGCCGGACCTGGTGGTCATGTCGCCGGGGCCGGGGCGGCCGGGCGACTTCGGCTGCGCTGCGCTGCTCGACGAGGTGTACGCGCGGCACCTGCCCGTGTTCGGCGTCTGCCTGGGCCTGCAGGCCATGGTGGAGCACGCGGGCGGCACGCTGTCCGTGCTGCCCGAGCCGGCGCACGGCAAGCCCGGGCTGGTCCGGGTGGCCGGAGGCGGCCTGCTGGCCGGGCTGCCCGCCGAGTTCACCGCCGGCCGCTACCACAGCCTGTACGCCCCGGCCAGCGAGATCCGCGGCGGCTTCGCCGTGACCGCCTCCACCCCGGACGGCGTGGTGATGGCGATCGAGGATCCGGCCGCGGCCCGGTGGGCCGTGCAGTTCCACCCGGAGTCGATCCTGACCGCGTCCGGCCGAGCCGGCCACCAGATCATCGCCAACGTCCTCGACCTGTGTCGTGCTCATAGGGTCGGGCGCTTTCGCGGATCTCTGCCTGCCGGGTCGGCCATCACATCACCAGCAACGGCTTGACCTGCGTTGAATCCAGCCGAATGTCGGTGCCGCCCGGTAGTGTGCTGCCCATGAGGAGCGTGGAGCCCGAGGTTTTCCTGGTCGCCCGGCCGCAGGTCGACTACGACGCGATGGCCGCCTACCTGCGTGAAGTAGGGGGCGAGCGCTGGCTAGAGCGGATGGATCGCGGCCAGCTCGAGTCCCAGGATCTCGCTGAGTTCGCCGGCAGGATCTGCTACGACCCTGAGACAGAAATCCTGGCCGACGGCGGATGGAAACGCGTCGAGGAACTTCGTCCGGACGTGGACCAAGTGTTGACCTGGAACCGGGCCGAAGAGCGCGCGGAGTTCCAGCCGTTCTCGCTGGTCCGGTACGAATATCAGGGTCCGATGCTTCGCATCGAGCAGCGCGGACTCGACCTTCTTGTCACTTCGGATCACCGGCTATGGACACAAAAGATGCTGGAGGGCGGCAGGTGGAGTCCATGGCACTTCGCCACGGCTGACACCGTAAGCAATCGCGGCATCTGGCGCTTCCGGCGGGATTCGACGCCTGTGCACGGTACGATCGGCATCGATGAGTGCATGATTCCAGCACGGTCTTACCGCTCTGGCCGCCGAGATGCTGGTTATGAAGCCAGGGTACAAAAAACCCGAGAGCTTAGAATGCCCGTGCTGGCTTACGCAAAGTTCCTTGGCTATGTAATCGCCGAAGGTTACGCGTATTTGCCGACTGGCGGCGGAACCCCATACGTGGGAATCACGCAGAGCAAGGGACCGGTGCTTGACGACATCCTAGCTGTTCTCGACGAGCTCGGATTGTCTTACGGAGAGTACCCAGACCCGCGCAAACCGCATGTGGTGACGCTACATGTTCACGGCGGAAGGGATCTTGTCCGCCGCGTGCAGGAGGACTCAGGCAGCGGAGCGCGGAACAAGCGCATCCCGCGCTGGCTAATGGAGCACAGCGACCTGCGGGTACTTGATGTCCTCTGGTCTGCCATGTGGGCTGGCGATGGCAGTATGGCCAAAGGATCTCAGGTCTACCACACTGTCTCCGAAGGGCTGGCCAATGACGTACAGGAGCTGCTTATCCGTATGGGGAAGGCTTCTTCAGTCACCTTCCATGATCGCGACGGAACCAGGCATTACCGGGTACGTGCGCTTCAGAACGGAATCATCGGCAGCAAGCCAATGGCCAGGTCATGGGAGCCTTATAGCGGCCCTGTGTGGTGTGTCTCGACGCCTAATGGTATCGTGTATGTCCGCCGCAATGGTAATGGGGTCTGGTGCGGAAATTGCTATAGGTCATGGGAGCCGGGACTGAATCCGAATGTCTCGAAGGTTCGCACCGATCAGCAGGACTACCTGCGCAATATTCTAGCCCAGCGGCACGGCAGCGTGCTTGAGCACGCCAGCTTCACGTTCGTGCTGCACAATGTATCTCGTGTATTTACACATGAAATCGCTAGGCACCGCCCGGGGACGGCTATTTCACAAGAATCGCTGCGTTACGTGCGGCTGGACGAGCTGCCGTTCTGGTTCCCGGAGTGGGCCCGCGAGGACGCCGAGCTGATGAAGCGGGCCACCGCCCTGCTGACCGAGCTCGAGCAGTTCCAGCAGTGGATGGCCGGGCACTTCGGGCTCGACGAAGACGGCACCAAGATGCACGAGAAGAAGGCCAAGACCTCGTTCATGCGCCGGTTCGCGCCCGAGGGCCTGGCCACCGGCCTGGTGTGGACGGCGAACGTCCGGACCCTGCGGCACACCATCGAGGCGCGTACCGACCAGGGGGCCGAGGAGGAGATCCGCCTGGTGTTCGGCAAGATCGGCGAGCTGATGCGGGCGGAGGCGCCGGCCCTGTTCGGCGACTACACCGTCACCGAAGACGGCACCTGGATCCCCGGCTGGCGCAAGGTATGACGCCGTACCGGGCGGGGTGGCTCCGGGCGGGCGGCCATGCCTGAGGTGAGCGTCGGCGCCACGGCGGCCTACCTGGCCGTTCCGGCTGGCCCGGCCGGGCCGTGGCCGGGGATGGTGGTGATCCACGAGGCGTTCGGCCTGAACGCCGACATCCGCGGCCATGCCGACCGGCTGGCCGCTCTCGGCTACCTGGCCCTGGCCCCCGACCTGCTGGCAGGCCGGCCCTGGCTGCGCTGCGTCCGCGCTATGTTCCGGCAGCTGACGGCCGGGTCCGGCCCGGCCTTCGACACCCTGGACGAGTGCCGCGGCTGGCTGGCCGGGCGGTCCGACTGCACCGGCAAGACCGGTGTGATCGGGTTCTGCATGGGCGGCGCCTTCGCGCTGCTGTGCGCGCCGCGCGACGGGTACTCCGCCGCGGCGGTCAACTACGGCGTGGTCCCGGCCGACGCCGGCGACGCTCTGGACGGCGCGTGCCCGGTGGTCGGAAGCTACGGCGGGCGGGACCTGATGGGTACCTCGCAGCCGCGGCGGCTCGACGCGGCGCTGACCTCGCTGGACGTGCCGCACGACGTGAAGATCTACCCGGACGCCGGTCACGGCTTCATGAGCCCCAGGCCGGCCGTGCTGGCCCCGCTGACCAGGCTGGCCCGGCTGCAGTACGACAAGGCCGCGGCCGAGGACGCCTGGCAGCGGATCTTCGCGTTCTTCGGCACGTACCTGAAGTAGGCGCCGACCCGGCCAGCAGCCATCGGCCAAGTCGAGGTTCAACCGGAACTGGAGATTTTCCCCAGTGGACCGGTCTGACGTGGGCCGGATGGGCCATGATGGGCATGGGACCTTACGTGCAGGAGGGTAGCGGATGGGCCGGCCGATAATCGGCATCAGTGGGGAGCTTGAAGCCGCGCGATGGGGTAACTGGATTCGTGAGGCCGTGGTCTCGCCGGTGGGCTATACGCGAGCCGTCGAGCGCGCCGGGGGGACGCCTGTCATCTTGCCGCCCGTGCCCGCGAGTTCCGTGCCGGTGCTGATCGCCGGACTCGGCGGCCTGGTGCTGACCGGCGGCCGTGACGTCGATCCTTCGCTATACGACGAGGCCCCGCACGACCAGACCGACATACCCGACCACCGGCGGGACCGGTTCGAGCTGATCCTCACCCGGGCGGCGATCGAGGCGGACCTGCCGTTCCTGGCCATCGGGCGCGGCATGCACATCCTCAACGTGGCCCGCGGCGGCACCCTCACCCAGCACCTGCCGGACCGTGTCGGCAACGAGAGCCACAAGCCCGACCCGGTCAAGATGACCACCCACGACCTGCAGATCGCCGCGGCCAGCAAGCTCAGCGGCGTGCTCGGCGAGACCACCCAGGTCCCCGCGGCGCACCACCAGGCGGTCAGCCGGCTCGGCAACGGGCTCCTCACCGTGGCCTGGACCTCGGACCAGGTGGTGGAGGCGATCGAGGTCCAGGGGCACCGGTGGGGCCTGGGCGTGCAATGGAGCCCCGAGGAGGGCGCCGACCTCCGCCTGTTCGAGTCCCTGGTGACCGAGGCGGCCAAGGCCGCCGTGCAGGCCGCGGTGCCGCCGTCCCAGCCGGAAGTCACCACGCGCTCCAAGCGCAAGCGCCACGCCGCCCGCTCCTCCTAAGCTCGTACCTCGTGCCGTGCAGCCGGGCCCGCACCGGCGCAGCGTGCCGGTCCAGCCCTGGCGCCGCAGGACCTCGGCGACCTCGGCTGCGGTCCGGCAGCGGTGCTCGGTCACGTCGGGCCAGCCGTACCTCAGCGTCCGCGCTCCCCGCGCCAGGTTGGCGTTGTCCCGCCGGGTATCCCGCCAGCGGCCCTCGGCCGGGTGGGCCGCCTTCCCGTCCACCTCGACGCACAGGTCGTACTCCTCGTAGAGGTTGTCCAGGTAGCGCGTCCCGCTCCCGTGCCTGCGCCGGGCCTGCCGCCGCGCCGCGGGCAGCCCGTGCGCCCGCTCCACGCCGTGCACGTAACGCCGTTCCAGCGGGGAGTGCACCCCCTCGGCGGCGTCCCGCAGGGCGGCGGTGACCCAGGCCCGCCAGCGCATCCGCGGGCGGGCGGCCAGTGTCTTGCCGAGGAGTTCGGGGGTGGTGAGGCGGCGGCCGACGGCGGCCGAGATCCATCCGTAGGCGTCGTCGAAGCTCCGTGCCGCGCTGATCAGGTCGAGCACGGTGTCCTCCACCGAAGTCCGCGGCAGATGCCACGGCGGCTGCCACTCCGCCACCAGCCCCCGCGACCGATGGATAACCACCCCGCGCATCTTCGCGTACTGGCTCGGCCGTCGGCTGGCCGGGACGCTCACGTGGATCTTGCCGGTCGGCTTGTCGATCAGGCCATGAACCTCGGCTGCTGTCGCATGACTGAGCACGGCGCCCGGTCCTGCGTGCAATACCGCCGCCCAGAGCCTTGCCTCCCGAGATAGTTCTCCCGTGAAGGTCGCATACACACTGCGATGCAGGCGCTGCCAGGTGCCTGACCGAAGGCGCCGGTCGATGGCGTCGTCACGGAAACCAGCATCCTGCGCCTGCCGCCGGGACACGACGCCGGACTGGCCCTGAAGCTGGCTGCGCCAGCGCATACTGCGTTCGTCTTCCACGCCATCCAGCCTGAATCGGCCCCGGGCCCTCGCGCCATCCCCAACCGAAACCTGTGGATAACCCAAAATCCCGTCATTGTGGATTGCTACCTGCGGAATCCGGGGGGTAAATCTCCACGATGATGCACGCGCTCTAGTGCATGGGCGAAATGTGGGGGTTTGTCCGGGGCGGAAGGTGGGGCGCGGCATCGGGGCGGGAGGTCGGGCGCGGCATCGGGGCGGGAGGTCGGGCGCGGCATCGGGGC
>Ga0066388_100002376_pt1 | contig 11457 bp, 15 predicted proteins | sample PanSoiMetaGPlot6_FD_64539 | JGI IMG/M metagenome (GOLD analysis project Ga0066388, IMG submission 64539) | Tropical forest soil microbial communities from Panama analyzed to predict greenhouse gas emissions - Panama Soil - Plot 6 (Hybrid Assembly) | ecosystem: Environmental > Terrestrial >... | reverse complement strand
CGGATTGAGAAACGATCGACTTCGTTTCCGGTTGAAGCCTGCCGCCAATCCGCGTTGTGCGTTGCGACAACCAGCGTCGCCAGCCGGAATAGATGCTGTCTCATTCCGACCGGCGGGTCAGAACTGGCGGTCGCGTCAGCCGGCTAGTGTTTGAGATGGCGGGTCCGGCGGTCGGCCCAGCTCAGCACGATCGCGAACACTCCGAAGGCGACGATAAACGCTGTCACAAAGAGCACTTCTCCTGCCGGCATGATCTGCTCCTCTTGCTGCCGCTGTCGGCCGCAATGGTGGCGAAGCCAGCTCCGATCGCTTTGATCCGGATCAATCTCCCGAGCCCCTGGTGCTGGAATTCACGGGCTCCGGGTCGGAGCTGCTGGCTTGACCCAGGTCAACCGGACCCAGTCAACGTTCGGTCAAACTAAGGATTATTATCGAACCCGAAAGGCTGCGTGCCATGAAGCTACCGTACGATTTCAAGCGCATCAGGCTCAACCTCGCCCGCTCCAGGGAGTTCCCTAACGGCTCGGCGCGTCACGGCTACGAGTTCGTGGCGCCGCTCGATGCCAAGGGACACATCGATGCGAAGCTGTGGCATCAGCACCGTGACCATTGTCGGGTGCGACGCTTCTGGGACGGTGAGGATGATGAGATCGGCCTCCTGGTTCACAAGCCGGGCGGCGCGGAGCATGCGCGCTGGGTGTTCGACTACGACGTGTCCACCACCGACGACGATGAATCGGGCTATCGGTTCGGCGGCCATGCCTTTACGCCTGGCGAATACGTTTCCATCAGCGAGGAGGATGGCGAGTTGCACACCTTCAAGGTTATCAGCGTCGAGACTGCGACGTCGTGATGACGCGTCTGTTGGCAGCCCTGGTGATTGTCTCGCAGCTCGTGCAGCCGACGCTCGTGTTGGCACAGACGCTGCCGCGTGGAGCGGGGTGGGGCGCCACGATAGTGATCGAGCCCGTTATCATCGCGCACGGCGGATTTTCGGCACTCTGCAATCCGCGCGCCGCCGCCCGCGCCGGCTGGGGCGTGGAGCAGATCGAGAAGGCGGTGAGCCCGACCGGCCCGCAGCAGGGTGCGCTCGACGCGCTCAGGGCGGCGGTGAACAAGGCGGCCGACCTGAGCAAAGGCGTGTGCCCGGTGCGGATTCCGCAACCATCGAACGAGCGGCTCGCGTTCCTGGACCAGCGGCTCGCTGCCTTGCGGGAGGCGGTGCACATTATCGTTCCGGCCTTCGAGGCCTTCCATGCGGCCCTCAATGATGAGCAGAAGGCACGTCTCGACGCCGGTCCGCGTGGCTGGCGCTGGCCGCGGAGCTTGGGCGAATAGCAACGCGCTGCAATCACATGAAACGGGCGCCGCTGTTCCAGGCGGCGCCCGTCCCGCTCCGGCCCCCGCAACCGTCACTCGACGAGCTGCACGATGCTCCCATTCGCCGCTTTGCCCTGCGCCCGGTACTGGCCGATATTGCGCATCAACAATGTGTCAGAGACGCTATAGAGTACGGCATCGCTCTTGCCTGTATTGACATGACGGCGCCACAGGAAGTTCGGCATCACCACGATGTCGTTCTGTGTCCAGGCGAAGTGTTTGCCGCCGACTTCGGTGTAGCCGTCGCCGTCCATCACGACCATGAAGATGTTGGAGGTCTCACGCTTGGGCAGCGTTGCTTCGCCGGGCCGCAGGAGCTGCGCCGCGTATTGGAGCGTTGACCCGACCGGTCCGCCGTTTGCCGGGTTGACGAATTCGAGCTGGATTCCTTCGTAAGCGTCACCCTTCTCCTGGCGCAGGCCATGCAACGCTTCGCGCACGTCGGCGCCGCGATAGTGAATCATCGCATCGGGATTGTGGCCCCAGCCGCGCTTGTGACTGACGAAGGTCGGCTTGAGTCCGCCGTACCCATAGAGCCGGCTCGAATAGCCGTCGGTGTGGACGGTCTTCTGGATCTTGGCATTGCGCGCGTCGCCCGCGCCCTTGTAGTCGAGATCGACCCAGGCGAGGTCGAGCACTTCAAGGAGCGGCCAGTCGAGCATGTCGATCCAGAGGACCGGCGTGTCGGAATCGTTGCCGTGATCGTGCCAGGTGCCGTTCGGGGTGATGATCAGGTCACCGCGCACGGCCTCGCAGCGCTCACCCTCGACATTGGTGTAGCCACCCTTCTCGGACAGGATGGTGCGGCTCGCGTTGGCGCTGTGAATGTGCGCCGGCGCGACGTCGCCAGGCGTGTAGATCGAGATCGCGCAGCGCATCGTCGCGGTGACCTGCAGGCGGCCCGCAAGCCCGGGATTGGTGAGGAGAATGCTCTGCCGATCGGCAAATTCAATGGGTGACACATCCGCACGCGCCGCGATCTCGTTGATGCGGTCGAGGAATGGGCGATAGTCCTTCCAGCGCCACAGGGTTGGGACGGCCTTGATCTGATTGGCGGACACGCGGCCACCGGCCGCAAGCTGCCCGGCGCCGCTCTCGCCGCCCGGGTCGGTGAACCAGGCGCGTTGCGCCGGCGCGTTCATTTCGGTGCGAACCCAGATGTTCAGCTCGCTGGCGTCTGCGTTCAACTTCTCCATCAGCTCGCGCGCCTTGACTGGCGGCTCCGCACCGGTTTGTGGTGTTCGCTGTTTTGCTGCGACGATCATTGGCGTTCGTCTCCGTGCTTCCCGATATGATAAGAACCGTGGCTTGCCGATCCTCGCTTGAACATAAGCGGAGACGCCTCGTTGACGGCTTTGATCAAAGTCAAACGCTGTGCCCGTCATGTAAAGCGGCCGCAGGGCTATGCGCATGCCGATGGATCAGCGTGCGAGGGTGGCAATGTAAGCGGCGAGGTCGGCCGCTTCCGTGCGGGTGAGCGACATGTTCGGCATCTTAGGGTGCGGATCGAGCAGGAAGTTGGTGAGCCGGGTCGCGTTGAAATCCGTGCGCTTGGCGATCGCCGCGAATGGAGGAGCCTCGCCTGTCGGCCGTTGCTGGTTGGCCGCCACGACGTGGCAGGTCGCGCACCAGCGCCGCGCCAGCGTCCGGCCGTGATTGGCATCGGCGGCTTCCGCCGCGATGCTGCCGACCGCGGACGCTACCAGCACCAGCATCGCGCAAGTCTTCATTGCGCAAGTCTTCATTGCGCCAGTCTTCATTGCTCATCTCCTTTGCAAAGGCTTGGGTATCTGGATCGATTGCAATAGGTCAGGATCGCGTTGATCTCTTGCGGCTTGAAGACGAATTCCGGCATGTCGGGATGGCCGGTGGAGAGGCCTTCCCCAAGCGCCTCGCCGAGCCATTCGACCGGATATTTCTGGCCGAGCGTCCGGAACGGCGGCGCCTGGCGATGCGGACTGTCCCCGGTCGACGCGATAGCGTGGCAGCGCGCGCAATGCATGGCGAGCAGCGCCTGTCCTTGTTGCTTGAGCTCGGCGTCATTCTGCGCCGCCGCCGGCGAGAGAGCCCACAGGAGCGCGAGGATCGGCAGCAATCGGAGAACCATGCATGTCATCGGGCGCTATGTCGCACAGGCATGCCGAACGAGATCAAGCAATGAATCGTTCAAGAGCGGCTTTTCGACGATCGGGACGTTGACCTTCGCCGCGCGGCGGGCGAGTGCGGTGTTGAGGTCGCTTACGATCAGAATGGCGGGCGCTGCAATGTCGCGGTCGCGCAGCTTGGCGATCAGGTCGAGACCCGCGATGCCCGGCATGTTTTCGTCCACCACCAGGCAATTGCAGTCCGGAAGCGTCTGTTCGCTCAACAGCTCGGTTCCGCTCTCATAAAGACGGACCGCGAAGCCCTCGATCTCGAGCGAGAACTTGAGCGAGTTGCACACGGCCGGGTCGTCGTCGATGACAACGACGATGCCGCGGGAGGTCGGTGGATGGCGCCAGAGGTTCATTTCGTGCGCACAAGCCTGTGATTGATGGTGCGCTATCGAACAGGGAGGTCATCGCCTCCGCTTTGACGTGGCTCAATCTCCCTTGTTCGGCTCTACTTAAGTATTTTTGGCCGGCTTCAGAGTGCGCCAGCTCACGAGGACGCAGAATTGGAGTTTTGCCCGCCGTCCAGGATGTCCGCGATCAAGGCCATTCGCACCAGATCGGACAAGCTTGATGCCTGCATCTTGGTCATCAGATTGGCGCGATAGATCTCGACCGTGCGCGGGCTGATCCCGAGATCGAACGCGATCTGCTTATTGGCGAGGCCGCGCACGAGGCCGTGCAGCACGTCGCGCTCGCGATTGGAGAGCGTTGCCAGCCGGCTCTCGATCTCGGTGCGCTCGGCGCGGTGGCGGTCCTTGCCCTCCTGCTGGGCGCAGGCGGAGCGCACCGCCGCGAGCATGGCCTCGTCGTCGAAGGGCTTCTCGAGAAAATCCGCGGCCCCGACCTTCATGGCTTCGACCGCGAGTGGAACGTCGCCATGACCCGTCACGACGATGACGGGGACCGTGACGCCGAGCTCCTTGAGCTTGCGCAAGAGCTCGATGCCGCTCATGCCCGGCATTCTCACGTCGGTGATGATGCAGCCCGATTTGACGTCGGCCAAACCCTTGAGAAAGGCCGCCGCCGAGTCGTAGGTCTTGACGTCGATCTTCGCCGTTCCCAACAGGAATGCGAGCGAATGCCGCGCCGCTTCGTCGTCATCGATCACGTGCACTGTGGCGTCAGACGGCATCGTTGACTTCCTCGTTGCTCACGGCGCGCAGCGTAAAACGAAAGATCGTACCGCCCCCTGGATTGGGCTCGCAACTGATCCGTCCGCCATGGGCCTCGACGATCGTGCGCGAGATCGACAGGCCGACGCCCATGCCCTGGCGCTTGGTGGTGATGAACGGCTGGAACAGCTGACTGGCCATCTCGGGCGCGACACCGGTGCCGGTATCGGCCACGGTGATCGCCACCATGCTGTCATCGGCGGCCATAGTCGAGATGACGAGCTCGCGTCTCGGGCAGCCCTCCATGGCATCCACCGCGTTGCGTATCAGATTGAGCAGGACCTGCTGGATCTGCACTTTGTCAGCCAGCACCAGATCGACCGTCGGATCGAACCGGAAGCGCACCCGCACGCCCAGGTCCTTGACGCCGACCAGCGCCAGCGCGCCGGCCTCCTCGGCGAGCTTCTTGGCGCTCTCGACCCGCCGCTCGGCTTCGCCGCGCGCCACGAAATCACGCAGTCGCCTGATGATCTGCCCGGCCCGCAACGCCTGATCGGCCGCCTTGTCCAACGCGTCGCGCAGCATGGCGGGACGATCTCCCGGCTCGTCAGCCAGCAGGCGCTGCGAGCCCTTGAGATAGTTGGCGATCGCGGTCAGCGGCTGGTTGAGCTCGTGCGCGAGCGCGGAGGCCATCTCGCCCATCGCGGTCAGGCGCGAGATGTGCACGAGCTCCGATTGCAGCTCCTGCAGGCGCGCCTCGGTTTGCTGACGTTCCGTCAGATCGCGGATGAAGCCCGTGAAGAAACGCTGATTGCTCGAGCGCATTTCGCCGACTGCAAGCTCCATGGGAAACGTGGAGCCGTCCTTGCGCTCGCCGACGACGACACGGCCAATACCAATGATCCGCCGCTCGCCAGTCGCAAGATAGCGCTCGACATAGGCGTCGTGATTCTCGCGGTAGGGCGATGGCATCAACCGACTGATATTCGTTCCCAGGACCTCGTCGCCGCCATAGCCAAACAGTCGCTCGGCGGCGGAGCTGAAGGATTGGATCATGCCCCGCTCGTCGATGACGATCATCGCGTCTGGAACGGTGTCAAGGATCGACTTGAAATGGGCCTCGCGCGCCAGCGCATCCGCTGCGCTCGTGGAGGCGCGCAGGCGGCTTTGCTGCATTTGCTCGCCGATCCAGGCAATGCCGCCGCCGATCAGTACAAAAATGACATCGTAGAGGAGTCCACTGGACGGATGCGGCTTGATGACGAGCAGCACCAGGGCGGCGCCGAGCGCAGTTGCAACGAGCCCGGGCACGAGCCCTCCGACAAAGGCCGCGACCAACACCGCCGGAATCAGGAACAGGTAAGGCGCCTCCACCCCCGTAAACGGCAGGAGCAGCTGTTCCGCGAGCCAGGCCATGGCCACGGCTAGGACCGCAATGCCAAGTTGGATCAATGGCTTCCGCGCCGTGGCCGGGAGCCTCGAGCCGGGCGGCGCCGGACCAGCCGATTGGGTGCTCATCGATCTCCTATGGTCGCCTCCGGGAAAACCCTTATGGACGTTATCTGAATTTTCCACCAGCGGCCGCGAGGCTAGCGTCTTCACCATCGAACAGATTTGGAGGTGAAGTCATGCTAGCTCAGGCCCACAGCGTTTCGTCCAAGGCCACGCCGAAGCGGCCGGTTCCGGTGGTCGCAGGCCATCGGGTCGAGAGCAGCATCGACCTCATGGGCGCCCCAATGTCCTTCGCCCGCAACGCCGAGATCTACGGCGAAGGAGAGCCGGCCGACTATCTCTATAAGGTCGTCAGCGGGACCGTGCGAACCTACAAAGTGCTCTCCGATGGCCGCCGCCAGATCGGCGCGTTCTATATGGCAGGCGACGTGTTTGGCCTGGAGATGGGCGACGAGCACACGTTTTCGGCCGAGGCGATCACCGAGGCCAGGGTGCTGGTGGTCAAGCGCAGCGCGCTGGTTGCGCTCGCCGAGCGTGACGGTGACGTTGCGCGCCAGCTCTGGACGCTGACCGGGCGCGAACTCAGCCGAGTGCAGGACCACATCATGCTCCTGATCAAGACCGCGCAGGAGCGGGTTGCCGGCTTCCTGCTCGAGATGGCGGATCGCGCTTCCCACGAGGGTGCGGTAGAGCTGCCGATGTCGCGCCAGGATATTGCCGATTACCTCGGCCTCACCATCGAAACGGTCTCTCGCACGCTGACGACCCTGGAGAACGCGGCTGCGATCGAGCTGCCCTCGTCGCGTCGGATCGTTCTGCGCAATCGCTCCGCGCTCAACCGCCTGAACGCCTGAGGGCGCCGAGCGCGCCAAGCAATGCAACGCGAGGAGTGAGGCATGAAAGCGCATCACGTCATGACGTGGGGCACCATCACGGTCGAGCCCGAGGCATCGGTGGCGCGCGCCGCGCGGCTGATGCTGCAGAACAGGATCAGCGGACTGCCGGTGGTCGACGGCAGGGGTCAGCTCGTTGGCATGGTGACGGAGGGCGATTTCCTGCGACGCGGCGAGCTCGGTACACAGCGGCAGCGGCCGCGCTGGCTGGAATTCCTGCTCGGCCCCGGGCGTCTTGCCGCCGAGTATGTTCAATCGTCCGGGCAAAAGGTCGCCGAGATCATGACGCCCGAGCCCAAGACCATCACGCCAGAAACGTCGCTTGATGAGGTCGTGCGCCTGATGGAGCGCCACCGCATCAAGCGGCTGCCCGTGGTACAGGACGGCAAGCTCGTCGGCATCGTCAGCCGCGCGAATCTTCTGCATGCGCTGGCGAGCGTGGCCCGCGAGGTCAAGGCGCCAGCGGGTGACGATGCGACGATCCGCGAGCAGATTCTGGCCGAGTGCGCTCGGCAGCCCTGGGCGCCGCACGTCAATGTGGTGGTGCGCGACGGCGTGGTCGGCCTTTGGGGCGTGATCACGGACGAGCGCGAGCGCCAAGCCTTCATTGTCGCAGCCGAGAATGTTCCGGGCGTGAAAGCGGTGCACGATCATCTCGCCTGGGTCGAGCCGACCTCGGGCATGATCGTTCTCTCGGACGAGGACGAGGCCAAAGCACGGGCGTCATGATGTGTTGCCACCCGTGCATCTTGATCGGCTGCGCAACTGACACCGTGGCCTTTCAACAGAGGCCAACAGTGATGACGATCAATACTGGTCAAAAGAGCTCCCTGCTGAGCCGGCTTGCCGGGTGGTGGCGCTCACGATGCAATCCGCAGGCTGATGAGTCGGCTCCTGTTGGCGACGCTGGCGTGAACGCACTGAAGTTGCACACCTTTGCCGGCAAATGGCCGTCCGCCGTCAATCCGCTTGATCAAAGACTGGAGAAGCTCAACGCCTTTCGTGAAGAGCCCGGTCTGGCACTCGCATGCTCGCCGTTGGTCGAAGGCAAATGTTGACCTGGATCAAGGTCCAACTCGGTCTGATCGGCAAAAGGTTTTCCGAGAGTCATTGATGACGCTCCAACCTCGATCCAAACAACTCTGAAGGCACGACCAGATGGCGCACTCGGCAGTCGCTCGCAAGAGCATGACCATAGGTGAGGGCGGCTCGACTCTCGCTTTTGTTGCGCTTGCATTTCTTTCGGTGTTCGTGGCGGCGAACGCCTATACGCCCGAATATGCATTTCATGCTTATCTGTTCGCGGCAGCAAGCGCAGCGGCTGCGTTCAAGATCGTCGCCCGCTATTACGACCGCGCAAATGAGCTGCCGCCGCTCACCGTTGGCGGCAAGCCCAACTACAACATGGGTCCGGTCAAGCTCGCGACGATTGCCGCCCTGTTCTGGGGCATTGCTGGCTTCGCGGTTGGCCTGTGGGCGGCGCTCGAGCTGGCCTTTCCGGTGCTCAATTTCGACCTGCCGTGGTTCTCGTTCGGCCGCATCCGGCCGCTGCATACATCAGCGGTGATCTTTGCCTTCGGCGGCAACGTGCTGATCGCGACCTCGTTCTATGTCGTGCAGCGCACCTGCCGCGCTCGCCTGGCCGGCGACATCGCGCCGTGGTTCGTCGTGCTGGGCTACAATTTCTTCATCGTGATCGCCGGCACCGGCTATCTCCTCGGCATCACCCAATCCAAGGAGTACGCCGAGCCCGAATGGTACGCCGACCTCTGGCTCACGGTCGTGTGGATCGTCTACTTCCTCGTTTATCTGGGCACGATCATGCGGCGCGAGGAGCCGCACATCTACGTTGCCAATTGGTTTTATCTCGCCTTCATCCTGACCATCGCAGTCCTGCACCTGGGCAACAATGCCGCGATCCCGGTCTCGCTGTTCTCGCCCAAATCCTACATCGTTTGGGCGGGCGTTCAGGACGCCATGGTGCAGTGGTGGTACGGCCACAACGCGGTTGGCTTCTTCCTGACCGCCGGCTTTCTCGGGATCATGTACTATTTCATTCCCAAGCGAGCGGAGCGGCCGATCTATTCCTATCGGCTCTCGATCGTTCACTTCTGGTCGCTGATTTTCCTCTACATCTGGGCAGGCCCGCATCATCTGCACTTCACCGCGCTGCCGGACTGGGCGCAGACGCTGGGCATGACCTTCTCGGTGATGCTGTGGATGCCCTCATGGGGCGGCATGATCAACGGCATGATGACGCTCTCGGGCGCCTGGGACAAGCTGCGCACCGATCCGGTGCTGCGCATGCTGGTCGTGTCGGTTGCTTTCTACGGCATGGCGACGTTTGAAGGCCCGCTGATGTCGGTAAAGGCGGTGAACTCGCTGTCGCACTACACCGACTGGACCATCGGCCACGTTCATTCCGGCGCGCTCGGCTGGGTCGGCTACGTGTCGTTCGGCGCTATCTATTGCCTGATGCCGTGGCTGTGGAATCGTGAGCGGCTCTACTCCCTCAAGCTTGTGAACTGGCACTTCTGGATCTCGACCATCGGCATCGTGCTCTACATCTCGGCGATGTGGGTGTCCGGCATCCTGCAAGGCCTGATGTGGCGCGCCTACACCAAGCTCGGCTTCCTCGAATACTCGTTCATCGAGACGGTGGAGGCGATGCACCCCTTCTATGTCATCCGCGCGATCGGTGGCGCTCTCTTCCTCGCGGGCGCGCTGATCATGGTCTTCAACCTGTGGCGGACCGTTTATCCGGCAGTCGAGCCGGCTGGCCGCACCGCGCTTGCGCCGGCCGAGTAGGAGGGCACCGATGTCGCTCTGGACGCGTCACGCGATCTTCGAGAAGAACTCGATCATCCTGGTCATCGGCGTGCTGATCGTGATCGCGATCGGCGGCTTGGTCGAGATCACGCCGCTGTTCTATCTCAAGAGCACGATTGAGAAGGTCGACGGTGTGCGGCCCTACACGCCCCTCGAGCTTGCCGGCCGCAACATCTATGTGCGCGAGGGCTGCTACAACTGCCATTCACAGATGGTGCGCCCGCTGCGCGACGAGGTCGAGCGTTACGGCCACTATTCCCTCGCGGCCGAGAGCATGTACGACCGGCCGTTCCAGTGGGGCTCCAAGCGCACCGGCCCTGATCTCGCGCGCGTCGGCGGCAAGTATTCCGACGACTGGCACCGCGATCATCTCAATTCGCCGAAATCGGTGGTGCCGGGCACGGTCATGCCAGCCTATCCGTGGCTTGCCCAGACCGATCTCGATTTCGAGCACATCGCCACTGATCTGAAGGTCCAGGCGGCGCTCGGCGTTCCCTATACACCCGAGATGATCGAGCAGGCGCAGGCGGATGTGCGCACACAGGCGATGGTCGGCGCGCCCGAGGCGGCCGATCTCGCCAAGCGCTATCCGAGGGCGCAGTCGCGCGATTACGACGGCAATCCCGCCCGCATCAGCGAAGCGGACGCCGTGATCGCCTATCTGCAGGTGCTCGGCACGCTCGTCGACTTCAAGCTCTACAACGACAAAGCCAATATCCGTTGAGGCTGCCGATGAACCCGATCTACCGGACGCTCGCCGAGTTCGCCCAGACCTGGGGGCTCGTCTACTTCGTTACTGTCTTCCTCGTCGTGCTCGCCTATGCGCTGTGGCCATCGCGCCAGCGTCAGTTCGACGAGGCTGCCCGCATTCCGCTCCGCGAGGACTGATATGGCCAACAAGCAAGACACTGATGCAGTGACCGGCACCGCTCTGACCGGGCACGACTGGGATGGCATCCGCGAGCTGAACACGCCGCTGCCGCGCTGGTGGCTGTGGCTGTTCTATGCGACCATCATCTGGTCGGTGGGCTACTGGATCGTCTATCCGTCCTGGCCGCTCCTGACCTCCTATACGACCGGCACGTTCAACTGGCACTCGCGCGAGGCGATCGTGTCCGAGCTCGACGCACTCAAGGCGCAGCGCGGGCCGATGGTCGCCAAGCTCGCGGCGGCCTCGTTGCAGGAGATTGTCGCGGATCAGCAGCTCCTCGAGTTTGCGCGTGCACAGGGCCGTCCGGCTTTCGGTGAGAACTGCGCGCCCTGCCACGGTGCAGGTGGCGGCGGGGCCAAGGGTTATCCGAACCTCAATGACAACGACTGGATCTGGGGCGGCAAGCTTGACGAGATTGCCGAGACCATCCGCCACGGCATCCGCTCGAGCGATCCGAAGACGCGCCAGGGCGTAGCGATGCCCGCGTTCGGTCGCGACAACATGATCAAGCGCGCCGATATCGAGACCATTGCCGACTACGTACGCACGCTCGGCGGGCTCGCCGCTGATGGCAAGGCCGATGTGGCTGCCGGCAAGGCCCTGTTCGCCCAGAACTGCGTCGTCTGTCACGGTGAGACCGGCAAAGGCAATCGCGCGCTTGGCGTGCCCGACCTGACCGACGCGATCTGGCTCTACGCCTCCGACAA
>Ga0066388_100002375_pt1 | contig 11457 bp, 8 predicted proteins | sample PanSoiMetaGPlot6_FD_64539 | JGI IMG/M metagenome (GOLD analysis project Ga0066388, IMG submission 64539) | Tropical forest soil microbial communities from Panama analyzed to predict greenhouse gas emissions - Panama Soil - Plot 6 (Hybrid Assembly) | ecosystem: Environmental > Terrestrial > Soil... | reverse complement strand
CGACGACGGCGATCAGCGACACCTGATTGAAATGCCAGGCCGTGAGCGGTGCGGTGCCGACGATGGCGCAGGCGGTGACCGACTGGGTCAGCACCAGCCAGCGGATCCAGCGCCAATGCGCGCCGCGCAGCCGCACGAGATGGGCTTCTTCCCAGGCGTTCCACCATTGGCCGATGCGCCGCCCGCCGAGCACGATAGCCAGCACCGCCATGAAGGAGAGCTGGAACGAGATCTCACACAGCGCGCCCGGCCAGCCGAGGCTGATACCGAGGGCCGCCGCCGCGAGCGGTGCCAGCCAATCGCGTGGGCGGTCGAGCAGCACGGCGCCGGCCACCAACCCCCCCATCGCCTCGGCGCGCAGGGTAGCGACGTTGGCGCCGGCGATGGCAGCATAGAACGCCAGCGGCAGGAGGCTGGCCGCCATGGCCAGCTTCGGCACGCTGGTCGACAGCAGCACGCGTTCGCTGCGCGCCAGCAACCAGCGCAGCAGTCCGTAAGCGGCGCCGGCCACCAGACCGACATGCAGGCCGGAGATGGACAGGACGTGGCTGACTCCGGCGCGCGCGTAGCGCTCGCGCACGTCGGCCGGCAGCGCGATCGCATCGCCGATCAGCAGCGCGCCGACGATCGCCGCGGTCGTCGGATCGAGCGCCGCCTCGATGGTGTGCGCCACGCCGTCTCGCCAGCGTTCGAGCCCCGCCGTGAGGCCGTCGGGCGCGGGCGCACGGAGCCAGTCGGCGTCGCTGGCGGCGAACGCCGTGGCGTAGATGCCGCGCCGCGCCAGGTATGCGGCGTAGTCGAACTCGCCCGGATTGCCGAAGTTGCGCGGCCGGCGCACCTGCAAGCGGGCCTCCGCCGCATCGCCGCGCTGCCAGGGTTGGCGCAGATCCGGCACCGTGACCAGTACCTGGCCAGTCGCCGGCTGCCATTCGGCGCCGCGCCGCACCGCCTCGACCGCGACCAGCAGGCGAGTCTTCGTCGGTCGATGCGCGGGCCGCTCGGCGATGCGGCCGCGCAACAGCACGCGCTGGCCGGCCAACCGGCAGATGTGGTCGGGGGAAAGAATCGGACGCAGGAGCCGGTCGAGCTGCCAGTGCCCGACCGCCGCGGCGAGCAGGGCGACCGCAACCACCGCAGACCACGTGCGTAGCTCGTTGCTCGTCGTTCGCCTCTCCTCGACCCGAGGGCTTCGCCCGGCGAGATTCGCGCGACGAGATACGAGATACGGGCGACCCCAGAGACCGAGCGAAGCCAGCCCGCCGACCGCCGCCACCCAGCGCCACTGCGGGGCCGCTCCCGCTGCGGCAGCGGCCTGGCCGACGAGCAGTCCGCTGGTCACCCAGAACAACGGCGTCGGGCGATGCTGCACGTGTCGCCCGCGCATCGATGAACTGGATGGCTGCATCGCAACTAATTTTGATAGCACTTATGTCACTTTACCACTTTACAGCCGGCACTGCACTGGGTATGGCATCGGTGCCGGCTCCCGCGGGCCCACATCGTTGGTGGCAGAGCGCCATCGAGGAGGAGAACCATGAGACGATTGATCACCGCATCACTGACCGGCGTGCTGCTCGCAGCCCTGCTACTGGCGCCGCAGCGCGCCGTCGCCGAAGGGGCGCCGGTCAACATCAACACGGCGTCCGCAGCCGAGCTGGCCGCCCTGCACGGGATCGGTCCGGCCAAAGCTCAGGCGATCGTCGAGCACCGCGAGAAGAATGGGCAGTTCAAGTCGGTCGACGACCTCAAGCTGGTGCACGGCATCGGCGACAAGATGCTCGAGCAACTGCGTCCGCAGGTGACGATCGACGGCACCGGCGGGGCCGCGCCGAACCCGGCTACCGCGAACGCGACCAAACGCTAAGCCCGCTCTCCCTGTCCTTGCCCTTCAACCGAGCCCGCGGGAGCCGGTAGGGATCGGGCAGTGGCCGGATCAGTTTCGTTTCTCAGGTCGGTGATGACGGCCTCTTCACCACAGAGGACGCAGAGGTATGGCAGAGCGGAGGCATAGGACCAGTCGCGCCGCGAGTCGTCATCAGTCGACACCTGGAAATAATCTCAGCGCGGCGCGACTGCTCCCATGCCTCCTCTGCGGCGCTCTGCGTCCTTCGCGTCCTCTGCGGTAAGAGGGCCGTTGTCACTGACTTGAGGAATGAAACTGACCTCGACGGTTGCTTGACTTCTCTCACCACCCTCGGGCAACTGATTAGGCCGCTTGATTGAAACGGCCTGCCGGCTCCGGCCGGAGTTCCCAGGGAGTGACATGCCGCCGATCATTTACGAGAAGAAGGGCAATATCGCGTTCATCACCATCAACCGACCTGAGCGGCGCAACGCGCTGAACTTCGAAGCGTTCGGTCTGTTGGCCAAGGCATGGCTGGATTTTCGTGACGATCCCGACCTGTGGGTGGCGATCATCACCGGCGCAGGCGACAAGGCGTTCTGCGCCGGCGGCGACCTGAAGGAGTTCATCCACATGGTCACGCAGAACATCGGCGAGCTCACGGCCTCGGGTGGATCGCAGACGTTCGGCGGCGATGTGCCGGTCAATGCCTCGTTGGTGGCCGTCCTGCGCGAGGTGGAGATCTATAAGCCGATCATCGCGGCGGTGAACGGATTCTGCATTGCCGGCGGCATGGAGATGTTGCAGGGCACCGATATTCGCATCGCCTCCGAGAACGCCTCGTTCGGCATCGGCGAGCCGCGACGCGGGTTGTTCCCGGGCGGCGGCTCGACCACCAAGCTGCCGCGGCAGATCGCCTTCGCGCACGCCATGGAAATCCTGCTCACGGCCGAGCCCATCAGCGCGCGCAAGGCGTACGAATACGGCATCGTCAACGAGGTGGTACCGCACGATCAGCTGATGCCGACGGCGATCAAGTACGCCGAATTGATCTGTCAGAATGGGCCGTTGGCGGTCCGCAAGGTGAAGGAATCGGTACTGAAGGGCTTGGCGCTTCCTATGAAGGAGGCGTTGGAGCAGGAAATGATCTTCTCCGGCGAAGTGTTCTCGACCGAAGATGCCATGGAAGGCATTCTGGCGTTCCAGCAGAAGCGCAAGCCGGTGTGGAAGGGGCGGTGAACGATCGCATTCGAGAGTCGACAGTTGAGAGTCGAGAGTCTCTAACTCTCAACTCTCAACTGTGAACTTTCCTGCCCCACGGGGACCGCATGACAACCATCTATCACGACGAAGACGCCGATCTCGGCGCGCTGCGCAGCGAGCGCATCGCGGTGGTCGGCTACGGCAACCAGGGGCGCTCGCAGGCGCTCAACCTGCGCGATTCCGGGCTGGACGTGATCGTCGGCAACATCGGCGACGCGGCGCGGGCGCGCGCGGAAGCCGAGGGCTTCACAGCGTACGACATCGCGGCGGCGGTGGCCGCCGCCCAGGTGGTCATGCTGTTGATCCCGGACGAGGTGATGCCCGAGGTGTACGAGCGGGACGTCGCTGCCGCCCTCGCCGACGGGGCGGCGCTGTCGTTCGCCTCGGGCTACAACGTGGCGTTCGGTCACGTCGTGCCCAAGCCGACACTCGACGTGCTGCTGCTCGCGCCGCGCATGATCGGCCCCGGCGTCCGCGACACCTACGTCAGCGGCAAGGGCTTTCCGAGCTTCATCGGCGTGCACCAGGACGCCACCGGCCGGGCGCGCGCGCGCCTGCTGGCGCTCGCCAAGGGGGTGGGCTCGACGCGCGCCGGCTGCCTGGAGATGTCGATGGCCGACGAGGCGGCGCTCGACCTCTTCACCGAGCAGGGCTTCGGGCCGGCCTTCGGGGCGGTGTTGACCAGCGCCATCGAGACCATGATCGAAGCGGGATATCCGCCCGAGGCGGTGTTGATGGAGCTGTACATGTCCGGCGAGCTGGCCTACACGGCGCAGCACTTCGTCGACACCGGAATCATCGCCCAAATGGACTTCCATTCGCACACCAGCCAGTACGGTTCGATGTCGCGCGGTGTGCGCTTCGCCGACATCGACCTCAAGAGCCGCATGCGCGAAGCGCTCGAGGAGATTCGCTCCGGTCGCTTCGCCGCCGAATGGCAAGCCGAGCAGCGCGCCGGCGCACCCCGCTTCGAGCAGATGCGCGCCATGCGCCAGTACCACCCGCTCAACGAATGGGAGGCCGCCACCCGGCGAGCGTTCCGGATGCCGGTCAAGAAGCCGTGAGCAGGCGCGCGACGATGACCCATTGTGAAGGACCATCATGGGCAGCGTGAGCGGCACCTGCGCCATCGTCGGCGTCGGCACCTCGCGCTTCGGCAAGCTGCAGGGCGTGAGCGCCATGGGCTTCACCATCGAAGCCAGCAAGCGCGCCATCGAAGACGCCGGCATCGAGCGCGACGCGCTCGACGGCGTGCTGGTGATGATGCCGGCGGTGATGGGCGAGCAGCACGGCTGGGCGGCGCGCGTCGCCGCCTACCTGGGGATCGAGCCGACGTTCTCGGCCACCATGGACATGGGCGGCGCCACCGCGTGCGGGTCGGTGCAGACGGCGGTGGCGGCGATCGAGGCGGGATATTGCAACGCGGTGTTGTGTTGCTTCGCGACGCAGAATTGGCCGCAGGGCGTCGCCATGCAACTGTTCGGCTCGGAGTTTCAGGTGCCATACGGCGACGTCGGCGCGATCACGCTGATGGGCCACATCAAGCGCCGCCAGCAGCACGAGTACGGCGTGCGCGACGAGCACTATGGCCGCATCGCGGTCACCTGGCGAGAGCACGCGCAGCGCAATCCCGACGCGCAGATGCGCAAGGCGATGACGCTGGACGACTACTTCCGTTCGCGCTGGGTGGCCGAGCCGCTGCGCTTGTTCGATTGCTGCCCCAACACCGACGGCGGCGGGGCCTGCATCGTGACCTCACTCGAGCGCTCCCGCGACCTGGCCAAGCGTCCGGCACGCATCCTCGGCGCCGGTCAGTCGCATTCGTCGGAAATGATCCATCCGACCGGCCGCGACGCGCCGGCGATCGGCGGGCGCGTCGCGGCGGACAAGGCGTTCGGCGGAGCCGGGGTGCGGCCGGGCGACATCGACGTCGCACAGTTCTACGACGCGTTCACGCCGCGCGTCATCCACGATCTGATCGCCTACGGCTTCTGCGCGCCGGCGGACGTCGGCGATTTCATCGCCGCCGGCAATCTCGATTTCGGCGGTGCGTTGCCGTCGAACACCGCCGGCGGTCTGATCTCCGAAGGTCATCTATCCGGCTTCGGCCACATCCGCGAAGCCGTCCGCCAGCTGCGCGGCGAAGCCGCCGAGCGCCAGATCCCCAAGGCCGAGCTTTGCCTGGTCACCGGCTACGGCGGCGCCCCGCACGAAGCTCCCCCGACGGTCAGCTACAGCGCATTGATATTGGCCCGCTAGGAGCGATCGACATGTCATCGGAGGCCGGGTGTTTGGAGTAGAGAAACCGCTACCGCGTCCCAGCGAAGACAGCGCGCCGTTCTGGGAGAACGCGCTGCGCGGTGAATTGCGCATGCAGCGCTGTTCCGATTGCGGGCACGTGCGCTTTCCGCCGGCGCTGTTGTGCGCGCGCTGCCTGTCGGAACGCAGCGAATGGGTGCGGTTGAGCGGCCGCGGTATGGTCTACAGCTGGATCGTCGTCCATCAATCCCAGCATCCGGCCTTCAACGCCGACGTGCCATACAACGTCGCGATCGTCGAGCTCGAGGAAGGTCCGCGCCTGCATACCAACATCGTCGGGTGCACGAACGACCAGATTCACATTGGCATGCCGGTCGAGGTCGTATTCGAAAAGGTTAACGACGACACGGCGTTGGTTAAATTCCGTCCGCGACGGGCGTAGTGGGCGGCCTTCGCCACCAAGACACCAAGACACCGAGACACGAGGAATCCCCACCGAGCACCTCTTGGTGTCTTGGTGTCTTTGTGGTGAAACGGTTCTGAGAGGACGTGCCATGAGGGTGAAGCGAAAGCTGAAGCGTGCGCTGCAACCGGCGCCGCGCAGCAAGCCGCACCGCACTGCGATCGATCCGGTGCTCGCCGAGATCATCCGCGGCTGCATGGAGACCATCTGCTACGAGATGGCGACGCACGTGAGCCTGACGGCGACTACGCCGATCCTCAACCAGTCGAACGAACGCAACGCCACGATCCTCGACGGCCGCGGCGCGCTCGCGGCGCTGAGCGTCGGCATCCCGCAGTTCATGCTCAGCTCCACCCTGCCGGTGCGCTTCGCGCTCGAGTTTTTCGGACCCGACGGCCTCTTCGACGGCGACGTGCTGGTGGCCAACGATCCGTACCACGGTGGCGGCCACCTGCCGGACTACAATATCTTCGCCCCCGTCTTTCACCGCGACGAGCTGGCGCTCATCGCCTCGATCCAGTGCCACCACGCCGATACCGGCGGCGGCATGCCCGGCGGGTACAACGTCGACGCGCAGGACATCTGGGCGGAGGGCGTGCGCTTCCCGGCGGTGAAGATCTTCGAGCGCGGCGTCGAGCGCCGCGACATTTCCTACTTCATGAAGGTCAACAACCGCACCCCGACCTTCATGGGTGACCTGCGCGCCCAGGTCGGCGCCGCCCAGCTCGGGGCGCGGCGCTTGCGCGAGGTCGTCGAGCGACACGGCGTCGACGCCGTACGCGCCGCGTCGCAGTACATGATCGACTACGCGGCGCGGCGTTTCCGCGCCGAAGTGGCGCGCTGGCCGGACGGCGTCTACGAGTCGGACGTCTACGTCGACCACGATCCGAAGGGCAACCGCGACATCCACATCCACTGCGCGGTGACCGTGCGCGGCGATCAGCTCACGGTCGACTTCACCGGTTCCGACACGCGCGACGGACTGGCCGCCTATTCGACCTTCGGCAACACGCGCGGCTACGTGGTCGCGCAGATCGCCAGCATGATGGACCCGGCGATTCCCAAGAACGAGGGGTTCTTCGACTCGATCGAGCTCATCGTTCCGCAGGGCTGTTGTCTCAATCCGCCGCCGAACAAGTCGGTCGCCGCCGGCACGCATCATCCCGGCACCGAGGTCGGCGAGGCCATTGCCAAGGCGCTCGAGCAGGTCATCCCCGAGCGCTGCTGCCCGCAGATCTACAAGATGGGCATGCCGACGGTGATCTTCGGCACCAACCCGCGGACCAATCAGCTCTTCATCGATCACTCGGTCGACACCTTCGGCGCCTACTGCGGCGCGGTGAAGGGGCAGGACGGCTGGGGCGCGATGAACGTCAGCTTCGGCAACCTGATTCGCGCCACTGGCGAGATCAACGAAAGCATCTTCCCGGTCCGTCACCTAGCGCGCGACTACGCCACCGACAGCGGCGGGCCTGGGCAGTGGCGCGGCTGCCCCGGCACCCTGTACGTCAAACAGATCCTCGCGCCGGCGCAGGTATACACCTACGTCGTCGGCCGCAAGTACCCGATGCCCGGCATCGCGGGCGGCGGGGCCGGCGCGCCCAACGAGCTGCGCCTACGGGTCGGCGGCGCGCACGAGCAGGTGGTCGAGACCACCGCCTTCTACGTGGCGCATGAGCCCGGCGAGAGCTACGCCTATCGCTACGGCGGCGGCGGCGGGTGGGGCGACCCGCTCGAGCGGCCGCCGGACAAGGTGCTCGAAGACGTGCTCGACGAATACGTCTCGGTCGAGGCGGCACGCCGCGACTACGGCGTCGTCCTCACCGGCACGCTCGAGGCGCTGGATCTGGCCATCGACCGTGCCGCCACCGACGCATTGCGGGCGCAGATGCGCAGCCGGCGCGCCGCCAGCGGTGCGGTCGTCGATGCCTGACCACCACGACATCGGGACCGGCGGTCGTCTGCCGGCTGTATCGCCTGGTGTCTTGGTGGCGACCGGCCGATGAGCTACCGCGTCGGCGTCGACGTCGGCGGCACCTTCACCGATCTGGTGCTGGCGCGCCCCGACGGCAGCATCCAGCTCGGCAAGACGCCGACCACACCGGAGGACCAGAGCATCGGCGTGTTGAACGGCATCGGCCTGCTCGCCGCGCACGAGGGGCTGGAGGCGGAGGCATTGCTGGCGCAAACCAGCGCCATCGTGCACGGCACCACCACCGCCGACAACACCATGATCGAGATGAGCGGCGCGTTGACCGGGCTCATCACGTCGCAGGGACATCGCGACGAGATCGAGCTGCGCCGTGGCTACAAGGAGGACATCTGGGATCCGGCGATCCCGCCGCCGCCGCCGATTGCGTCGCGCCGCCGCCGCATCGGCGTGCCCGAGCGGCTCGACTACGAAGGCCGCGTGATCACCCCGCTCGACGAGGCGGCGGTGCGCGCTGCGCTGCGCCGCCTGCGCCAGCAGGGGACAGAGTCGCTCGCAGTGGTCTTCCTGTTCTCGTTCGTCAACGGGGCGCACGAGCGCCGCGTACGGGAGATCGCGGCCGAGGAGTGCCCGGGTCTGCACGTCTCGCTGTCGCACGAAGTGATGCCCGCCGCGCCGGAGTTCGAGCGCACCAGCACCACCTTGGTCAACGCTTTCGTCGGGCCGAAGATCGAGCGCTACCTGCGGCGGCTGGTCGAGCGCCTGCGCGGTGCCGGTTACACGCGCGAGCTGCTGATCATGCAGTCGAACGGCGGCATCATGACGCCCGAGTACATCGTGCACCGGCCGGTGACGACGCTCAGCTCGGGGCCCACCGGCGGGGTCATCGCCGCGTGTGCCGTCGCGGCCAGCGCGCAGACCACGGACTTCATCTGCGCGGACATGGGCGGCACCAGTTATGATGTGTGCCTCATCCGCGGCGGCAGGCCGGAGATCAAGGCGGGATGGAATTGGCATCATCGTTACGTCATCGGCCTGCCGATGGTCGACATCCACTCGATCGGCGCCGGCGGCGGCTCGATCGCCAGCGTGGTCGCCGGCGCGTTGCACGTCGGACCGCGCAGCGCCGGCGCGCAACCCGGCCCGATCTCGTACGGCCGCGGCGGCACGGAGGTGACCGTCACCGACGCCAACGTGCTGCTCGGCTACCTGAACCCGGACGATTTCTGCGGCGGCCAGATGCGGCTGCGGACGGCCGGCTTGGCGGAGGCGATCAGCCGGCAGGTGGGCAAGCCGCTCGGCCTCGGGACGGTCGACGCCGCGCACGGCATCTACCGCTTGGTGAACGCGAACATGGCCAACGCCATCCGCCGCGTCGCCGCCCAGCGCGGTGTCGATCCGCGGCGGTTGACGCTGGTCGCATACGGCGGCAACGGTCCCGTGCATGCCACCGCGCAGGCCGACGAGCTCGGCATCGGCGCGGTCCTGGTGCCCAAGGTCGCGCCGGCGTTCTCCGCGCTCGGCTTACAGCTCTCGGACCATCTGGTCGACGAGATGCGCGCGTACATCGTGCCGGTGGGCGACGCCGACCTCGATCGCATCAACGCGCTGTTCGCTGAGATGGAGTCTGCCGGGCGCGCCGTGCTCGGCAAACGGCGCGGCGCGCACGTCCGCGTCGAGGTGCGCCGCTTCCTGAACCTGTGTTACCCCGGCCAGACCTTCGACATGGCGGTGCCGGTCGTATCGGCCAACGGGCGGCTGAAGCCGCGCGCGCTGCGCGACACCATCGAGCGCTTTCACGCCTTGCACGAGGAGCTGCACACCTACGCGTCGCGCGACGAGCAGCCGATCTTGCGCGGTCTCCGTCTGACCCTGGTCGGCGTCACCGAGAAGCCGCAACTGCCCACCATCGGCCGCTCGACCGCCCGTCCGCCCCTGAAAGGTCGCCGCCAGGCGTATTTCGGCGGCCGCTTCGTCTCCACGCCGCTCTACGACGGCCCGCGCATCCGCGTCGGCCAGCGTATCAGCGGTCCCGCCATCATCGAGGAGCCGTTCACGACCATCGTGCTCCACCCGCGCCAGCATGCCAGCCTCGACCGCTTCGGCAACTACCACATCGCCGTCGGATGAGTCGGGCTCGCCGGCGTCCCCGCGATAGACCGATCGGGCAAGAGAGCTCACCGCGGAGGCGCGGAAGACGCGGAGAGATCCGCGGGAGTACGGCGGGCGGTGTCAGCGAGATACGAGCGACGAGCGACGAGATACGCCTTCCTGTGCGACCGCGATGGAGACTCAGCTCGCCTGCTTGAGTGCGCGGCCGATCTTCTTGCGATCCTTGTTGATGTCGCGCAGGTAGGCGATCCCGTCCTCCGCCACCTCGGCGCCAACCACCTCGTCCGACTCGCGACCCAGCTCGTCCATGTCGACCCAGGCGGCATAGATCGGCTTCGTCCGCTCGGTGATGATTCCGGCTTTGAGCAGCGTCTTGATCAGGACGCGGAAGATGTTGGTGCTCTGGGCCATGACCCGGCGGCGATCGGAGTCGGTGAAGGCCTCCATCACGGCGCTGCGCACCCAGCGCCAGTCGAGCCCGAACGGTCCGTAGATCTCCTGCTTCTGTTCGGCGTTGACGAGGTTGAAGAGCAGCGTCTGGAAACATTGTGCCGCCCACTCCTCGACCTTCTCGTGCTCGGCGGGGGTCAGCTTCGGCACCGTCCGATCGGCCCAGATCTTGCCGAACTTGTGATGAAACGCCTCGTCGGTCATCACCAGCTGCACCAGCCGGCGCAAGAGCGGGTCCTCGGTCTTGGAATGCACGGTGGCGAACGCGCCCATCGCCAACCCTTCGATGAGCATCTGCATGCCGATCAGCTTCTTGTAGACCTCGGGCGCCAGCACCAGCTCGACCATCAGGTTCTTGAGCGTCCTGCCGGCTTCGAGCGGCTTGCCCCAGCGCGCCGCGACGTACTTGGAGAACGCAGTGACGTGGCGCGCCTCCTCGCGCGTTTGATTGGCGGCGTATTCCTGTGCGCCCGGGTCGCGCAGGATCATGCACAAGCTGGCCGACAGCGACAACGCGCCCTGCTCGCCGTGCAGGATGTTGGAGAGCATGAAACGCGCGCTCTCGTTGGCCAGGCGGATGCGTTGGCCCTCGTCCAGCTTGTCGGCGACCGCGCAGTTCAGCTCGATGACCATCGAGCGCGGCAGCAGCGTCTGCTCGCGCATGTCGAATGGCTGGCTGAAATCGAGATAGGCCGGGTCGGTGGGGTCCCAGAAATGGTCGTGCGTCGCGGCGATGATCGCATCGAACGCCCCCGTCCGCTCGGCGTAGCGATCGACGTCGATCATAGCGGCGAAGTCGTCGCGATCGAGCGTGTTGTAAATGGAATCGTGGGTGATGTGATCGGCCATCGGCTCTCCTCCGCTGCCCCGGCGATCGCGTTCGGAACCACAATCAGACGGGAAAGCGCGCCCGAGGTCAAGGTGGCGACCCGCGCGCGGATCGAAAGAACTGCGAAAGCGGGCAGGGCGCGCCGCGCGCGGGGCAGTGTTCATCCGCGCCCATCTGTGGTTTGTATCTGCTGTGCGATTCGGGCTCTTCGGCATCAACGTCGGGCTGTGCGCCGGTCATCAGACCGCGGCGGGGATCGCGCAGGCGGCAGAAGCGGCTGGTTTCGAATCGGTGTGGACCGGTGAGCA
>Ga0066388_100002374_pt1 | contig 11462 bp, 10 predicted proteins | sample PanSoiMetaGPlot6_FD_64539 | JGI IMG/M metagenome (GOLD analysis project Ga0066388, IMG submission 64539) | Tropical forest soil microbial communities from Panama analyzed to predict greenhouse gas emissions - Panama Soil - Plot 6 (Hybrid Assembly) | ecosystem: Environmental > Terrestrial >... | reverse complement strand
CTTCGCTCGCCTCTGGCTCGCTGCGCGCTCGCTTCGCTCGCTTGCGGCCTCGCTCAGGGCGGCCTTCGCTCGGCTCGGGTTATCATCCGGAGATGCCGTCCTGGTTCATCCTCTCCGCGGTCGGGCGCGATCGTCCGGGGATCGTCGCGGACCTCGCGCAGCTCGTGTTCGACTGCGAGGCCAACCTCGAGGACTCGCGCATGACGATCCTCGGCAACGAGTTCGCCGCGATCCTGCTCTGCTCGGGCGCGGCGCCCGATCTCGAGCAGCGGCTCGGCGCTGGCGCGCGCAAGCTCGAGTGGCAGAACCGGCTCACCGTCTTCATCCGCCCGCTCGAGGGTCAGCCGCGGCCGCCCGTGCCCGCGCCCGGCACGCGCCTCTTCCGCATCGAGACGCAGGGCATGGACCGCGCGGGCATCGTCGCGCGCATCTGCCGCGCGCTCGCCGACCACCGCGTGAACATCGCCGACCTGCAGTCGCGCTCGCAGCCGTCGCCGTCAGGCGCGGCGCTGTACGTGATGACGGTGCTGGCGGAGGTCCCCGACTCGCTCGACCCGCGGCTGCTCGCGAAGGCGCTCGAGGAGCGCGGCGCCGAGCTCGGGCTCGAAGTCAGCCTCGCCCCCGCTTGAAATGGGGAGGATCGTCGTCGTCGGCGCGGGCCTGGCGGGCCTGGCCGCCGCGCACCGGCTCGCGGCACTCGGCCACGAGGTCACCGCGCTCGAGGCGCGGCCATTACCCGGCGGCAAGTACGGGCGCGCGCTGCTCGGCGACGGCGAGTACGATTGCTGGCCCGCGTGGCTGCCGCGCTCGGCACCGGCGTTCGCGGAGATCGTTGCCGAGCTGGGGATCGCGGCCGAGCTCGCGCGCGCGCCGCAGCCGCTCTCGCTGCGCGCCGCGATGGGCCGCTCGCTGCTGCGACCCGTTCGGCTGCGCCGGCTCGCGCAGCTCGCGAGCTGGCTCGACGGCGCGCGCCTCGACGACCGCAGCGCCGCCGACTTCTGCCGCGTGTACCTCGGCCGCCGCGCGCTCGCCGACCTGGTCGCGCCGCTGTTCGCGGCGAGCTTCGGCCTCTCGGCCGAAGCTGCGAGCCGGCAGCTCCTGTTCGAGCTGCTGGAGCCGACGGGCGAGCTCAGCCTCGACCGCCTGTGCGGCGCGGGTCGGATCGCGAACGCGCTGGCTGCGCGGCTGTCCGACCTGCGGCTCGGGTGTCCGGTCGCGCGCGTCGCGCCCGACGGCCGCCGGGTGACGCTCGAGGACGGGGCGAGCCTGGCGTGCGACGCTGCCGTGGTCGCCGTCTCCGCAGCCGAGACACGCCGGTTGGTCGGCGCGCGCTCGCCGGCCGAGGACGCCGCGTTCGACGCGCTCGGCGCGGAGCCGGCGGCCGTGCTCGCGGTCGCGACCAAGCGCGAGCTCGCGCTCGCGCACGACGCGCTCTGGATCCCCGCGAGCGCGGGCGGCGAGCTCGCGGCGATCCACGTCTCGGGGCTCCGCATCCTGCAGCTCGTCGGCCGCCCCGGCCTGCTCGCGCGCCACGGCCGGCGGCCCGACGCCGAGATCGCTCACTTCCTGCTCGAGTCCGCCGCACGCGCCGTGCCCGGCCTCGCCGACGCGACGGCAGCGGTTCAGCTGCACCGGTTCCCCGCGGGGCTGCCCGCGTTCGCGGTCGGGCACTACCGCGCGGTCGCGCGCATCCTCGCGCCCGCGACACCGTCGGGGATACGACTCGCCGGCGACTGGACCCGCGCACCGCACGTGGAGGGCGAGCTCGCGTCCGGCCTCGCCGCCGCGGCGTCGATCGGCCGCTAGTCCAGCGTCGCGACCGTCACGCCGTTGCCGCCCTCGCGCGGCCCGCCCGGCTCGAACTTCGCGATGCCCGGCAGCGCGCGCAGCCAGGCGCGGATCGCGTCGCGCAGCGCGCCGGTGCCGTGGCCGTGGATGAACACGACCCGGCCGCCGCCGCGGCCGAGCAGCCGCTGCAGCGCGGCGTCGGCGCGCTCGAGCGCCTCGTCGACGCGCAAGCCGCGCAGGTCGCAATCGAGCGACGCCGGCTCGTGGGCGACCTCGCGCGCGACCGACACGCGCACCGGCTCGCGCGCCTTGCCGGTCTCGGGCGCCAGCACGCGCAGGACCCGCTCGCGCGGGACGACCGTGCGCGCGCCGCCGACCCGCACCGCGAGCCGGCCGCGCTTGTCGGGCGGCGCGACGACGAGCGCGGGCGAGCGCACCCCCGCGAGCTCGACCCGCGCGCCCTCGACGAGTGCCGCGTCGGCGACGGCCGCGCGCGGCGCGCTCGGCTCGGGCTCCGGCTGTGCGCGCTCCGCGGCTTCCGTGCGCGCGCGGATCCGCGCGAGCGCGTGCTGCGCCTGGTTCGCCGCGGGCCCCGCGGTCGCGCGCGCCTCGCCGCCGCGCTGCAGCTCGCGCACGACGTGGGCGATCTCGGCGCGCGCGCGGGTGAACGCCGCCTCGAGGTCCGCCTTCATCGCGGCGAGCGCCTGCTCGCGCGCGCCGCGCAGCGCGGCGAGCCGCGTCTCGTAGGCGGAGCGCGCCGCCTCGCTCTCCTCGCGCATGCGCAGCGCGAGGCGCCGCTCGGCGTCGAGCTCCTGGCGCAGCTCGGACAGGCCGCGGGTCAGCGCCTCGAGCCGCGAGTCCTCGCGATCCATCAGGTCGCGCGCGCGCTCGACGATCGGCGGATCGAGCCCCATGCGCTGCGCGGCCCACATCGCGCCGCTCGAGCCCGGCTGGCCGAGATGGATGCGGAAGGTGGGCAGGAGCGTCTCGGGGTCGAACTCGGCGCTCGCATTGGCGAAGCGCGGGTCCGAGCCGGCGAGCTCCTTCAGCCGGTTGAAGTGGGTGGTGGCGAGCACGAGCGCGCCGCGTTCGACCAGCGCCTCGAGGATCGCCTGCGCGAGCGCCGCGCCCTCGCCGGGCTCGGTGCCCTCGCCGATCTCGTCGGCGATCACGAGCGTGCGCTCGTCCGCCTGCGCGGTGATCGCGGCCAGGTTCGCCATCCGCGCCGAGAAGGTCGAGAGCCCCGCGCGCAGGTCCTGCTCGTCGCCGATCTCCGCGCACACCGCGTCGAAGAGCGGAATCGCGCTGCTCTCCGCGCACGGCACGTGCAGGCCCGCGCGCGCGGCGAGCGCGGCGAGCCCGACCGCCTTGGCCGCGACCGTCTTGCCGCCCGCGTTCGGTCCGGAGATCACCAGGCAGCGGGCGCCGTCGGCGAGCGCCACGTCGTTCGCCACGACGTCCTCGGGCGCGAGCCCGGCCTCGAGCAGGAGCAGCGGATGGCGCAGCGCGCGCAGGTCGAGCCGCGCGCGCTCGCCCACCTCGGGCGCGCGCGCGTCGAGCCGGCGCGAGAGCCGCCCGCGCGCGAAGGCTGCGTCGAGCGCCGCGAGCGTCGCGCCCGCCGCCTCGAGCTCGTCCGCGTGGGCGCGCACCTGCGCCGAGAGCTGCGCGAGCAGGCGCTCCACCTCGCGCGCGAGCTCGGTTTGCGCGATGCGCAGGCGGTTCCCCGCCTCGACCACGTCCTCGGGCTCAATGAAGACGGTCGTCCCGCTCGATGAGACGTCGTGAACGATGCCGCGGACGCGCTGGCGCGCGTCGGCGCGAACGGGCAGCACCGGGCGGTTCTCGCGGAAGGTGGCAAAGGAGTCTTGCAGGTGAGCCTGGACGTCCGGGTCGCGGAGGTGCCGCGCCATCGCGCGCTCGATCTCGCCCTCGTGCTCGCGCACGCGGCGCCGGCAGCGGCGCAGCTCCGGGCTGGCATCCTCGCGCAGCTCGCCGGCGGGAGTGAGCACCTCGGCCAGCGAGCGCTCGACGGCGCGCAGCTCTGGAAGGGTCTGGGCCAGCGCCGCCAGGCCGGGCGCGCGTCCGGCGTTCCCCGTGAGCGAGACGCGCACCTTGCGCATGGCCTCGAGCGTGGCCGCGACCGAGGCCAGCTCGCGGGCGCTCCCGGTTCGCCCGCGCGCGAGCTCGGCGAGCAGCGCGCGCAGATCTGCCGCGCCGCCGAAGGGCGGGTCGGCGCCCTCGTCGCAGAGCGCGCGCGCCTCGCTGGTCTCGGCCAGGCGCTGCCGTACACTTGCGTGCGTCGCCGGGAAGTCGAGCGCACGCAGCGCCTCGGCGCCGCGCTCGGTCGCGGCTTGCGCCGCGAGCAGCTCGAGCAGGCGCGGCCACTCCAGGCGGGCGAGCGTCGCGGGTTCGGCGCGGAACGTCACGGGACGGAATTGTAGATGGCGGACGAGACTCCGACCGGGCGCAAGCTGGTCACCGAGGCGGCGAACCCGCGGACGGCCGACCTCGACCGCCTGCCGTTCCACGAGCTGATCGAGCGCATCCTCGAGGAGGACGCGCAGGTCAGCGCCGCCGTGCGCGCCGCGCGCCCGGCGCTGGAGCTCGCCTGCCTGGCGCTGGTCGAGGCGCTCGACGCCGGCGGCCGCTGGTTCAACGTGGGCGCGGGCACGAGCGGCCGCATCGGCGCGCTCGACGCCGCCGAGATCCCGCCCACCTTCGGCCTGCCGCCCGAGCGCGTGCAGGCGCTGATCGCCGGCGGCGCGCCCGCGCTGGTCGGCGCGGTCGAGGGCGCCGAGGACGACGCCGCAGCCGCGGCGCGCGAGCTCGACAAGGCGAAGCTCGGGCCGGGCGACGCCGTGGTCGCGCTCTCCGCGAGCGGGCGCACGCCGTTCGCGGTGGCCGCGCTCGAGCACGCGCGCCGCCGCGGCGCGCGCGCGATCGCGATCACCTGCGCGCCGAACTCGCCGCTCGCGAAGGCCGCCGAGATCGCGGTCGTGGCGGTCGTCGGACCCGAGGTCATCGCGGGCTCGACCCGCATGAAGGGCGGCCTGGCGCAGAAGATGATCCTGCACACGCTCTCGACCGCGGTGATGGTGCGGCTCGGGCGTGTGCACGGGAACCTGATGACGGGCCTGCTGGCGGTGAACTCGAAGCTGCAGGACCGCGGCGTGCGCATCCTGTGCGAGCTCGCCCACGTCGACCGGGCCGCCGCCGCGCGCGCGCTCGAGGCCGCCGGGGGCTCGGTCGAGAAGGCGCTCGAGGAGCTGACGCGGAGCTAGAGGCCGCCGGACGACGGCGGCGCTTCGTTGTACGTGTACGAGGCGACCGTGCCGTTCGGGTCGAAGCGCACGACCAGGTCCTGCGTCTCGGTCGTGCCGAACAGCTTGTAGCGGTAGTGGCCGTAGGTCCAGGTGCGCCGGCCATCCTCGATGCCGGAGCGCCACGGCTCGCCGAACATGCGGTGCACGTCGTCGCGCGTGGTCTTGCCGATCTGGATCTGACCGATCTCGCGGGTCGGGAACTCCCGGCCGACGGTCAGGCAGGCGGCCAGAAAGAGCGCGACGGCGAGTGCGGGGGCGAGCGCGCGGGCTTGCGTCACTGGTCCTCTCCCGTGACCGGCGCCGGGACGTCGGCCGCGATCGGCTTCTGGCCCCAGATCACCAGGTTGTCGAAGGCGATCTCGTTCGACGTGTTGCCGCGGAGCACCACGCGCACCGCGCGCGGGATGGTCATGCGCAGCGCCCCTTCGAAGACCTGCTTCCCATCGACGGCGACCTGCCAGCGCTGGGTGTCGAGGTCGACGTCGATGCCGAGGCGGAGCGGCTTGTTCGCCTCCCAGTGGACGGGGATCCGGCGCGGATCGAGCGCGGTCTCGGGCGCCAGGATGGGATCGACGATCCCGATCTCGCCGCTCGCGAGGAACGCGACCGCGTACGCCTCGGCGATGTCGAGGAACACGGCGAGCTGCATCTTCTGCGCGGGAATCGGCGCCGGGCCGAGCGTGGCGATGCACAGGTCGAGCTCGACGTGGTAGTGCTTCTGCTTCTGGTCGAGCAGGAACTCGACGCCTTCGATGCCCTGCTGCCCATGCGCGACAGCGAGCTGCAGCGGCTGATCGCCGAGGCCGCAGAGCTTGGCCACGACGGTCGGGTTGCCGAAGAAGACCTGCGACGGGGTGCGGCTGGGGAACTGCTGCTCTTGGCCGGTGGGGACTACGACCAACGGTTTGCCGAGCGCCTGCTCGGGCGCACCGAAATCGACGTCGTAGAGCAAGGTCGCGTCGGCGGGAACGCGCGTCTTGTGCGGCTGGCAGGCGAGCAGCCCGAGCGCGACCAGCGCCGCGTCCAGTCGGATCCGCATCGGCGCTAGGTGATGATCTTCCGGACCGACGCGGTGTCGGGAACGACGATGCGCGAGGCCTCCGAGCGCTGGATCTCGCGCGCCTCCTCGATCATCTCCTCGACCGCGCGCCCGACCGCCTCGGGGAACTTGGCGATCGCCTCCTGCAGGTCCTTGGCCTCGATCAGCGTCGACACGGGAACGGGCCCGACCTGCGACATGAGCTGGGTCTGCGCGATCCAGCGTGTCTCGCGCGAGGGATCGGGCTCGCCGCTCGGCTTGATCGGAACCAGCCGGCGCAGCGACGCGACCTTCAGGTCGGTGTAGCTCTCCTCGCGGTAGAGGTTGTTCGCGTCGACCGTGAGATCGCCGACGACGCGGCGCGTGTCGCTCATGACGGTGCTCCTCCGGGCGAACCGGCAGTGTACCGCAGGATCGGTGCTCGCCAACCGCGCGAACGCCGAACTGCGTATACTTGAGCCGGAGTGGCTCTAACCCCCCCGAGCGCACTTGGCCACGCGGCGCCGTTCGCGGCGGGCTGGCGGCCCCTGCAGTCGCTCGCCAAGCGAACGCTCCTCGCTGGACTCGAGCGGATCGAGCACGGCGCCCTGCGCGTGGTCGAGAACGGCGAGGTGTACGAGTTCGGCGCGCCGACCCCGGCGCTGCCCGTGCCGATCGAGCTGTCGGTGCGCGACGCAGCGTTCTGGCCCGCGGTCGTGTTGGGCGGCTACATGGGCGGCAGTGACTCGTACATCCGGGGCGAGTGGCGCACGAACGATCTCACCGGTCTGTTGCGCCTGGTCAGCAAGAACGAGTCGCTCTTCGAGAGCTTCGAGGGCGTGCTCGCGCGCTCGGGCGAGTGGCTGCGCCGGATCGCGCACGCCCTGCGCCGCAACCACCGGCGCGGCAGCCGGCGCAACATCCGCGCGCACTACGACCTGGGCAACGACTTCTTCGCGCTCTTCCTCGACCCGACGCTGACCTACTCGGCCGGCGTGTTCGAGCGCGAGAGCGCGAGCATGGAGGAGGCGTCGGTCGCGAAGTACGAGCGGATCTGCCGCAAGCTCGGCGTCGGCGAGCACGACCGAGTGCTCGAGATCGGCAGCGGCTGGGGCGGCTTCGCGATCCACGCGGCGCGCACGCGCGGCTGCACGGTGACCACGACGACGCTCTCGCCCGCGCAGCGCGACGTCGCGCTCGAGCGAGTGGCGGCGGCTGGGCTGCGCGGCCGGGTCGAAGTCCTGCTCGAGGACTACCGCGACCTCCGGGGCCGCTTCGACAAGCTGGTGTCGATCGAGATGATCGAGGCGGTCGGGCACCAGTACTTCGACGCGTTCTTCCGCGCCTGTGCGGAGCGTCTCGAGCCGCACGGGCTCATGGGGCTGCAGGCGATCCTGATCGCCGACCCGCTCTACGAGCAGGCGCGCCGCACCGTCGACTTCGTCAAGGCGTACATCTTCCCGGGCGGCTGCCTGCCGTCGCTCGGCGAGATCGGCCGCTCGCTCGCGCGCGCCTGCGACCTGCGCTTGATCCACTTCGAGGACCTGACGCAGCACTACGCGCGCACGCTGGCGAGCTGGCGCGCGCGCTTCGAGCAGAACCGCGCGGCGATCTCGGCGCTCGGCTACTCGGCCGAGTTCCAGCGCATGTGGGAGTTCTATCTCTGCTACTGCGAGGCGGGCTTCCGCGAGGCGCGCCGGATCGCCTCCGCGCAGCTCGTGCTCGCGCGGCAGGAAGCCAGGCCCGAACCGATCCTCGGGGCGTTGCCCGCCTGATTGAGCTCCGCTCGCCTTCGGCGAGCTGCGCGCTCCTTGGGGCGCTTGCGGGCCTCGCTCAGGGCGGCCTTCGCTCGGCCTAGAACCCTTTCGCGTACGGCAGCGACGCGGCCTTGGCGAGCACCTGGTCGCGCGCCTCGAGCAGCGTGCGCATCGCGTCCCAGCTCCCGTCGACGAGCTGCTCGCGCGCGCCTTTCGGCAGCGCGATCGCGGCGCGGCCGCCGCGCCAGGTCACCGCGAGGCCGGACAGGTCGACCTCGAGCTCCTGCGACGGGTCGAGCTCGACCGCGTCCATCAGCCGCGCGACGTCCTCGCGCGACGCCGTGACGGCGGGGATCCCGAGCGCCACGCAGTTGCCGAAGAAGATCTCGGCGAACGACTCGCCCACGATCGCCCGGATGCCCCAGCGCGCGAGCGCCTGGGGCGCGTGCTCGCGCGAGCTGCCGCAGCCGAAGTTCTGGTTCACCACGAGCACCGACGCGCCGCGGAAGCGGCGGTCGTCGAACGAGTGGCCCTTGGGCACGCCGTCCGACGTGAAGCGCACGTCGCGGAAGACGAACTCCTCGAGCCCGGCGAAGCGGATCGAGGTCATGTAGCGCGCGGGGATGATCTGGTCGGTGTCGATGTCGTTGCCGCGCACGACCACGCCGCGGCCGCGCCGCGACGTCACGCGCTCCGCCCGCACCTGCGTCACAGGACCTCCCGCACATCGGCCACCCGCCCGCGCAGCGCGGCGGCGGCGACCATGGCCGGACTCATGAGCAGCGTGCGCCCGGTCGGGCTGCCTTGCCGGCCCTTGAAGTTGCGGTTCGAGCTCGACGCGCACAGCTCGCGGCCGATCAGCTTGTCGGGGTTCATCGCCAGGCACATCGAGCAGCCGGCCTCGCGCCACTGGAAGCCCGCGGCCTGGAAGATCTCGTGCAGGCCCTCGGCCTCGGCTTGCCGGCGCACCGCCTCGGAGCCGGGCACCACGAGCGCGCGCACGCCGGGGGCGACTTTGCCCTTGCTGGCCACGCGCGCCGCCTCGCGCAGATCGCTGATGCGGCCGTTCGTGCACGAGCCGATGAACGCGACCTGGATCGGCGTGCCCGCGATCGGCCGGCCGGGGACGAGCTCCATGAAGCGGTAGGCATCCTCCGCCGACGAGCGCTCGTCGTCGGGCAGCTCGGACAGGCGCGGGAGCGTCTCGGTCACGCCGATCGCCTGGCCGGGGTTCGTGCCCCAGGTGACGGTGGGCGCGATGTCCGGGCCCTCGAGCTCGACCGAGTCGTCGAAGCGCGCGTCGGCGTCGCTTGCCATGCTGCGCCACCAGGCTTCGGCGCGCGCGAACGCGTCGCCCTGCGGCGCGAAGCGCCGGCCGCGCAGATAGTCGAACGTCGTCCGGTCGGGGTTTACGTAGCCGACGCGCGCGCCGCCCTCGATCGACATGTTGCAGAGCGTCATCCGCTCCTCCATCGAGAAGCGTTCGATCGCGTCGCCCGCGTACTCGTAGGCGTAGCCGACGCCGCCCTTCACGCCGAGCACGCGGATGATGTGGAGGATGACGTCCTTGGCGTAGACGCCGCCGCCCAGCGCACCCGACACACGGATGCGTCGGACCCTGGGTCGCGCGAGCGCGAGGCACTGCGAGGCGAGCACGTCGCGAACCTGGCTGGTGCCGATGCCGAACGCGATCGCGCCGAACGCGCCGTGGGTCGAGGTGTGGCTGTCGCCGCAGGCGATCGTCATGCCCGGCTGGGTGAGCCCGAGCTCGGGGCCGATCACGTGCACGATCCCCTGGTCGCCCGAGCCGATCGCGAAGAAGTGGATCCCGTGCTTGTGGGTGTTGGCCTCGATCGCCTGCAGCATCTCCTCGGCCTGGCCGTCGCGCAGCGGCCGTGCGCGGCGGTCCGTCGGGACGATGTGATCGACCGTCGCGAAGGTGCGCTCGGGGCACAGCACCGGGAGCCCCGCGTCGTCGAGCATCTGGAAGCCCTGCGGGCTCGTGACCTCGTGGATCAGGTGCAGGCCGATGAAGAGCTGGGTCTGGCCGCCCGGCAGCTCGCGCACGGCGTGCAGGTCCCAGACCTTGTCGAGGAGGTTCCGTCCCATGGGGGACGGGATGTTACGCGTTCGCCTATCGTTCCGCGATCAGCTGGAACGGGCCGAGCGGGCGCTCGCCGTCGCCCATGGCGCAGGCAGTGCCCAGGTCGTAGTCGCGCAGGTAGCGCACGCTCTCGAAGCCAGCCTCGACCAGGAGCTGCTCGGCCTGCTGCGGGGGCAGGTAGCGGCGGTGGGTGACGTGCTCGGCGGGCGGGCCGCCGTCGACCGAGAACACCTGGGTGCGGCGCTCGAGCAGCGGGGTCAGCATCTCGCGCTTGTCGCTGACCTTGAGCTGCCGGCCCTGGGCCGTGCGCTCGATCTCGCGCCACTGCCCGTTCGCCTCGGGCCGCAGCATCGGCAGCGGACAGAACAGATCGAGCGCGACGACGCCGGGCGACTTCATGCAGCGCGACACGTGGCGCAGGAAGAGCCGTTGCTCTTCCACGTCGATCAGCTGGTTGAACGTGTAGAGCGTGGCGAACACGACGTCGAACTTCTCGAACAACGCACCCTGGCGGAAGTCGAAGTCCGCCAGGCGTATCCGGTCCTGCCACGGCTCCAGGTTCCGCCGCGCGACCTCGAGCATCGGCCGCGAGACGTCGACGCCGAGCGCCTCGTAGCCTTCCTCGCCCAGACGCGCGAGCACGCGGCCCGCGCCGCAGCCGATCTCGAGCACGGGGCCCGGGTACTTCGCCGCGAGGTCGAGATACAGCGGGAGATCCTTGCGGAAGTCCGCCGCGAACAGGTTGTGGAACTCCGCGTACTGACGGTCGACCGAATTGCGGATCTGCATGCGCGGCGGACTCTACGGGGACGCGAAAGATCCGCGCAAACCGGAGCCGTGATCGGCCGCACAACTGCTGCCACGGGCGTAAAGGCCGGGACACGTCGCGAGCCTCTGGCGGCTTGGACTATTCTGCAGTCGGTTGGCTGAAGCGGCGTTTACGGATGAGGCGATCGCGGACCGGGCGGCGTTCTGCGCGGGGATCGCGGCGGGTCTCTCCGAGTGGGGCGCCGGGGACGAGCACGAGGTCCAGCACGCGGTGGAGCGCCTGCTCCGGGAGCGCAGCGACGCGGAGCTCGCGCTGCTGCGCAAACGTCTCGGCGAGAACGCGACCTGGGGCTTCCACCCGCACGATGCGACGGCACGCGCGATCTCGCGGCTGGCGCACACGTTCGTGCTCTTGCCGAGCTCGCGCCTCGACGGCGCCGAGCAGCTGGCGGTCGCCGGCCGCCGCCCGGTGTTCCTCGTCGCGAACCACCTGTCGTACGTCGACGCCAACGTGCTCGACGCGCTCCTGGTGGGCGCGGGGCACCGCGCGGTCGCCGACCAGCTCACGGTGCTGGTCGGCCCCAAGGTGTACATGCACCCGGTGCGGCGGATGGCGAGTCTCTGCTTCGGCGCGATCAAGATCCCGCAGAGCCAGAGCCGTGCGTCGGGCGAGGCGGTGATGCCGCGGCGCGAAGTCGCACAGC
>Ga0066388_100002373_pt1 | contig 11463 bp, 10 predicted proteins | sample PanSoiMetaGPlot6_FD_64539 | JGI IMG/M metagenome (GOLD analysis project Ga0066388, IMG submission 64539) | Tropical forest soil microbial communities from Panama analyzed to predict greenhouse gas emissions - Panama Soil - Plot 6 (Hybrid Assembly) | ecosystem: Environmental > Terrestrial >... | reverse complement strand
GGCTGCTGCGAATACGAAAGATAGGAAAGGTGCCACGAATGAACATTGACGGTGATCAGGACCGTAGCGGCGCGGACCAAACTGGCCGACCCGCAGGGCTGCTGACGCGGCGGGAGCGGCAAGGAGCGCTCGGCATCGGCGTAGCTGCCGGCGTTGCTGGCGGATACGCCGTTTTCGCCACGTCGAACCAAGCAGGAACGGCCGCCCTGCTGCTCATCTCGCTGGTCTTCTTGCTGGCGGGTGTGGAAGGCTCTTCGCTGATCCGGGTACGCGGTAGCTTCAGCAGAGATCAACGACGGCGCGTGCGCCCCAGCCACGCGCTGCGCCAGTCTGATGACGAGCTGGACCACAGACGAGCCCACGGACCATCGGCGGGCGTCGCGGCGACCGAGCCGGAGCCAACCTCTAGGGCGCACGCCGACATCGTGAGTTACAGGGACTAGGTAGGGGGCTGGCAGACGGCTCGAGCTGTCAGGCACGTGTTGTTGGTGCCGCGCCGGTCGGCGGCGGTAAGCCCGCCGGGCACGTCATAGAATGCCGGCGCAACGGCTACGCTGTGCCCGCGGGCCGGGTGATTTCCGCGCGTGGTCCTGGTAGCCGCAGGCCAGGGGCGCGCCAACGTTAGGGAGTTTGCCTCATGAGCGTCCCTGAGACGGAATCCGCTCAGGCCGCAGAAGGTGCGGCGACCGCGGCAACAGCCACGCCCGAAAATGCGGATCCGCGGGTGCCCTGGCGCGGGAAGCCGCGGGCAGCCGATATCGTCTGCTGGCTGGGCATCGTGCTCAGCGGCTTGTTCTTCTGGGTATTGCTGCCGTTGCGGGTGTCGCTGCTCGGCACTCACCCGGTGGTGGCTGAGCTGCTGAATGGCAGCACCGTGTCGATTATCTCGGCCGCCGCCTTTGCCTGGGCCGGGAACGGAACGCTGGCCGTGGTGCTGCTCGCCGCGATTCCCGGTCTGATGAAGTTCGACGCCTTGTACTGGTGGGCGGGGCGGCTGTGGGGCGAGCGGTTCATCATGGCCCTGCCCGGCAGCCGGCGCGTGGCTAAGCACATGCCGCGCGTGCAACGGGCCGGCCGTAAGTTCACCTGGCCAGCTGTGGTCGTCTGCTCCTTCCTCCCCATCCCCCGGGCGATCATTTATGTCATCGCTGGCTGGGCCGGGATGAGGCTCGTCACGTTTCTCGTCCTCGACCTGATCGGCTCCTTGCTCTGGGCCGGCCTGCTCGCTGGACTGGGGTACACGCTAGGTCACCACGCGGTCGTCGCGGCCAAGACCATCTCGCACTACAGCTGGTGGTTCACGATCGGAATCGTCGCCCTGAGCGTGTTTCTTACGCTGCGCTCGCAGCGTCGGCTGAGGGCGGCCGCCGCGGCGCCGGTCGGCGAGAGTGGTTGATGACTCCGTTCAGGTACTAGCCGAAGCCGGATCTCAGGCCCTTCTGCGCAGCCTGGCCAGCCACAGGGCGATTCCAACCAGTGCGAGCCCAACGACGGCGGTGGCCAGCGGGGCCGCGACCGAGCCCGGCAGGTACTCGTGAGCCACGTCGGGGACGACGTAGAGAGCGCCGGCCGCCCCGATGCCGGTCAGCAGGACCCGGCGTGAGACGACGCCGGCCGCCAGTAGTCCGGCCACCGTCACCACTGCCATAACCGAGCCAAGCACAGAGTCCACGCCGTCCATAGCCACGATGGCGCCGATCTGCAGCCCGCCACTCGCGAGCAGGACGCCCATGGTGCGCGGCGTAAAGTAGCCGAGGTAAACGGCTATTGCCCATGCCCCCGCGACGACCCACAGAGCCAGACCGAATCCGAAACTTCCGACATTCGGATCGATGCGCTCCAGGCAGGTTTCTACCAGGGCGATGGCTCCGCCGAAGGCAGCGGCCTGCTGGAGTGCTGACCTGGCCCGCCACCACAGCGGGACGGCACAGGCCAGCCAAGCCCCCTCGGCGCAGAGCGCGACATTGTCGCCGGACAAGTGCAAATACCGACGGGTAACTACCGCGACGAAACCTGCGGCACTGGCCGTCCCCAGAAGCCACAACACTCCGCGCAACCGGGCAAGCGCCGGTTCGCTGTCCGCCCTCACCGCTGCGCCGCCGCCGATCAGGCCAATCGCGAGCACACCTGCGACGATCATTTCGGCTGAAGGCGGGACGTGCTTCCAGGACTGGTGCGTGACCACACCGATCGCTGTGATCGCGATGATCGCCCCGAGGTAGCCGATTACTTCGGCCACCAAGGGCAGTCGCCGCTCGGGCGGTTCGTCCTGTTGCGCATGCTCGGTCACCCGGATCCGGCTGGCCTGGTCGGCATCGATAATGCCCGCCGCGGTCCAGCGCTCCAATTGCTGGAGCAGCAGTCCAGCCCCGGCTGCTTCTGCCATGAGATTGCCTTTCCGACGAGGACGGCACCCTGCCGCCCCGCAGGATCATCCTTCGCTCAAGGTCGAGGCTGGCCCAGCGCACGCGTACTCGGTCTGGCTAAGCACATGTACTCAGAACGGAGTTCCGCCGGGAAGTTACTTGCCGGGTTGTCGGCGGCACGTGAAAACTGACCTTGTGTCGGAAGCCGCAGGTGGGTCAATTTTCGAATGCCGTTGACACCGGGTTTGCCATTGGCGACGAACAAGCACTCGGAGAAGCTGGCTAAGCAAGGCGGTTCGCAACGGGCTTCAGCCTGCCTGCAGCCCACATCACCCAGTACGCAAGGGAAACTAGCTGTTAGCGACCTCGCTATTTGGTGATGTACTGGCAGCGCTCCGTGCGCACGGTTCGGCAGCGCTTGATGAGCACTGCTGTTACTTTCGCCGATCTTACTGAGTCCTGGTCGGCGGTCACCGCAACCTGCACAGTCGTGGCATCACGGCTGCCCGGTGACAGCTATCACGGTCACGCGCTTTGAGAGCCGGGATGACGCCGAGTCCGATATCCGCCGGTCGGCGTGACGGTCAAGCCGCCCGCGCGGTCGCCCGGAGCGCGCAGATCGGTCGTTCCGACACCATCACCAACCGCACCGAGCCGACGGCGGCCCGGTAGCTCGGATGCGGTTGCTGTCCCGGTTGCTGTCGGGCTGGGTCGGCGAGTCGGCGAGAATGGCAGTCGCGCGCCAATCCGGTACGGAATTGTAGATTGCTGTTCTTGACCAGGGACCCATTGACGTGCACGTCAGCATGGCGACTAGTACCGGGCAGCCCGGCCAGCCGAACGAGGACTTCGTCGGGGCTGTTCCCGGTGCTGCCGTGTTGCTGGACGGGGCCGGTATCCCCGGAACCGAGTCGATTTGCTGCCACGGTGTCGCCTGGTATACGCACCGTCTCGGCGGCGCGCTGCTCGGCCGGCTGTCGCGTGACGACGGGCGAAACCTGACCGCGGTCCTCGCCGCCGCGATCGACGAGATAGCCGCCGATCATCGCAGCACCTGCGACATCACGAACCCGAGCAGCCCGCAGGCGACCGTGGCGGTTATCCGGTCCCGCGGGAGATGGCTGGACTATCTCGTGCTCGCCGACTGCTTTCTCGTCCTCGATCAAGTCTCCGGCGGACCGCTGGTCATTACCGACGAGCGCGAAGTGACCGCCAGGCGCATCTGCTTGGCACCGCTAGCGGGCGTTGCCAGCGGAACTTCCGAGTATGAGCGCGTCCGGGATTCCTGTATCGAAGGGCTGCAAGCGCGCCGGAACCAGCCGGACGGCTACTGGATCGCCAAGGATGATCCGCATGCCGCCGAGGAAGCGGTAACTGGCAGCTGGCCGCTTCGAGACCTGAACAGCTCCGCGCTCTTGAGCAATGGCGCCAGCCGGATCGTCAGCCCGTACGCCCTGACCAACTGGTCCGGCATGCTGGAGTTGCTCGGCGCCAGCGGGCCAGCCGAGATAATCCGCCGCGTCCGGCACGCTGAAGCCCGCAGGCCGGAGAACCCCGGCGCCACGATCCCGGATGACGCCACCGTTGCGCACTGCACTCGATTTCAGAGCCACGAGGCAGTGACATGCACGGCTATGCCATAACCGGGCGATCCATGCTTTCAGTGGCGCCCAAAGACCGTTGCCGTTGATCATCCTTCCGTGGCCAGATAGATATGCCGATAACACTAGCGACAAGCTTCTCGAGTGCTCCCCAGGCGATCGGCGCCGGCCACGGCTATCCGCGACGTCGCGGCTTCGGGCACGGATGGCTACCCGGGGACAAGGGCTCCGTATTTGTCGACGTGGAAGTTGTAGGTCGCATCGGAGCATCCGATGCTGCTGGAGACGAGCAGCCTGACCTCCATGGGGTACGGGGCGACATCGCTGGTCGAGAACCGGCAGATGGCATCGCGGCCGGTCACCACGTTCCAGAACCAGCTGTTGCGTTGCCCGACGGTCTGTCGTCCGATCAGCTTCCAGTCCCCGGCGGACCGCTGGTAGACGGCGACCGAGACCGTCGCGGCCGCAGCTCCGCCCCCGCTAGGCCCGCGGGTGGCGGTGAGGGTGGCCCGGAAGTCTGGGCCCAGGGTGGAGACGGCGATCTGCCTGGTGGTCGCAGTCGCCGGAGTCGGCGACGCGTCGGCGAGCCCTAGCGGGAACAGGATCGCGGATGAGGCGGTGACCGCCAGAACCAGCCCACCGACCCGAGATCGCACAATGTTCATCTTTGCCTCCTTGGGCATTGTCGTTTCGGAGATCTAAGACGGGAGAGGTGGCCGAAAGTTCATTCGGCGGCAGACTTGTCTGGTGAGCCCGCGCTCATGCCGTCGGCCCGCGTGAGGCGCGGCGGAGCCCTGTCGAGATCGGACCGCACATCGAACGAATCGGCCGGCCGAAGCGTCCAAAGGGCATGATGCCCGGGGCAGACGAGCGGATCGGGGACGAGCCGAGCACGCGCTGGGACCGGGCCGCGGCGCGGAAACAGGAGGAGATGGTGGTGGAGGCCCGCCTCCTGGCGCGGGCCCGGATGGGCGATCTGGACGCGTTCGTTCAGCTGATCAACCTGCACGATCGTGCGCTGCGTGCGCTGGCCTACCGGCTACTCGACGACCCGCAGCAGATGGATGACGCCCTCCAGGAGGCATACCTGAAGGCCTTCCGGTCGCTGCGTGGCTTCGAGGGGAGGGCAGCGTTCGGGTCCTGGCTGCACCGCATCGTCTACAACATCTGCATGGATCAGCTGCGTCACCGCAGTCGCGGTGCCCGGCCCCTGTCCCTCTGGGCGGCTGGCGAGATTCCCGACCCTATGCCGGACCCGGGGGAGATGGCCGCCCAGCGGCTCGACCTGGCTGCCGCTCTGGCCTCCCTTCCGCCCAAGATGCGGGCGACCGTGTTGCTCGTGGACGCCGAGGGGATGGACTACCAGACGGCGGCGCAGGTGCTGGGAGTGCCGGTCGGCACCGTACGATCCAGGCTGAGCGTAGCCCGCGGGCAGCTGCGCCGGGCTCTCTCCGAGGAGGAGCGAGGACACGACAGGTCATGAGCGACGGAGAATACCAAGAGCGCACGCCAGCGGACGGGGAGCGGGACGAGATCCTCGGTGCAGCCCTTCGGCGCCTAGAGGTCCCCGCGCACCGGCCAGGCTTCCATCCGGGCCTCCGTGCCAGTCTGAGCACCGCCAGCCCCGGGCAGGACGCGCCAGATCGGCATCGCCAAGGCGGGTCAGGCGGAGCCCGACGGCGCGGCTGGGTCAGGCATCCCCTGCGCTGGACCGTTGGCTTGGCGGCGGCCGCAGTCCTGGCCTTGGCGCTGGTGATCGCCAGCCTCCCCGGAACCACGCACCGAATTGCGAATGCCGCCGAGGTGCGGGCCGCGGTAGCACGGGCCTGGGCGTCCGTCCGCGGTATCGCAGGAGTGCTAACTGTGGACTACACCAACGCTCGGACCGCCTCGCAGCAGGACCAGAAGTGGCGGTTCCTGCTCACCGCCCGCGGCGACTTCCGCCTGACCGGGCTTGATCACCCTGGCGCCGTGACGTACGACGCCAGGTCCGACATCGAGCGCAGCCTGAGCACCTCGGCCAGCATGCCAGGGAGCACCGAGCTCTTCGCGTCGCAGCTGTCGGGGCTCGCGCCGGGTCCACCAGACCCAGGTCCCTCAACCGCGCTGCTGGATCGAATGCTGGGCTCGGTGGTCCGCGCCCTCGCCGGCAGCCCGGGCGGTCAGGTGCGCGAGGTGACATACCACAGCCGACCCGCCTGGCTCCTCGACACCAAGGTGCCAGCCAGCGCGGCCTTGTTTCCAGATCACCTCCAGGTCACTGTAGACCGGCAGACCGGCTTGCCCGTCCGCGTGCTCGCCGCACGGGACGGCCACACTCTCTATGAGACCCGAATCGACAAGCTCACGTTGAATCCGCCGATCCCAGAGCACGCTTTCACGCTGAGGTTCCCGCCGGGCAAGCACGTGTCATACACCGACTTCGGGTTCCATCGGGTGGCTCTGAACGATGCCGGGCGGATCACCGGCTACGCTCCCGTAATCCCCGCCTCCATTCCCAGGGGTTATCGCCTGTCCGGGGTGATGGTCGCAAAAAGGCCGAGCCCCACCGGTACCAACCCGCGCGTCGGGAACGTCATCTCGCTTTCATACCGGCACGGCCTCGATCAGTTCATCCTCACAACCCGGCCGGTAGGGGCCAACCCTGCCGCGTGGCACGACCCGCTGGATACCGGGGAAGGCAACTTCAAGGCCCCGCAGCGGGTGACGTTCTCCTCTGGGGTGCTCGCTGGCCGCCAGGGCTACCTGGTCACCGATTCGTTCGCTATGCCGCATGTCTGGGCCCTCACCGGCACGCTCGTCGTGACCATATCCGGCGACCTCAACCGGGCACAGCTGATGCAAGCGGCAAACTCACTCCGGTCGAACTAGGTCGCTCGTGGCTCATGTCCGAGTCGAACGACCGGCCCGAGTGCTAGGGGTTGGCCGTGGTCTGCACCGTCCAACGGTGGCCGTTCCACATCTCGGCCAGCGTCCGGTCGCTGTTGCGGACGTTCGGGTTGAATCTGAAGCCCACCGCTTCACAGCGCGACCGGAAAACGCAGGACACATGCAGCAGGACGTCGCCGGAATGGGGCGCCTGCGTCTGGACGGGATGCTGGGTCGTCCAGCTCCGGCCGTTCCAGGTCTCGATCAGCGGGTGCGCGAGTGCGGTACCCGAAGGGAAGGTGTCGCCCGAAGCGAAACAACGGTTCGATGCCGGGCACGAGACGCCGAAGAAAAACGACGGGGTCCGGCGCAACGTCGATACGTGCCACTTACCGCCACTCCAGACCTCGGCGAAGGCGTGGAAGAACCTGTGGCTGGTGTTGTCCACAGTGTTGCCAACTGCTACGCACCGCGTGGCCGTCGGGCAGGAGACCCCCTGGAATACCGTCAAGCGCTGCCTGCGGACGGTCGGCGTGGTCAGCAACTTCCACCGGCCGTCGTGCCAGCGGACGGCGAAAGGCAGGACACGGCCCGATGCACTTCTGTAGTTGCCCACCGCCATGCAATTCCTTGCGCTGAAGCAGGCCAGCCCGCCAAGTTCGCTGTTACGAGCATGACGGGGCCGTGGGACTGCGATTCGGCGCCAGGTCGTGCCGTTCTTCCAGGTGTAGGCCGTGTCTTGGAAGTGGAGCCGGGACCCGGCGAAACCGATCGCGAGGCAGAACCTGGCGGCCGGGCAGGCGACATCGTCGAGGGCGGAGATGGCGGCTCCCGCCGGACCCTTGGCGGTGACGATCCGCCAGGAGGAGCCGTTCCAGGCCTCGGCAAGGTTGGCGAAGGGACCCCGCCGCGTCGCCCAGTGGTCCCCGACGAACAGACATCTGGATGGGGAGGCGCAGGAGACCTCGTTAGCGAAGATATTGACGCCGCCTGATGGGCTGGGTACGGAATTAGCGACCCAGTTACCGCCGCTCAACGTCTCCGACAGGCCACGCGAATGACCGCTCAGGTGGAAGGCACCGACGGCCATGCAGAACGTGCTGCTGGTACACGAGTCGCCGTTGAGATAGTCATTGCTGCCACCGACCGCCGGGGAGGCCACGGCGCTCGCCCGCGCCATCCGCGGCCCCGTGCTCGCAGTCGCGGCGGTGGCAGGAGGCGCGAGCGCAAGCAGTGCCGTGGCTACCGTCGAGCCGCCAATTATGAGGGAACGGAATCGCGGCATCTTCGGCCCTTCCTAGGAAGTTTGCCCACCAATTTGCCGACTGCATCCACAGCCTAGTAGCGCGGCTACTCGTGAAACAAGCCCAATTGCGGGTATTGCGCACCAATGAACCTGCCCGGAAAAGCGGACTAGCTGCGGCTATTCCGGATCGGTGCACGTTCGCGAGCTACGACTCGATCGAAGCGCTGTCATCTCATATCGCATAGGCCCACGCATGACGGTCCGGACGATTTCCGCGCCAAGCCGCTGGCTAGGTTGGAGCTATGGATCTTGGCGCGGTGAAGCAAGCGCCGGCGCGCGAGCTCGCCCGGGGTTCTTGTGGTGCGGCGAACAATGCGCGATGCCTGGTCGAGGACGCCGAACTGCTGTCCGGAGCGGGCCGACTGGCGCGCGCGTATTCGCTGGCCGGGCTCGCGATTGAAGAGGTGGGCAAGGCCGGCAGCTTGGCCGCCCTGGCGGCCATGCCCGAGAGCCTGAGGGCTCGGGCGCCGGTCGGGCGGATGCTGGAGTGGCACCAGATGAAGCTGATAGGGGGCCAGCTGATCGCCGCGGTGCCCTTCAGCTCGCCTGCCCTGGCGAGCAAGTTGATGGTCATGCCCTTGGGCGAGATTGCGGAGATACTGGACAAAGCGCAGGCGTTCGCCGCGGATATGGACCGGCTGAAGCAGCGCGGGCTGTACGTGGATGTGGATCGCAGCGGGCAAGTCCGGGTGCCATCCGAGGTTACCGCGGCCGAAGTTCGCGAGCAGCTCGACCGTGCGCGCCGGGCCGCCTCGGGGGTGAACGCGCTGCTCGACCCGAGCGCGCCACCACAGCTCGCCAACCCGGGGGCCGTCGCGGTCGAGTTCTCCTTTGCGATGGTCAGCGCGCTCAGCGAGACGCGATTCGCCCGACGTCCCCGGGTTGCAGCGGACCTGCTGCTGAAGACGGTGACCAGGCTTCAAGGCTAGACGCCATCAGCTGAGGTCATCAGATGAGACCCCGCAGGGCCGTTCGCACGCGTTAGTCCTTGGTGCCGTACAGCTCCTCGAAGTTCTGGTGCAGGATCCGGTTCTTGAGCTCTTCGCTGACCGGTTGCCCGGCGATCTTGTAATACTCGCCCCAGAAGTCCCCCCACGGCTCGTCGGAGGCGAAGAGCACGCGATCCGCGCCCACGCCGCGCCGCTCGATCTCGGTCAGCAACCAGCGAACTCCGAACCCGACCGCCCAGGTGGTGTCGGTGTAGACGCGGTATCCCTGCTCGACCCAGTCGAGGAACCGGGGGACCAGCCTGATGTGCCCGCTGACCCCGCCGCCAAAGTGCACGAGGTGGGTTTTCACGTCCTTGGCGTAACGCTCTACCAACGGTATGAAGTTGTTCAGGTCTGAGCTGCCGCCCGGGCTGGTATGGAAATGAAATACCAGTCCGTGCTCGCGGGCGGCCGCAAAACAGGCCTCGGCGATCTCACGTGTCTCCTCGTCCCACGTGCTCGGGTCCGGGTTGCCGCCTAGCAGGAATGTCGTCTTGAGCGCGACGATTCCGCGCTCACCCGCGTGCCGCAGCGTTTCCATCGTCATCTCGCGGTTCCGTGGCAGGAACGACACCCAAAGCCCACCCCGAATCCGGTCGTTCGAGCTCACAGCGTCAAGGACGAGTGGGTTGAGCGAGAACGGCTGGCCCTGCACGGGGATGCCGTAGTTGGGGAGCACGAGCGCGCGTTCGACCCCGAGATCGTCCATGTGCTTGGCGTAGTCTCCGACGGTGCCGAACTCATAGACAGTGGGCTTGACCGGCTCCTTGAGGTCGTAGAACTTCCAGGCCTCCATACCGCCGATGTGCGAGTGGGCGTCGATCGTCTGCCGAGATACCCGATCACCTGCCATCGAACTGCTCCTTCTGTGCTGACTAATTCGGGACTTCATCAATGTGACGGACGGCCGCGCAGCCCGCTGGCGTGTCGGCGGCTGCTACTGCGTAGATTGCCTGGTGCACGGCGGCCGATCGCGCCCAGGTAAAGCGCCGTGATACCGCTAGTCCGGCCGTGCGTAGCCGGCTGGCAAGCGCACGGTCGTCGAGCACGGCGGCGATGGCATCGGCCAGGGCTTGCGCGTCTCCAGTCGGCACGAGCAATGCATCGCGGCCCGGCCGGAGGTACTCACGGAATACCGGCAGGTCGGCGGCGACTACCGGCAGGCCTGCGCTCATCGCCTCGAGCACGGCGAGCCCCCAGCCTTCCTTCGTCGAGGGGAACGCGAGCACGTCCGCTGCGGCGTACCAGGCGGGTAGTTCGCCATCCGGCACCGTGCCGAGCTCGAGTACATCGCCGCCGCGCCGCAGGCCCAAGCCTGGCAGGCAGGAGAGCACCCGCTCGCGGTATTCGCGGTAGTCCTGGAAGGCGTGGCCGCCCACTATCGCCAGCACCGGACATCGTCCCGACCGCCGCAAAAGCGCGATGGCGCGGACCAGTATGTCGCTGCCCTTGCGCGGTTCGATGCCGCCTACGGCCAGGATCAGCGGGCGCTTGGCCGCCCCGGCGCGTCGTCGCAGTCCGGTGGCGAGCGTCTGGTCGGCCGACCTGAACCGCGCGGCGTCGACCCCGTTCGGTACTACCTCCGCCGCCCTGCCGTAGGCATCGCGCAGGATGGTGCGCCAGTGCTCGCTGACCACCAGGATCCGGTCGGGCTCGGCGATGGCCTGGCGCTGACAGTCGATGAGGGCCTGGCTGGTGAAGTCATCTACGTGGTGCACCGTCCTGATCACGGTAAGCGGCATCGGCGCCAGCTCGCCGTCGCGGACGCGGCAGGCGGCCCGGGCCGAGATGCAGTCCTGGGCGTGCAGGATGGGGTAGCTGCCGGCCACAGCACGAAGCCCGTCGGCGAGCGCGTCCACGCTCGCGAAGACCCGTTCCTCCAGCGTCGGAAGCGTCGGCGGAGCCGGGATAATCGTGAATGGCGCCTGCACCGGTCGGAAGAAACCGGCCGACGGATCACCGAGAGCGAACACCCGTACCGGCTGGCCGGCTTCGTGCAACGCCTCGGCCAGGGCCAGCGTGTGTACGACGCCGCCACGCGGCTTGACCGAATAGGTCAGCAGGCCCACCGGGGGCACATGGCCGGGCGGGCCGCCAGGCATCGACAGGCTCACCAGGGAACCGCCGTGGCCAGGTCAGGCCGTCGCGCGGCGATCGCCGCCGCCACCCGCGCGGCCTGCGCGCAGCTCCGCGTATTGATCACTCCGGCCTCGGCGAGCTTATGCCGCTGCTCGCCGATGCCCTGCCGGTCGCCGCGCGCGCCCAGCACATAGGCGACCACGGCGGCGCCGGTAGAAACGATGTCGGCGCACAGATCCGCGATCGCTCCGGCC
>Ga0066388_100002371_pt1 | contig 11464 bp, 9 predicted proteins | sample PanSoiMetaGPlot6_FD_64539 | JGI IMG/M metagenome (GOLD analysis project Ga0066388, IMG submission 64539) | Tropical forest soil microbial communities from Panama analyzed to predict greenhouse gas emissions - Panama Soil - Plot 6 (Hybrid Assembly) | ecosystem: Environmental > Terrestrial > Soil... | reverse complement strand
AGCCGGCCATCGATCGCGACTTGACGACGAGCTCTTTGAGAATCTTGTTGAGCGCCGTACCCATGTGGATGTTGCCGTTCGCGTACGGCGGCCCGTCGTGCAGCACGAACTTCGGTGCGCCCTTCCGGCGCGCGCGAATCTTCCCGTACAGATCCATCGCCTGCCAGCGTGCGAGTGTTTCCGGCTCGCTCGTCGGCAGGTTGGCCTTCATCGGAAAGTCGGTGCGCGGCAGGTTGACGGTGTCTTTCCACTCAGGCATCGGTATCCACCGATTCTATAATGTTTGGATGCGCCGGACGACTCTCGACAACGGTCTCACTGTGCTCATCCAGGAGGAACACACCGCGCCGCTCGCGTCGGTCTGGTGCTGGTATCGCGTCGGCTCGAAAGACGAACGACCGGGCATCACCGGTGTGTCGCACTGGTGCGAGCACATGAACTTCAAAGGCACCGAAAACATCCCGCGCGATCAGGTGAAGGGATTGATCGAGCAGTACGGCGGCAGCTGGAACGGCTACACCTGGATCGATCAGACGACATATCTCGAGACCGCGACCCGCGACGCGCTCGATCGGATGCTGTTCATCGAGGCCGAGCGGATGGCGCGCTGTCTCTATCACCCGGACGACTGCGAGTCGGAGCGCACCGTGATCATCTCGGAGCTTCAGGGCGGCGAGAACGACCCCGATCAACTGCTGGATCAAGAGCTCACGGCGACCGCGTTCAAGGCGCACACCTATCGTCATCCGACGATCGGCTGGCTGTCCGATCTGCAGACGATGACGCGCGACGATCTCTACGGCTACTACCGGCGCTACTACGTGCCGAACAACGCCACCCTGGTGATCGTCGGCGACGTCGACAGCGACGACGCGCTGACCCGCGTCGATCATCATTTCCGCGCGATTCAACCCGGCTCCGAACCGGTTCGCGCCCGCACCGCCGAACCGGAGCAGACCGGCGAGCGGCGTCTGACGATCAGGAAAGAAGGCACGACCGCGTACTTGAAAGTCGGCTACCACGCGCCGTCGGTGCAGGACCGCGACTTCTATCCGCTGCTCGCGCTCGACTCGGTGCTCACCGGCGCGAAGGGGCTCAACCTCTGGTCGAGTTTTCGCGTGCCGCCGCCGCAGCGCAGCGCGCGGCTCTACCGCGCGCTGGTCGAGCGCGGCCTTGCGTCCAACGTCTCTGGCGCGCTGATGCCCACCGCCGAGCCGTTTCTCTATACCGTGTCGGCGACCGCCACCGAGCGGACGCCGCTGGCCACGGTCGAAGCGGCGCTGCTCGAGGAACTCGATCGTCTCTGCCGCGACGGCATCACGGCGGCGGAGCTGACCAAGGCGAAGGCGCAGCTGCGCGCCCGCCTCGTATTCGACAGCGACAGCGTGACCAACATCGCCCATCAGCTCGGCTACTTCGAGACGATCGCCAGCGTCGACACGTTCATCGAAGCGCCGTCGCGCATCGCCGCGGTCAGCGTCGACGAAGTGTCCGACGCCGCCCGGCGGATGCTCACCGCGTCCAACCGGACCGTCGGTTATTTCGATCCGATTCCAGTCGACTGATGCCTCTCAATCCGGTTCGCACGACGCTGGCGAATGGCGCCGTGCTGCTCGCCAAACAGACGTCGACCACGCCGGCGGTGGCGATCAACCTGGCGGTGCGTGCCGGATCGGCGTCCGACCCGCCGGGTCAGCCTGGCCTGACGTGGCTGTTGTCACGCGTGCTCGATCGCGGCACCGTGACCCGGACCGGCGCTGACATCGCCGAAGAGCTCGACAGCCGCGGTATCACCCTGACGATCGCCGTCACCCGTCACTTGTTGTCGCTGGTCTGCTCGTGCCTCGCCGACGACTTCGAGCCGGTCCTCGGGCTGCTCGGCGACATCCTCATGGCGCCGTCGCTCCCCGACGACGAGATCACGACCCGCAAGCGTGAGGTGATCACCTCGATTCGCCAGGACGACGACAGCCCCGTCGTGCGCGCCAGCGAGACGCTGATGGCGCTGCTGTATCCGCACGGTCATCCCTACGGCCGTCGGACCAAAGGGTCGATCGAGATCGTGGAGGCCCTGACCAGGGACGAATTGCTCCGGCAGCACGAGGTCCGCTTCGCTCCGAGCGAGATGACCGCGGTGGTCGTCGGCGACGTCGACGCTTCGCGCGCGCGCGACGTCGCCGCTCGCGTGTTCGATGGCTGGCGGAAGCCAGCGCCGTCGCCGCTCGCCTTGCCGCCGCTGTCGATTGTCAACGGGCGGCGGCGTGTGGTGGTGCCGATGATGAACAAGGCGCAGGCCGATATCGCCTATGGCTTCGTGACCATTCGCCGCCGCGACCCGGACTACTACGCGTGCTGGCTGATGAACAACGTGTTCGGCCAGTACTCGATCGGCGGGCGCCTCGGCGACAGCATTCGGGAGCGGCAGGGGATGGCCTACTACGTTTCGAGCGCGCTCGACGCCAACGTCGCGGAAGGTCCGCTGGCGATTCGCGCCGGCGTCAGCCCGGCGAACGTCGACCGGGCGGTTGCGTCGATCGAACAGGAGATCACCGGGATCGTGACCGAGGGCATCGCGCAGAAAGAGCTGGACGAGTCGCGCCGCTTCCTGATTGGATCGATTCCTCGCGCGCTCGAGACCAACGCCGCGATTGCCAACTTCTTGCAGATCGGGGAATTCTTCGGGCTCGGCCTCGACTACGACGCGCGCCTGCCGGATCTGCTCGGGGCCGTGACGCTCGATCAAGCCAACGCGGCCGCGCGCCGCCTGCTGGACGTCAACCGCGCGTCGATCGTCATTGCCGGGCCGTATGCGGACTGACGCCGCGGCGCCGCCCCTCCGGGCCGCGCGGGCCGGAGGGGTCGGGCACGTCGGACCGTCCGTTTTGACGTAGCGCGGTGGCTTTCGCCGAGCGGCAGGCGTCGACTCAAGCGATGTCCACGAAGGCGGTTTTCTTCGACGTCGACTTCACCCTGATCCATCCCGGGCCGACGTTCCTCGGCGAGGGCTACAAATCGTTCTGCGCACGGCACGGGATTGACGTCGACGCCGCGAAGTTCGAAAAGGCGGTCATTGCCGCTGCGCCATATCTCGATTCCGGCGACGATCGCTACACCGACGAGCTCTTCATCCTGTACACCCGGCAGATCGTCGAGGGCATGGGCGGGACTGGACCGAATCTCGACGCCTGCGCGCAGGAGATTTATCGCGAGTGGGCGGCGTGCCGGCACTTCGAGTTGTACGACGAGGTGCCCGACGTTTTACGTGCGTTGTCGTCGTCCGGCCTTCGCATCGGGTTGATCTCGAACTCCCACCGCTGCCTGGCGTCGTTTCAGTCGCACTTCGAGCTGCAGGGCCTGATCACCGCCACGGTATCGTCCTCTGAACACGGCTTCATGAAGCCGCACCCGAGCATCTTCGCGGCGGCGCTGCAGCTCGTGAACGTCGCGCCCGCAGATGCGGTGATGGTTGGCGACAGCCTGCGTCACGACGTCGAGGGAGCGATGCGCGTCGGGATGCACGGCATTCTGCTCCACCGCGGCGAGACGTGGCCGCCGCGGGCCGGTGAGCTCGGCGTGCCGGTGATACGATCGCTCCGCGATTTGCCCCCGCTCCTGTCGATCGCCTGACGCATCCGGGCGCGAACGCTCGCACGCATGCCGATTACCTATCGTGATCTCACCACGCTCGAGGAATTCGGACAGGTCGTCGACCTCGAACGCGTGATCTGGGGCCCTGGCTACGACGAAGTCGTGCCGGTGCCGATTCTCACCGTGACCGTGCTGCGGGGCGGGATCCTGATCGGCGCGTTCGACGATGCCCGGATGATCGGGTTCGTCTATTCGCTGCCGGGGATCAAGGCTGGAAAAGCGACGCAATGGTCGCACATGCTCGGGGTACTCGACGAGTCACGCAGCGCCGGGGTGGGGCGCGAGTTGAAGCTGCTGCAGCGGGAGCGCGCGATCGCGATGGGCCTCGACCTGATCGAATGGACCTACGACCCGATGCAGGCGATGAACGCGCACCTGAACTTCGCGAAGCTCGGCGTCGTCGTCGAGGAGTACGAAGAGAACGTCTACGGCGAGTCGTCGAGTCCGCTGCATCGCGGCAACCCGACCGATCGGTTCGTGGCGGAATGGTTCGTGCGCGAGCCGCACGTCGCCCGCCGCATCGCGGCCACCCGACTGCTCGTGGTGAGGACGCATGAGGTGACCGACGCGGTGTCGGCGAACCGGATCGAACCGAACGGCGACTGGTTCGAGTCGGTTGACGTCGATCTGTCGCTGGACGCACGCCGGCTGCTCGTCCACATCCCGATGGGATTCACCGACATGCTCGGCAGGAACCCGGAGCTCGCGCTGGCGTGGCGGATCTGCACCCGCGCGATCTTCACGACCTACTTCGATCGAGGTTACAAGGCGGTCGACTTCCTGCTCGATCGGGATGCCCGCCGAGGAAGCTATGTGCTCGCACGCTGAGACGGTCAGGAGCCCGATCGGCAAAAGGAGGTCGTGTGGATTCGTCACCTGGTTCGGTCGATCAGACGATCGAGCGGTTTTTCAGGCACTTCGAGGCGGGCAGTGCGGCCGCCGACGTCGAGTCGCTGGCCGCGATGTATGCGCCGTCGTTCCTCATGGCCGGCCCCAGCGGCGCGCAGGTCGTCAAGGCGAGTGATCTTATGCTGGCGATTCCCAAACGAAAACAGCTGTTCGACGCCGCGGGCTGCCGATCCACCACGCTCTTGTCGCTCGCCGACACCCGCCTGGACGAGCGCTACAGCCTGGTGCGAACCGAATGGCAGTGGACATTTGCGCGAACCGACGGCACCACCGAGAACATCACGCTGCCCGCGTCCTACATCGTCGATCGCGCACCGGACGGCCCACGCAGCGTGCGCTACGTCAACCCTGCCGACATCGCCGCAATCATGCGCGAGCGCGGCCTGCTCGCGACGTGAATCAGCGTTCGCGTCAAGGCGATCCTCATGCCGCGCAATCGTGCGTCGCCGCAGGGAACGACTGTCCCGCCTTCGCTCGTCGAATCCCGAGCGTGCTGCGGCGAGGCTCGCCGAAACGCAAGGCGCGCCGGCGGCTTGTCGTTCCGCCTGGGCGTCGTTCTGCCGAGCCTCGTGTCCGGACGTGCGTAGATCTGTGCGCTATTGATTCCGGACCGCGATGATTGGGTCGACGCGCGTCGCACGGAACGCCGGCACGGCGCTGGCGGCGATTGCGAGCGCGAGGACGCCGGCAAAGACCGACGCGAACGTGACCGGATCGGTCGTGCGGGTGTCGAACAGCATCGCCTTCAGCAGCGACCCGCCTGCGATGGCAATCGCTACGCCAGCGCTCGCGCCGGCCGCCGCCAGCGCCAGCGCGCCGCCGACGACGCGGCGGAAGATCGCTGCTCGGGTGGCGCCGAGCGCGACGCGAATTCCAATCTCCTGGGTCCGCTGCAGCACCGAGTACCAGATCGCGCCGTAGATCGCGACGCCCGCGAGCACCGCGGCCAGCGCCGCCGCCACGAGCAGCACCAGCATCGTCGCGCGCGTCTGCGCGAACGACGCGGCGATCCGCGCGTCCATGGTGCGAATCTCGTACATCGGCAGATTGGGATCGATCGCATGCAGCACGCCGCGCGCCGGCGCCGTCATCGCGGCCGGCTCGCCCGTCGTGCGAAGAACGACCGTGAAGCCGGGGACGGCGGTCTGCGCGATCGGGTGATACATCTCGGCCACCGGATCGCGGTCGAGCCCGAGATGACGCACGTCGTCGACGACGCCGACGATGCGGAACCAGACGCCCGAGTCGAAGCCGCCGGTGGTGCGAACGCGTTTGTCGATCGGATCCTCGTTCGGAAAATGCCGCCGCGCCATCGTCCTGTTGATGACGGTCACGCGCTCGGACCGCGCGTTGTCCGAGTCGCTGAGGAGCCGCCCCCTGACCAGCGGCAGGCCCATCGTCTGAAAGTAGCTCGCTGACACGTGGCGCTGATCGATGATCGTCCGCGATCCTTGCGGCTCGGTGCGTCCTTCGATCTGAATGACGTTCGCGTTTCGCAGCCCTGTAAACGGTACGGTCGAGGAGATCCCGGCAGAACGGACGCCGGGCAGGTCAGCCAATCGCGCGAGGAGGTCGGATACAAAGCCGGCGCGGGCGGGGGCGGTCGCGTAGCGATCGCCGAGCAGCGACACTCTGAATGTCAGCAGGTGGTCGGCGGCGAATCCAGGATCGACGTGCGAGAGCTTGACGATCGAATTCAACATCAACCCAGCCGCGGACAGCAGGACGACGGCGAGCGCAATCTGTGCTGCCACGAGGACGCTGCGGGTGCGCCCCGAGGCGCGCGAGGCAGTCGAGCGGCCCCCGCCAGTCATCGACGCGATGCCGATGTCCTGCGGACGATACGCGGCGACCGCACCGGCGGCGATGCCGATCGCGATCGCCACTGCCGCCGTCAGCAGCGTGGCGCGCACGTCGATCGCGATCGTCAGCGACGCCGGCAGAGCGGCCGCAAACAGCGGGACGACGCCGCGCAGCGCGACCCGACCCAGTCCGAGTCCCGCAATCGCGCCGATGCCGGCAAAGAGCAGACACTCCGCAATCGAGAGCGCCAGCAGCCGTCCACGCGTCGCGCCGAGCGCCGCGCGTACGGCGAGCTCCTGCTGCCGGTTGGCCGCGCGCGCGATCAGCAGCGTCGAGGCGTTCGCCGCCGCGACGAACAGCAGCAACGCGACGCCGACGGCGGCGACGAGCAGCCCGGGTCGCACGAAGCGGACGGCGCGCTCTTCCACCGAGACCAGCCGCGCGCCCATGCGCGTGTGCGACGGCCGCTCGGCGGCGATCCGCGCCGCGAAAGCGTCGAGCTCGGCTGATGCGGCGGCCATGGTGACGCCGTCGGCGAGCCGCCCGACCATCGTGTAGTTGTGGCTGATCTCGTTCGCGGCTTCGGCCGTCGACAGACGCATCGGCAGCCACAACTCGTTGTCGTCGACAGCGGCCCCGGGGAGGCGGGCACCGCGCGCCATGACGCCGACGATCGTTCTCGAGACGCCGTCGACCTCGACCGATCGACCGAGAACCGCAGTTGCGGCCCCAAACCGCCGCCGCCAGAGGCCGTCGCTCAGGATCACGGTCGCCGTGGCGCCGTCACGATCTTCGTCGGCGACGAACGCGCGTCCGAGCGCAGGCGCGATGCCGATGGTGGACATCAATGAGCTGGTGACGCGGGCGCCGCGCACGCGTTCCGGCTCCTCGGCGCCGCCCGTGAGCGTGAACGTCCCGAAGTTCATCATCGCGAGGCTCGACAGGCTGTGCAGCGCTTGCCACGCGGTGTAGTCGGACGGCGTCGCCTCGACTTCGAAGACATTCTGCTGCGGGAGCGTCTGCCAGACGAAGACGAGACGCGACGGATCGCGATAGGGAAGCGGCCGAAGCAGGACAGCGTCGACGAGCGCGAACACGGCACAGTTGACGCCGAGCCCCAGCGCCAGCGTCAGCGCGACGAGCACTGTGAAACCAGGCCGGCGCGCGGCATGTCGCGCCGCGACACGCACGTCGCCCCGCCACGAATCGAGATGCACGAACGCTTGGACGAGGGCGGGCGGCGCCGGTTAGTTGCACGTCGCAGAACCCGCGCACGGCTGAGCGACGGCCGTGATAGCCTGCGCGGCATGAAGATGCACCGATGGCCGCTGCTCGCGTGCGCCGTCGGACTTGTCGTCGCCGCACCACGCGCGCAGCAGTCCGACACGACCAGGAATCCGCTCGCGGCGCGGGCCGACGCGGCCGCCAGCGGTCGTCGTGTGTACGACCAGACCTGTCAGTCGTGTCACGGTCCCGCCGGACAGGGTGAGCGCGCTCCCGCGCTCGACCGCGGCACCTTCACTCATGGCAGCGAGGACGGCGATCTCTTCCACACGATTCGCGCGGGCGTGCCGGGCAGTCAGATGCCGCCGTTTCCCCGCCTCACCGACGAGCAGATCTGGCAGCTGGTGAGCTACATCCGCAGCCTCGCCGGGAGCGGAAGACCGTCGGCGAACGCGGCGTCCGCGTCCGGCGGCGATCCATCGGCGGGCGAGGCGCTCTTCTTCGGCAAGGCGGCATGCGCGACCTGCCACGAAGTCAATGGCCGCGGCGGCATTGTCGGTCCTGATTTGTCGGCAGCCGGTCGAGGGTCGGCCGCCGCATTGCGCGCGAAGATCACGTCGCCGAGCGCGGCGCCGGCTGGCGGCCGCGGCGCGATCGCGCCGCAAGTGATCACCGCGACGCTCGACGACGGCCGCGAGGTTCGCGGTGTGCGCCGCAACGAGGACACGTTCTCGGCGCAGATCGTCGATGCGTCCGGCGCGCTGCATCTCGTCGACAAGCTGAAAGCCAAGGCATATCACGTCGACAACGTGTCGCTGATGCCGGCTGACTACTCGACGCGTCTCAGCGCGGCGGAGCTGAACAATGTTGTCGCCTATCTCACAACGCTGCGTGAGCGCCGCGCCGTGGCGACCGCACCGCCCGCGGGCGGCGTCACCAACGATCGCCTGGTCAAGGCGTCGGTGGAGCCGCAGAACTGGTTGATGTACTGGGGCGACTATCACGCCACGCATTACTCCGCGCTCTCGCAAATCGACGCCAGCAACGTCGACCGACTTCGCGCCGCCTGGGCCTATCCGATGCCCGGTGAGTCGGTCCTCGAAGCGACGCCGATTGTCGTCGACGGCGTGATGTACGTGACGCAACCGGGCACCGTCGCGGCACTCGACGCGCGAACCGGCCGGCAGATCTGGCGCTCGACTCGCACGCAGAAGGCGCGGAGCCCGTACGAGATCAACCCGTTCAATCGCGGCGTCGCGATCGCCGGACAGCGGCTGTTCGTCGGCACCCTCGACGCGGCGCTGATCGCGCTGGATGCGCGGACCGGGCTGCCGCTCTGGGAGACGCAGGTCGCCGACACGATGCTCGGCTACAGCCTGACGAGCGCGCCGCTCGTGGTGAAGGACAAGGTGCTCGTCGGCATCACCGGCGGTGAATTCGGCGCCCGAGGTTTTCTCGATGCCTACGACGCCGCGACCGGCAGGCGGCTGTGGCGCTGGTATTCGGTGCCGGCGCCGGGTGAATTCGGCAACGACACCTGGAAAGGCGAGAGCTGGAAGTCCGGCGGCAGCCCAATGTGGCTGACCGGCTCGTACGATCCCGAACTGAACCTCGTGTACTGGACGGTCGGCAATCCCGGCCCGCAGATCGATCGATCGGTGCGCGGTGATCTCGACAACCTGTTCAGCGACTCGGTCGTCGCGATCGATCCGGAGACCGGCACGCGAAAATGGCACTACCAGTTCACGCCGAACGACGGCCACGACTGGGACTCGTGTCAGGCCGTGGTCCTCGTCGATCGAATGTGGCGGGGCCGCATGCGCAAGCTGCTGCTGCACGCCGATCGCAACGGGATGTTCTACGTCCTGGACCGCACCAACGGAGAGTTTCTGTCGGCGACGCCGTTCGTCTATCAGAACTGGAACAGCGGATTCGACGCGGCCGGGCGGCCGATCGTGGTGCCCGGCTCGAACTCGAGCCGCGACGGCAGCTTCTTCGTGTATCCGACGCTTGGCGGCGGGACCAACTTTCAGGCGCCCTCGTACGACGCGGCTGCGGGACTGCTGTTTCTCGAGTACAGCGAGAGCGGCCAGGCGTACGTGAGCGCGCCAGTGCCGTTCGAGGAAGGACGGCAGTACATCGGCCGGGACACCGCGTCAGGCGGACGCGTGACGCCGAAGCCAGGCGAGCCGGCTCCGTCAGCCGGCATCAAGGCGGTCGATCCGGAAACCGGCAAGACCGTCTGGGACTTCAAGATCTTCCGCGGATCGCTGACCAATGGCGTGCTTGCGACCGCGGGACGCGTGCTCTTCGCGTCGATCCGCGACGGCAACCTGGTCGCGCTCGACTCACGATCCGGCACGCATCTCTGGCATTTTCAGACCGGCGCGAACAACGCCGCATCACCCATCAGTTACGCCGTCGGCGGACGCCAGTTCGTCGCGCTCGCCTCCGGAAACACGGTGTACGCATTCGCGCTGGCGGAGACGCGGTGACGCGGATCACGTCGGCTGGCCGGGGCGGGCTGAAAGCCCGCCGCTACGCGTGTCAGATCATTGTTGCGACCTGGCTCGCCGCGGCATACCTCCTCACCTGGCCGACGCTGGCCGCCCAGTACACCGCCGAGCAGACGGGCGACGTCGTCCGCCTCGAAGACGGCGCCGCCGGAATCACCACGTCGATCCTGCCCTCGGTCGGCAACATCGCGTTCGATCTGAAAGTGAAAGGGCAGAACGTCCTGCGCTGGCCGTTCGCGTCGATTGACGAGTTCAAGGCGCGGCCGGCGATGAGCGGCATTCCGTTCCTCGGGCCGTGGGCGAACCGCCTCGACGAGCAGGCGTTCTATGCCAATGGCAAGCGCTACGCGTTCGACATGGAGCTCGGCAACGTCCGTGGCGCGATTCCGATCCACGGCTTTCTGACGACCAACTCCCGCTGGCGCGTGATCGAGGTCAAGGCGGACGCCGACTCCGCGTGGGCGACGAGCCGGCTCGACTTCTTCAAGGAGCCGGCGTGGATGAAGCAGTGGCCGTTCGCGCACACGATCGAGATGACCTACCGGCTGCGCGGCGGCGTGCTCGAGGTGCGGACAACGATCGCCAACCTGAGCGACGAATCGATGCCGGTCGCGATCGGCTTCCATCCGTACTACCAGCTGACCGACTCGCCGCGGGACGAGTGGACCATTTCAGTGGCGGCGCGCACGCGCTGGCTGCTGGCGCAGAACAAAGTGCCGACCGGAGAGACCGAGCCGATCGAGCAGATCTTCCCGCAGCCGAGCGCCACGGTCCTCCGCGGCTTCGATCTCGACGATGTCTTCAGCGATCTGGTGCGCGATGCGCAGGGGCGGGCAACGATGTCGATCGCCGGCAAGTCGCAGCGGCTCGACATCGCGCTCGGAGAGAATTATCGATCGGTCGTGGTGTGGTCGCCGAAGGACAGCGCGTTCATCTGCATCGAGCCGATGGCCGGTATCACCGACGCGCTCAACCTCGCGCCGAAAGGCATCTACAAGGAGCTCCAGACGATCGCGCCGGGCGGCACGTGGCGCGAGAGCTTCTGGATCACGCCGCGCGGGTTTTGATTGCGGTCCGGCTGACGCCGGACATTACCAGGATCACCATACCTTGCGTCGCGCGGTGCTTCGGTAGTGTCCGGCTTCAGCCGGACTGTGATCATCCAGGCGGCCACGCCATCGGCCGGCCGCCGAGCAGGTGCAGGTGGATGTGAAACACGGTCTGCCCTGCGTCGCGATTGGTGTTGAAGACCGTCCGGAATCCGCCGGCCGCGATCCCGCGCTCGCGCGCGATTGCCGCCGCGCGCCGCACCACCTCACCGACAATCGCGTCGTCTCCCTCGGCGAGGTCGCCGAGCGACGCGA
>Ga0066388_100002369_pt1 | contig 11466 bp, 10 predicted proteins | sample PanSoiMetaGPlot6_FD_64539 | JGI IMG/M metagenome (GOLD analysis project Ga0066388, IMG submission 64539) | Tropical forest soil microbial communities from Panama analyzed to predict greenhouse gas emissions - Panama Soil - Plot 6 (Hybrid Assembly) | ecosystem: Environmental > Terrestrial >... | reverse complement strand
GCGCCGGCGGGCTTTGCCATCCCGCCGCCACATCTCTATTTTAACGCCATCCCGGAGGGTGGCCTCGTATCGAGGTCCTGAGGGGTGTAAAGCCGGTTCGCACGTCACGGGGCGGCGGCCGTCAGAAGCACATCGAAGCCACGGTTTGACGCGGCTCCGCGAGGCGGCAAGCCGGTCGAGTGCGTGAAAGGCGATACGTGTCCGATATTTTCGACGAAGTCGACGAGGAAGTCCGTCGCGAACAGTTCAAGAAGCTATGGGAGCGCTACGGCAACCTGGTCGTGGCGTTCGCGCTGCTGATCGTCGTCGCGGTCGCCGGCTGGCGCTTCTATCAATACTGGCAGGACAAACAGGCGGCCGAGACCGGCGCGAAATTCACTGCTGCCGCGGTCCTCGCCGAGCAGGGCAAGCACGAGGAGGCCGAGAAGGCCTTCGCCCGCGTCGCCGCCGACGGTGGCGCCGGCTATCGCGTGCTGGCGCGCTTGCGCGAGGCGGCCGAGCTCGCCGCGCGCGACCCCAAGGCGGCGGTCGCCGCCTATGACGACATCGCGGCGAACTCTTCGAGCCGCCAGCCGCTCAAGGATTTCGCCGCCATCCGCGCCGCCATGCTGCTCCTCGACAGCGCGCCGCTCGCCGAGATGACCCGGCGGCTCGAGCCGATCGCGGCGGCGGGCGCGCCGTTCCGCCACAGCGCGCGCGAGCTGCTCGCGTTCGCGGCGTGGAAGGGGGGCGACACCGCGGCCATGCGCAAGTGGACGACGCAGATCCGGGGCGATCAGGAGACGCCGCCGCAGCTGCGTCAGCGCGTCGAGATGCTCCTGTCGCTCGCGGGCGACAGCGGCCAGGGCTGAGGAGGCGATTGCAATGCGCAGTGCTCGCGGCGTGGCGTTGATGCTCCTTCTGCTGCCGCTCGGCGGCATGCTGGCCGGCTGCGATTCCATCGATACGTTCTCGTTGTTCGATTCGAAGAAGAAGCTCCCGGGCGATCGCCAGCCGGTGTTTCCCAACGGCGTGCCGGGTGTCACCCAGGGCATTCCGCCTGAGCTGGTGAAGGGCTACCAGGAGCAGCCGTCGCCCGATCCGGCGGCCGCCGCCGCGGCCGCCACCGCCGAGAAGATCGAGCCGCCCAAGCCGCAGCCCAAGCCCAAACCGAAGCCGAAGCCGCACACGGCTGCGGCGCCGCAGCCGGCGGCTCAGCCGCCGGGGCCGCAGCCCGCCGCGCAACCGGCCCCGGCACCGTGGCCGGCGCAGCCGGCGCAGCAGGGCTGGCCGCAGCCGCGCTGAGCAGACCGCGGGCCGATCGCGCCGGCTCTTTGCATGAGCGTTTCCCGCCATGAGCTTCACCGTCGCGATTGTCGGCCGCGCCAATGTCGGCAAGAGCACGCTGTTCAACCGGTTGATCGGCAAGCGGCTGGCGCTGGTGGATGACCAGCCCGGCGTGACGCGCGATCGCCGCATGGGCGAGGCGCGGCTCGGCGACCTCTCCTTCACCGCCATCGACACCGCCGGCATCGAGGAGGCGGCGACCGACGCGCTGTCGGCCCGCATGCGCGAGCAGACCGAAACCGCGATCGCGGCGGCGGACGCCGTGATGTTTCTGGTCGACGCGCGCGCCGGCACGGTGCCGAGCGATCGGGCGATTGCGCAGCTGGTGCGCGAGTCCGGCAAGCCCGCCATCCTGGTGGCCAACAAGAGCGAGGGGCGCGCCGCGGAGGCGGGTTTCTACGAGGCCTATGCGCTCGGGCTCGGCGACCCGGTCGCCGTCTCGGCGGAGCACGGCGAGGGCTTGGCCGATCTCTACGAGGCGCTGCGTGCGGCGCTGCCGGAGCAGACCGGGCAGCCGGAGCCGGTCGACGAGGACGCCGCCGCGCCGCCGCAGGGCGAAAGCGCGCGGCCGATCCGCGTCGCCGTGGTGGGACGGCCCAACGCGGGAAAGTCTACGCTGGTCAATCGCCTGCTCGGCGAGGAGCGCCTGCTGACCGGGCCCGAGGCCGGCATTACCCGCGACGCGATCGCGGTCGAGCTCGACTGGCACGGGCGCGCGTTCCTCATGCACGACACCGCCGGGCTGCGCCGGCGCTCGCGGGTCGAGGACAAGCTGGAGAAGCTCTCGGTCTCCGACGCGCTCGAGGCGATCCGCTTCGCCGAGGTGGTGATCGTCCTGATGGACGCGGCCGCCGCCTTCGAGGAGCAGGACCTGCGCATCGTCGATCTGGTCGAGCGCGAGGGCCGCGCGCTCGTCATCGGCATCAACAAATGGGACCTCAAGGAGCGCAGTGGAGGCGCGATCCACAAGCTGCGCCAGGAGGCCGACCGCAAGCTGCAGCAGGTCAAGGGCGTGCCGGTGGTCGCGGTCTCCGGCCTGACCGGCGAGGGGCTCGACCGGCTGATGCAGGCGGTGATCGACGTGCACGAGGTGTGGAACAAGCGGGTGCCGACCAATCCGCTCAACCGCTGGCTCGAGCATGCGATCCAGGCGCACCCACCGCCCGCGGTGTCGGGCCGCCGCCTCAAGCTCAACTATATGACGCAGCCGAAAACGCGCCCGCCCAGCTTCGTGCTGTTCTGCACGCGCGCCGACGCGGTGCCGGACGCGTACCTGCGCTACCTCGTCAACGGCATGCGCGAGACCTTCGACCTGCCCGGCGTGCCGATCCGCATCACGCTGCGCGAGAAGGAGAACCCGTTCGCCGGCCGGGCACGGAAGCGATGAATCGTAGGGTGGGCAAAATCGCATGGCGATGCCGATCCGCGCGGGCGATTCTGCCCACGCGGATAGGCGAGAGATCACGCGGTTGCCCACCCTACAGAATCTTTCGCCGGGCATGACGAGCGAGAGTGATGAGCATCCCCCGCCGCGCCGCGTTCGCGTTCGTCTTCGTCACCGTGCTGCTCGACATGCTGGCGCTCGGCATGGTGGTCCCGGTGCTGCCCAAGCTGATCGAAAGCTTCCTCGGCGGCGACACCGCGCGCGCCTCCGAGTTCGTCGGACTGTTTGCGTCGGTGTGGGCGCTGATGCAGTTCCTGTTCTCGCCGGTGCAGGGCGCGCTGTCCGACCGGTTCGGCCGCCGGCCGGTCATCCTCGTCTCCAACTTCGGGCTCGGCCTCGACTATGTCGTGATGGCGCTCGCGCCCAACCTCGCCTGGCTGTTCGCCGGCCGCGTGATCTCCGGCATCTGCGCCGCCAGCATCTCGACCTCGTTCGCCTACATCGCCGACGTGACGCCGCCCGAGCAGCGCTCGGCGCGCTTCGGCATGATCGGTGCGGCGTTCGGCGTCGGCTTCGTGATCGGGCCGGCGGTCGGCGGCCTGCTTGGCGCGCTCGATCCGCGCCTGCCGTTCTGGGCGGCAGCGGCCTTCAGCCTGCTCAACGGGGTCTATGGCCTCGCCGTGCTGCCGGAGTCGCTCGCGCCCGACAAGCGCATGCCGCTGGCGTGGCCGCGCGCCAACCCGATCGGCTCGCTGATGCTGCTGCGCACCCATCGCGAGCTGTTCGGCCTCGCCGCCACGAGCTTCCTGGCCCAGGTCGCGCACGTGGCGCTGCCGGCGGTGTTCGTCCTCTATGCCGGCTATCGCTACGGTTGGGGCGAGCGCGCGGTAGGCTTCACCCTCGCGCTGGTGGGAATCTGCGCGGTCATCGTCCAGGCCGGACTGGTGGGGCGCTGCGTCAAGCGGTTCGGCGAGCGTGGCACGCTGGTGATCGGGCTCCTCGCCGGCGCGCTCGGCTTCGCGGTCTATGGCGTCGCGCCGACCGGATGGCTGTTCTGCCTCGGCATTCCCGTGATGGCGCTGTGGGGGTTGGCCTCGCCGGCCGCCGGCGGCCTCATGAGCAAGCGGGTATCCGCCTCCGAGCAGGGACAGCTGCAGGGCGCGAACGCATGCATCCAGAGCCTCGCCAACTTGGTCGCGCCGGGCATCTTTGCAGTGCTGTTCGCCTATGCGATCGGGGCCGGGCGCGGCTGGCACCTGCCGGGCGCGCCGTTCCTGCTCGCCGCGCTGCTGCTTCTCGCCGCCGCCGCGCTGGCGTGGCACGTGACGCGGGCCGGTGATCAAGTCTCGATCGGCAACCGGTAGGAAATGAGCCGGCCGACGCGGAAATCGTAGAGCTTGCCGGTCTCGGTGACGCTGGGCAGCGCAAGCGCCACGATCTTGTCCGCCACGTCCTCGACCGCGGGCAGCGTCATCGGGTCCTCGCCCGGCATCATGGCGGCGCGCATGCCGGTGCGGGTCGGGCCCGGATTGAACAGGTTGACGCGGATATTGGTCGACGCCGTCTCGGCGGCGAACGTACGCGCGAGCGCCTCGAGCGCCGCCTTGGAGATGCCGTAGGGCCCGCGGTAGGCGCGCGCGTTGTGCGCCGCGCCCGACGTGATGAACACGGCGCGGCCGGCGTCGGAGGCGCGCAGCAGCGGCTCGAAATGGCGGATGAGCTGCCAGTTGGCGGTGACGTTGACCGCCATCACGTCGTCCCATGCCTTTGGCTCGACATGGGTGAGCGGCGAGGACGGCCCGCCGATGCCGGCATTGCCGATCAGCACGTCGAGCCGGCGGTAGCGCTCATGCAGCGCAGCGGCGAGACGCCCGATGCCGGGGGAGTCGGTTACGTCGAGCGGCACCAGCGTGGCGGTCCCGCCGCGCTTGCGGATGGCGTCGTCGAGCTCCTCGAGCCCGCCGACCGTGCGGGCGACCGCGACCACGTGCGCGCCCGCTCCGGCGAGCTTCTGCGCCGTCACGTAGCCGATGCCGCGCGAGGCGCCGGTGACGAGCGCGATCCGGTCGGCGAGGGGTTTCGACATGGCGTAATCCGTCTGCGGAGGGCCTTCTCGAAGCACGCGGCCGAGGGCGCGGTCAAGGCGTCGGGCCGACGTAGCGCGATTGCGGACGGATCATGCGGCCGGTCTTGCGTTGCTCGAGCGCGTGCGCGATCCAGCCGGCGCTGCGCGCGAGCGCGAACACCGGCACGAACGCCTCGCGCGGCAGGCCGACTGCCTCGAGCAGCAGCGCGGCATTGAGCTCCACATTGGTCTGCAGCGTGCGGCCGGGCTTGCGCTTGGCGAGCGCCGCCAGCACGCGGCGCTCGACCTCGGCCGCGAAAGCGAGGCGGCCGGCATCCGGCCCGAGTTTTGCGAGGGCGCCGCGCAGGATGTCGGCGCGCGGATCGCGCACGCGAAAGACGCGGTGGCCAAACCCCATCAGCCGCTCGCCGGCGTCGAGCTTCTGCGCGATCCAGCCGTCGATGTCGCCGCTGGCGGCGATCTCGTCGAGCATCGCCGGGACCAGCCCGGGCGCGCCGCCGTGCAGCGGGCCCGTGAAGGCGCCGTAGGCGCCCACGACCGCGGCGGCGAGCGAGGCGCGCGTCGACGCGATGATGCGCGCCGCGAACGAGGAGGCGCTGAGCCCGTTGTCGATCAACGCGACGAAATAGGTGTCGAGCGCCGCGACGGCCGCGGGCCGCGCCGGCCGGCCCGCGATCATGCGCAGGAGATCGGCCGCCGTGCCGAGGGATGGGGCGGGCGGAACGGCAGTCTCACCGCGCCCGCGACGGATCAGAGCCGCAATCGCCACCGGGAAGGCGGCAGCGATGGCGGCGGGCGGGCTGTCATCTGGCAACGCCGCGAGCGCGCTGCGCAAGCCTTCGCCGAGAGGGCGCTTGGCGGCGGCATCGCACCACGCGTCGAGCTGGGCGAAGGCGCGCTGCCGACCCGCCGCAAGGTCGGCGCGGATGCCCGCGGCGGTCAGTTGCTTGCCGACGAAGCCGTCCCACAGGATGGCGATCGCGCCCTCGTAGCCGCCGCCGGTGGTCAGATCCTCAAGTCGGCGCCCGCGGATCCAGATCTCGCCGCGTGCGCCGTCCGAGTGGCTGAGCACTGTTTCGGCCGCAATGAGGTCGGCAAGACCGCTGTCCATGATCGGCGCTGTCCATCCGCGTCATGGCCGGGCTCGTCCCGGCCATCCACGTCCGGCTTTGAGCTTATGCCACAAAGGCGTGGATGCCCGCGACAAGCGCGGGCATGACAGGATCGGATCGCGGCGTGAATCGCCTCAGCTCGCCTCGGCGAGCAGGGACAGCTGGCGCGGCGAGGCCTCGTGGGCGTTCTGGTCGGTCAGCCCGGTCGGGTAGTCGCCGGTGAAGCAGTGGTCGGTGAACTGCGGCCGCACCGGGTCGCGCGCCTTCTCGCCCATGGCGCGGTAGATGCCGTCGACCGACAGGAAGGCGAGCGAGTCGGCGCCGATGATCTGCCGCATCTCCTCGACCGAGTGGTTCGAGGCGAGCAGCTTGTCGCGCTCCGGCGTGTCGATGCCGTAGTAGTCGGGATGCGTGATCGGCGGCGAGGCGATGCGGAAATGCACCTCGAGCGCGCCCGCCTCGCGCATCATGCGCACGATCTTCTTCGACGTGGTGCCGCGCACCAGGCTGTCGTCGATCAGCACGATGCGCTTGCCCGCCACCACCGCGCGGTTGGCGTTGTGCTTGAGCTTGACGCCGGACTCGCGGATCGCCTGGGTCGGCTGGATGAAGGTGCGGCCCACATAGTGGTTGCGGATGATGCCGAGCTCGAACGGGATCCCCGATGCCTGCGCGTAGCCGAGCGCGGCCGGCACGCCCGAATCCGGCACCGGCACCACCACGTCGACGTCGGCGCGCGCCTCCAGCGCGAGCTGCTCGCCGAGCTTCTTGCGGATCTGGTAGACGCTGCGGCCGCCGACGATCGAATCCGGCCGGGCGAAATAGATGTACTCGAAGATGCAGGGGCGCGGCGGCATCGGCGGGAACGGCTTGATGCTCTGTACCGGCTCGTCGGAGAAGACGACCACCTCGCCGTTCTCGACGTCGCGCACGTAGCGCGCCCCGATGATGTCGAGCGCGCAGGTCTCCGAGGTGATCACCGGGCAGCCCTCGAACTCGCCGAGCACCAGCGGACGGATGCCGACCGGGTCGCGCGCGCCGATCAGCTTCTTGTTGGTGAGCGCGGCGAGCGAGTAGGCGCCCTCGAGCTGGCGCAGCGCCTCGATGAACTTGTCGATGAAGCGGCCGCGCCGCGACCGCGCCACGAGATGCAGGATCACCTCGGTGTCGGTGGTCGACTGCATCATGGCGCCTTCCGAGACTAGCATGCGGCGCAGGCTGAGCCCGTTGGTGAGGTTGCCGTTGTGGCCGACCGCGAAGCCGCCGGCATTGAGCTCGGCGAACAGCGGCTGCACGTTGCGCAGGATGGTGGCGCCGGTGGTCGAGTAGCGCACATGGCCGACCGCCATCGAGCCGGGCAGCCGGTCGATCACGTCGCGGCGCGAGAACGTATCGCCGACCAGGCCGAGCCGCCGCTCGGAATGGAACCGCTTGCCGTCGTAGGTGACGATGCCGGCCGCTTCCTGGCCGCGGTGCTGGAGCGCGTGCAGCCCGAGCGCCGTGATGGCCGCCGCGTCGGGGTGGCCATAGATGCCGAAGACGCCGCACTCCTCGCGCAACCGGTCGGCGTGGAGCTCGAGGTCGAGACCCCGGTCGGGGCCCTGGTCCACGCTGCCGTCGGTCGGATCTTTCATCGTCGCTCCGATGCCGCCCCGGCGCGGGCGGCTAGCCTTGTCATGACCAGTGTTTCGCCGTGGGCCATTCCCCCCGCTGGTCGGGCGGGGGCTCGTCCTGCTCGTCGCCTTTCGGCTTCTTCTTGAGGATGTTGGTTATGTAGGTATCGAGGTTCTCCGGCAAAAGGCTCTGCAGCCAGTCGCCGGTGCCCTGGAGCACCACGCGCGAGCGGGCGCTCTTGATCGCCTCCGGCTGGGACTTTTGCGGAACCAGCCAGTTGAAGAACACGAACGCCACCACCACGATGATCAGGCCGCGGGCGAGGCCGAACAGGAACCCGAGGCTGCGGTCGAGGGCGCCGATGCGGCTGTCGAGGATCTTGTCGGAGAGGCGCACCGTGAAGATCGACACGATGATCAGGGTGGCGAGAAAAACGCCGCCGGCCACGATTCCCCGCACCACCCACTCGTTCCAGCCGGCCAGATACTGGGTCGCATAGGGCAGGAGCTTGGGAACCGAATAGAGCGCGGCGACGGCCGCAGCGACCCAGGCCACGATCGACAGGACCTCGCGCATGAAGCCGCGCACCATGGCGAGCAGCCCCGAGATCAGCATGACGACGATCAGGAAAATATCGAGATACATCGATCGGCCGGGTCAATGGCTACGGGTCGCCTGGAGGCGGTGGGGCCGGCGCGCCGGACCCGATTCGGGACGGTGGCGATGTCGCGCCCAGTGTATAGCGGGAGCAGGCTTCGGCGTCACCCGTCTTGTCGGCGTGCCGGCTGTGAATTGCCCGCCAAGATCGATGGTTTTGCAGTCGAATCGGTGGATTCGGCGGGCCGGCATGAACGCGGCGGTCCTGCTTCGCGACCAACCGTGAAGGGCGGTGCGCCGGCCACGATTCGGGGCCGGTCCCGGCCTGGAAGGGGACGACGATGTCGACGAGCCCACTTCGCTGCGCCGGACTCGCATTTGCGGCCCTGTTTTTCGCCCAGGCGGCAGCGCCGGACGGATTCGGGCTGGTCGCCCGCGCTCAGGAGAGGCTGGACCGGGCCCCGGTCCGGGCGCTCACGGCGGCCTACGATGCCTCCGCTCACGACCTGTTCACCACGTTCGCGGCCAAGCCGGGCAACATCGTGTTCTCGCCCTATTCGATCGGGACCGCCATGGCCATCGTGCTGTCGGGCGCGCGCGGCGAGACCGAGAGCGAAATGGCGCGCGTGCTGCGGCACACGCTGACGCGCAGCGCGATCGACAAGACCAATGCAAGCCTGCTCGCCACGCTCAACGGCTATGACCGGAGCGCGGCCCCGGTCGGCTGTCCGGCCGGCCTGCGGTTCAACGGCCAGGAGTGCGAGGCAGCGCCGTCGGCCAGCGGCGCCTGTGTGGCCGGATACCGGCAGGGCAGCCGCTGCGTCGCGCCCGGACGCCAGCCGCCCTCGGCCGCCCTCAAGGCCGCCAATGCGCTGATGCTGCTCGAGCCGAAGGGCGACATGATCGCGCCCGCTTATGCGGGGCTGCTCGAGCAGGATTATCGGGCACAGGTGTTTCGCGGCGCCGGGCTCGAGGAGATCAACCGCTGGGTCGACCGCCAGACGGAAGGCAAGATCGACAGGATTCTCGACGCGATCGATCCGGCGGCGCCGGCCGTCATCCTCAACGCGGTCTACTTCAAGGCGGCATGGAAAGCGCCGTTCATCGCGCGCTCGACCAGCGACGAAGATTTCCGGCTCACTCCCGCGAGCACCGTGAAGGTGTCGACCATGCATCGCCTCGGAAGCTACCAGATGGCGACGCGACCGGGCTATCGCGCCATCCGACTGCCGTACAGCGTCGACGCGCTCTCCATGGTGGTGGTGCTGCCCGACGAGGTTGGGGGCGCCGACAAGCTCGCGCGCGACCTCGACGCGCCGGCGCTCGCCACGCTATTTCGCGAGCTGACCGAGTGGAAGACCGTGAGCCTGGCGCTGCCGCGCTTCAAGACGGGCTTCAAGGCGAGGCTGGGCGAGATTTTCCAGAAGGCTGGAATGCGCCGCGCCTTCGACCCGCAGCGCGCCGACTTCTCCGGCATGACCAGCCGCCCGCCGCGCGAGGCGCCGCTCGCCATCAACGAGGTGATCCACCGCGCCGTCATCGACGTCACCGAGGAGGGCACCGAAGCCGCCGCCGCCACCGCCATCACGATGATGACGACGAGCATGCCGAAAAACGTCGAGCCCTTCGTGGTCGACCGGCCGTTCCTGTTCTACATCGGCGACGAGGCGACCGGCGCGATCCTGTTTCAGGGCCGCATCAGCGATCCCCGGCCGCAGCCTTGAGTTCGGGCCGCCCGCGCTTGCCGCGCTGGGCGATGTCGGCGACGAGATCGGCCAGCCCGCCGATGCCGTTGAGCGCGATGCCGGTTTCGGCGCCGGCCTCGCCGCGCGCCGGCTCGGGGAGAAACGCGCGGCCGAAGCCGAGCTTCTGCGCCTCCTTGAGCCGCGCCGCGCTCTGCGCCACCGGGCGCACGGCGCCCGACAGCGACACCTCGCCGAAGAAGACGGCATCGGGCGGCAGCGGCGCGTTGCTCAGCGACGAGACCAGCGCGGCGGCGGCGGCGAGATCGGCCGCGGGCTCCTGGATGCGCAGGCCGCCCGCCACGTTGAGGTAGACGTCGTAGCCCGACAGCTTGACGCCGCAATGCGCCTCGAGCACCGCGAGCACCATGGAGAGCCGGCTCTGGTCCCAGCCGACCACCGCGCGGCGCGGCGTGCCGAGGGTGGTCGGGGCGACCAGCGCCTGCATCTCGACCAGCAGCGGCCGCGTGCCTTCGATCCCGGCGAACACCGCGGTGCCGGGGCTGCCGAGGTCGCGCTCGGAGAGAAACAGCTCGGACGGGTTGGCGACCTCGCGCAGACCGCCGCCGGTCATCTCGAACACGCCGATCTCGTCGGTCGGGCCGAAGCGGTTCTTCACCGCGCGCAGGATGCGGAAATGATGCGCGCCTTCGCCCTCGAACGAGAGCACCGCGTCGACCATATGCTCGACCACGCGGGGACCGGCGATCTGGCCATCCTTTGTGACGTGGCCGACCAGGATCACGGCGGCGCCCGAGCGCTTGGCGAAGCGGATCAGCGCCTGCGCGCTGCCGCGCACCTGCGTCACGGTGCCGGGCGCGGACTCGACCGCGTCGGTCCACATGGTCTGGATCGAGTCGATGACGACGAGGCGGGGAGTCTTGCCCTGTCCGAGGGTTGCGATGATGTCCTCGACCGAGGTCTCGGCCGCGAGCTCGACCGGCGCGGCGGCGAGCCCGAGCCGTTCGGCGCGCAACCGCACCTGCGCGACGGCCTCCTCTCCCGAGATGTAGACCGCGCGATGCCGCGCCTGTGCGAGCGCGGCGGCGGTCTGGATCAGCAGGGTCGATTTGCCGATGCCCGGGTCGCCGCCGACCAGGAGGACAGAGCCGCGTACGAACCCGCCGCCGGTGACGCGGTCGAGCTCGGCGATGCCGGACGGCAGGCGCGGCGCGTCATGCGTCTCGCCGGCGAGCGGCTCGAGCGCGAACGGCCGGCCTTTTCGCGGCGGCCGGCCGGGTCCGGCCATGCGGGCATCGGCGGCGGCGGATTCCTCGACGATCGTGTTCCACTCGCCGCAGGACTCGCACTTGCCCTGCCAGCGGCCGGTGACGGCGCCGCAGTTCTGGCAGACGAAGGTCGGTCCGCGTCGGGCCATATCGGTTTCAACTCGTCGAGGTCACGGAGGAATGCATCGGAGAATCTCGGGCGAGCGTATCACGCGCCGCCGCAGCCACCGTCGCCTCCTTCGTTCTTTCCACCGTCGATCACGCGCATGACCCGCGCGCCCGGATCGTCGGGCAGGGCGCGCGGCGCTTCGAGGTCGGGCAGAAAAACGCCGCAGCCCTCGGGCCAGCGCTTGTTCGGTTTCCAGTGCGGACAGTC
>Ga0066388_100002368_pt1 | contig 11468 bp, 9 predicted proteins | sample PanSoiMetaGPlot6_FD_64539 | JGI IMG/M metagenome (GOLD analysis project Ga0066388, IMG submission 64539) | Tropical forest soil microbial communities from Panama analyzed to predict greenhouse gas emissions - Panama Soil - Plot 6 (Hybrid Assembly) | ecosystem: Environmental > Terrestrial > Soil... | reverse complement strand
CGGCGGTCCCTATTACTGCGCGCAGGGGAACGAGCTGACGGCGACATCGGTCTGCAGCTGCGTCCCGTTCGGCTGCTTCGGCTCAAGCTCCACCAACATCGCCCAGCTCATTGCCATCACCGATCGCAATGCCGGCCGCGGCCAGATCGACGCCACCGGCAACCTGGGCCGCCACCGCATCTGGATGTTCTCCGGCACCAACGACACCGCGGTACCCCAGCGCGTGATGGACGATCTCCTCACCTACTATCGTCATTACATCACCGACCCGGCCAATATCCTCTACAAGAACGACCTGCCCGCCGAGCATGCGATGCCGACCGATTTTTTCGGCAATCCGTGTGCGGTCCGGAACGACCCGTTCATCAGCAACTGCAACTATGATGCCGCCGGCCAATTGCTGCAGTGGATCTACGGCAGCCTCCACCCCAAGAACACCGGCCAGCTCGGCGGTTCGTTCATCAATTTCGACCAGAAGCCATTCATCGACCAGACGAGCAATCACGGCATGGCGCCGGACGGATGGCTTTATGTTCCGGCGGCGTGCGCCAACAACGAGCCCTGCAAGCTGCACGTCGTTTTTCACGGCTGCAAGCAATATGAGACGTATCGCTATCTCTCGGGCGCGGGATTCGTGACCTTCAACACGACCTACGTGCGCAACACCGGCTACAACAAATGGGCCGACACCAACCACATGATCGTGCTCTACCCCCAGGCGACGTCCTCCGGCCCCAACCCTTACGGCTGCTGGGACTGGTGGGGCTACGATGATGCGAACTACGCGGTGAAGAGCGGACGGCAGATGGCTGCCGTCAAAAGCATGATCGACCGGATCGCGAGCGGCCAGTCGGGTCTGCCTGCGCCGGCCAACCTGCAGGCGACCGCCGTTGCCGACACGACGGTCGCGCTGTCGTGGAGCGCCGTCGCCAGCGCGACCGGCTTCAACGTCTATCGCGACGATACGAAGGCGAACGCCAACCCGCTCCCGCAGACCTCCTTCACCGACGCCGGCCGTTCGCCGGGCACGACCTACAGCTACACGGTGAAGGCGGTCGACTCCGCGGGCACAGAAGGCGCCGCATCGTCACCGCTCGCCGTCACGACGACCGGAACTTCAGCCGCAGTACCGGCTCCGACCAACGTGAAGATCGACGCCGTCGACGCCGCATCGGTGACGCTGTCCTGGACGGCGCCGACCGGGGTGGCTGGCTTTGACGTATTCCGTGCCGGGACTTCGGGCGGACCGTACGCGAAGGCCAATCCGGGCCTGATCGCTGGGACGAACTTCAGGGATGCGCAGCTGATGGGAAACACGACGTATTTCTATGTCGTCAAATCCGAGGATGCGGGCGGGCGTCTGAGCGCTGCGTCTGCGGAGCTCAGCGCCACGACCGACGCCGCGCCGGCCTGCTTCACGGCCACGAACTTTGACCACGTGATGGCCGGCCGGGCGCACGACGACTTCTTTATCGCCGTGGCCAACGGCTCGAACCAGGTGCTGGGTCTCGACAACGTGTTCGTGATCACCACGCTGAAGCAGACCAGCACGAATTTCTTTGTGATCGGCTCGTGCCACTGACGAGCACCAGCCGATTCACGAAGAAGTGCACGCCGCAAACGCAACGGGACTCTAAGCTGCGTGCGGGGTTGCGGCATCAGGAGTTGCGGCGGCGGGAGCGGCATCGCCGCCAGCGTGCAGCTCCGCCAGCTTCCTCGCCGTCTCGGTGATCATCGCGATACGCTGCTGCAACTTTTGTTGCAGGTCGGGGATGTTGACCTTGTCGGTGACGCGATAGGCGTTGCCGACGCGCTCGACATAGCCCTGCTTCACCATGTCCCCGAGGCGCCGCAGCACGACGGCGCGCGGCAGCTTCAGCGCCTGGGCGATCCGGTTCGCGGGCACCGGCGCGCACATCACGGTGCGCAGGAACACATAGATGCCGATGGTGCGATAGGTCGCGCTGTCGTTCTGCGCGAACACCGCGCCGTAGTCGTCGTTCAGGCTGCGGATCAGGCCGATATAGAGCCGGCACATGAGGAGGCGCTCGCGCCCCATCTCGATGCGGCGCGGCGGCTGCGTGTCGTCGACCATGACGAAATCGCAATCGAGGTGGTCCCACGGCGGCGTGCCGCCGGGCTCCTCACCTCGCATCTCGGCCGGTCCGTGGTCGTTGTGAGCTGTCATGCGACTGACACTTCGGCAACGAACCTCTCCCCGAACCACACAGTATTCACGGCACACCCGGCAAAATCGAGTTGGACCGTGGTCCAATACAGGCGGACCGAGGATTGCCGGATTTGCGACTCATTCCGACCCGAATCGACGACGAGATTGCGCGCCACGGAAGAGGGACCGCGTCGGGGCTGAGCGAAAAACACTCGGAGGGACCCATGCCGATGTGCACGCGCTCGATCGGCCGGAGCACGCTGGCCGTTCCACTCGCGCTTCTCGTCGTCTCCACGTGCTGGTTCGCGTCTTGGTCCACTTGGCCAGGCGCTCCGGCGCAGGCGGCCGCCGACTGCGTGGCCGCGCCGAACGCGACCGCGCCTGCGGGCAGTCATTGGTATTTTCGTCGCGATTCCGACACCGGCCGCCGCTGCTGGTTCATCGCCGCGCAGCGCGCCAAATCCATTCGCACCGCGGCGCGTGCCAAAGCAGCGGTCAAGGCATCGAAGGCATCGAGCAAAGCGGCGAGCAAGACAGCGGCCGAACGGCCGGCGGTGCGGGCTGCCGCATCGCGCGCGCCCGCCCCGGCCGGCGACGGAACCGCAACGATCATTCCTCAGAGCAGGGTCCAGGAGCTGATCTATGGGTCGGAATCCGCAGTCGAGGCGGCCGCGCCGGCACGCGCGGAGCCTTTGCCGCGAGTGTCACAAGCGCTGAACGTGTCACAAGCGCTGAATATGAACGATAACGCGACGCAGGTGGTGAACGTCGTCGCGCCGCCGGTTGCGCGAGATGCTGTGCCGGACGACACCGACGCATACCCAGTCGTTCCCCCGGCGCGCGCGGTCGCGACGCTCGCCATCACGCGTCCGGCGGCGACGGCAGCGGCCGCGACTGAGCAGCTCGCGCAAATCATGCTGCTCGGCATCCTTGCGTTGGCGTTGGCCGGCAGCGTGCTCTACACAGCGGTGCGAATCGCGGTGGCGCGTCGCCGCCGCGTTCAGGTGGAACGGCGGCGCGCCTATCCGCTCGGAATTTCATATTACGATCCCGCGCGGGACGAACTCACCGACCCGGATGACCGTGCGGCGGCAGCGGCGACGACGCAGCGATACGTCGCCGCCTAGAGCGCATCCCGATTTGATCGAATCGGATGCGCGCCAGATGACGCATGTCCTTTCTCGGAAAACCGGTATCCACTTTTCCGGGACATGCGCTGGATTTTTGCGTTGGCGCATGTCCTTTTCGGAAAACCGGCATCCACTTTTCCGGGGCATGCGCAGATCATCGCATCGACGCAACACGCCCGTTGGCTGGCGGCCTTCGTGAGATCGCGCGCCCGGCGTCAAAACACGCCATAAGCCGCCGCGGCTATCAAGCTGAACGCGGCGACCATGCCCAACAGTGCAATCAGGTAAGACGTTATGTCTCGCGTTTCCATTCGACGGGCCACCACCGGTTTGCTGCGCGGCGTCCCCAGCAGACGAGGAGGCTGAGAATCTCGATCTGCAGGGACGCCGCCAGCTACGTCTGGCCAAACAGCCTCATTCGTACATCCGGCCAGCCCGCGCGTCGGTCGCATACTCGACTCATCGCGTCATTCGCAGCGACCCGCTCGTCGGTCGCATACTCGACTCAACGGGTCATTCGCGCGGCGAAGCGGAGGCACGTCTTGCGCAGCGGGGCGTTATGAGTCTGGTGGCTTGCGACCGTTCAGGGCTCGAGGCTGAGCAGCCGAAGCCGCTGGAGCCTCGGAACTCTCCCCCGAGGGGTTACCGTCCGGACGGCGCCCGCCCGAGGCTCCCACTGCTTTGTTCCCCCGCCAAGTTCCCCGCCAGGTTCCATTGCGGTTCCGTTGCGCATGCTGGCGGAACCCGCCGCTCGACGCGTCCGACTGTTCCTCACTTCACGGCGACGCGGCCGGCCATGCCGGCCTCAAGGTGGCCCGGAATCAGACAGGCGAACTCGAACTCGCCCCGTTTGGTGAACCGCCAGACGATCTCGTCGGTGAAATACGGCGGGACCTGTTTTGCGTTCGGGTCGTCGTGCTCCATGTGCGGATGCTTCTTCATCACCTGCGCGTGCTTGCGGTTCTCGGCCGTCGTCGCCAGCACGAATTCATGATTGAGCAGGCCATCATTGTTGATCACGAACCGGACCTGCTCCCCCCTGCGAACCGAAATCGCATTCGGCTCAAACAGCATTTTGCGGCCTTCCTCGCGCATGACCACCTTGATAACCCGCGCCGGCTTGCTCGCGTCGCCGGGCTCTCCCGCCGAGAACGCCGCATGGACATGACCGTGAGCATGGCTGTGGCCCGACACGCCGGGGTCCGCGAGCGCAATGCCCGTCGGCCAGGCCATTGCCATGACGGCCGGGATTAACAGTTTGATCATTCTACTATTCCTTCCGAAGCTGCGCCGCACACTTGTGAACGCCGGGGACTTTGCAAGCCGGGGCCGATGTGGGATTGTCGGAACGTGAAAGCTCTCGTCACCATTCGGCGCCTGCTGGTGGTGCTCGCGCTCGCCGGCCTGATCATAGCGCCGGTCGCGCGGGCGGCAATCGCCATGCCCGCGGACGACCATGCATCGACGATGCAGATGTCTTCGGACGACATGGCCGACAGCATGCCGTGCTGCCCTGAGGACAAGGCGCCGCAACCGCCGGACTGTGCGAAAGCCTGCATGGTCATGTGCGTGGTGAGCTCGTGTCAGCTCGTGCCCGGAATGGCAGGGCTGTTGCACGATATGTCGCTTTCTTCCATGCGGCTCGCCCTGGTGAGCGACGCGTGGTTGGCGGGCCTGGCCCAGGCGCCACCTCCAAGACCTCCCAAAACCTAGGTTCAGCAACCGCGACTGACCGGTCGCAGCGGACGCGTGCATGCCTGCATGCGTTGCCCGCGCGCGCGGCCGGCAATCCACAGAGCTGAACTCAGGAGAATTGAACAATGAAGCTGCTCAATCCGCGCGCCGCGTGCGTGGCGCTGACGCTCGCCGCAACAGCGTCGCCGGTCATGGCCGACGTCAAGGACTACGAATTCCAGTTGGTGCAAACCGAAATGAAGAAAGGGGACGGTGCGATCGTCGCGGTCAAGCTGATCAACAAGCGCACCAAGGAGCCGGTGTCGGGCGCGGTGATCTTCGCCAAGCGTATCGACATGTCGCCCGACTCCATGGCGGAAATGACGTCGCCGCTCGAGCTGCTGCCGTCGACCGAGCCCGGCATCTATCGCTTCAAGACCAACCTGTCGATGGAAGGCCGCTGGCGCCTCTCCATCGGCGCGAAGGTCCAGGGCGAAACCGGCTCGGTCGACCAGAAGCTGGTGCTCAAGGCGACGCCATGAGCCGCCTTGCTCTCATCGTCGTCCCTGCCGCCATCCTGGCGGCGGGGCTCGGCGGCTACTGGCTCTGGCAGCGCGGAACGCCGGCGGCGGACGTATCCGCCGCAGCAACGGCTCCGACCGGCGCGATCATCTACTACCAGGACCCGGACGGCGCGCCGTCATATTCGGCCGAGCCGAAGCAGACCGCCGATGGCCGCCCGTGGCGCGCCGTGCGCGCGAGCGAGGACGTCAGCTTCGATCCACCGCCGCGCGCCGCCGCGGCCGCGGGCGGCAAGCGGATTCTCTACTACCGCAATCCGATGGGCCTGCCGGACGTCTCCAAGACGCCCAAGAAGGACTCGATGGGGATGGACTACATCCCGGTCTACGAGGGCGAGCAGGACGACAGCTCCGGCATCAAGGTGAGCCCCGGCAAGATCCAACGCTCTGGCGTGCAGTCGGAACTCGCCGAGATGCGCGTTCTCTCGGAGCCGGTCCGCGCGCCCGGTTCCATTCAGCTCGACGAACGCAAGATCGCCATCATCACGCTCCGAACCGAATCTTTCATCGAAAAGGTCGAGGACGTCACCAGCGGCAGCGAGGTCAAGAAGGGTCAGCCCCTCATGCATCTCTACAGCCCGCTCATCGCCGCCGCCGCCGCCGACTATGCTGCGGCGCTCGCGTTCAGGCCCCAGGAAGAGGCGCTGCGCGGCGCCCGCCAGCGATTGGTGAACTATGCCGTCCCCGAGACGTTCCTCGCGGAAATCGAGAGAACGCGCAGGGTGCCGGTCACCTTCACCTGGACCGTGCCGCGCGACGGCGTCGTGCTGGAGCGCAACGTCGTCGACGGCATGCGCGCCAACGCCGGCGACACCCTCTTCCGCATCGCGGACCACAGCATGGTGTGGGCATTGGTGGACGTTGCCGAGCGCGATCTGGCCGCCGTCGCCGAAGGGCAGAAGGTGACGATCCGGGTGCGCAGCTATCCGGACCGGACGTTCAGCGGCAAGGTCGCGCTGGTCTATCCGCACATGAATCCGGCGACGCGCACGGTGCGGGTCCGCATCGAGCTTCCGAACCACGACCTGCTGCTGCGGCCGGACATGTATGCGGACGCCGAGATCAACACCGGCGGCGACGCGCCGGTGCTGACCGTGCCAGACAGCGCGATCATCGACAGCGGCGACCGGCAGATCGTCATCGTCGACAAGAGCGACGGCCGCTTCGAGCCGCGCGCGGTCAAACTCGGCCGCCATGGCGCCGGCTACACGGAAATCCGCGAAGGCCTCCAGGGGAACGAGGCGGTGGTCACCTCCGCGAACTTCCTGATCGATGCCGAGAGCAACCTGAAGTCCGCCCTCAAGGGCCTGAGCGAGGGAGGAGCGCAGCCATGATCGCGCGCATCATCGCCGCGTCGGCCCGCAACATCGTGCTCGTCCTGATCGGCACGGTGTTCGCGGTCGCGGCCGGGATCTACGCGCTGTTCCACCTGCCGCTCGACGCGATTCCCGACCTGTCCGACACACAGGTCATCGTCTACACGGAATATCCGGGCCAGGCGCCGCAGGTGGTCGAGGACCAGGTCACCTATCCGCTGACGACGGCCATGCTGACCGTACCGCGATCGCGCGTGGTGCGCGGCTTCTCGTATTTCGGGGTGTCGTTCGTCTATGTGATCTTCGAGGACGGCACCGACATCTACTGGGCGCGCTCGCGCGTGCTCGAATATCTGAATGCGGCGGCCCGGCGGCTGCCCGCCAACGTGACGCCGTCGCTCGGCCCCGACGCGACCGGCGTCGGCTGGGTCTATCAGTATGCACTCCTGGCCAAGGATCGCTCGCTCGCCGACCTGCGCACGCTGCAGGACTGGTACGTGCGCTACGGCCTCGCCAAGGCCGAGGGCGTCGCCGAGATCGCCAGCGTCGGCGGCTTCGTCAAGCAGTACAACGTCGTGATCGATCCGCGCCGGTTGCGAAGCTTCGACATTCCGCTGTCCAAGGTCCGCGAGGCGATCCGCGCCAGCAACATGGATGTGGGCGGCCGCACCGTCGAGCTGTCGGAGTTTGAGTTCGTGGTGCGCGGGCGCGGTTATCTCAAGGGCATTCCCGACCTCCAGCGCATCGTGCTCAAGACCGAGGGCGGCACGCCGGTGCTGCTGCGGGACGTTGCGCGAATCGAGCTCGGCCCCGACGAGCGGCGCGGCCTGACCGAGCTGAACGGCGAGGGCGAGGTTGCCAGTGGCATCGTGCTGCAGCGCTTCGGCGCCAACGCGCTCGACGTGATCGACAGCGTCAAGAAGCGCGTCGCGGAGATGGCCGCGAGTTTGCCGTCAGGCGTCAGCCTCGAGCCCGTCTACGACCGTTCGACGCTGATCCACGCGGCGATCGAGACGCTCCGGCGCACGCTGCTGGAGGAGAGCCTGATCGTGGCGCTGGTCTGCGTGGTGTTCCTACTGCACGTGCGCAGCGCGCTGGTCGCGATCCTGATGCTCCCGGTCGGCGTGCTCATCGCGTTCGCGGCGATGCACGCGCTCGGGCTTGGTTCCAACGTCATGAGCCTTGGCGGGATCGCGATCGCGATCGGCGCGATGGTGGACGCCGCCATCGTCATGATCGAGAACGCGCACAAGCACCTCGAGCGCGCGCCGCCGGACAAGCCGCGCCTGCAAATCCTGATCGAGGCAGCGAGCGAAGTAGGCCCTGCACTGTTCTTCAGCCTGCTCGTCATCACCGTCTCGTTCCTGCCGATCTTCTCGCTGGAGGCGCAGGAAGGACGGCTGTTCAAGCCGCTGGCCTACACCAAGACCTTCGCCATGGCGGCCGCCGCGCTCCTTTCCGTGACGCTCGTCCCGGCCCTGATGGTCGTGTTCGTGCGGGGCCGGATCATCGGCGAGCACCGCAATCCGCTCAACCGCGCACTGATCTGGATCTACCGCCCGGTCATCAACGCGGTCCTCAAGGCAAAGACGCTCACGATCGTCATCGCGCTCGCCGTACTCGGCGTCACGCTGTGGCCGGCGAGCAAGCTCGGCACCGAGTTCATGCCGAACCTCAACGAGGGCACGCTGTTCTACATGCCGACCACGCTGCCCGGGATCTCGGTGACCAAGGCGGCCGAGCTGCTGCAGACGCAGGACCGCATCATCAAGCAATTCCCCGAGGTTGCCTCGGTCTATGGCAAGGCCGGCCGCGCTTCCACGGCGACCGACCCGGCACCCACGGAGATGTACGAGACGGTGGTCAACCTCAAGCCGAAGTCGGAATGGCGCGCTGGCGTCACCGTCGACTCGCTGATTGCCGAGATGGACAAGGCCCTGCAGTTCCCAGGCGTCTCGAACGCCTGGACGATGCCGATCAAGGCGCGCATCGACATGCTCTCGACCGGCATCCGCACGCCGGTCGGACTCAAGGTGTTCGGCACCGACCTCGCGCAGATGGAGCGCCTCGCGCGCGAGATCGAGCAGGTGCTGCGCACCGTCCCCGGCACGTCGAGCGCCTATGCCGAGCGCGTCATCGGCGGCTACTACCTCGAGATCACACCCAACCGCGACACGTTGGCGCGCTACGGCCTGATGATCGGCGACGTGCAGGACGTGATCGCGAGCGCGCTCGGCGGCGACGCGGTGACGACCACCGTCGAGGGCCGCGAGCGCTACACCGTCAACGTGCGCTACCCGCGCGACCTGCGCAGCAATCCGCAGGCGATTGCGAGCGACGTGCTGGTCCCCCTCCCCGCCGGCGGCACCGTACCGCTCGGCGAGGTCGCGTCGATCAAGCCGACGCGCGGGCCGACCACGATCCGCACCGAGAACGGCCAGCTCGCGGTCTACATCTACGTCGACATCCGCGACCGCGATCTCGGCGGCTACGTCGCCGACGCGCAGAAGGCGGTGGCTGCCGCGGTGACATTCCCGGCCGGCTCCTACGTCACCTGGAGCGGCCAGTTCGAATACCTGCAACGGGCCGAGGCGCGGCTGAAGGTGGTGGTGCCGCTCACGCTGCTGATCATCTTCCTGCTGCTCTACCTCAATTTCCGTACACTGACCGAGACGCTGATCGTGATGCTGTCGCTGCCGTTCGCGCTGGTCGGCGGGCTGTGGCTGCTGTGGTGGCTGGGGTTCAACCTCTCGGTCGCGGTTGCGGTCGGATTCATCGCGCTCGCCGGCGTCGCCGCCGAGACCGGCGTGGTCATGCTGATCTATCTCGAGCATGCGCTCGCCGAAGCACGTGCCGCGCGCGCCGCCGAAGGCCAGTCGTTCACCCGCGCCGACCTGCACGCCGCGATCCAGGTCGGCGCGGTGGACCGCGTCCGCCCGAAGATGATGACGGTGGTCGCCATCATGGCGGGGCTCCTCCCCATCATGTGGAGCACCGGCACCGGTTCCGAAGTCATGCAGCGCATCGCCGTGCCGATGATTGGCGGGATGATATCGTCGACGCTGCTCACGCTCGTTGTCATCCCGGCGATCTACGGATTGGTGAAGGGCTTCGGCATTGCCCATCCCGTCCTGCGACCGGCCGTGCAGCAACCGTGACGGACCTCGGAGTAAGCATGGAGTGAGCGTCATGGGCTTTTACCGCGACCACGTTTTTCCGCTGCTTGTCGAGCTGTCGATGCGCAACAAGCATCTGCACCCGTATCGCGCCCGGGTCGCCAGCGCCGCGGAGGGACGCGTGCTCGACGTCGGGATCGGCACCGGGCTCAACCTGCCGTTCTATTCGAGCGGCGCCGGCGAAATCCTCGGGCTCGATCCGTCGCCCGCGCTGCTGGCGCGGACGCATGGCCGTGCACTCGAGCTGCAATGCCCGGTCCGGCTGTTGGTCGGCTCGGCTGAGCAGATTCCGCTGGACGACCGCAGCATCGACAGCGTGGTGATGACATGGACCGGCTGCAGCATCCCTGCGGTGACGACGGCGCTGTCAGAGATGCGGCGCGTGCTCAGGCCGGGCGGCCGACTGCTGTTCGTCGAGCATGGGCGCGCGCCGGAGCCGAACGTGGCGCGCTGGCAGGATCGCGTCACGCCGGTGTGGCGACGCATCTCGGGCGGCTGTCACCTCAACCGCAAGATCGACGATCTGCTCGGACAGAGCGGCTTCCGCATCGAGCGCCTCGACACCGGCTACATCCCGGGACCGAGGATCTTCACGTTTCTCTACGAAGGGGCGGCAACACCGCGGTGATGCAAACAGCAGAGGCTCGGCATGCAAGATATGATGATGGGCGGCGGAATGATTTGGGGAATGGGCTTTGTCTGGCTCCTTGTCGTTCTTTCTTATTCTTGGAATCGCTGCCTTCGCCAAATATCTTTTCTACCGATGATCGATATGTCAGCGGGCGAACTGCGTAATGTAGCCGCAATCAAAGGACCACGGTCATGACAATAGGAATCAGTCGACGCCGCATCGTCGCCCTCGCCGCAGCGCTTCCGATCGTCGCCTTGGCGGGCCGCAAGGAGGCTGCCGCTGCCGCACCGAAAATCACCGTGAACAAGGATCCCAATTGCGGCTGCTGCGGCGGCTGGGTCGATCACCTGAAGGCCGAGGGCTTTTCCGTCGACGTGGTCGAGACCTCCGCGATCAACCGTGTGAGGGCGAAGCTCGGCGTGCCGAACGAACTCGCGGCGTGCCACACCGCCGAGGTCGATAACTATGTGATCGAGGGCCATGTGCCCGCTGTCGCGATCCGGCGTTTGCTGTCACAGCGACCCGATGCGCGAGGCCTTGCCGTTCCGGGCATGCCGGTCGGCTCGCCCGGAATGGAGATCGAAGGCTCCGCGCCGGAGACCTACGAGGTCATCCTGTTCGGGAGCTTCGGCCGCCGCGTGTTTGCGCGCTTTGAGGGAGCGCGCGAACTGCCAAGCTGACGACGCTCATCGTGATCCCGCGGCGGACGGCCCGGGACGGTGGACGCCATGCAGCAGCGCGCGCCTCACTGGGGCGACGACACGTCCGCATGTCGATGTCGAGCTGATCG
>Ga0066388_100002367_pt1 | contig 11469 bp, 8 predicted proteins | sample PanSoiMetaGPlot6_FD_64539 | JGI IMG/M metagenome (GOLD analysis project Ga0066388, IMG submission 64539) | Tropical forest soil microbial communities from Panama analyzed to predict greenhouse gas emissions - Panama Soil - Plot 6 (Hybrid Assembly) | ecosystem: Environmental > Terrestrial > Soil... | reverse complement strand
TCGATCGGACCGGAGTGCGCGGCGCGGTGGCGCAGTGATTCCCGATCGGGCTCGCCCGACCGGCGGACGTCGGCGCGGGTGACGTTCGAGAACGGCACGAGGTCCATGGCGTCGACCTCGATGCGCACGGCGCCGATGTCGTAGCGTCCGCCGACCTTGACCTTCGGGCGGCTCCACAGCCGGATCGACACCGTGATCTCGCCGGAGGCGACGTCGTCGCGCAACTCCGGGCTGAACTGCACTCGCCGCGTCCTACGCGAGCGGGTCGGAGAAGGGGTTCGACTCGATCGTGGAGTCGGTGAAGGGGTCGTGTTCGACCGGCTTCTCGACTGCGAGCGTCTCGACGCCGAGCTCCGCGGCCAGACCCTCGTAGCCGACCCGTTCGAGCTCGCCGGCGAGCTCCGGGCCGCCGCTCGTGACGACGCGTCCGCCCATGAGCACGTGTACACGATCGGCGCGCAGCTCGCCGAGCAGGCGCGCGTAGTGCGTGATGGCGAGGACGCCCAGGTTGCGCTCCTCGGTCATCGCCTCGACGCGCCGGGCGACGTCGCGCAGGGCGTCGACGTCGAGGCCGGAGTCGATCTCGTCGAGGACGGCGAACGCGGGCTCGAGGACGGCGAGCTGGAGCGTCTCCGCCCGCTTCTGCTCGCCACCGGAGAACTCGACGTTCACGCCCCGCCGCAGGAACTGCTCGCCGACGGCGAGTCGCTCTGCTTCCGCCTCGAGTCGTTCGCCCAGGCCGTTGGGCTCGGCACCCCGACCGCGGACGGCGGCGCCGAGGAGGTCGACGACGCGGACGCCGGGCACCTCCACCGGGTACTGCATGGCGAGGAAGAGCCCCTTGGCCGCGCGCTCCCACGTAGGGAGACCGAGCAGCTCCTCGCCGTCGATCGTCACCGAGCCGTCGAGCACCTCGTACTCGGGCCGCCCCATGAGGGCGTGCGCGAGCGTCGACTTCCCCGACCCGTTCGGGCCCATGAGCGCGTGGACCTCTCCCGACGACACCTCCAGGTCGACCCCGCGGAGGATCTCCTGGCCGTCGACGGCGACCCGCAGCCCGGCGATCCGCAGCGTGCTCATGCGTTCGTCACCACGACGTCGTCGCCGTCGAGCTTCACGTCGTAGACGCGCACGGGCTGCGTGGCGGGAAGCGTGGCGGGCTCTCCGGTCTCGAGCGAGAACGTGGAGCCGTGCTTGGGGCACTCGATCTCCCGCTCGTCCTCCCACACGTCTCCCTCGGACAGCGAGTAGTCGGCGTGCGAGCACGTGTCGTCGACGACGTAGAAGTCGTCGCCGATCCGCACGACGCAGAGACGCCGGCCGTCGACGTCGAAGCGCTTCGCCGAGCCCGCCTCGACGTCCTTGACCGAGCACACGCGCAGGTCAGCCATGGCGGTGCTCCACCTTCTCGACGACGCTGCGGCGCAGCGCCCGCACCAGCGTCGGGACGGGTAGCCGGTCGAACACGTCGTCGAAGAAGCCGAGGACGATCAGCCGCTCGGCGTCCTGCGGTCGCACCCCACGGCTCTCGAGGTAGTAGAGCTGGTCCTCGTCGATGGGGCCGACGGCGCTGGCGTGCGAGCACTTCACGTCGTTCGCCTCGATCTCGAGGTTCGGGATCGACTCCGCCCCCGCCCCCTCCGTCAGCACCAGGTTCCGGTTCGTCTGGTTGGCGACGGCCTTGCGCGCCTCCGGTCGCAGCCGGATGAGGCCCGAGTACACCGAGTGCGCGGCGTCCTCGACCGCGCCCTTGAACAGCAGGTCGCTGCGGGTGTTCGGCGCGTCGTGGTCCTGGAGCGTGCGGAAGTCGAGCATCTGCTCGTGGTCGCCGAAGTAGACGGCCATGAGGTCGCTCTCGCCGTGGTCGCCGCCGAGCAGCGACTCGCTGCGCAGACGGGCGTACGCGCCGCCGAGGGCGACCGCCGACGAGTGCAACGACGCGTCGCGGCCGACGTGGGCGCGCTGCAGCGCGACCTGCCACGTGTTCGGCCCGTGCTCCTGCACGGACAGGTACCGGACCTGCGCGTTGTCGCCCACGACGAGCTCGACGACCGTGTCGGCGAGGTGACCCGGACCGGCGATCTCGGGCGAGCCGAAGCGATCGACGACCGTGAGCTCCGAGCTCTCGTCGGCGACGACGAGCGTGTGCGGAAAGGTGGCCAACCCTTCGCCCTCCGACCAGTGCAGGACGATGATCGGCTTGTCGACCACGACTCCGGCCGGGACCTTGACGAAGGCACCACCGGCGAGGAACGCGTCGTGGAGGACCGTGAACGCGTCGGGCGAGGCCTGCGAGCACGACCCCAGCACCGCGGTGACGTCCGCTTCGTCGCAGGTGGCGAGACCGCACACGACGACACCCTTGGCGGCGAGCGTGTCGTCGAGCTCGTGGTGGACGACGCGCCCGTTGCGCACGACCACGAGGCCGGCGCGCTCGCCCGCCTCGGCCGCCACCGGCCCGCCACCCGGCGCGGGCTCGGGGCCGGGCTCGCCGAGCTCGTCACGCGACGGGGGACGGAAGCGGTCGAGGTCCAGCTCGTCGATGCGGCTGTACCGCCAGATCTCCTCGGCCGGGGTGGGCCAGCTGATCCCGTCGAGCTGCTCGGCCGCAGCGCGACGACGCTCGGCGAGCCAGTCCGGGCCGCCGAGCGCGCGTGCAGCTTCGGGTGTGAAGGCAGTCATTGAGCGGTCAGCCGACCGCCCCTTCCATATTCAGCTCGATGAGCCGGCTCAGCTCGACCGCGTACTCCATCGGCAGCGTCTTGGTGATGGGCTCGATGAAGCCGTTGACGATCATGGCCGTCGCCTGCTGCTCGCTCAGCCCGCGGCTCATCAGATAGAAGATCTGGTCCTCGCCCACCTTCGAGACGGTCGCCTCGTGGCCGATGCGGGCGTCCTTCTCCTCGATCTCCATGTACGGGTAGGTGTCGGAGCGACTGTCCTCGTCGAGGATCAGCGCGTCGCAGCGCACATGGCTCTTCACGTTGTGCGCACCCTCCTCGACCTTCACGAGGCCGCGGTAGGAGGTCCGACCACCGTCCTTGGAGATCGACTTGGACTCGATGATCGACGTGGTGTCGGGCGCGACGTGCGTCATCTTCGCGCCCGCGTCCTGGTGCATGCCCTCGCCGGCATAGGCGACCGACAGCACCTCACCGTGCGCCTTGGGGCCGACCATGACGACCGACGGGTACTTCATCGTGAGCTTGGAGCCGATGTTGCCGTCGATCCACTCGACGGTCGCCTCGCGCTCCGCCTTGGCCCGCTTCGTGACCAGGTTGTAGACGTTCGGTGACCAGTTCTGGATCGTGGTGTACCGGATGCGCGCACCGGGCTTGGCGACGAGCTCGACGACGGCCGAGTGCAGCGAGTCGCTCGTGTAGATCGGAGCCGAGCAGCCCTCGACGTAGTGCACCGAAGCGCCCTCGTCGGCGATGATCAGCGTGCGCTCGAACTGCCCCGCGTTCTCCGCGTTGATGCGGAAGTACGCCTGCAGCGGCATCTCGACGTGCACACCCGGCGGCACGTAGATGAACGATCCGCCCGACCACACCGTCGAGTTGAGCGCGGCGAACTTGTTGTCGCCGGGCGGGATGACCGTGGCGAAGTGCTCGCGCACGATCTCCGGGTACTCGCGCACGGCGGTGTCCATGTCGGTGAACAGGACGCCCTGCTTGGCGAGCTCCTCACGGTTCTTGTGGTAGACGGTCTCGCTCTCGAACTGGGCCGTCACCCCGGCGAGGTACTTGCGCTCGGCTTCGGGGATGCCGAGCTTCTCGTAGGTCGCCTTCATCGACTCGGGGAGCATGTCCCAGCTGTCGGCGACCTCTCCCTTGTCGGTCGGCTTCAGGTAGTAGTAGATGTCGTCGAAGTCGATGGTCGGCATGTTCTTGGCGAACCACTCGAGCATCGGCTTGCGCTCGAACCGCTTCAGCGCCTTGAGCCGGAAGTCGCGCATCCAGTCCGGCTCGTTCTTCTGGCCCGAGATCTCCCGGACGATCTCCTCGTTGAGGCCCTTCTTCGGGATGAAGGCGTAGTCGTCCGTGCTGTCGGACCAGCCGAGCTTGTACTTGCCGAGATCGATGCCACTCACAGCCATGCGCCCTCGCCTCCGCTTCCGGTGGCGGCCTCAGGGTCGGAACTCCCCCGGGGAGCAGGCATCCGGGGGATTTTCACTATGTAGATAGTAACAATCCCGGGGCGGCCCGGACAATTCCCCCCCGGCGAGTCCCCCGGCGATCTCGCTCCGCCCGGCCCCGGCGGGGGCCGGGCCGGAGTCAGGGCTCCTTGGCGCCGCGTGCGCCGCCGGCAGGTGCGCCGGCGGCGGTCTGCCGGGCCGGGGTCGTCGTCGTGGTCGGCCCGCCCCCTCCGCCGCCGTTCCCACCCGAGGCCTGCCGGGCCTGGTTGATGAGGTCGCCGACCTGGTTGATCAACTGCTGATACGTACCCAGGTCGCCGTTGCGCAACGCAGCCTGGGCCTGGCCGTACGTGTCGGCCGCCCGGTTCAAGAGGTCCTGCACGTCGCCGCCCGACGGGGCCGGCGTTGCAGGCGTCTGACCGCCGGGGAGCGCCGACGGGGCCTGCGCCTGACCGAACAGGATCCTCAGCCCCTCGTCGACCGTGGAGGCGAGGACCGGGTCCTGCCCGGCCTCCGCCACGACGACGAACCGGAACTGCGGGTAGCTCGACGCGCCGGCCGCCTGCACATAGAAGGGACGGATGTAGAGGATCGAGTTGCCCACCGGGATCAGCTGCAGGCTCCCCTGGATCACGGTCGAGCCCTGCTGGTTCAGGAGCGTGAGCTGGCGCGAAACGTCGGGCGTGCTCTTGATCCGGTTGTCGATCTGCACCGGCCCGAGCACCGACTCACCCTGCGGCATCTCGAACGCCGTCATCTTCCCGTAGTTCGCGGGATCGGAGCTCGCGATCATGAACGACACGAGCCGCGTCTGCTTGTTGCCGGCCGAGACCGGCACGAACGGCTGCAGGATGATGAAGCTCGGGTTCTGCTCGCCGGGCGGGTTGATGTACAGGTAGTACGGCCGCATGCGATTCCCGGTCGAGGTCGCTCCCTTCCGCTGGTCGCTCGGCGCCTGCGAGGCCGCGGCGCTCTGGAGCTGGGCGGCGGTGAGCTGGCCCGAGCCGGGGTCGGGCGAGAGCAGCCACTTGGCGCTTCCCTGGTAGAAGCGCCGGCTCTCGGTCACGTGGTAGCGGGCGTACACGTCGGACTGCACCCGGAAGAGGTCCTCGGGGTACCGAAGGTGTTGCTTCAGGTCCTGCGGCATCTTGTTGAAGTCGGTGAACAGGTCCGGGAACGCCTTGCGGTACGACCTGATCAACGGGTCCTTGTTGTCGATCACGTAGAACTTGACCGTCCCGTCGTAGGCGTCGACGGTCGCCTTCACGGAGTTGCGCACGTAGTTGAAGCTGTGGTTGAGCCCGGTGTCGCTCGGCCCCGACGTCTTCTGCGAGTACGGATAGCGACTGGTCGTCGTGTACGCGTCGAGCACCCACATGACGCGGCCGCCGGTGACGACCGGGTACGGGTCGGCGTCGAAATCGAGGAAGGGCGCAAGCTTCTTGACACGGTCCTTGATGTCGCGGACGTAGAGGACCTTCGTGCTCCCACTCACCTGCCCCGAGATGAGCGGGTTGATGTCGCCGAACCGCAACGCGAACGCGAGTCGGCGAATCGGGTTGTCGATCTTGACGCCGTCCTTGCCCTGGTAGCGGGTGGTGGCGTCGGCGCGACCGGGCCGTGAGTAGTCGAACTCACGCTGCTTCGCGTCGACGAGCGCGTACCCGGGCTGGCGTTCGCCGAAGTACACGTCCGGCTGATTGAGCGTGATCGGCGCGTCCTTGGCGACCGGGATGCCGCTCAAGAGGAAATCGGGGTTGCCGTCCTCGGCCGACGTGTTCGTGGGCGACGACACGATGCCGTAGCCGTGTGTGTAGACGAGGTGCTGGTTGACCCAGGACTGGCTCGGGAGCTCGCCTTGGTTGATCTCGCGCGCCGACAGGACGACCTGGCGCGTCTGGTCGCCGACCGGGTACCGGTCGACGTCGACGTCGTCGATCTTGTAGAAGGTCTGGAGGCCTTGCAGCGACTGGTACGTCGACTGGATCACCGCCGGGTCCCACAGCCGCGCGTTGTCGATGGACGCGGTGTTCTGACTGACGGTGTTGGCATCGAGGTTCGTTTGATAGTCGAACGGCTTGTTGTCGACGCCTTGGAGGTTGAACGCGGAACGAGTCGCTGCAATGTTGCGCTCGATGTAGCGCTGCTCGTTCTGGAACTCGTTCGGCTCGACGCGGAACTTCTGGACGCCGGCCGGGTAGATCGTGCCGATCACGATCGACACGAATCCCCACAGTCCGACGGCGATGATCGGCAGCACCCAACCGCGTCGCCAGATGTTCCAGATGAACAGGCCGGCGGCCACGATCGAGATGAAGATCAGCAGGTTCAGCGCGGGTAGCTGCGCCTTAACGTCGGTGTAGCTCGCGCCGGTGACGACCCCTCGGTCCGAGAAGTCGAGGTTGAACCGGTCCAGGTAGTACTGCGCCGTCTTGACGAGGGCCATGACGGCGAGGATCACCGACAGGTGCGCCTTCACCTGGGGCGTCACGCGCTGGAAGGGGCTCTGGAACCGGATACCGCCGTTGAGGTAGTGCGCGACGGCCGTGACGAGCAGCACGATCACGAGGCCGGCGAAGAGCCAGTTGGCGATGAACCGCAGGAACGGCAGTTGGAAGACGTAGAAGCCGATGTCCTTGTCGAACTGCGGGTCCTTCACGCCGAAGTCGACCCTGTGGGTGAACAGCACCCACTCCTGCCACTGGGAGGAGACGCCCACGCCCGCGATCAGGGCGAAGAACAGGGAGACGCCGACGCGGATGCGCCCCTGGTAGGGCGCCACGAACTGCTGGTACCGCTCGACCAGCTCGTCCTCGGGGCCCATCGACCGGTACTTGGGCGCCAGCCGGTCGGCGATCAGCAGGCTCGCCAACATCATGACGAAGAAGACGACCGTGAAGACGAGCGCGGGCACGACCTTCGCCGACAGCAGCTCGCGCCAGGTGCCGCCTTGCCCGACGGAGTCGAACCAGAGGAAGTCGGTGTAGAAGCCCGCCAGCCCGCGCAGGCTGAACAGGAGGATCACGAGCAGGATGACCGCTGCGATGATCCACCCGCGTACGCGAAAGCCGCGACGGCGACGTGGGGCTGTGGGCACGCGCATCGGCTGCGAAGCCTACTGCCGGGGTTCCGCGGTTCCCGGTCGCGCGCTCAGGCGTTTATTCGCTGCGCTGCTCGTCCACGACGGCGAGCAGACACCTGCATCCCGGGTGTGCGGGCGGGAACTGCTGCCCGGTGGGGAATCGCTCGCCGCGACGCGTCGGCTCGAGCGCGTTGTCGTCGGCGTCGGGGCACTGACCCTGCTCGGCGGGTACCCAGCGCAGCCGTGAGCCTTCGGGCGCGGCGTCGTACACACCGCGTGCGTAGACCGCGGCGAGGAGGTCGCGGATCCGGTTGTCGAGCTCTTCGCCCTTCCACTCGCGGTAGCGCGCTCCGATGCGGTGGGCGATCACATCGGGGTTGGCGTCGTCGCCGAGCGTCTCGTCGACGGCTGCGAGGAGCCGATCGCGCAATGGCGTCACGAGCACTTCGACCATGCCGGTGACCATGCGTTGCGGAGCGCCGTTCACGGGCTCGCTCGCCCGCCCCGCCGCGGTGCGTGCCGCGACGTAGGCCTCGGTGATCGACGGCGCCAGGACCTCGGACCACGCCTCGACCTGCCGCGGGAGCGGCGGCAGGAGCTTCTCGGCGTCGGGTCGGCGACGCTCGCGACGCAGCGCGTCGAGGATCTCGTTCTGCTCGTTCTGCAGGACGCGCTTGCTCTGGCGGACGAGCTCGTGCGCGATCGGCGCCAGCAGCTCGTCACGGCGAGCCAGCAGCTCCGGGTCGCCGTCGGAGGACGGACGCGGCTCGGCCGTCGTGTCGACGAGCACGTGTCCCGGGGCCGCGTCGGGGGCGTGCCGGGCGCCGCCGCCGTTGTCGGTGCCGCCACCGAGGCCGTCGGTGTCGCCGAAGTCGATGCGAGGCTCCTCGATCGTCTCCTCCCGCGTCCCGCGGATGCGCTCGAAGAGCGCGTCGACGGTGGTGCCGGTGCCGGCCGCAGGCTCCGGTTCCGGTGCAGGCTCCGGTTCCGGCGCAGCCTCCGGTTCGGGCGCGGGCTCCGGTTCCGGCGCGGGCTCGGCCGAGGTGGCGGCCGGTTCCTGCTCCGCCTCCGGCTCGCGCCCGGGCTCCGGCTCTGGGCTCGGGACGGGTGGTGACGCGGGCTCGGGTTGGCCGGGCAGCTCACCGAGACCGATGCCCGTCGCGGGCGCGGGCCGCGGCCGTGACGGAGCGTCGCGCTCGCCGCGCGCGGGACGCGCCTCCCGCGGCGGCCGGATGCGGGGACGCTGCTCCGGCGCGAAGACCGGCGAAGCGGGCTTCTCGTCGTCGGCGTTCGCGTCGGAAGGAAAGGAGATCGGCGGGCCCGCTTCCGCGGTGACGGGCGGGAACGGCCGACCGGCGCCGAAGCGCGTGAGCATCTCGTTGGCGTCAGACACCGTGTCGCGCACGACGCGGTACGCCTCGGCGAAGCGGTCGCGATCGGCGCGCAGCTGGTCGATGTAGGCCCGCAGCGTGTCGCGCCGGCGGTTCAGGTCGGTCAGAGCGCGTTCCCGGAGGGCGCGCGCCTCGGCGATCATCTCCCGCCCTCGTTCGCGCGCGGCCTCCACGATCGCGCGCGCGTCCTTGGTCGCCTGCTCGAGCTGCTCGGTGCGGATCCGCGCCGAGTCTTCGCGCGCCGACCGCTCGACCTCCAATGCCGCGGCCCGCGCGCGCTGCGCGACCTTCTCCGCCGAATCCTCCGCCGATCGCAGCGTGCGAGCCACCTCCTGCCCCACCTGATCGACGAGCTGGTCGCGCGACGGGAGTGGCGGGTGGCGCACCTCGGCTTCGAGGTCGGCGATCCGCCGGTTCATCGCCTCGAACTCGTCGGCCAGGCGCCGGAGGAACGCGCGCACCTGCTTCTCGTCGAGGCCCTTGCGGGCGCGCGGGAAGTCCTGCCGTTCGATCTGGGCGGGCGTGAGCGGGGTGTGCTCCGAGCCGGACGGGCGTGGCTCGTCGATCGACATCGGCGTAACTGTATTGGGGCTATGGGCAGGCCGGGGAGGGGGGTGCCGGCGGCAATCCGGTGTCGGCGCCGCCGAAGCGGTGGAGCTGGTCGAGCGCGTCGTCGAGCGTCCGGATGCCCACCACCTTCATGCCGTCGGCGCGGCTGCGGGCCTCCTTGACCTCGTCGGTGGGGACGAGGAATACCTTCGCTCCCGCCTGTCGCGCCGTGACCGCCTTCTGCTCGGCGCCGCCGATCGGTCCGACCGACCCGTCGGAGCGGATCGTCCCGGTGACGGCGACCTTCTTCCCCCCGGTGAGGTCGCCGGGCGTGAGCTCGTCGAGGATCGTCAGCGTGAACGCGAGGCCGGCCGACGGGCCGCTCACACGGCCGGTGTCGATCTTGACGTCGACCGGGAAGTCGAACTTCTCGCCCCGGGTCGCGCTCTGGACGCCGATCTGGGCACGGCCCTGGCACGGGCCCTCGGGCGTGGCGCGGGTGTCGACGCTCACCTGCGAGGTCGTGCCGTCGCGATCGACGGCGAAGACGACCGGTGTGCCCGCCGGACGGCTGCGCACGATCGGCCCGAGCTGATCGGCCAGCGTGACGGGTTGGCCGTCGACGGCGGTGATGACGTCGCCGACGCGGAGCTTGCCCTGGGCCGGCGCACCCTTCTGCACACCCGTGACGGCGGCGCCCGTCCCGGTCTTCGGCACGGTGTAGCCGAGCCGCTCGAGCGCGACCTGCTTGGCGGTCATCTGCGAATCCGCCATCTCGAGCTTGTTGAGCTTGGCGTCCTCGGCTCGTGAACGGCCCTGGAGGACGTCGCCCTCGGGGACGACGTCGGTGTCGTCGTCGAGCCAGCCCGACAGGACCGCAAAGGCGTTCGGTCGGTCGCTCGACACCGACACGGTGAGGAACAACACCTCGCCGCGATGTTCGTACGTCGGCGCCCCCTGGACCTTGACCACCCGCTCCACCGCACTTGCCGTCCCCGGCGCGATCAGCACGTACGGCAGACGGACGAGCGTGCCGCCGAGGAGCACGAGCACCACGACGATCGCGGCCACCGTCCCGGCGGCGACGAGCGGCCGCCGCCGACGCCGGGGCGGCACCGGCGGCGACGGCGCGGGGGGACCGTCGGGGTCGTCGACCATCACACGAGATTGCCATGCACCTGCCCCGGAGCCGGACGCGGCCGCGCGCCCGGAATGGGACAAGATGCGTGCGTATGGACGCCGATCGCGGCCCGGACCGGTCGGCCCTGGAGCGCGCGGCCGACGCCGCCGCACTCGGTCTCCGGACGCGGCTCCCTGCAGGGGCACCGGCGCAGCTCGAACGGGCCGTCCGCGAGGATCCCGACGCGCGCGTCCGCGCTGCGGCACTCGGCGCGCTCGCACGTGCGAGCGGCCGCCGGGCGACGACTGCATGGCGCGTCGCCCTCGCCGATCCCGCGGCCGGCGTCCGCCGCCGGGCCGCCGACCTCGCGCCCGTCCTCGACGCACCCCCCCGTCCGTTGCTCGCACTCCTCGCCGACGACGACGTCACGGTGATCGAGGCGGCGGCGTGGGCAATCGGCGAGCTCGGCCCCGTAGCCGTACGCGCCGGCGCCGTCCCCGCGCTGAGCACCGTCGCCCGCGAGCACGACGACCCGCTCGCCCGTGAATCCGCCGTCGCCGCCCTCGGCGCTCTCGCCGACCCCGCCGGCCTCCCCGCCGTCCTCGCCGCCTGCGGCGACAAGCCCGCCGTGCGCCGCCGCGCCGTCCTCGCGCTCGCCCCCTTCGACGGCCCCGACGTGGACGCCGCGCTCCACACCGCCGTCGAAGACCGCGACTGGCAGGTCCGACAAGCCGCCGAAGACCTGCTCGCCGAATAGCGCGGCGGCCCGGAGGGCCGCCGCCGCTTCTCGCTTCAGGGAGCGCGCGTGCGTGGCTGAAAGGCGGCCCCCCGAGGGGTCGCCGACGACGCCTCTGCCAAGCGAAGGAGGAGGCGATTCCCCTCGGGGCCGCCCACGGGCTCAGGCACGCGGTCGGTCCGGGAACATCTCGTTCTCGAGGCAGCGGCCGGCGCCGAGGACGACGCACTCGAGTGGGGCGTCGACGAGGTGGACGGGCAACGCGGTCTCCTTCGAGATGCGCTCGTCCATGCCGCGCAGCAGGCCGCCCCCGCCGGCGAGGTGCATGCCCCGGAGGATGAGGTCCTGGGCGAGCTCGGGCGGGGTCTGGCCGAGGGCGCGCACGATGATCTCGAGGATGGCGCGCACGGGCTCGTCGAGCGCTTCGCGCACCTCGTCGGGGTCGAGCACGAC
>Ga0066388_100002366_pt1 | contig 11471 bp, 8 predicted proteins | sample PanSoiMetaGPlot6_FD_64539 | JGI IMG/M metagenome (GOLD analysis project Ga0066388, IMG submission 64539) | Tropical forest soil microbial communities from Panama analyzed to predict greenhouse gas emissions - Panama Soil - Plot 6 (Hybrid Assembly) | ecosystem: Environmental > Terrestrial > Soil... | reverse complement strand
AGCTGCTTGACGATCATCTGTGTGTCAGCAGGACGCCAGAGTTGCTGATCGGCTTTCGTACGGGCGTAGATGATTTCATCCTTCTTGCGATACTTGATGCGGTTGCTCGGTTCGCCACGTTCGCGCAGTCGGTAGGCATTCTTGGCGACGGTATGTCGGGCCTTGTCCGACCAATCGCCGGTCTTGTAGTCGCCGAAATAGCTGATCAGCCGCTGCGCCTGCATCATCGTAAACAGCGGAAACCCGTCGAGCGCGTCGATCGCCGCTCCATAGGCATCCTCCAGCCGCGTCTCGCCCATCCCGATCATCTCCAGCCGCCCCGCAAAAGGCGGCGGATCGCCGAACGGATCGAATACATCCAGGGGCGCCGCGGGCGTCGCGAGGAACGCCCTATGGAGCGCGCCGATGTTTTCCGGGATTTCCATCCAGGCCCGAATATCCTCCCTTTCCTCCGTCGTCATCTTGGCTCCGCAGGTGACGACGCTGACGCGTCGATCGTCCCGCGGCAGCTTCACCACATCCCGATGCTGGGTCGCGATGATCGTGGATCGTGCCGAACGCTGCGCGTAGGCGTGCTGCCCCTTCGCCTCGAAACGCCGCCGCGCCGTCGGCGATGGCTCAATGGCGTTCTTCAGTACCTCGTAGGCAAGCCGCCGGCGTGTCTGCAGATGCCCGTCTTCATCGTCTGCTTCGTTGATATAGGCGATGAGCGCGTTAGCGAGCCGGTCATTAAAGCGCGCGCCCTGCGACTTTCCCGTCAGCTCGCCGAACTCGCACGGCACGACGTAGTCCTCACCAAATACGTGTTCGAGAATTTCGAACAGCGTTCCGCGGCCAGACCCGAATTTCTCCGCTACCATGATGACCGCAACCATCGGGACCCATGGTTTGCGCGTCTTGTGGGCAAAGTAATTCCATAGCCACTCTCGCTCTGTTTTGTCTGGAAAGAGCCGCGCGAAAAAAGCTTTGAACGTCTCGATCTCGCCCCCGCGCGTCGGGTGCGCCGGCGGCCAGTAGCGGTTGAATACGGTTACGCCGCCTTCTTCGAATGTCGGCCGCGGCTTGTCGGAACGAGTCTGGACGGCATCGATATGCGCGCGCGATGGATGACTTATCCAGACATCGACGACGGACGTCTTCTTGAGGCCGCCCCTCGGGCCTTCCTCCACGATCGCGTAGAGCTGCATAAAACCCTTCAAGCTCGCAATTGTTCCGATCTTGCCGTCGACCAGCGAGATGATGCCGCCTTTGCCCATGAAGGCGTCGGCGTAGTAGGCGTAATTCACCAGCATCCAATCGAGGGCGGCGGGAAAGCAAGCTTCCTGCACCGCCTGTCTGTCGGCAATCGTGGTACATCCTTCGTAATCGGGCCGCGGCGGAGGCGGCACGCTGTAAAGCGGGTGTCGCGCCAAAGGGTGATCGCCAAGGCTCACCAGGAATTCCCGGTCGCCCCGGCTGATAGCGTCGCCGTCGAACGTATTGCGGTTCGCTTCGAAGGTGCGGTGCTCGTTCATCGGAAGGGGTTCCTTGCTTGTAATTGACCCAAAAATTCGAACCGCGCGGATGGCGCCCGCTCGCGCCGATGCCAGGTCGTCTCCGTCATGGTGTCGTAGATGCCGATGCCATGACGGCCCCAGTTGATGAGATGCGAATCCGTTCGCGCCCGCGTCCGATCGTGAAAGCTGCCCGAGCAGCGCAGTGTCGTCGTCGCCTGCCGCGCGTGCATGAAACGTTCGAGCTCGGCGACCGTCATCACGCCATAGTCCTGCGTCTCGACCTCGGTGTCCGCGTCGAGCTCAAAAACACAAGGCGCAGTCCCGCCCCGACTGTTCCTGGTTTCCTTGATGGCGGTAAGCCCCGCTGCTGCGGCAATGCCATCAAACAGATCGCAGGCCGCCGCGTAGGCTGCTTTCGACAGCACTGGCAGCGACACCCGTGGCGTCGTCGCCGGCGAGGCGCCGCCGGCGAATTGGTAAGTGTCGATGATCTCGCCTCGGCGCCCGCGGGCGTGCGGTCCGTCGACCGCAAACTGCCGCGTTCCAAGCGAGCCAAAACACTCGACCTGATGCTTCGACGCCGCGGGATCGTCCGGGTCGCTGCCGCGATACCAGCGCCGCGAGGCTATTCGCCGAAACGGCTCGTCGACGCGCGCGATCCACGCTTCCTTAGGCCCGCCGGCGTGGCGCACGAGGCCGCGCGCAAACAGTTCGGGGTAACGTTTATCGAGAGCCCCCGCCAAGGCGTCGATCAGAGCCGTTTCACGAATATCGGCGTCGATCACTGCGAGGTCGCCGTCGATCTTCAGTCCCGTCGATGCGAACGCGCTGCGGTCCCACGACAGCACTTCGGCTCGGTCGGGACGCGTCCTCTGCCAGTTCTTTCCGATCGGCCGCTTGCAGTCATTTAAAAGAGGCCAATAGCCGTTTTCCAACACGGCCGCGCGAAAGCGGGTACGAGCATGTAAGGACGTGCTCATTTGAAAATCTCCGCCCTCGCAGTTTTGGATAAGCGGCGGAGGCTACCGTTTGAATGCATGGCGTATGAGCGAATGGCAGCGTCGTACCCGCCAAAAAGTCTGGCGCGATAGCGCAGGGCCATCGGCTGAATACCAAGCTGCTGCGCCCAATCGGTAACGCACACCGTCTTGTTATCGAGGGTGACCCAGACTGTGCGACGAGTGTTACGGAGCTGCCCTCTCTGCGGAACCCAATGGCAATTTTTAGGTGAATAAGGCCCGTTGTTGTCGATGCGATCGATCGTCATGCCCGGAGCCGGCGGCGAGGTCCCCATGTCGGTAATGAAGGCGTTAAACCCTTCGGGATAGCCTCGCCAGCGTTCATCGACTGTGATGCCGCGCGCGCCGTAATTCTTGTAGCTCGGGTGCGTCTTGAGATAGCAGCGCGCATGCATGTTGCTCCATCGAGCATACATAGGATGATAGTTGCTACGACGTTTCACGATGCGCTCCTGCATCAGATTTGCTCTAGATGTCGCCGGAATGCCTCTTGCGCGCTCATCTTGTTGATCACCCGGTCGCGCTTCATTTCATCGACGGTGCCCGTGGCGACACAGACGTGGATGGTCACGTGCCGCGTCTGCCCCGGCCGGTACACCCGCGCGATTGCCTGCTCCGTGAGCTCGGCCGACCAGCTCGGCGACAGCCACGCCATGCGCGACCCGCCGTGCTGTAGATTGAGCCCGTGCCCCGCCGAGGCCGGATGAAAGGCGAGCAGCGGCAGCTTCCCCGTATTCCAGGCCGCGATGAGCCGCGCGGCCTCGTGCGCCGACGTTGGTCCGCCGAGCGCCGGCACCTCACCGAAGGCGCGCCGGATGGCCCGCAGGTCCTCGACGAACTCGTAGGCGATAAGCAGCGGCTCGCCCCCGAGGCTTTCAACCAGCTCGCGCAACCAGTCGATCTTCAGGCTATGAACGTTGACCGGATCGTCGGCGTCTGCGTCATAGAGGAAGCCGTTGGCGAGCTGCGCCAGCTTGCCGGTCGCAATCAGCGGCGAGGCGGCCTCGATCGAGCGCCCTTCGATCGTGGCGAACAGCCCCCGCGCCATCCCCCGGTAGGTCGCCATCACGCCGTCCGGCAGTTCGAGCGGCGTCACCACGACGTTGAGCGGCGGCAGGTCGGGCATATCCTCGTCGGCGACCGTCATCGCGACGGTGCCGAAATCGGCAGCGATTTTCTCTTCGGCTCCCGGCAGTGCCGCCCATTCCCACCCGAATGGATCGCGCGACCAAAAATACCGTTTCTGCCAGGGCACGAAGGCACGGCCCCACAGCGCGCCGTCGGTGATGATGGCCGCCGGCATGAAGAGATCCCGACTCGAGTTGGGGCGAGGGGTCCCCGTCAGGCCCCAACGCGTCCAAAATCGCCCGGCGATTTTCGCCAGCGCCCGGGCGCGCTTGCCGTTCGGGTCCTTGAAGCGCGAGGTCTCGTCGACGATCAGTATGTCGAAGAGCGGGTGATCGTCTGCAAAAGCCGCAAGCTCGGCGACGAGCCAGGGCACAAGATCGACGCCGATCACCGTCATTTCGCGTTCATGTGCGGTAGCCAGCAGCGCCCGCCGGCTCTCGGGCGCGCCGTCGAGGACGGCGGCGCGCAGGTGCGCAAGGTGCGGCCAGGACGTGATCTCGGCCGGCCACACGGTCGTGGCGACGAGCTTGGGAGCGACGACGAGAGCGTGCCGGCGATGCTTGTCGCGGATCAACTCGGCAAGCGCAGTAAGCGCAGCGGCGCCTTTGCCGGCGCCTAGCGGCGCGATCAGGAACGCGACGTCGCTCTCGTACAAATACGTCACGGCTCGCTGCTGGTACGAGCGCAAGACGCGCGCGAGGAAGGGCGCGTTCATGACTTGCCTCCCAGCGCCGCCTTCGCCTTCGTGTACCAGCCGCAGCTATTTTCCTCGCTCTGAAGTGGCAAACCTTCAGCCCATTCCGGCAAGGTCAGCATCTCGCACCGCAGGATCGCCTTCGCCTCCTCGGCGCGCGCCTCGTCGGTCTCGCAGACGATCTCATCGTGCGTCGTCATACGGATGGGCATGAACGCGAGCGCGGGATCGGTTTCGATTCTAGTGACTGTTTGGCGCAGCAGGTCGGCGGCAGTTCCCTGCACCGCGTTCTCGCAAAGTGTTCCGTGCCATAACTTCGCGCGCCCATGGGCGCGCCGGAACGACAGCTCGCTCCGCGTCTCACCGGTTGGTTTGCCATTTCGGTCGCGAACGTCGACATCGCGCCAACGCGGTCGCGGATAGGTCAGCAGGCGACCCGATGGCAACGCCATGAACAGTGAACCGCCGAGGTAGTCCTCGCGATAGACGAAGGCGAGCCGACCTGCCGTGGTGATCTGGCCCGGCAATTCCCAGGCGCGCATCGCCGCGTCCCAAAGCGCGTTCCAAAATTCGCGCGCCCATGGATTCGCATTGCGCCAGGCATCAACGATGCGACGGGCCTCGGCGTCATCGAGGTGAATGCAGTAGCTCAGCGCCATGTCCTGAAGCGCCCCGACCGAGCCGCCAAAACCGAGTGCCAGCGTGCTGACCTTGCCGGTGCCGCGTTCCGTCTTCGTTACCGCATTCGGGTCTTTGTGCAGGACGTCGGCGGCGGCGATGGTGTAGATGTCGGGTTGCGTCGGGTCGCGATCGTTGGCGCGGAAAATATCAAGCACCCTTTCGGCGTCCGGCGAATTGGCGAGCCAAGGCGTGATCCGCGCCTCGATCGCGCTCCAGTCCGACCAGACGAACGTTTTCCCCGGCGCCGCTATCAGCGCAGGGCGCACGATGAGGGCAAGCTTGCGCGCCACCGGCACATCGACGGGTTCCGCCGCGGCCACCTCGGCATAGCTGCAGCCATCGGCGATCGCATCGACGAGCGGCGCTTCGGCGGCGCCATCCTCGCCGAGCACGTCCCTTGTGAGATTCTGAATCTGGGCGGCTTTGCTGGACATGCGCCCGGTCTGAAAGCCGCCGCTGAACCGGTATTGATCGCGCAGCACGCCGTCGACTTGCTGCGCTTCAAGGCGGCCGAACTTTTTTGGCGCGGCGCCGGCGCCAAAAAGACGCAGCTCCGCAGCCTCACGGGCCTTTGCCTCGCATGCGCCGAGGCCGCCGTTGGCGCGCTTGGCGTCGAGCATGGCAAGCACGCGGGCGACGCGGTCGCGCGTCAGGCTGAGTTCCGGCGGCTCCGTTTCGTCGTCGTCATCATTGGCATCATCGTCCGCCGGAATGCCAAGCATTAAAATCTCGCGCATCGCTGCGTCGGGAAGTTGGTCATGCAACCAGGTCGCAATCCGTTGCGCCTGCGTGACCCGAGTGACGGCCTTGTCGGTGAGCTTGGTCAGCCGGCGCCCGTTGGCGACAGCGTCCTCGGCCGCAAGCGCAGCAGCTCGCTGAACGAAAGGCAGGTCCAGCACCACGCCCCGGCGATTGATGTGCTCGAACGCCCAATACTGGCGCCACTCCTCGAGCGGCAAAGGCCGCGTCCGGCGGTAGACATCACGCATCTCCCCGACGTCCCGGCGCGCATAGGCGAGGAAACGCTGCCACGCTTCTGGATATTCGCAGGGGTCTGCACCTTGGACGCAAAACAGTTTGATCAACCGCTTGCCATCTTTTTGTTTGCCCTCACCACCGAAATAACGCGAGGCGCTTTCGAGATCGGTCGCCAGGTTGGAGCAGCCGGCCTGGATCCTCGGATCAATGATCCGCTCAGGCGCGAGGAAGGGAAATCCCAGTGTCGAGTAATTCCAGATGGCGCTATCGAAACTCGCGTTCCACGCAGCGAGGGTCATGCCGCGATCGAAGGCCGCACGCAGATCATCCGGCGCGTTGTCCCAATCGAGGATCGCGCCATCAGCATGCCAAGTGCGAACCGGTGCGTCGCCGCCGGCATAAGCCAGAACGATCGCGCGCGTCGAGGCGTCGGTGGCGTAGCGGAGAGTTCCGGCGGCTTTCAGGTCGAGCGCGCCGGCCGACTCGAAATCCAGCCAGATGAGATCGCTGACGTTGAACATCGCGCGGACCCTCAAGGTCAGGCGAGGCCGCTGCGCAGTCGGCCTCGCTTGTCAGGTGCGCATCGGCGTTAAGCAACGGTGCGCCGGCGACGTGGTTGCTCAGCCGGCGGCGGCGACGCTGGTGCTGGCGCCGGCGCCGGACCGCCGAGTGGCATCCAATCGACGAGCACCAACACAGGCGTCGGGACACGCCCGTACTGGCTGTGTTGGTAACTGTCTCGCTCGAGGCGCACGATCGGTGCGACTTTGCCGTCGTGCTGGCCGCCATTGAGCCGGTCACGCACTGCATCGATCAATGAGGTGACAGCCTGGATGCCTCCAACGGTTGACACCTTGAGGACCACCTCAATGCCGGCGTCGGTGCCGTTGATACACTTTAGATCGACGGCCATTTGCTCCCGCCAGTCGGTGCCCTTGTCGGGTAGCTCCGTGACCAGGGGCATCGGCTGGCTGACAGGAACGAGGCGCTCGGCTGGCTTGTTGTCGTTGGAAAAGCAGATGTAGCCCCACCGGAACGTCTGCGGGTTGACGGCCCAGAGGCTGTCGGCTTCGGGACTAATGCGTTGCTGCCCGTACATCCAGACGCCGTTATTTTCCCGGCTTTTGAACTGGAGCATCGGCTTGCCTGAACGCCCGCCGATGGACGTCATGTCGACGCGATTGAGCGCCGCCGTGAGTGCCGCCACGGAGGTGAGCGCGCCTCCCGCTGGCGTAGGGGCGACTGCCCGCTCGTCGTTATCGTTGGCAGGGTCGCGATCGTGATCATGTTTGGGATTAGCCATGGTTTTCTTCTCCTTTCGAGAAGGTTTCGAGTGCCGCGGAAAAGGACCGCATGATCTCGCTCCGCGCGGGCACCGGAGCGTGCGTTCTCACACCGCACCAGCGAAACGCCGGAGCGGCGCGAAACTACAAGGTCTTGGATTTCTTGTTGGACTTTAAGGCCGCGCGCTTTGGCACGAATTTCGACCTGCTTGGGCGAGCGCATCGTCTCGGCAATGATGTCATCGCGCGTAAGCGAAGTGAACGTACTCATGCGCGTAATCGCGCCGTCAGAAAATTCGGCGACGAAGGTCGGCCCCACACGATCTTTGCCGCGCTTGAAGACTTTCGGCTTCTTCAGTTTAACGACGCGATAACCCGCCGCCCTGAGGGTTTTAATCGCTTCAATGACCACGTCGCTCGTGGCCTCCGCCGCCGGCATGACAACGGGCAAGTCGTTCACTCCGCCGGCCTCGATGAGCGCGAGCAGCGGCAGTTCGGAAGTCTTGTGCATGGTACGCCTCCTAGACGTCCGCGCCGGCTGCTTCGACTGCCAACGGGGCGCGCTCGGTGGCGCTGCCTTGTGTTGGTGGCACCGCGCGCCGCAGACATGCGGGAATGTCGAGGCCATCGTCGCCGAGATTTGCCTCGTGCGGTCGGTGCTGAGACTTCAATCGCTGTAGCAACGTGTCGATCTGCTGTTTGGCTGTGGCCAGGGCGTCCATGGCTTCGGTCACATCCTCGCTCTCGAGGTCTTGCGGGAGCGCCATGTCGACGGTGCTCTCGCAGGTTTCGCGGATGCACAGCAGAGTTGCATCAAACCTGTCGCGCTCGGATCTGTGTTTGCGCGAGCGGCGGCGAGCTTTATGCACCAGTACGTCGCAGCAATCGGCTTCGCCGACGCTGGCGCCATTGCGAGCGAGCGTCATTTCCCAGCTCGGAGGGATGGCCTCGGCGATCACGCGCGCGCCCGCGCCGTCGAACGCGTGGCGGCGCTCTTCGAGCGGGGCACGGGTCAGCCAGGCCAAGCCGCCAAAAGCAACTGTTGGCTGCTTCGGATTTGCCCGGGAGGTGCGGATGCCTCCAGCGGAAGGCTGTCGCTGCTGCTTGAGCAGGTCGAGCGCCCCGCGCACGCTCAAATCGGCAACGCGTTGCCGATTTGCCTCCAGCACCGTCGTCCGGCCCGCGGCGATGGCCATGTAATTGCGCGCCGTGCGCTCGGAGAGGTTGTTGCACTGGTGCTTCAGCCACGACAGCCAGTGCCCGTGCCCGTACTTCTCCTTCAGTGCAGCCTTGGCCTTGAGCAGGGCATCGCCGGCCGCCATTGCGTGCTCAAGCGCGAAGCGCAGGCCGAGCACCGTAGCTTCGTGCTCCTTGCACACGGTGGCGGCGAGGGCAGCGAGGTCGGCGCGCTCGTCGACAACGGAGGGAAAACCGGATATATCGTGCATGTTTGGAACCTCCCTAAGGTTCTTTGGCGATCGACGGTGCGGGCTTCGAAACACTTGGTGCTGTCGATCGCCGCCTCCTCAGCCGTGAATTTCCCGCAACGACCGCCGCTGAGATCGCGGCCGTGCGGCTGTTCTTCAGGCAGATTTGGGAGCGCCGATCGCCACGGCGTCACCGAGCTCGACCGTATCCCGGCGAGGAGAGACTTTCTTGATGAGGTGGCCGTAATGGCGCCGAAAAGAGTCCTCGCTCATATCGTTGAGCGCGGCAGCCTTCTTGACTGAGATTTTTTGCTTGAGCGCCAGCCAGTCGGGTTTCGCGGCGTCGTGCATTTGCATCCTCCGTCGGCACCATGCGGTCAGGTGCGCTTGCGGCGGATGACTCCACAAAATCTCGACGCACTCCAACGGCTTTAAGTGCGTCGAAGGTGCGTCGAAAGGTGCGTCGAAGGTGCGTCGAAGGCGCGTCGAGGTGCGTCGACTATTTCGGGCGCTGTTTGGACGATCCCCGGTGTGCCTTTGGGAACGTCCTAAGCTCGCGTAGCAGCTTTTCGATATAGCGCGCGGTCAGCGGCTTGGCACAGTCGGGGGCGGTCTTTGATTCCTCGGCTAGCGCCTCAGACGCGCCGGTAATGCCCATGGCGAGCAATTCATTGGGCCTCCGGTCATAGGCAGCCTTGACCCACTGCTTGCCGGATAATTTAGGGACCGGCGGCTGCGGCGACGACTGCGGCTGCGGTTGCGCATCGCCCGGCTGATCCGCCGGCGAGGTCGTCGTTGCCGGAGAGATCGATTCGGCGAGACGCCCGAGGTACTGCCCGTCTTCGTAAGGCTCCACGCCCACGCCTTCGGCGCGGTGAAACGGAGCGGAGATGGTCCGCTGCTTGCACTCCATCCTCGAAAATTGCCTTGGCGTGCCGTCGGGCCGCACGAGCATCAATTCCAGCACTCCCTCGCGCACGTACCGATTGATCATCACGAGGTCGAGGTCGAGGTAGTGCCCGAAATAAGCTTCGACCCCGAGGACCACATTTCGCAGCGGTGTCCAATCGCGAGGAAGAAGCTTTTGCGCTATTGTGATCTCGGCTTCGGTCACTGGGCGGCGTCCCATGATCGCGGTCAGCTCCCCGGCGCGTCGAACCGCCGGGGGGCACCTTGATTAGGAGCATTATGGCTCTTCACACCGAAGCGCGCGACCTAAGCACGCCGGAACTTCACAGGATGTTTGGCACGATCGACCTCCCGCAATGCCTCATCGCTCGGTTGTTCAGTGTCGCTCCCCGAAGCGTTAGGCGTTGGCGGCGCGGCGATCGCCGCCTGCCACGCGGCGTCGGCATCGTGCTTCAAAAGCAGTCTCGACCCATCGCCCTGGATCTCGGCCGAGCGCGTCATTGGCCGGCGCGCATAAGTGTCTACCAGGCCGCCGTTTGTTACCGTCGGCGGGCATCAAGGCACCCCGACGGGGAGATCAGGACGGGGTGCGCGCCCTGGCCCCGGCCGGCGCGAATTAGCGAGCGGCACCGCTCCCCGCTTGCTCCCCACCGCCGGCCGTTTCACTTGCGCAGGCGCACGATCTTGGCTGCCGGCCGCTTGCCGGTCACCGCCTCGTCGATGAACGCGGCCCACTTCTCCAGCGCGCGACGGCGCTCGTCGAGCAGGTTGCCCCTGTTGTAAACGGCACTCACGCCCGACCGGAACCCGCTGATGTGGCCGAGGCAGCCTTCGACAATCCAAGCCGGAATGTTGAGCTTGTCATGCGCGTTGGTCGAGAAGAACCGACGCAGATCATGCAACACCCAGCTTGGCATCGGCGTCTTAACACCAGCAGCCTTGCGCGCCGCGGCGATGCGCGCGTTGAGTGCGGCCTTAGCCCAGTGCCAGCCGGTAAAGCCCTGCCCGTAGCCAAAGACAAATTCGCGTCCGTTGCGCGGTCGCACCTTGAGAATGGCGATTGCCTGCGGCACGAGCGGGATGATGTGCGGCTTGTTGTTCTTGCAGCGTGACGCAGGCAGTTTGATCTCCGCGTTGTCGAAATCAATCTCGTCCCAGCGCAAAAAACCGATCTCGGACTTTCTGGCGGCGCAATAGCTCAACAGCTTAAAAATGTCGCTGTAGTCACTCTCGCCGAGCACGTTCCAGATTTCGCGGAATTCATCGGGCGCGAGAACGCGATCGCGCCCTCTGCTCTGCGGCGCCTTGTTGACATAGGCCGCTGGGTTGGCGCCTTCGATCAGTCCCTCACGAATGAGCCAAGTGAAATAGCCGCTCAAGCTTCCGAGCATGCAGTTGGCCGCGGTCGCTCCATTCTTGGCCGCGATCGCTGACATGAGCATCGCGATGTCGCGGCGGAGGATGGCGGCCACTGGGTGCGCATGCAGCGGCCGCGCATACTTGACGAGATGGCGCTCGACCTCCTTGAAGCTGCGCGCGCCAGCCTTGAGTTGTGTTTGCTTGTAGGGAAGGTAGCGCGCGAGCAGGGCGCCGAAGGTCTCGCCCACATGGGCGCGGGCCTCGATCTTGGCGCCCGCCGGGTCGCGGCCGAGCCGTACCGCTGCTAGGATATCCTTCGCCGACTTGCGCGCGGCGCCGAGGTCGAGCGCGCCGACGCTGCCGAGCGTCATGCGCCGAGTCTTCTGTCCGAGGTCGTATTGAACGACCCAACGCGCGCTGCCACCGCGGCGCAACCTCAAGCCGAAGCCGGCGAGGGCGTCGTCGAAATAGGTCTTGTCGCTCGCGCCCGCGGGCAG
>Ga0066388_100002365_pt1 | contig 11471 bp, 13 predicted proteins | sample PanSoiMetaGPlot6_FD_64539 | JGI IMG/M metagenome (GOLD analysis project Ga0066388, IMG submission 64539) | Tropical forest soil microbial communities from Panama analyzed to predict greenhouse gas emissions - Panama Soil - Plot 6 (Hybrid Assembly) | ecosystem: Environmental > Terrestrial >... | reverse complement strand
CCCAAGCGCCGCGACCCCTGCCGCGACGCCGATCACGGCCCGCCCGCCGATGGCGACGGCTGCGGCCGCCCGCCGATTTCGTAGGCAGGGGTACGCCAGCGAACGCGGGCAGCAGACCCTCGCCCATTCGGACGCAGTCCAGATGAAGGAGAAAGCCCATGGCGCGCTATCGTCGCATCGAGGTCAGCCCCATCGCAGGGGCACTTGGCGCGGAGATTCACGGGGTCGACCTCTCCGCCTTGGACGACGAGACATTCGGGGAGATCAAGGCCACCTGGCTCGAGCACCTGGTGGTGTTCTTCCGCGGCCAGGACATCACTCCCGGGCAGCAGATCGCCTTCGCCAGGCGCTTCGGCGAGATCCATCATCATCCCTACATGAAGGGCATGGACGAGCACCCGGACATTCTCGAGATCATCAAGGAGGAGGGCGACACGAAGGCGTTCGGCGAGGTCTGGCACACCGACCAGATGTTCAATCCGAAACCGGCCAAGGCAACCATCCTCTACGCCAAGGAAACGCCGGACGCGGGCGGCGACACGATGTTCGCCAACATGTATCTCGCTTACGAGACGCTATCCGAGCCGATGAGAGCGATGCTCCAGGGTGTCAAGACCTTCAATGTCGGCGACCGCAGGAAGCTCCAGTCCGACAAGACGGGTATCCCCATCACGCGTGAAGAACGCTACGTCGGCAATGCAAAGATGGCCGCCAAGGTCCGCGACCCCGGCGACCTGCAGACACAAGCCGCGCACCCGATCGTGCGCACGCATCCCGAGACCGGTCGCAAGGCGCTCTACATCAGCAATCACACGCAGAGCCTCGAGGGGTTCAAGCCCGCGGAGGCGCTGCCGATCATCGACTTTCTGAGGACCCACGCCGTGGAGCCGGAGTTCACCTGCCGGCTCCGCTGGCAGGTCGGCACGCTGGCGATCTGGGACAATCGCTGCGCCCAGCACCGGGCGCTCAACGACTATCCGGGCAAGCGCCGGCGCATGCATCGCATCACCATCGCCGGCGACGCCCCGTTCTGAGCGCCGGAGTGAGGTCATGCGTGCACGAGGCTTTCGCCGACCTTGCCTGCCCTTGCTGGCGATCGTCTTCCTGTACCTGGCCGCCAGCGGGTCCGCAGCAGCCGCAAGCCGCGTGTTCGAGAAGTCCGGACTGACCGTGGAAGCGCTCGTCGATGGGCAGGGCCCGCTGGTCGTCATGATCGCGTCCCTCGGACGTCCGGCCGAGGATTTCGACGACCTCGCACGCCGCCTCGCCGCCGCCGGCTTCACGGCCGTCCGCCTGCAGCCGCGCGGCGTCGGCAAGAGCCGGGGGCCGATGCAGGGCCAGACCCTCATGGACCTCGCCGGCGATGCGGCGCTCGCCATCGAGACGCTGGGCGGCGCGCCCGTCGTCGTCCTCGGGCACGCCTACGGGCAAAGGGTGGCTCGCGCGTTGGCGGCCTCGCGGCCTGAGCTTGTCAGGGCCGTCGTGACGCTCGCGGCGGGCGGCAAGGTCCCGATACGGGACAAGGCGAGCGCCGCGCTGCGCGGCTGTTTCGACGCCACGCTTTCGCCCGAGCAGCACCTCGAGAACGTCCGTATCGCCCACTTTGCGCCCGGGCACGATCCTTCCCCATGGCGCGACGGCTGGCACGCCGAGACCGCCCAGCTCCAGAGCGCCGCCACCAAAGCCACACCGCTCGCGAACTGGTGGGGCGCCGGACGCGCGCCGTTGCTGGTGGTGCAAGGCCTGCAGGATGCGATCGCGCTGCCGGAGAACGGCCGAGCCCTGAAGGCCGAGCTCGGCGAACGTGTGACGCTGGTCGAGATCGACGGCGCCGGCCATGCGCTCTTGCCCGAGCAGCCAGACGCGACTGCCAAAGCCGTGCTCGACTACCTCTCCAAGCTGTAGGCCGGCTGATCAATCCTTCCGAGGCGCCCCTTTTTCTGTCGCGGATCCCCACCCGCCCCGCATTTTTGGCGACAGGGGCGGCGAGGTTTGCACCGTACGCGGGGGAATGACCGGCGATGCCAGGTCGGCGCAGCGACCGCCATCTCGCAGGTCGGGTTGGCGCGACAGCGCGTAACCCGACATGGCCCGCGGGAAAGTCGGTTTCCGGTGCATCCGGATGGGTGACTCAAGGTTCAGCGCGGTACGTGAACGCAGCGGTCACATCGCGTGCCAGAGTTGCGCGAGTGAGCCCGCGCCGCGCTAACTCCGCCTCGGAGAGCGCCGATAGCTGCTCGTACATGGCCGCGGCGGCATAGTAGTCGGCGCAGGTATCTGCCCACGTGACAATTCGGCGCCCGGTGGATCTTATCCAATTGAGGATCCGTGCGGCTGGCTCGCTCGGCGCAACGACATCGGTTGGCAGAATCGGGTTGGGTGTGATCATGGACGGATCGATCCTTTGCAATTTGCAGTCAACAGACGTGGGAGGCCAGTTCCGCACTCGCGATTTCCGAGAACGCCGCGAGCGCGTGCAGACCAACGATCTCAAAGTGCTCGTGCCTAGCAGGTCCACGCAAAGCGCGCCTCCTCTGTTTGAAGGAGGCGCACGGAAATGTTAGATGTGGGGATCGCCGGGTAAGCAGCTCGGCTGCTTGCTGACGATGACGGTCATGTTGACGGCCGCAGCATGGGCGGTCGCCCGGTAACTTGATTGGCTCGGCTGATGGTTGTGCGGAGAATTTTGCAATGACGTCTGCACTTTCGCACCAGGAGCTGTCCCACATTATCGGCTGCATCTACGACTGCACGCTCGATCCCTCGCGCTGGGAGTCAACACTCGACGCTTTGCGAGGTTTGGTTCACTGCAGGTCCGCCCAGCTGGCGCTGGTCGATCTGCGGCAGCACCGCTTCCTCATTTCGAAAAACCTCGGTCTCGAACCCCAGTGGCTGGCGTTGCAAGGAAAATATCTTCCGGAGATCACCAACTTCGCGGAAAGACACCTCGACGGTGGCATCTCCATGGACCAGCCGCTCGTCACGTCCCGCCTGGCGTCGGCGGAGCGATACGCGGGTTCACCATTCTTCCAGGAGTGGTGCCGCCCGCAGGGGTACATCGATGTGGTTCAGATCAACCTGATCCGCACGCCTACTCGCATGTCGGGGCTCGCCCTCGGGCGCCACGAAACCGAGGGCATCCTCGATGAACCCGACATCGAGCTTATGCGCCTCCTGGTCCCGCATCTCCGCCGCGCCGTGACGATCAGCAACGTACTGGACGTGCAGGCGATCGAGAGGGCGCGCATGGCTGAGACGCTCGATGCGCTCAAGCTCGGCGTCGTGCTCGCCAATGAGGACAGCCGCATCCTGCACGCCAACCGCGCCGCGGAGGAGATGATGCGCGACGGCGGACCGCTGCGGGACCACCGCGGCGTGCTCCGCGCAGAAGGGACGACAGCCTCCGCCGAGATCAAGGCGGCGATCGGGCTTGCTGCGCGCAACGAGAGCGCCATCGGCAAGACCGGACTTGCCGTGCGCCTGACCGAGGAGGACAGGGCGCCGCTCGTGGCCCACGTGCTGCCGCTGGCGGGGGGAGAGGTCCGCAGCCGTCTCGAGCCGGTTGCGGTGGCGGCCGTATTCATCAATCCCGAGGACGACGATGCCGCCAGCGCCACGGTCCTCTCCACCTCCTTTGGACTGACGCCGGCGGAGACGCGGGTGCTTGTCCGGGTGCTCGGAGGGAACACCGTGGCGGAGGCGGCGGCCGGTCTCGGCGTTGCCCCCACGACCGTGCGCACCCACCTCGACAGCATCTTCGTGAAGACGGGCGTGTCGCGGCAATCCGAGCTCATCCGGCTCGCCGCTCAGCTCACCCCTCCCGCGCGCGCGTGAGCTGCCGCCAAATATTCGCGTTCGCCACACGTGGCTTCTGCCCACGTACGGAACGTCGAGTCACGCGCCTGCCGTGCCCTTCCGTCAGGCCGCGTGTCTCGCCTTGCGCGCGTATTGCAAGAGGGCGTCGTCGGCGCGCGGCACGATCGGCGTGAAGTCGCGGTGGGCGATCCACTCCGGACGGTTGAACTTGGTGATGTGGTTGGAGACGGCGCATAGCGTGAGATACACGATCTTGCGCGGATAGGGCGTGATGTTGGGCGGCGAGGCATGCGCCAGGTTGCCGTGGAACATGAGCACCGTGCCGGGCTTGCCGGTGGGCGCGACGATGCCGCCGTCGTCCACCAGCTTGGTCACCGTCGCCTTGTCGAGCGTCCACAGGGGATAGCTGGTGGTGGCCTTGTCGTGGCCGGCCGTCAGGGTGCCCTGCTGGTGGCTCCTGGGGATGAACATCAACGGGCCGTTGATGGGCATCACCTCGTCAAGGAACACCGAGATGTTCATGGCGCGCGGCTCGGGCATGCCGTCGTCGCGCTTCCACGTGCCGTAGTCCTGGTGCCACTGCCACACCTCGCCTTCGAAGGCAGCCTTGGCATTGATCTTGAACTGGTGCATGTAGACCGGCTCGCCGAAGAACTGCTCCAGCGGCTCGATCAGGCGGGGGTGGCTGCCGAGGATGGCGAACGCCTCGTTGTAGGTATGAGCCGCAAACGCGGTGCGCGGCGCACCCGACGTCTCGCGCCACACCTCCTTGCGGTTCGATGCATAGATGGCCTCGGCTTCGGAGCGCAGGACGGCGATCTCCTCCTCGGAGAAGCAATCCGGAAAGACGAGATAGCCGAGCGCGTCGAACTCCTTGAGCTGTTCGGGCGTCAGTTTCATCGTATCCTCCTGTCGCTCTTGCCTGCTTGGGCCGACTCTAGGCCATGGGGCAAGTGCGGGCAACGCAAGCCGGATGCAACCGGGAGATTGAATGCCAAGCCGCCGTCGCGTGCTGCAAGCGATCGCTGCCGCGGGCGCGCTGGGAGCCGGCGCGTGGGCCCTTCTGGCATCCGCCCGCGGCAACGCCTACTACCGGGGACCGGTCTCGGACCATTTCGACGGCGAGCGCTTCTTCAACCCCGGCGGCATCGAGCCCAAGGGGCGGATCGACTTCCTGCGCTGGCAGCTCTCCGGCCGCGGTGCCGCCTGGCCATCGAGCTTCCCGAGCCCGTTCCCGCCGGACCGCCCGCCTGCGAGAGTCGAAAGCGACAGCGTGCGCATCGCCTACGTCGGCCACGCCAGCTTCCTGATCCAGACGCGCGGCAAAGGCATGCTCATCGACCCAGTCTGGAGCGAGCGCGTGAGCCCGGTCTCATTCCTCGGCCCCCGGCGCGTCAACGAGCCGGGCATCGCCTTCGACGCGCTGCCCAGCATCGACTGCGTGCTCATCACGCACAACCACTACGACCACATGGATATTCCCACCATCGGCCGGCTGTGGCAGCGCTTCGCTCCGCGCGTCGTAGCGCCACTCGGCAACGATACGATCCTCAAGGCGGCGGTGCCGGGACTCGGCGCCGAGGCCCTGGACTGGCATTCCAGCGTGGACCTCGGCGGCGGCGTCGCCGTGCATGTCGAGGAGAGCCAGCACTGGTCGGCGCGCGGCATCGGCGACCGCAGCCACGCGCTATGGGCGAGCTTCGTCATCGCCGCAGGGGCGCGGAAGCTCTACTGTGTCGGTGACAGCGGCTTCGGCGACGGCGCCACCTTCGCCCGTGTGCGGCAACGCCATCCAGGCCTGGCGCTCGCGCTCCTGCCGATCGGGGCCTACGAGCCGCGCTGGTTCATGCGCAATGTCCACATGAGCCCGGACGACGCGGTGCAGGCGCTCGAGCTGTGCGGTGCGGCGCAGGCATTCGGCCACCATTGGGGCACGTTCCACCTCACCAACGAGGCGGTCGAGCAGCCGGCGGCCGACCTCGCCGCAGCCCTTGCGAACCGCAGCATCGCTCCGCAACGGTTTGCGGCGCTGCGGCCCGGTGAGGTGCGGACGCTCGAGTGACGGCGCGGGCGTGCGACTTGGGCGGACGGCAGCGGCGCCACCGTCCGCGGCCTCTACCTCACCGGCAGAACCGGAGATAGCAGGTCTGATAATAGGGCGTGATGCTGGCGCACTGGCGCAGCGCACGGCGGACAGCCGTACTGCGGGAGCCGCTCTCGGCCCAGCCCCTGGCGCTCGGGCTCGTCGCCACGCAGTACCAAGCCAATGCTTCCCCAGGAACCATTACGAACAGGCCTGCAGCAGCAACCGCCATCAGAGCAAACTTCTTCATGGATTTTCCCTTTCAAAAAGGAATGATGGAACTTCCCTAGCGTATCCGGCTCAACTGTTAGGACAGTCCGGGGGGCCCGTCCATTGTTCATTGTGTCCTATGCAAGCGAGATTGGCTCGCCCGTTGCAATCGCCGACGGGACAAGCCTCGGGTTTGGTCCTCAGCGTGCGGCGCCCTTGGCAGCGCCGGCGAAGCGAGCCGCGATCTGCGCCTTGATCGACGCAAGCCCGGGGGACCAGCCGGCCGCCAGCGATGCCACCAGGTTGGCCTGCGACTTGAGGATCACGCCGTCGTCGAGCACCTTGAGGCCGTTGGCCTTGAGCGTGGCCCCGGTCGTGGTGATGTCGACGATCAGCTCCGCGAGGCCGGCGGCGGGAGCCCCCTCGGTCGCACCGAGGCTCTCGACGATGCGGTAGCCGGTGACACCGGCTTGCGCGAAGAAGCAGCGCGTCAGGTTCATGTACTTGGTGGCGACACGCACGCGCCGCTCATGCACCCTGCGGAACAGCAGGGACATCTGCTCCAGGTCCGCCATGCGTTGCACGTCGAGCCAGCAGGCGGGCACCGCCACCACCACATCCGCGAAGCCGAAGCCCAGGGGTGCCACGAAGCGCACGCGCTCCTCCGCATCCGCGATGGACTCCCGGATCAGGTCCTCGCCGGTGATGCCGAGGTGCGCTGCGCCGGTCCGGAGGAGCTGGGCGATCTCCGACGACGATACGAAGTTGACCTCGATGCCGGGCCAGCCCTCGATCTCGCCCTTGTAGCCGCGTGCCGGCCCGTTGCGGACGACCGAGAGCCCGGCCCCGGCCAGCGCCGCGTTGCACTGCTCCATCAGCCGGCCCTTGGAGGGCAGTGCGAGGATGAGCTTTCCGTTCACGGCGCTGCTTCCTGCAGGGCGGCGAGCAGCCGCTCGGTGTGGATCGAGGCGCCCACCGCCGGCACGGGCCGTGGGGTCCAGACCTCGCTGAGCAGACCGTCGTAGCGCCCGCCGCCTGCGACCGGACTCCTGGAGTCGAGCCCCGGCGCAATGATCTCGAAGACGAAGCCCGTGTAGTACTCGAGGTCGCGGCCGAACTCGGCGGAGAACGCGGCGCCGGCGATGTCGATGCCCGCCGCCTCGATGCGATCGAGGCGGCGCGCGAAGGCGTCGAGCCCGGCGGAAAGATCGACGCCGCGGCTGCGTCCAAGCTGGGCCAGGCGATCCACGGCGGCGCGCGCCGGTGCCTTGACCGCCACATAGCTCTCGATGAGCGCTGCCGTTTGCGCCGGCAGCGGCTCCTCGCGCAGGTCCGCGGCTTCATCGATGAGGCGCGCGGCGATCTCGGCGAGCTTGCGGGTGCCGATCAGCTCGCATCCCGCCCTGTCGAGGTGCTCCAGGACCATGGCCTCGGCGCCGGCAGGATCGGCAGGATCGATCCTGCCGATGAGATCATGCGGCAGGCCCGTCGCCTGCGTGGCGCCCGAGGTCAGGCGAAGGAGCTCGGCGCGGAACGCTTCCGGGCGCCAGAACTGGTGCTTCAGCCGCGTGCGCCAGCGCTCGGGCATGGGGAGCGCCTGGATGAGCGCAGCGAAAAGGCCGAGGTCGCCGATCCTGATCTCCAGCTTGCCGAGGCCTGCTTCGCTGAGCGCCGCGACGATGAGAGCGAGCACGGCGGCGTCGTCGCCTTCGCGGTCGGGCGCAGCGAAGGACTCGATGCCGGCCTGGTGGAACTCGCGCGGGTGCACGCGGTCGACGCCGGCCGGCTGGTAGCGGAACGCGGAGGCCGAGTAGCAGTAGCGCGCCGGCGTTCCGGGGTCGCTATGCCGCTCCAGATGCAGCCGGCAGGTCGGCACGGTGAGGTCGGGGCGCAGGCACAGCTCCGCCCCGTCCGGATCGGTGAACACGTAGGTGCGGGCGCGCAGCGCTTCGCCCACGACGTCGAGGAACAGGTCCGCCGGCTGGATTATGGCCGGCTCGACGCGCTCGTAGCCCGAGCGCGTGAAGGCCGCCACCAGCCGCTGCGCCAGCCCGTCGAGGGCCCCCATGTCGGCGGTCGTTGCGGCGGTGGTGGACATGGCGCACCTCACCGCTCGCGCTGCGCGGATTCCCTCTCCCCGCTTGCGGGGAGAGGGTTAGGGTGAGGGGCAGAGACAATCACCGACGGCGGCGGCGTGTGCCGCTGCCCCTCACCCCAGCCCTCTCCCCGCGCGATTGGAGCGCGTTGAGAGATCAGCGTGGCGCGGGGAGAGGGAGTCACGGCTCAGCCCCTGTGGCGGGCGAGGACCTCGCGCACCGCTGCAACGAGATTGGCCTCGGGCACCGAGAACTGCGCCGGGCGGCCTTCGCGCCACTCCTTGCTGTCCTTGATGGTGGCAGCCACCCTGGTACCTTCGATCAGGTCCTTGATCTGCACCTCGCCCCTGGTGCGCTCGTCGCCGCCCTGGATGACGACGCACGGGGCGCCGCGCTTGTCGGCGTACTTCATCTGCGCCTTCATGCCTGACGTGCCGAGATACATCTCGGCGCGGATGCCGTCCTGGCGCAACGCCTGCACCATTCTTTGGTAATCGGCGATGCGGTCCTTCTCCATCACCAGCACCACGACCGGTCCGTCGGAGACCGGCGGCTTGTCCTTGTCGAGGGCGCGGAGCGCGGCCTGCAGCCGCGACACGCCGATGGAGAAGCCGGTGGCCGGCACCTTGGTTCCCAGGAACCGCTCCACCAGCCCGTCGTACCGCCCGCCGCCGCCGACGGAGCCGAAGCGCACGGTCTGCCCGTCTTCGTTCTTGACCTGGAAGGTCAGCTCGGCCTCGAAGACCGGGCCGGTGTAGTATTCGAGGCCGCGGACGACTGAGGGATCGATGCGGATGCGGTCGACTCCATATCCTGCTGCATCCACCAGCTCAGCAATCTGCTCAAGCTCATGGAAGCCATTGCGGGCAGTTTGACTGTCACCAAAATGGTGGATCAGTTCCTGAATTGTTGCGAATCTACTTTCGGCGACCTTTTCGCCTGTTGGTGCATTGGCAAGATTGGCCAATGTTCGATCAGAGTATCGCGATCCTGGTTCAACCATAGGCGAGAGGGACGCCGACTCCAGCAGGAGAAGTAGCCGATCGATTTGAGCGGCATTTAGCTCAGCACCTCTTGTGAAGTCTCCGCTTTCGTCTTTGCGACCTTTACCCAGCAAGAGGTGCACCCCTTCTGCGCCAAGCCGGTCGTACTTGTCGATCGCACGCAGGACGGTGAGCTTCTGGCGCTCGTCCGTAATGCCGATGGCCTCCATCACTCCGTCCAGAACCTTCCGGCTATTCACCTTGACCACATAGTCGCCCCGCTTCACGCCCAGCGCCTCCAGCGTATCGGCCGCCAGCATGCAGATCTCGGCGTCGGCGGCGATGTTGTCGGTGCCCACCGTATCGGCGTCGAACTGGGTGAACTGGCGGAAGCGCCCTGGTCCCGGCTTCTCGTTGCGCCATACCGGGCCCACGGCGTAGCGGCGGAAGGGCTTGGGCAGGCGGTCGAAGTTCTCGGCGACATAGCGTGCCAGCGGCGCCGTCAGATCATAGCGCAGCGAGAGCCACTGCTCGTCCTCGTCCTGGAAGGAGAACACGCCTTCGTTGGGCCGGTCCTGGTCGGGCAGGAACTTGCCTAGCGCATCGGTGTACTCGATGGCCGGCGTCTCCAGGGGCTCGAAGCCGTAGCGCTCGTACACCTCGCGAATGGTGGCGAGCATGCGCGCCGTCGCGCGGATATCCTCCGCCGGCGTGTCGAGGAAGCCCTTGGGGAGCCGGGCCTGCGGCCCCGAATTCTTGTTCGACTTGGCCATGGCAAGCAGACGGGGTCAGCCCCCTCGCCTCCCAGGTTGATAAGAAACGCGACAGCCAGGGGCGAGGGGGTCTGCCCCCGCACCTTGCACAATTGCGGCGCTTATAGCCGATGATCAGCGGACCGCAAAGCAACGGCCCAGCTGGTCCGCTCGGACTCCCCTGGAGCGCTTAGAAGAGGCCTTCGAACTTCTTCTTGAAGCGCGAGAGACGGCCGCCGCGGTCGACCAGATGGGCGCCGGCACCGGTCCAGGCCGGGTGGGTCTTGGGATCGACGTCCAGCGTGAGCGTGTCACCCTCCGAGCCGTAGGTCGAATAGGTGTTGAACGTCGTGCCGTCCGTCATCACCACCTTGATCATGTGGTAGTGAGGGTGGAAGTCCTCGGTCTTCTTCATTGTCTTACCTGCCGGCTAGGATGATGCACGCGAGGACTTGGGCCCGCACGCGATTCTGGGCGCCTCTTTACCCAAACTGCGGGCCCCGGACAAGTCCAGGACAAGTCCGGGGTCAGATCCGTCGCGGCGGGGGTCAGACCCTCGCGCATACGCTGGAGTTTCGCTGCGCGGTTGGAGGCGAGGGGTCAGACCCCCATGCGTCACGCTGCCGCCAGCGGCCGCCGCAGGCCCATGTATTGCAGCTCGCCCGGGAGCGCCACCACCACGGCCTGGCCGATGACGAAGGCATAGCCGAGCGCAGCCGGCGCGATCCAGCCGAAGACCAGCAGGAGGGCGCTGGCTGCGGCCCACAGCACGTTGGCGACGATGATCACCCACACCGCGGGGCGGGAGATCGCCTCGCGGGTGCCGGTCCAGATCACGAACGCCACGTAAGGCACGAGCACCAGTCCGGCGCCGCGCAGGAGCGCCGCTGGGAGGCCGAGCAGCCCTTCGAGCGGCCCGGCGGCGGCGATCGCCAGCAGCCCGGTGGCGCCGCTGGCCGCCGCGTCGAGCATGAGGGTGCGGCGCAGGAAGGTCGAGGATTGGTCGTAGGTCATGGGAGAAACTCCTGTTGTGCTGTCGTTGTGCTGTGCCGGTCGCTGCAGCCGCCTAGCGCTGCGCGGCCTGGGCGGGGACCTGATCGAAGAAGCCGGTGACCGACTGCAGGCGCTTGCCGTCCGAGACCACCCCGAAGTCGATGCCCTTGACGACGGGCGCTCCGCCTTCAGGAGCGAGCTCCCAGGTAAAGCGGACGCGGTCGTGGTGCATGTCGACCTCGCCGGTCCGGCGGAACCGGTGGCCGGGGAAGCGCTCGTGCACCCCGTTCACCATGGCGTCGATGCCGGCGTGGCCATCGGCCTGCAGCATGGGGTCGACGTAGGTCGCAGTCTCGGTCCAGATGTTGGCGATCAGGTCGCGCCGACGCTTGTCGTCGGGCTCGTTCCACATGGCGAAGTACTGGTCGACGAGTTCGGTGACAGCGCTCATGCCGGTCTCCTGTTGCTGGCAGCTGGCCGGGATGGCCTGCCGCCGTTGTCCCGGCATGATTTCGCGGACGACGCCGCTAGTCGATTA
>Ga0066388_100002363_pt1 | contig 11472 bp, 5 predicted proteins | sample PanSoiMetaGPlot6_FD_64539 | JGI IMG/M metagenome (GOLD analysis project Ga0066388, IMG submission 64539) | Tropical forest soil microbial communities from Panama analyzed to predict greenhouse gas emissions - Panama Soil - Plot 6 (Hybrid Assembly) | ecosystem: Environmental > Terrestrial > Soil... | reverse complement strand
GAAGTCAACTGCTTGCGATTTAGCCGCCCGGGCTCATGAGCGCACATGGTGGTGGGCCATGCCAGGCAACGAGACCGAAGCCCGCGATAAACAGGTCGAGGACAAGGTACCAGAGCGTGGTGCCGACAGCCCGAAGGCACGCCTGTCCAGGGAGATCTGGTTGGATCATGGCGGCTGGTCTGGCCTCAAAGGTGCATCGCCAGACAAGGCCAGGGAAACGCCTGGCCGCGGCCTGGACCTGGCTTCAGGGACACTTGGCGTGGACGCGCAGCAACTTTACGGGCGGGAGGCGGCGGTCAAGCCTCAAGAGCCGGCGCCCAAGGAGGGCGACCACGCGGCAGGCCGGGATGGTGGCCGGTCGGCACACGGTGAGCGCTGGGGAAGGCGAGAATTTCAGGTTCGCGAGGACGGGTCGGCATCCTACCAAATTAAAGCCGGGGACAGTCTCTGGGACATCTCCCGGGACGTGCTCAAGGCCAGACACAGGGACGATCCTCGCTACACGCCGTCGGCAGAGGAGACCCACAGGCAGATCGCCGAGCTGGCAAAGGCAAATGACATTGCCAATGCAAGGCAGATTCGCCCCGGCGAGACGCTGGAAATTCCTTCACCTAAGGCCCATGGCGAGGTGCATAAGGATGGTGACGGCCATGCAACACAGGTTCGCTACCCGGACGGGCACAGCCAGGAGATCTCCTACGATAAAGACGGTAATCCGCTTGTGCTCAAGAGCAGCGACGGCACCAGCTGGAAGCAGGAAGCAGCTGGCTGGAGCAAGTACGATGCCAGCGGCAAGCAGCTCGAGCATCTGGACGGTACGGTGACGGTGTCGGAGGATGGCAACATCGCCTTCCTGAAACACGACGGCGCCGGTATCGTGCACCTCCCTGACGGAGGCACTGCCGATCAGGGTACCGACAACTCAACCGTCTGGCGAGACCCGGCTGGTCGCCTGGAGCAGGTCGATTATCCGAATGGCAGACCGCCCAACCATGTAGAATACGGCCCGGACGGCAGCCCGGTGCGGATTGCCAGCCAGGACGGTTTTGTCTGGAAACAGGAAGGGGACAGCTGGAGCCGGTATAACCATGCCGGGGAGAAGCTTGGTCACGCAGAGCGGATTGAGGTCTCTCGGGACGGGGACATCACCTTCGCGCTTGGAAAAGGTGACCAGAGCGTGCTCCATCGGGACGGCACAAGCACGGATCGATGGGGACCGCTGACCACGGATGGACAGGGACGTGTGATTCAGGTCCGTTACCCGGACGGGCACAACCAGGATATTTCCTACGACAAGGACAACAACCCGATCGAACTCAAGCGAAGCGACCACAGCACCTGGAAGAAGGAGGCGGCCGGCTGGAGCAGGTACGACGCCACGGGCAAGCAGATTGACCATCTCGATGGCACCGTAGCTGTGTCGGAAGACGGCGACATCGCTCTCCTCAAGCGTGACGGTGCCGGCACCGTTTATTTTCCGGATGGGGCTACTGCTGATGAGGGCTCGGACAACTCAACGCTATGGCGAGACCCGGCCGGTCGCCCGCAACAGGTTGACTATCCAAACGGCAGGCCGCCCAATCACATTGAGTACGGCCCGGACGGTAATCCGTTCCAGATAAGCAGTCAGGACGGCTTCACCTGGAAACACGAGGGCGACGGCTGGAACCGATACAACAAAGCCGGGCACAAATCCGGTCACGTTGACAAGATCGAGGTATCGCGAGATGGCGACATAACCTTTGCTTACGACCAGGGCGATCGGACTTCCATTCATTGTGATGGAACTACAACGGACAAAATGGGTCCGCTGACCGTGGACGGCCGTGGCCATGTGACTGAGGTTCGCTATCCGGACGGACGCAATCAAAACATCTCCTACGACAAAAACGGCGACCCGATCGAGCTGAAAAGCTCCGACAGCACCGTCTGGCGGAAGGAGGCGGATGGCTGGCGGCAGTATGATGCCAGCCAAAAGCCGATCCAACACCTTGCCGGGAGCGTGACAGTGTCCGAGGATGGCGATATCGCTTTCCTGGACCACAATGACGCAGGCCGGGTCTTCTTCCCGAACGGGCACCGTGTGGATCTTGCCTCGGATGGATCTGCTGTCTGGAGAGACTCGGACAATCGTCCTCTGCAGATCGACTACCCGAATGGCAGACCGGCCAACAGCATCGAGTACGGCAAGGACGGGCGGCCGATAAGGGTGACTGGCCAGGACGGCTTCTCCTGGCGAAAGGAAGGCGAGACCTGGAACCGGTACAACAGGTCGGGTGAGCGGCTGGGACAGGCCGACACATTGAGTGTAGCCTCTAGCGGCGACATCTCGCTGCGCATCGACGACCGGGATGAAGTGGTTGTCCACCGCGATGGCACAACCTCCCGCAATTCGGCTATCGCGCACAATCCCGCTGCCTCGACTCACTAGGTCAGAGCAGCCGCCCCGGTCCAGCCCCGCTCAACTGCCCTGGGCTATTGGCGGATTGGTCGCTATAAGCTTCCTGAGTTCAATCAGGTGCTTGCTTCCTTTGTTGCTGCCTGTTTTGCTTCTACCTTGTCCCTGAATCTCCGGACGGCCTTGGCCAGCAACACGATATTCAAGGTTAAAGAGATGGTTAGCAGCAGTCCCACCGGGCTAAGAAGATATTCAATCGCCATTGTTTCGCTACCTCCAGGAGCCGAATTGATGATCTAAATATTTGAGGACACCTCCACAGCAATCTAGAAATTGTCACCCCTTGGGTGCTATCTGGACAAGCCTGGCGGCCTCTCCCCGTGCATTTTGCAGTCGCGCGCACACTACCCCTCATTCCTGTTACGTCAGCTTCCTACAAGCGGCTGCTACAACCATTGATAGCACAAAGATTAAACCTGCGTGTTAGGTTTTCCAGTACGAAAGTAAGGGTTTCCAATTTAATTGTCAATCAGGAACTCAGCTATCGTTAGCGCGAGTACGTGCCCAGAAGCTGCGCCTCTGCGAGCAGGTGATCCTTCATCGCCGCAATTAGCTGCTCTTTTGTCGCTCCTGGCTTCAGTCCCAGAGGCGCGTCCAGCGCATATAGTTTGAAGAAGTATCGATGTGCTTTGCCTGGCGGTGGTGCCGGACCCCCATAGCCGGTCTTTCGCCAACTGTTGACGCCCTGCTTGCTGCCATCTGGAAGCTCCGGCTCTTTGGGCACCGCCTCCTTCAATCCCTCGGATGGTACAGGCAGATCGTAGGCCACCCAATGCACCCAGGTGCCCACCGGGGCGTCCGGATCGTCGCAGATTAAGGCTAGACCTTTGCATTGCTCCGGCAGCCCGGTCCAGGTCAAGGGAGGGGAGACATCCTGCCCATCGCCGGTGTACTGCCTGGGAATTCTTTCCCCCTCTTGAAATGCAGAGCTCGATATCCTCATGGTTGATACCCTCAGCTTGGGCTTGATGTCGGTCGGCGCCGCGCCACACTGGCCCAGCGTGAGCGTGATTACGGCCAGTGCCGCGGGCACAGCCAACACCGTCATCCAATTTCCTTTAGTCTGGCCCATAATCGGCCCTGTTCAGGACAGGTTCAGTCACGACACACCAAGAATTATCCTCCAGGAATTGGCCCTACAACCTGGAATCGAGCAAACTTCCGATCAGGCCTGGCTGGAAGCCGGTCCGTTGAGGGAAACGAGAGCCGGTCGACGACTGGTTCACAAATGGTAACCCTCGGGCCCAGGCAGGGTTATCATGTTATTGTGCCTACTCCGGGGAGACCGATGGACTCGCAGCCGCGACACTGGGTAAAACAGTTGCCGGCGGTTAGCCGGCAGGTCGGCGGTAGGACAGCTCTTTTGCCCACGGTCATGGCTTTCTGGCTGGCAGCGCAGATGCCAGCAGCAGTCTGTGCTGACCCGTATTACGATCAGGGAGTTCGTCTGTATCAGCAAGGAAACTTTCGCTCCGCAATCCAGTATTTCGAGCAGGTGGTGAAGGATAACCCGCAGAACAGTGCGGCTCAATACTATCAGGGACTTGCCTACCAGCAGCTGCACGACTTCGAGCGGGCTAAGTCGTTTTACCGGCAGGTATACCAGCACTTTCCTGGCTCGCAGGAAGCACGCATGTCTGCGCTGGTCCTCCAGAGGATTGATCCTGAGTTCCTCAAGGCAGCCCCGCAGACGCCGTCCGAGCGGCAAGCGCTGCCGACTTCATCGATCGGCGCCGGCGCTCTCAGCCCATATGAGACGCCGAAGCTCACCGATGCGGAGTGGAAAACGCTCCCTGAGGAGGCCAAGGTTCCTTTCACGCGAGGAGCGGGCGGACATATCTATGTCGATGCCTTCCTGAATAATCGCCCGCTTAAGATGATGTTCGACACGGGAGCCTCCGGCTGCGTGGTCAGCCGCGATCAGCTGGCATCGGTTCAGATTAATGTGCCATCGGGAGGACCTCAGGTTCCGTTCGGTGGGGTGGGCGGGGTAACCTCCGGCACGGCAATGAGTGCCCAGTTGCAGGTCGGGCCAATCAGCCGCAAGCTCGTCATCGGTGTCACCGATAAGACAAATTGCCAGCCTCTGCTTGGTGAGACCTTCTTCAAGCCGTTTGACTACGAGATCGATAATCAAGGTGGCTTCATTCGCTTCATAAAGAAACGGCGGGATGGCTCGAGAGCAGCTGCCGAACCGCTGGATACGATTAACGTGCCGTTCGTTTCGATGGGCAACAACTTCCTAGTTCAAGCCAAGGTCAACGGCCGCTCCTGTCCGATGTTCTTTGATACCGGTGCGTACGGGATCGCCTTCTCACTCGCCCAGCTGCCTGCTCTTGGCATTGCCATCCCCGCGGACGCTCAGCCAATCACCAGCAGCGGGGTTTCGGGGGTGACGCCAGGATACAAGTTCTACGTTGACAGCATTGAGCTGGGCCCGGTCATTCAGACGCACGTCCCGATCACCGTGTTAGCCAGCGGACCGCCCTTCCCGCTGCTGGGGCAAAGCTTTATTGGAGGCCGCAGATTCACAATTGATCAGCAAAATCACCTGATCAAGTTCTGGCGCTAACAGTTCCGGCCGAGTTGCCAAAGAGTGCTGCTTTTGAGTTCCCTTCTAGGAGCCAGGCAGCCCTGGTGGGCAAGCCCAAGGGTTTTGAGCAGCGCCGGTCGATCTGGCTCTGACCAGAAGTGCTCCCTGCCGTGGTGGACTGGGACGCTACTGATCCATCGGCCCGACAGAAGCTTCGGCCACGAACCCCTGTGTGCCGTTCACGTAATTGAGGACAGCGGCCATCTTCGACATATCCCCGAGTATCTTCCTTTCCCCGACCCCGGCAGACTTCTGGCTCAGGCTGGCAATGAGCTCACTGGATGAGAGAAGGCTTTCAACTGAGAATTCACTGACGGCTGCGTAGCCATTCTCCAGGACTTTGGAGTGACGGCGGGCAATTCCATCCACCGGCCGAATCTCCGCACGCCCCAGGCGATGATCGCTGGCAACAAACTCGAAGCCTGTCTTTACTGCCACTATCTTGGGACTGGGCATCCCCTGCCCGCTGCTGAATTCAACCTTTACGCTATTCCCGCGCCCGGTGATGTTCTGAACTCGCAGGAGTCCATTCACACAACTGACCACCGCATCACCGTTGGCGGCAATCGCTACCTCCCCGCGATCGGTATGTACTAGCGCCTGCTCCGATGGACGTCTCACCGATACCAGAACTGTGCCCGAGTGGAGATCGACCGAATATACGTTCGGGCGGTCATAAGTGCTGTTTGGCAGGTACTTCACCAAAATCCCGTTTTCAGCTCCTTTCAGTTTTCCTGCCACAGGAAAGTTGCTAACCGTGTAGATACCGACAAGCGCAAGCTCGGCCTCGCCTCCGGCCTCCTCCACACTCACATAGGTGACATCGGTCGGCACCACAATCGGCGGTGTGAACGCCTGTGGCGGTGGCACGAATAGTATCGGGATGAGCTCCGGCTGGTTCGGCGGCAGGAATTCGATCGGGATAGTGCCGGTCGGTGTCGGTGTCGGGTGCGGGGGCGTCACTGCTCCTGTCAAGAAATTGCCGCTGATTACTCGGCCGGATCCAGCAATTGTCATCGGCCGCCCGTTACTGGTTGTCGGTTGCGAGTTGGTCACGAGGGCCGGGCCGGCGCCAGCGACAATAGTTGAAGGGGCGATGTATCGTACGAGACCGGGAAGCCCTGGGGGCGGATCAAAAAACGGTCCAGGCGGAGAGCCTGAAGCACGGGTGGTGACGGTGGGCCCCAGCAGTATCTGCCCGGTCCCAGGAGTGTTCCCGAAGGCAGCAAAGGTAATATTGCCGCCGTTAACGGCACCACCCACGCCACCAACCCGGTTGCCGCTGGAATTGACAAGGACGGTGGCACCATTGAAGTTGATGTTCCCCCCGGTCGGCGAATTTGGGTCGAAGGTCACCAAACGAGGAAGCGGCGGAATGGGGGGAATATTAAGAGTTGGCGGACAGGTGGTGCACGGCGGCGGCGGTGAGGTGATATTTGCCCCAGCGACGAAAGTAATGGGAAAGCCACCGCGACCATCAATATTTCTGCCGATGGTTATCGTCACACCAGGGGACACCGTTATATCGCCGGTGGCAACGATGAATAGTGGCGCAGAATTTACAAACAAATCCATTGTTATGTTTATATTTCCAAAATTGAAAATGACTGGATCACCGGGAATGGTGGCATTGCCCAGGCTGAGAGTTGGAGCCGCAGTTGTGACATGAGCCTCACCAGCAGTCGTATTCAAAATACCAGTAACATTGCCGACATTTACGTTGAGCGCTCCCATGCCGGTGTTGAGATTGACCTCCCTGGACAGCAAATCGCCCCCGGCGAGCGACAGATTTGCGTTGCCGGTGTAGCTGGCATCGCGCACGTTGATCGCCCCGTTCAGGGCCTGAAGCTGCCCACCGTAGTTGTTAATTACTATGTCCCTGGCCGGGTTGGCATTGACATTGATATTGCCGTTAGTGGCGGCAATCAGACCAGCATTGGTTACTGCGGCAGACTGCAAGTTTACGTTGTTCAGCGCCTGTATAAGCGGACGCGCACCAGCAGCCCCAGCCGGAAGCGCGTTGATGATTGCGCCGCCCGCAGCCAGGCTAAGCTGTCCAGAGGTGGCAATCGTGCCCATGTTGACCACGTTGTTGAGAGCGTTCAGGCTCAGGCTCAGGTTGGGCACTACGCTGCTGAAACCAGAAAGCCCAGCGGCCGGTAGGACCGAGGTAAGCAGAGCGCCCTGCTGGTTCACGATGTTGCGGGCGTTGACGGTCGCGGTCGCAACCTGCCCGTTGGAAGATAGCGCATAAAACGTTCCGCTGTTGCTGAAATTACCGGACAGGCTCAGCGTGGAGCCCGTCCCGAAATCTCTTATGGCAGTTACACCGGTCGGTATGGTGACACTGCGCACATAGCTAGAAAAGCGCGGACCTACGACGAAGCTGCCTCCCACAGCGTTACCACCTGTCCCGAGCTCAATGGTCTGCCGGCCGGTCGAGGACACCTGGTAGACAGCCAGCCGCTCAGCCGCTGTCACCCTGGAGTGAGCGGTAATCACCCTTGTAGTTCCGCCCTCGGTAATGAGAACCGGGTTGGTCTGGATTAGTTTGCCCGGTCCAAGGTTCCGGGTCGTTGATGAAAGATTTAAGTTGATCGGCCTGCCTGCCCCGGCACGAGGAACAGCGCGAACATGGCCAGCGCGCCCGCCACCGCCCGAACCCGGGCCGGCCAGGGCAGGTGGAGCGCCCGCGACAAGGAGCGCTAAACCCAGGACTGCGGTTAGCAAATGTTGCTTAATGGCGGACATATGCGACTCCCCCAAACCGGTCAGATTTTGCGAGCAGGTTCCCGGCAGACTGTAAGGTCGTTTTTGAGTGAACTTATAACCATTCTAGTATTAGCCCCAGAATTGCTCAATCAAAACTGACGCAGGCGAACCGGCAGGTGCGACACAGGCAGCCGGTGCCGACAGAACTTCGGCCACGGTACCTACCAGCGAGCTGGAGCGCCAATTACTGATCCATAGGGCCGACCGAAGCTTCGGCCACAAACCCCTGTGTGCCGTTCACGTAATTGAGGACTGCCGCCATTTTTGACATGTCTCCCAGTATCTGCCTTTCTCCTGCTCCAGCAGTTTTCTGGCTCATGCTAGCAATGAGCTCGCTCGAGGAAAGAAGGCTTTCGACCGAAAACTCACTGACAGCCGCATAGCCGTTCTCCATAACTTTGGAATGACGCCGGGCAACACCATCCACAGGCCGGATGTCCGAGCGCCCGAGTCGATGATCGCTTACCACAAACTCAAAGCCTGGCTTTATAGCCACAGTCTTTGTGCCGGGCACTCCCTCTCCACTGCCCCTGGCAAATTGAACCTTCACGCTCTCCCCGCGCCCGGTTATGTTCTGTACGCGGAGCACGCCGTTCTCAGAGCTTACCGTCGCCGCAGCGTTGGCAGCGAGCGCCACATCACCAAGACCGGTATGGACCATGGCCTGCTCGGATGGGCGTCTGACCGATACGAGAACAGCCCCCGACTTGAGATCAACCGAGTAGACATCTGGACGATCATAGGAGCTACCAGGATGATATTTCACTAGAATTCCTCCTTCCTTCCCCTTGAGCTTCCCTGTCGCCGGAAAGTTGGTCTGATGGACGCCGGCCAGAGCCAGCCCGGCCTCCGGACCGACCTCCTCGACATTCACGTAAGTAACATCGGTCGGCACCACAATCGGCGGCGTGAACGCTTGCGGCGGTGGCACAAATAATATCGGGATCGGCTCCGGCTCATTTTCTACGAGGGACAGGATCGGGGTGGGAACAACTCGCGGAATCGGCACCGGTGACGGCGATGGCAGTGGAACCCCGATCAGAGTATTTCCGGAGGTTATCCTTCCTCCGGCACCGAAGGTCAGGGGTCCTCCATTGCTGGTTGCCGGCTGCAGATTATTGGTAACGGCAGCCCCGCCTCCCACAATTCTGCCCGGCGTAATCCCGTTGGGGGCGATGTAAGTTACTGTTCCCGGCGCACCGGCGGGCACCCCTCGCGTGGCCGGGGAGCCAAGAGGGTTGATGGTTGTGGTGGGTAAATTAATCACCCCACCGCTCCCTGCACCATTGCCGAAGGCGGCGAATGTGATATTGCCGCCGGGGGCTGGCTGCAAGGTTGCGAATGCGCTGAGGCCAGTTCCAAACACTGGGGCTCTGGCGCTTGAGTTGACAGTCACCGAGGCACCGGTGAAATCAATCACGCCACCGGTCATTGAACTACCGTTGAGGGTTACTGAACCTGCCGCCGGCAGCGGTGGAATGGTAAGAGTTCTTGGTGCCCCCGGAGGCGGTGAGGTGATATTCGCGCCGGCTATGAAGATAATTGGAAATCCACCCTGGCAACGGGGACACCTGCCGATATTAAAAACAACCGCGCCGGTAGCAATTATGTCTCCGGAGGCCACAAAGACGAGCGGACCACGAGCCACATTTACCGTTCCAGTAAAGGTGATACCTCCAGAACTGTTGGAAAATGTTGGGTCTCCATGGATGTCGCTATTACCGAGCACAAGGGTGGGAGTCGAAGTCACGACGTGGGCAACTTGAGCGTCGGTATTCAAAGTCCCACTTACGTTCGCCACATTCAAATTGAGCACACCCTCACCGGTATTAAGATTGGTCTCCACCGACAACAAGTCGCCTCCTGCAAGCGACAGGTTAGCGCTGCCGGTGTAACTGGCATCACGCACATTGATCGCGCCGTTTAATGCTTGCAGCTGCCCACCATTGTTGTTAATTACTATGTCCCTGGCCGGATTGGCATTGACGTTGATATTGCCGGTGGTAGCAGCAATCAAACCGGCGTTGGCAAGCGCTCCAGACTGCAAATTCACGTTGTTCATCGCCTGCATGACCGGACGCGCCCCGGAGACTCCAGCTGGGAGAGCATTTATGATGGAGCCGCCCGCTGCAACGGTAAGGTTACCGGAACTGCTCATTGTGCCTAGATTGACCACATCCTGGAGAGCGTTCAAGCTCAGGCTCAGGTTGGGGACAACGCTGTTGAAACCAGACTGTGCAGCGGCTGGTACAACGGTGGTGAGCAGGCCGCCCTGTTGATTGACGATATTGCGAGCGTTAACCGTAGCGGTCGTCACCTGTCCGTTGGCAGAGAGCGCATAAAACGTGCCGCCATTAATGAAATTACCGGCGAGATTCAGCGTCGAACCTGTCCCGAAATCTTTTATGGCAGTGACACCGATGGGTATGTCCAGGCTGCGCACGTAAGTTGAAAAGTTTGATCCAACCACAAAGCTCCCACCAACTGCATTACCGCGGACCCCGAGCTCGATGGTCTGCCGGCCGGTCGAAACAACCTGGTACAGAGCCAGCCGCTCCGCCGGCGTCACCCTTGTCTGAGCAGTGACCAGCCGGGCAACCCCGCCCTCAGTGATCAGTACCGGGGAAGATTGCACCAGTTTGCCGGGTGTCAGGCTTCTCGTGGTTGAAGCGAGGTTCAGGTTTATCCGCCTCGGGCTGGAATTTCCACTCTGGGGAACGGTCATACCCAGTGTCGCCGCCGTGTCTACCGTAGCGGTCACGGTGAGCGTTCCTGAGTTGGACTGAATAGAGTTCGCCGCTGAGCCACTCTGAGCTCTCACATGCGCATGATGGAGATGGACGTGCATGGGAGCGTTCAGGCGCACGTGATGCCCACCCGGAGCTGCCCCAGGTCCGGCGGCTCTGGCCGCACCGCTCAGAAAAACAAAGGTTAGACCCACCAGAGCCGACCCGAGCCGATTATTAAGCCTGTACATGCGCGACTACCCCCGACGGGCTGTGAGCTTTCTGTCCCACATTGGTCAATACCACTAACTCCCATTATTTATGTAGACAGTTATATCCATTCTAGTCGTACCCCCTAAAGCGCTCAATGGACCCAGCGGCCCAGGACCGGTTGCCCCCGAGACAAAAAGCCTCGAAGGCATCCAGGCTGATGCAACCGCTGATGCAGCGGCCAGGCATCGAGGCAGAACAAACCGTTACATTGCTTGAGCCAGCCCGAGACAGCTGACCGGTCCGCAGCTGGGCCGTGCTGCCGCCAACGTACTCCGGCCGGAATGACGAAGTGACGAAAGTCATGGTTGCCCATGACTTTAGGTGGATGTGCGGGCGTGGCCAATCCCGTAGCCTGGAGCCAGTATGTGCGCGCCTGCGGAGGGGCAAAGAGGAGCAACACCATGCTTAACGTTGAAACAGGAAGACGACCGGATGCTGGTGCAGACACCGGCCCGGGCCCAGGTGTTCAGTCCGACTCGACAGGCGGAGAGAGCCCGCAGCAGTCGGCTCAGTCGCCATGGCCTGGCTGGCAGGCGGTGGTGATGCTGACCCTGGGTGCGGTCATCCCGACCATCACCCTGACAATTTGCGCCGTCTGGCACTTTGAGCCAATCTGGCGGATGGTTCTCAGGCACCCGCTCGAGATGCTG
>Ga0066388_100002362_pt1 | contig 11472 bp, 4 predicted proteins | sample PanSoiMetaGPlot6_FD_64539 | JGI IMG/M metagenome (GOLD analysis project Ga0066388, IMG submission 64539) | Tropical forest soil microbial communities from Panama analyzed to predict greenhouse gas emissions - Panama Soil - Plot 6 (Hybrid Assembly) | ecosystem: Environmental > Terrestrial > Soil... | reverse complement strand
GCCGCACGGTCCGGATCGACGGCGCAAATCTCGCTGGCCTTGAGGATGGCGCGAACGGCGCGCTTGGCCGCGACCGGATTGCGCTGCACGAAATCGCGATTCGCAGAAATCACGCAGCAGAAGTATTGTGACCAGGGGCGATCCTTAGCGCTGTTAAGCAGCACATTGCCCACGCCCTTGGCGCGCAGCTCCTGAGCGTCCGGCGGGAACGCCAGCATGGCATCGATGCGCTCGTCGATAAGCGCCTGCTTCGAATCGGCGACGGGCTTGAAGTTCCAGTTGATGTCCCGATTCGGATCCAACCCGACGTAAGTGGCGATGCTGGCGAGAAAGATATGGGGCGCCGAGTCCGGACCGAGAACCGCGACGGTCTTGCCCTTCAAATCAGTGATCTTGTGTATGCGTCTGGTCGCAACCAGCTCGAAGCAGCCCGCGTGGACACCCGCGAGGAGGACAATCGGGTAGCCTCTGTCGATCGCTACGGCAAGCGGCGCAGCGAAGTTGGTGAAGACGTCGATGCGTCCTTCCCCGAGTGCATGCGACGCTGGAACGCCTCCGCGGGCTATCTCCTCGTCCGCTATGTACTCGATGTTCGCGAAACCTTCGCTCCGGAGCAACTCCGCGGCCAGGTACTGCGGACTGAGACACGCGCTGGCAACCTTGCCGATGCGAATGCGCGTCGTTTCCGGCGGCGCATCGCCGGACATTGCGCCTTTCGAGCAGCCCAGCAAGCCGCTCGCACCGACCGCACCGATGCCGCGCAGAAGCGTACGACGTTTTCTGTCCATCCGTCCTCCCCGTCGAAGCAACGCGCTTTTGCGCGTCAACGATAAACGGGCGCCCAATGCCCGTACATCTGTGCTCCCCTCACTTCCAGGCCGTCATCGCTGCAGCGGAAGGGTGAACGTGAATGTCGAACCTTTGCCGGGCTCGCTCTCCACCCAGATGCGTCCGCCGTGAAGCTCGACGAATTTCTTGGTGAGTGCGAGTCCCAGCCCAGTGCCTTCCTGCTTGCGGGTGTAGTCGCGCCCGACCTGGCGGAACTCTTCGAACACCGCCGCCTGATCCTCCGTCGCGATCCCGATGCCGGTGTCGTGCACAGCGATGACCGCGTTGCCGTCCTCCCTTCGAGCGTTGACATCTACCCGCCCGCCGTCGGCCGTGAATTTGACGGCGTTGGAAAGCAGGTTGAGCAGGATCTGCTTGAACTTGCGTTCGTCCGCCACGATTTCGCCCAGCGTTGCATCGACCTGCTGCCCGAGCAGAATACTGTGCCGTTGAGCACGCTCGCGCACGAGGATCATGGCGTTGGACAGCGCGGAAGAAAGCTGGAACGTCGACAGCTCGAGCTCCATCCGGCCTGCCTCGACTTTCGACAGATCGAGGATGTCGTTGATCAGCGTGAGCAGGTGCTTGCCTGAGCCATGGATGTCGCGGATGTAGTCCTCCTGCTTGGGGTTCAACTCGCCGAACAGGCGCTCGATCAGCACCTCGGAGAAGCCGATGATGGCGTTCAACGGCGTGCGCAGCTCGTGCGACATGTTGGCGAGGAACTCGGACTTGTGCTTGTTCGCCACTTCGAGCTGCGCGCTCTTGTCCTGGATTTCGCGGAAGAGACGGGCGTTCTGGATCGCGATCACCGCCTGATCTGTGAAGGTCTTGAGGAGCGCGATTTCCTTGTCCGAGAATGGGCCGGCTATCACGCGACACACGGCGATCACGCCGATGGCTTTGCCTTCCCACAGCATCGGCGCGAAGATCGCAGCCCGCGTGCCGACGAGTCGACCTCCATCGCGCGTGCCGGGCGGCACCCCTTCGTCCTCGGTGTCGGGATAGTGCAGGACGCTGCGGCGCTGTATGCAGATCCCCGTGGCCCTTTCGTCGGTTACGGGCGCGGGCGGCAATGCCATGAAAGCTTCGCGATTCGGGCCCTGGTGGGCGACGATGCGCGTCAGGCCGTCCTCGCCGAGGATGTGAATCGTGACGAGCGTTCCCGAGAACAGCCGTTCGCAACTTTGCAGGATCTTGTCGAACACCGGCGCCGTGTCGGCAATCGAGCTGCTGATGGTTGCGAGCACTTCACCGGAGGCCTTTTGCTGCTCGAGCGCCTCCTTCGTCTCGTTGAACAGTCGCACGTTCTCGATCGCGATCGCCGCTTGATCGCCGAAGGTGCGGAGCAGGGCGATCTCCCGCTCGCTGAAAGGACGTACCTCATCGCGCCGCAACAGGATCGTGCCGAAGGCGCGTCCCTCGCGGAGGAGGGGAACCACGACCACCGCGCGATATCCGAGGCGCTTTGCGATTTCGTGGCTGAGCGGATATTCGCTTGCTTCGGCGAGCAGGTCGGTCACCTGGATCGTCCGCTGTTCCAGCGCCGCACGACCGGCCAGCGAATGACGGGTCAGGGGGAGGACATCGAGATGCGTGACCGGATCCGCAGAAGGTCCCTGGGATGCGAGATGGCGCAGGGTGTCGCCCTCGATGAGGTACATCGACGCCGCGGAGGCATCGCATAGTCGAGCGGCACGCTCAGCGATCGCATCGAGCACTGGCAGCACATCGCTAGGGGAGCCGGAAATAACGCGCAGAATCTCGCTGATGGCGGTCTGCTGATCCAGCGCCTCCTTCGTTTCGTTGAATAACCGAACGTTGTCGATGGCGATCGCAGCCTGGCGTGCGAAGGTCTGCACCAGCTTGATTTCGTCGGCGGAAAATGGACGTGGCTCACGCCGGTACACGAAGATACCGCCGTAGGGGCCGGCGTCGCGGACCAGCGGCACCGCCAGCACGGCGCGGAAGCGCAGGATCTTCTGATTCTCCCGCGCATCGGGAAACTCGCTCTCGATGATAGGTTCTACGTCGGTGTAGTGGATGGTCTGCTGGTCGATGATTGCCCGACCCGTAATCGACGTTCGCCGCAGCGGCACCGGCTGCACCTCGGTGACAAGATCGCCTTCCATCGAGTAGATCGCCTTCCTGCGAAGCGTGTCACCATCGACGCTGAGCACGCCGCTGATCTGCGCGTTGCACAGATGCGCAGCCCGCTCGGCAACCGCGTCCAGGACCGGCTGCACATCGGTGGGCGAGTTGGAGATCGCACGCAGGATCTCGCTGATAGCTGTCTGCTGCTCGAGCGCCTCCTTCGTCGCATTGAACAGCCGGACGTTATCGATGGCGATCGCGGCCTGGTCGGCGAAGGTCTTCACCAGCGAGACCTGCTTTTCGCTGAACGCACGTCTCTCCATTCGCCAGAGCTGAATGGCGCCTATCGCCGTGTGCTCGCGCATCAAAGGCACCGCGAGCGCCGTGTGGTGACCGATGCGCCTCTGCAGCTCGCGGCCAATCGGGAGCTCGTCCTCCGATGCGCCGGCGAGGTCTTCGATTTGGAACGAAACGCCGTCGATCGTGGCGCGCCCGGCGACCGAACCGCGGGTAAGGGGGAGGTACTCACCTTCCTTCATGTGCTCGGTGCTGCCGAACGAAGCCGCGCAACGAAGCCTGTCGCCTTCGACCAGAACGATCGTCGACTGAGCTGCATCGCAAAGCTTCAATGCGCGCTCGGCGACTTCGTTGAACACCGGTCGCACGTCGGTTGGCGAGCTGGAGATGACGCGCAGGATCTCGCTGATCGCGGTCTGCTGCTCTAGCGCCTCCTGCGTCGTATTGAATAAACGCACGTTGTCGATGGCGATCGCGGCCTGGCGGGCAAACGTCTCCACCAGCGCGACTCGATCGGACGAAAACAGGCCTGGGGTCCGCCGGAACACGGTGATGCTTCCATAGGCGTTGCCCTCGCGCATGAGCGGGACAGCCAGCAGGGCGCGGTGGCCGCCCAGCGTTATATTGAGTTTTGCGTCCGGAAATTCCGTATCCAGCAGCGGCAAGACATCCGCGAGATGGATGGTCTCGCGATCGAGCACGGCGCGACCGTTGATGCTCGATCTCTTCACCGGCGTCGGCGGAGATTCCGCTGCTTGACCGGACTCCATTGAGTAGTTGGCAGCCGTACGGAGCATGTCGCCATCCACCAGCAGCACGCGCGCGAATGGCGACTCGCATAGATGTGCGGCGCGCTCAGCAACTGCGTCGAGCACCGGTTGCACGTCGGTGGGAGAGCTCGAGATCACGCGCAGGATCTCGCTGATCGCGGTCTGCTGTTCAAGCGAGTTCTGCAGCTCCTGTGTGCGTTCCTCGACCTTCCGCTCGAGACCCGCGTAGGACTCCTTGAGCTGCGAGGACATGCGATTGAAGCGGTTGGCGAGCGATTCCAGCTCGTCGCCGGTGTGCACCTCGATTTTCTGGTCGAGATTGCCGGCGCCGATGCGCTCGGCGCCTTCCTCGAGCGTGCGGATCGGTCGCACCATTCCGCGGGCGAGCGCGAGCGCGCCAAGCGCCGAGATGACCAACCCCGCGAGCAGCAGCAGTCCCGTGCGCACGATTGAGGCGTTGAGCTTTTGGTACACCTCTGCTACGGGCTGTTCGACGAAGACACTCCAGTGCAGCGAGTCGATCGGCGCGACCGATGCCAGCACCGAGGTACCTAGCAAATCGGTGGACACCATCGTTTGGTCGTCACCAGTCTTGCCGCCGGCCAGCGCGGTCTTGACGTGCGGCAATTGCGACATATCCGTCTTGCGGAGCACGAGCCCGATGTCGGGGTGCGCGACCAGGAAGCCATTCCCGTCGACCACGTACGCCTTGCCCTGTTCGCCGATCTTGATCCGCGACACGACGTCCCAGATGAACTTTAGATTGACGTCAGCGATGATCACGGGCCCGTTGTCGCCGCCTGAGCGCAGCGAGATCGTCATGTAAGGCTCGGTCTCCTTGCGGAAGTAGACCGGACCGAACCAGGTCTTTCCGCGTTTGGCGTTCGTGAAGGCAGGTTCCTGCGACCGGTCTAGGCCGGAATTGATGCGATCCATGCCGAGGCGAGAGACCGCGATCTGCTCCTTACCGGCGGCGTCGAGCTGCGCGATATCGGTCACTTCCGGCGCCTGGCGCAGGAGCTTCAGAAACTCGATGCGACGCAGCTCAACGTCGCTAGCGTCGAGCTGCGGCAGCGCGGCGTACGAAAGCTGCCGTTCGATGCCGCTGATGTACTGCTCGATGCGTGAAGCAGCCGCGAGCGCCTTCTCGTGCTGCAGCGAAGCCAGCGATGCCTTGGTTTCCTGGTAGGTGAAGTACACGCTGATCGCGCCGGACGCGAGCAGCGCGATCGTCACCAGCGACAGGATGAGCAGCAGATACTTCCGGAACAGCCGCCCGCGGCTGGTGCGGCGGGGCAGGGATGTCGCAGTCGCCTCGAGAGGGACCGTGGCCATGGTGCCGACCTACTCTACGCTTCGCGCGCGGTGGCCCACCCGCGCTAGGCCGGCTTGACTGGCTGGCTTGGGCATGGGGGCACACGGTACCCCATCGCCGCCGTAGCGTGCAACTTGGGGGCAGTCATCGGATGACCTCATCTGCGCGCGCCAACACCGCAGGGGGAATCGCGATGCCGAGTGCCTTGGCCGTTTTCGCGTTGATGACCAGCTCGAATTTCGTGGGTTGCTCGACTGGAAGGTCGCCGGGCCTCGCGCCTTTCAGGATTTTCTGCACATAAGCGGCCGAGCGCCGGGCAAACACGGCCGGATCCGGTCCGTAGCTTGCGAGGACCCCCGCCTCAGCCAGCGCGCGTCCAGTACTGAACACGGGGAAGTGCTGGGCGAGGCCCAGTTCCGCAACGCGGTCTGCATTGGCAAGGAAAAACGTATCGCTCGATACCAGCACTGCATCCGGCCGCTCGGATCGGAGCGCAGCGAACACGCGATCCAAATCCTCCCGTGTCCGCAGTTCGACGATGCGAACCAGAAAGCGCAGCCGCGCGGCGGCGACGAGCGTCTCGCCTAGCCGCAGTTGCTGCGAGAACGCGTTGACCGGGTCCCACAACGCCGCCACCCGGGTAGCCGCAGGCAGAATCTGCCGGATGATCTCAAGCAGCTTGCCGGCTACAGCACTAGTCTGGCTGGAGGTCCCGGTCAAGTTGCCGGCGGGATGCGCGAGATTGCCAACCAGGCCTGCCGCCACTGGATCGGAAGAGCCGACTACCACGATCGGGATTGTCGAAGTTGCCTCCTTCGCGGCCATCGCAGACGCCGAGGCGATTGCGACGATAATGTCCGGCCGGTTCTTCACGATCTCCGCCGCGAGGGCGGGCAGACGTGCGAAGTCGCCCTCGGCAGAGCGGCGATCGACCACCATGGTCTTGCCCTCGACGTAGCCCAGATCGCGCATCCCTTGCCAGAACGCAGGCTCCCTCGGGTTCGGTCCAGGCGTAAGAAAACCGACGCGCGGCATCGTGCCTGCACCCTGTGCGTAGACGCAAACCGGGACGGCGGCGAGCATGCTCGTCGTCGCACAGACGAAGCTTCGCCGGTTGATCACTGGATCACCTCGTCCGCGCGCAGAAGCAGCGACGACGGAATGGCGAGCCCGAGCGTCTTCGCGGTCTTGTTATTGATGACCAATTCGAACTTGGTCGGCTGAATCACCGGCAGGTCGGATGGCTTCGCACCCTTCAGGATTCGCCCCGCATAGACACCCGCCTCGCGATACATCCACTGTATGCTCGTGCCGTAGCTCAGCAGAATCCCTGCGACCGCAAACTCGCGTGTCCACGCCACGACCGGCAGGGAGTACTGGACTGCGAATGCAGCAAGCCGATCGCGCTGGCCGAGGAACATCGGATCGCTGGCAATGAGCACTGCGCCGGCGCGTCTCTGGGCGATGGTATGGAACGCCGCATCGATCTCGCCCGGGTTCTTGGCGTGAACCAGGATCGTCTCGCGGCCCATTCCGCTCGCGGCCTCCCGTGCCGCCATGACGTCGACGTCGTAATTGAGGTTGTCCGGATTCATCAACAACGCGATTAAACGGGCATTCGGGCCGACTTCGCGCAAAAATTCGAGGCGCTTGGCCATCAGTGTGCTGGAAAACAGCGTGATGCCCGTCGCATTCCCGGTCGGGCGACTCAGACTGGTGACCAGGCCGAACGGAACAGGATCCGAGCCTACGGTGAACACAATCGGTATCGTTCTGGTTGCCGCCTGCGCGGCGCGCGCCGATGCAATGTCACCCGTCGCGGCGATCACCGCGACGTTGCGGCTCGCCAACTCGGAAGCAAGCGCTGGCAAGCGGCCATAGTCGTTGTCCGCCCAGCGGTATTCGATCGCGACATTTTCGCCTTCGATGTACCCAGAGTGGCTCAGCCCGTCCCGAAACGCCGCCGCATTGAACGAATAGGTCGCGGCGGACGCGCTGTTCAGGAATCCGACGACCGGGCGCGAAGGTTGCCCGCGTGCGACCGACGCGCATGCGATCGGCGCAGCAGCGATGGCAGTCAGGAAAGTCCGTCTCTTCATCTAGGTCTCGCGGCCAAGCGGATGCCGCTGCTGATGCAGCTCTCGTCGCTTGGTCATGGTCCCCCTGGGTCGAGTTTGCCCTTTGGCGCGGGAACGCGTCAACGTCCGGAGGTCGGAACGGCTGATCGTATGAGCACGATTCGGCTATGATGTGCCAAGGTCTTTCGCAACGAAGGCCGGCATGCCCGCCAACCTGAGCCCGGAATACAAGACGGCCGAGGCTGCCTTCCGCAAGGCGCGCGAACCGCGCGAGCGCCTCGATTGCCTGCGCGAGATGCTGCGGACGATCCCCAAGCACAAGGGCACCGAGCGCCTCCAGGCGGACATCAAGGCGCGCATCAAGCAGCTTGGCGATGAAGTCGATACGGTGCGGCGCGGAGGTGGGCATACCGGCCCGGCGCTCGTCATCCGGCCCGAAGGGGCAGCGCAGATCGCGCTGATCGGCCCGCCGAACGCGGGCAAGTCGTTGCTGCATGCGCGCCTCACGGGATCCGGCGCGCACGACGCGCCGTATCCCTTCACGACGCAGTTTCCACAGCCGGGAATGATGCCGTTCGAGGACATTCACATTCAGCTCCTAGACATGCCGGCTGTTGCGTCCGAGCATCCGGTGGGATGGTTCCAGGCGGCGCTACAGAGCGCGGACGCCGCGCTGCTCGTCGTCGACCTCGCCGAGCCGTCGTGCGTCGAGCAGTTGGAGGATGTTCACACAGTGCTTCGCTCGAAGGAGGTGACGCTGAGCGAGCGCTGGGACACGCCATCGACTGCCCCCGACGAAGATCTCGCAAGCGAGGGAGATCCCTTTGCAATAAGGCTGCCGACGCTCCTGGTCGCGAACAAGTCCGATCGTGTCGCAGACGGCGACGCGGAGCTCGAGGCCCTTCGTGAAGTGACGGGAGTGCGCTACCCCGCGCTCGCGGTGTCGGCGACAACCGGGCATGGCCTGGGCGAGCTCGGCGCTACGCTATTTCGCAATCTCGGCGTCGTGCGCGTCTACACCAAGACGCCGGGCCATCTGGTCGACCGGACGCATCCGTTCACCGTGCGACGCGGCCAGACCGTCCGCGACGTCGCGCGGCTGGTGCACAAGGACCTCGAGCGCTCACTGCGCTACGCGCGCGTGTGGGGGCACTCGGGTTTCGACGGACAGCAGGTCGGTGCGGAGCACGTCCTTGCCGACCGGGACATCATCGAGCTGCATGCCTAGTCCCGGCCACGCCGCCGCAAGCGGGGCCGCCAACCGAGTCCAACAGCCGGATCACGCCCCGGCATTCGCTAGGGCAACACGCGGCGCTTTCTTGTGCCGATCGAGGAACTCCGCCAGGATCGTTGCAGTGTGCGATCCGGCTGGACGTGCGGCAAGCGCCTCCGGCGTCCCCTGCGCGACGATGCGACCGCCGGCCGCGCCACCTTCCGGGCCAAGGTCGATGATCCAGTCCGCATCGGCGATGACATCGAGATTGTGCTCGATGACGATCACAGTGTTACCAGCGTCGACCAGGCGATGGAGCACGCGGATGAGTTTCTCCACGTCGGCCATGTGCAGTCCGACCGTCGGCTCGTCGAGGACGTACAGCGTATGCCCGGCGCCGGAGCGGCCCCGCGTCGGCACCGGACCCAGCATATCGGTGCGCACTTTGGACAGCTCGGTCACGAGCTTGATGCGCTGCGCCTCGCCTCCGGAAAGCGTCGGGCTCTGCTGACCGAGCGTCAGGTAGCCGAGGCCGACGTCCTGGAGCAGTTGCAGCGCGTGATGAATCGAGCGATGCGCGGCGAAGAATTCTACCGCTTCGTCCACACTCAGCGCGAGAACATCGCCGATCGACTTGCCTTTCCAGAGCACCGCCAGAGTCTCGGGATTGAAGCGCTGACCGTTGCACGCTTCGCACGCTACCTTCACGTCGGGCAGAAAGCTCATCTCGATCGTCTTCATCCCCTGGCCCTCGCATTCCGCGCAGCGACCGCCACCGGTGTTGAAGGAGAACCGGCTCGCGGTGTAGCCGCGCATGCGCGCTTCCGTCGTCTCGGCAAAGAGTCGCCGGATCGCATCCCAGAAGCCGACGTAGGTTGCGGGGCAGGAGCGAGGCGTCTTGCCGATCGGCGTCTGGTCAACTTCGAGCACGCGATCGATCTCCTCCCAGCCCGAGATCTCCCGGCACCCGAAGGGCTCGACGGCCTTGCGTCCACGCCGCGTTCGCATCAGCTCGGTCAGGTTGGCATAAAGCACGTCGCGCGCGAGCGTGCTCTTGCCGCTGCCGGAAACCCCGGTGATCACGCTCAAACGACCGAGCGGAACGCGGACCTTGAGCTTCTTCAGGTTGTGCAAGTCCGCCCCGGTCACGACGAGCGCAGGGCCGCGCTCGCGTGTAATGCGACGCGCAACCAGCGGATGACTGAGCGGGGTTGCAAGAAAGCGTCCGGTCACGGACTCGGCGACCCGCATCAACTCCTCCGCCGAGCCCTCGGCGACGACGCGACCACCCTGGCTGCCCGCGCCTGGCCCGAGATCCACGACGTGATCGGCGCGGCGAATCGTTTCCTCGTCGTGCTCGACGACGACCAGCGTGTTGCCCTTCGCCTCGAGCTTCCCCAGCGTATCGAGAAGCACCCGATTGTCGCGCGGATGCAATCCGATCGTCGGCTCGTCGAGGATGTAGCACACGCCGCGCAGGTTCGAGCCGAGCTGGGCCGCGAGGCGGATGCGCTGCGCTTCGCCGCCTGACAGCGTGGGGGCCGAGCGATCGAGCGCGAGATAGCCGAGTCCCACATCGTTGAGGAAACCGAGCCGCGAGGCGAGCTCGGCGAGAACGTCGCGCGCGATCTCGGCGTCGCGGCCGTCGAGCTTCAGGCCACCGAAAAACTCTTCCGCCTCGGCAACCGACAGGCGTGTCAGCTCGTCGATCGAGCGGTCACGGAAGCGCACCGCCAGAGCGTCGCGATTGAGCCGGCGCCCGCTGCATTCGGGACAGACGTGTTCCTCACCTTCGTACCAGGCGTTCCACCAGACCTCATCGCCGGTCTGCTCCTCGTCGAAACCGCGAAGCTTGAGCCCGGTCCCGAAGCAGCTCGGACACCAGCCGTGCTTGGAGTTGAACGAGAACAGTCGAGGATCCAGCTCAGGAAAACTGCGGCTGCATACGGGACAAGCGCGCCGGGTCGAGAATACCTCGACACCATTTGCCGAGGTGCCGCCGTTGGAACGACTCTTCGCCCTGCCGTCGAGCGATGCGACATGAACAACGCCTTTACCGAATTCCAGCGCCCGGCCCAGTGCTTCGCGCAGTGCGCGCTCCGCGCTTGCCTGAACGGCGAGCTCGGCGACCGGCAACTCGATCGTGTGCTCGCGAAACCGGTCGAGCCTTGGCCAGCGGTCGGTCGGAAGCCGCTTACCGTCGACGCGCAACTCTGCGAAGCCCTTGCGCGCCGCCCATTTGGCGAGATCGGTGTAATAGCCCTTGCGCGCGATGACGAGCGGAGCAAGGAGCGAGATGCGACGGCCACGATAGCGGCGCAGCAACGCCGCGGCAATGCTGTCCGCGCTCTGCGGTGCGATCGGGACGTTGTGGTCAGGACAATATTGCGTTCCGAGCTTCACATAGAGCAGTCGCAGGAAGTGATAGGTCTCGGTGAGCGTGGCAACGGTGCTCTTGCGGCCGCCGCGGCTCGTGCGCTGCTCGATGGCGACGGTCGGGGGAATCCCGAAGATCGCATCGACATCAGGGCGTGACGCCGGCTGCACGAACTGGCGGGCGTAGGCGTTGAGCGATTCGAGATAGCGCCGCTGTCCCTCGGCGAAGAGGATGTCGAAGGCGAGCGTGCTCTTGCCGCTGCCCGACACGCCGGTGACCACCGTGAATCGATTGCGGGGCACGTCGACGTCGATGCTCTTCAGGTTGTGCTCGCGCGCGTTGTGGATGCGGATGGCGGCGTGATTCGAGCGCGGAGCGGGCGACCGCGCCGGCGAGGGTTCGCGCACGGTCAACGCGGCCGCGTACTCCTTGAGCGCCGCTCCGGTGTGCGACTCGGGGCATCCCATGATCTCTCGCACTGTCCCGGCCGCGACGAGCGC
>Ga0066388_100002361_pt1 | contig 11475 bp, 10 predicted proteins | sample PanSoiMetaGPlot6_FD_64539 | JGI IMG/M metagenome (GOLD analysis project Ga0066388, IMG submission 64539) | Tropical forest soil microbial communities from Panama analyzed to predict greenhouse gas emissions - Panama Soil - Plot 6 (Hybrid Assembly) | ecosystem: Environmental > Terrestrial >... | reverse complement strand
TCCTGGAACGAGATCACGCCGTGCAATGTGCCGCTGGACCGGCTGGCGAAGGCGGCCAAGGAGGGCGTACGCAGCGCTGGTGGGTTCCCGCTGGAGTTCGGCACGATCTCGGTGTCCGACGGCATCTCCATGGGCCACGAGGGCATGCGTGCCTCGCTCGTCTCCCGCGAGATCATTGCGGACTCGGTCGAGTGCGTCATGCATGCCGAGCGGTTCGACGCAGCAGTTCTTCTTGCCGGCTGCGACAAGTCGCTGCCCGGCATGCTGATGGCTGCCGCCCGCCTCGACATCGCCGCGGTGTTCATCTACGCGGGTTCGATCCTGCCCGGCCGGCTTGGAGACCGCGACCTGACCATAGGTGATGTGTTCGAGGCCGTAGGCGCCTGCGCCTCTGGCCGGATCAGCGAGGACGAGCTCGGCGACATCGAGCGGTATGCCTGTCCGGGCGAAGGGGCGTGCGGTGGAATGTTCACCGCCAACACGATGGCCAGCGCCGCCGAGGCGCTTGGCATGGCGCTCCCTGGCAGTGCCGCGCCGCCCGGGCCCGACCGTCGCCGCGACGAGGACGCCCGCCGGGCCGGAGAAGCGGTCGTAGGGCTGCTCGAGCGAGGCATCACCACCCGTCAGATCCTCACGAAGGAGGCGTTCGAGAACGCGATTGCCGTCGTCATGGCACTTGGCGGGTCCACCAACGCCGTTCTCCACCTGCTGGCCATCGCCCACGAAGCTGGCGTTGACCTCAACCTGGACGACTTCAACCGCATCGGCGATGCAACCCCGCACCTCGCCGACGTCAAGCCGTTCGGGCGCTATGTCATGAATGACATCGACCGTGTCGGGGGGGTACCGGTTGTCATGCGGGCACTGCTCGATGCCGGACTCCTGCATGGAAACGCGCTCACCGTAACCGGCCGGACGATGGCCGAGAACCTGGCGGACATCTCGGCTCCAGACCCTGACGGCAAGATCATCCATGCGCTCGACGACCCGATCCACAAGACCGGTGGCCTGACGATCTTGCGTGGCTCGCTCGCCCCGGACGGTGCCGTGGTCAAGAGCGCTGGCTTGGACGATGACGTCTTCGAGGGGCTCGCCAAGGTCTTCGATGACGAGAAGGACGCGATGACCGCGCTCACTCAGGGCGGTATCGAGGCGGGCGACGTTGTCGTCATCCGGTACGAGGGTCCAGCGGGCGGTCCAGGCATGCGCGAGATGCTCGCCGTCACCAGTGCCATCAAGGGCGCCGGCCTCGGCAAGGATGTTCTCCTGATCACCGATGGCCGATTCTCCGGGGCGACGACAGGCTTCTGCGTCGGTCACATCGCGCCAGAAGCGGTCAAACGGGGACCCATCGCGCTCGTCAGGGATGGCGACCGGATCACGCTGGATATGCGCACGCGCAGCTTGGACCTGTTGGTCGATGGCATCGAGCTCGACCGCCGCCGGACGGTCTGGGCGCCGCCGGTTCCGCGTTACACCTCCGGTGCACTCGCGAAATACGCGAGACTCGTCGGCTCTGCAGCCACCGGCGCCGTCACCGGCTGATTCCAGGACCTCTGCGCAACACGCGTCTGAATCCTGAGACGGGCGTCCCACGTGCTTGACAGTCCAGCCCGCCGTACGAAAGCGTCTGATCCGATGCAGCACCGAATTCTCGTACTTCGTAGGCGCGCGGGCTGACCCGAGCGGCAGCCAGCGCGCGACCCCCACGTGCCCGTCAGGGCCTGGGGGTTTTTCGTTCCCCGAGCCAGTTCGACGCGGATTCAGATGAGGCGACGAAGATCATGACTGACGGGCAGGCGCAGGTGACAGGCGCCCAAGCGCTTATCCGTGCACTTGAGGAGCTCGGCGTTGACACCGTCTTCGGGATTCCCGGCGGTGCGATCCTGCCGGCATACGATCCGCTGCTCGATTCGACCAGGCTGCGGCACATCCTCGTACGGCATGAGCAGGGTGCGGGCCACGCGGCGGAGGGGTATGCCCAAGCGACCGGCCGGGTCGGCGTCTGCATGGCGACCAGCGGCCCCGGCGCGACCAACCTCGTCACCCCGATCGCCGACGCCTATATGGATTCGGTCCCGATCGTGGCGATCACCGGTCAGGTGTCCACCAGCCTCATCGGCACCGACGGCTTCCAAGAGGCGGACATCCGCGGGATCACGATGCCGATCACCAAGCACAACTACCTCGTCACGGATGCGGCGGACATCCCGCGGACAGTCGCCGAGGCGTTCCATATCGCCGGTACCGGTAGGCCAGGACCGGTGCTCGTTGACATCGCCAAGGATGCGCTCCAGTCCCGGACCGCTTTCCATTGGCCGGTCCAGCTCGACCTGCCTGGCTACCGGCCGGTAAGCCGGCCACATGCGAAGCAGGTACGGGAGGCAGCCCGGCTGCTGGTCGAGGCCCGCCGGCCGGTGCTTTACGTGGGTGGTGGTGTGCTGCGGGCGAGGGCGTCGGCGGAGCTGCGCATACTCGCCGACCTGGTCGGCGCACCGGTCGTGACGACGCTGATGGCTCGCGGCGCGTTCCCTGACAGCAACCGGCAGCACGTCGGCATGCCGGGAATGCACGGTACGGTCGCTGCGGTCGGCGCACTGCAGAAAGCAGATCTCATCGTCAGCCTCGGCGCTCGGTTCGACGATCGGGTGACTGGCAAGCTCGACAGCTTCGCCCCAGAGGCGACCATCGTCCACGCAGATATCGACCCGGCGGAGATCTCGAAGAACCGCGTCGCCGACGTCCCCATCGTGGGGGACTGCCGCGAAGTGATCGCGGACTTGGTCGTGGCCGTGCAGGCCGAGCACGACGCTGGACGGCGCGGCGACTACGAGACATGGTGGCAGACGCTGCGGGGCTGGCAGGCGACCTACCCCCTGGGGTACGAGACGCCGGCCGACGGATCGCTCGCTCCGCAGTACGCGATCCAGCGCATCGGTGCGATCGCCGGACCAGACACGATCTATTGCGCCGGGGTCGGCCAGCACCAGATGTGGGCAGCGCAGTTCATCCGCTACGAGCGTCCTGGCACGTTCCTCAACTCAGGTGGGCTGGGGACGATGGGTTATGCGGTGCCTGCCGCGATGGGCGCCAAGGTCGGGCAGCCGGACAAGACCGTCTGGGCCATCGACGGCGACGGCTGTTTCCAGATGACGAACCAAGAGCTGGTCACGTGCGCCTTGAACAAGATCCCGATCAAGGTCGCTGTGATCAACAACAACAGTCTCGGCATGGTCCGGCAGTGGCAGACGCTCTTCTACGGCGCCCGCTACTCGAATACCGACCTGCACTCGCAGCGCGTGCCGGACTTCGTCAAGCTGGCAGAAGCGATGGGCTGTGTCGGTCTGCGCTGCGAGTCCGTCGACGCTGTCGATGCCACCATCGAGAAGGCGATGACGATCGACGATCAGCCAGTGGTCGTCGACGTCGTCGTCCACCAGGACGCAATGGTGTGGCCGATGGTCGCGGCCGGGACCTCTAACGACGACATCCAGGTTGCCCGCGGTCTCGCGCCGCAGTGGGACCGGGAGGAGTGAGCATGAGCAGGCACACGCTGTCGGTGCTCGTGGAAAACAAGCCTGGCGTGCTCGCGCGCATCGCCGCACTGTTCTCGCGCCGCGGGTTCAACATCGATTCGCTCGCGGTCGGACCCACCGAGCATCCGGAAATCTCTCGGATGACGATCGTGGTGGGCGTCGAGGATCGGCCGCTTGAGCAGGTGACCAAGCAGCTGAACAAGCTCGTCAACGTGATCAAGATCGTCGAGCTGAATCCGGAGTCGTCCGTGCAGCGCGAGCTGCTCCTGGTCAAGGTGCGAGCCGATCTCGACTCCCGCTCACAGGTCCTCGAGACCGTCCAGCTGTTCCGGGCGAAGGTCGTCGACGTCGCACCGGATGCGGTGACGGTGGAGGCCACCGGGAGCGCCGACAAGCTGGAGGCGCTGTTGCGTGTGCTTGAGTCGTTCGGCATCAGAGAGCTCGTACAGTCCGGCATGGTCGCCATCAACCGTGGCGGCCGATCCCTGACAGATCGAGCGCTGCGTGCCGTGGCCTCGTGACTCGCGCCGCCGCCTGAGCAAGCAGACCAACAACGCAAGGAGATCCCATGGCAGAGCTCTACTACGACGACGCCGCTGACCTCGGTGTCGTCCAGTCGCGGCATGTCGCCGTGCTCGGCTACGGCAGCCAGGGCCATGCGCACGCCCTTTCCCTGCGTGACTCGGGCGTGAACGTACGGGTTGGCCTGCCCGAGGGGTCGAAGAGCCGGACCGCCGCCGAGGAGGAGGGACTGCGTGTCCTCCCGCCCTTCGAGGCTTGCGAGGAGGCAGACCTGATCATGATCCTCGCACCAGACCCGGTGCAGCGGCGGCTGTACACCGAAGCGATCGAGCCGAACCTGATCGACGGCGATGCCATCTTCTTCGGCCACGGCTTCAACATCCGCTATGGCCTGATCAAACCGCCGCCTGGCGTCGACGTGTGCATGGTCGCCCCCAAGGGTCCTGGTCACCTTGTGCGTCGCCAGTTCAGCGAGGGCAAAGGTGTGCCCGTCCTCGTCGCCGTTGAACAAGACTCGACCGGGAAGGCATGGGATCTCGCGCTGTCGTACGCCAAAGGCATCGGCGGCACCCGGGCTGGCGCGATCAAGACCACCTTCACCGAGGAGACCGAGACCGATCTATTCGGCGAGCAGGCCGTCTTGTGCGGGGGAGTATCCGAGCTGATCAAGGCGGGTTTTGCCACGCTGGTCGAGGCCGGCTATCAACCCGAGATTGCCTACTTCGAGTGCCTTCACGAGATGAAGCTCATCGTGGACCTTATGTACGAGGGCGGACTGTCGAAGATGTGGTGGTCGGTATCGGACACCGCGGAGTACGGCGGCTACGTCAGCGGACCGCGTGTCATCACCGAGGAGACGCGCGCGGAAATGCGGCGAATCCTCGCAGAGGTCCGCGACGGCTCCTTCGCCCAGCGCTGGATCGACGAGTATGACAACGGCTCGCCCACCTTCACCGCGATGCGAGAGGCCGAGCGGCAGCGCCAGATCGAGCAGACCGGCGCCGCCCTCCGCCCCATGATGAGCTGGATCGACTGAGCCCCCGGGTTGACCGCGGCCGCAAGGCGGGCGCCACCTCCGGCCGACTACACTGGCGGGCACGCCGCGGGCACAGCGCTGTGTTCTTTCGCCGCGGTCCAGCCAGTGATCACCCGTGTGCTCTGTGCCTGCGTGCACCCGCCTGAGCCACGGCGTGCGGGGGTCGAGAGGAACCGGCACAGTGACCAAACCCGTCGTTCTCGTCGCCGAGGAGCTGTCTCCGGCCGGTATCGCCCTGCTGGAAGACGAGTACGAGGTCCGCCAGGTGGATGGGGCCGACCGTGATGCACTGCTGCCTGCCCTCGCCGATGTCGACGCATTGATCATCCGCAGCGCCACCAGAGTGGACGCGGAAGCCCTGGCGGCGGCACCACGGTTGCGGGTCATCGCACGGGCCGGCGTCGGCCTCGACAACGTCGATGTCCCCGCCGCCACCAGGGCCGGCGTCATGGTGGTCAATGCACCGCAGTCCAACATCGTCTCCGCTGCCGAGCACGCCGTCGCGCTGCTGCTCGCGACCGCGCGCAACGTGCCCGCGGCCAACGCTGCCCTCAAGCAAGGCGAGTGGAAGCGGTCGAAATACACCGGCGTCGAGCTTCAGGACAAGGTCGTCGGGATCGTCGGCCTCGGCCGGATCGGGGTCCTGGTCGCACAGCGCCTGGCCACCTTCGGCGTAAAGCTGATCGCGTACGACCCCTACATCCCCGCCGCTCGCGCCGCGCAGCTCGGGGTACGCCTCGTTCCGCTCGAGGAACTGCTCGCCGGCAGCGACTTCATCACCATCCATCTGCCCAAGAACCACGAGACTGTCGGGCTCATCGGTGAGGATGCGCTGAGACAGGTCAAGCCGACCGTTCGCATCGTGAACGCCGCGCGCGGTGGCATCGTCGACGAGCACGCGCTCGTCGTCGCGCTCAAGGAGGGCCGGGTCGCCGGAGCGGGCATCGATGTGTTCGCCACCGAGCCGAGTACGGACAGCCCGCTGTTCGACTTCGACCATGTCGTGGTGACCCCACACCTGGGGGCGAGCACGCAGGAGGCGCAGGAGAAGGCGGGCACCTCGGTCGCGAGGTCGGTGAAGCTCGCGCTGCGCGGCGAACTGGTGCCCGACGCCGTCAATGTGCAGGGCGGCACGATTGCGGAGGACGTGCGTCCTGGACTGCCGCTGGCCGAGAAGCTCGGGCGGATCTTCACTGCACTGGCCGGCGGGGTCGCCGCACAGCTCGATGTTGAGGTACGTGGCGAGATCACCCGGTACGACGTGAAGGTGCTGGAGCTGGCCGCACTCAAGGGCGTCTTCACCGATGTCGTCGAGGAGTCGTCGGTCTCCTACGTGAACGCCCCGCTGCTCGCGCAGGAGCGCGGCGTGGAGGTTCGGCTCACCACCAGCCCAGACAGCCCGGATTACCGCAACATCGTGACGGTCCGCGGGACACTCCCCACTGGTCAGGTCGTCTCGGTGTCAGGCACGCTGTCCGGGCCGCGGCACGTCGAGAAGATCGTCGAGGTCGACGGCTTCGACATCGAGCTGCTGCCGACCGAGCACATGATGTTCGCGCGCTACGTCGACCGGCCGGGAATCGTCGGTATCGTCGGCCGCCATCTCGGCGACGCGGGCGTCAACATCGCCGGTATGCAGGTCAGCCGCGACACCCGCGGCGGTCACGCCCTGCTCGGAATGACTGTGGATTCGGCCATACCGCCGGCCGTCCTCGACGAGATCGTGGTCGAGATCGCCGCCGAGAACGCGCGCACCGTCGATCTGTCCTGACCATCCCGTCGCTGCGAGCCGCGCGGTTATCGCTGATCACCAGGGGTTTCCCGGCGTAGCGTGTCGCTGTGAAGGTCCGCCGCCGCGAGCTGCTCCTGTTGGTGCTGCTCACGCTCCTGCAGGCCTTCGGTCCGCGAACCGGCCACGTGGAGCCGAGCTCGGTCGTGGCGGGCCTGGTCACCATCCTCGCGATCGTGCAGGGCGCCGCTGTGCTCCTGTGGCGAGATCGGCCAGGCCAGATGCTGACAGTGGTGACCGCCGCTTATGTGGCCGCGGCCATCCTCTATCCGATCATGCCCCCGTATGTGCTGCTCGCCGCGCTCGTGCTGCAGGCGCGGCGGCGGCCGTTCCGGCCCGCTCTCATCGAGGGAGTCGGCGCAATCGCCGTGACGGCCGCCGGTTGCGCCGTCGGCGTTGCCTGGCGCGACGGCGTCGCCGCCGACACCATCGCGCTTTATGCCCTGCTCGCGGCCATCGCCCTGCTCGGCGGCCTCCTGGCGGCCGCGCGGACCGCGGAACGCGAGGCGCTGCGACGGCGGGCCATGGTCGAGGAGCGGCTGCGCATCGCGCATGATCTGCACGACGTGGTCGGGCACGGGCTGGCAAGCATCGCGGTGCAGGCGAGTACGGCACGGATGGCGCTCGCGGCAGGCCGGGAGGAGGAGGCGCTCACCGCGCTGTCCGCTGCCGAGACGGCGAGCCGGCAGGCGCTTGCCGAGACCCGCGAGCTGGTCGCCGTCCTTGGTCGAGACGCTGACCAGGACCTGTCGAATCTGGACCGCCTTGTTGCCTCCGTATCCGGCCGATCCCTCCGTGTGGCCCTCCATGTTCACGGAGACCCGCGGGCGGTATCAGCCCAGGCGAGCCGCGCAGCGTACCGGGTCGTCCAGGAATCCCTCACCAACGTGGTACGCCATTCGGGAGCGAAGCACGCCGACGTTCAGGTCGACGTATCAGACGAGCAGATACGCGTCACGGTGTGCGACGAGGGATCAACGGCGGCAGTGGCCAAGGCAGCCGTACCCGGCTCGGGCACCGGGCTGACGGCGATGCGGCAGCGGGTGGAGGCCCTTCGCGGCACGGTGGAGGCAGGCCCCCGGGCTGACTCGGCCGGCTGGAGGGTCAGCGCTGTCCTGCCGAACGCCCTCGCCACTCGGCCGCGAGACATTGATCGCGGTCCGCGGGTGGCCCCATGACGATCCGGGTGGCGATCGCCGATGATCAGGCCCTGGTCCGGGACGGGTTCCGGGTCCAGATCGGCCTTGCCGCCGATATGGAGTGGGTCGGTGAGGCAGGCGACGGCATCGCCGCGGTCGCGCTGGCTCGATCGGCACAACCCGACGTGCTGCTCATGGACGTTCGGATGCCCGGCAGCGACGGCATCGCCGCGACTCGCGAGATCGTTGCCGACCCCGGGTGTGCCGGTGTACGGATACTGGTGCTCACCACGTTCGACCTCGACGAGTACGTCTACGGTGCGCTGCGGGCAGGCGCCAGCGGCTTCCTGCTCAAGGACGTGATGCCGGAGGACCTGCTTGCCGCCGTCAGGGTCGTTGCCGGCGGGGAAGCATTGCTCGCGCCGACCGTGACCCGGCGGCTTATCGCCGATCTTGTTCGCCGCCCGGCGCCTGGTCCATCGGCCGGCGAGATCGATCGATTGCTCACCGAGCGGGAACGGGAGGTCCTGGCCCTGGTTGCCGAGGGACTGTCGAACGCGGAGATCGCCGACCGGCTCATGCTGAGCGCAGCCACCGCGAAGACCCACGTGGGCCGGATCCTGACCAAACTCGGTGCCAGGGACCGAGCTCAGCTTGTGGCCATCGCCTACGAGTCTGGGCTCGTTGTGCCGGGCCGCTGACCCGAGCCTGTACGCCTCAGGGTGTGCTCGTCGGCCCCGCGGCGTACCTCAAAGTGCGGCCTCAGAGCCGACGACGCGAGTGATCGCGCGCTCATACCGTCGGGTCCATGACAACGATCCATGCCGATGGCCTGACGAAGCGGTATCCAGAACTGACCGCGGTCGATCATCTGAGCTTCACCGTTCGCCCTGGGCGGGTCACCGGCTTCGTCGGACCGAACGGCGCGGGCAAGACCACGACCCTGCGAATGCTGATCGGCCTCACCCGGCCGACCGCTGGCAGCGCAAGATTCGACGCGCAGCCCTATGGGGCGCTGTCGAACCCCGCCCGGCTCATCGGCGCCGGCCTCGACCCGGACTCCTTCCATCCCGGTCGTCGCGGCAGAGACGCGCTGAGCATCTCTGCAGCCACGGTAGGCGCCAGCCGCAGGCGGGTTGGAGAGGTCCTCGAACTCGTCGGCCTCGCCGACGCTGCCGGCAGGCGAGTCAAGACCTACTCGTCGGGCATGCGGCAGCGGCTGTCCATCGCCGACGCGCTGATCGGCGACCCAGAGGTACTGATCCTCGACGAACCGACCAGCGGCCTCGACCCCGGTGGCATTCACTGGCTGCGCGGATTCCTGCGGATGCTTGCCGGGCAGGGCCGCACGGTCCTGGTGTCCAGCCACCAGCTCGCCGAGCTCGAGCAGACCATCGATGACGCGCTGCTGATCGACCGGGGCCGAGAGGTGGTGTCCGGCGATCTGGACAGCCTGCTCGCCGATGGCGGTCACAAGTCACTCGAAGACCTCTTCCTTGCCCGTACCACGACAGGAGCACTCCGATGAACACCCTCGTTCGCGTCGAACTCAGGAAGCTCGCCACGATCCGCGGCCCCGCTGTCATTGCCGCGGCGGCGTCGGCTCTTGTCATCGTGTTCGCGGTTTTCGCCGTCACCACAGCAGGCCAGGGGGATGCGCCACCGCTCGGGCCGGAAACCTTGCCGGGGTTCCTGCGGTCGCCCGCCCAACTGCTCGGTTTCGTTGCTTTGCTGCTCGGTGTCATTGCCATGGCTGGTGAGTGGACGCATCGCACGGTGACCAGAACATTCCTCCTCACGCCGGCGAGGCGTCGCGTCGTGATGGCCAAGATGCTTACCGGCGTACTCGTCGGTGTCGGCATCTCGGTACTCGCGCTCACGCTGGGACTGCTTGTCGTGCTGCCCGTGCTGGTCACCAAGGGCGTTGCGCTGTCAGCCGTCGCGTCGGCCGAGGCAGCGCTTGCGACCATTGGCATTAGTGCGCTGTACGCGCTGATGGGGGTCGCCCTCGGCGTGCTCACCCGCAATCAGACGGTCGCGCTCGTTGCCGCGCTGCTCTGGAGCCTGGTCCTTGAGAACGTCGTGCCCATCCTCGTGCGGGCGCCACAGCTCTACGCCTGGCTACCGGGCGGCGCCGCGGACGCGGTCATCGGCAGGGAGCGCAGCGGGCTGCTCGACCCGATCGGCGGCGGGCTCCTTCTCGCGGCCTACGCGGCCGTCCTCGCCGCCGCCGGAACGCTGCTCGTCATGCGGCGGGACACCGCCTGACAGCCAACCCTCGGGTCAGGCGAGCATCGAGACGTGGATGTGGTCGAAGTGGCCGCCGACGGCCTCATCCACGTCGTAGATGCCCGCGCCGTCATAAGCTCGCCAGCCCTCGGCGTCACGCTGTTGCGACCAGATCCGGCCTTGCCAGATGACGTAGTTGACGCCGAGTGCCCCCGCATTGATGCGTAGCCACCAGGCGATCAGCCAGCCGAGCTGCTGCTCCTGGGCGGTCGCGAACTGTCCGGCCGGTCCGACGTAGAGGTCGCAGGCCTTGCCGAGCGGATGGTCAGAGGCCGGGTTCCACAGGTGCAGGTCCCAGCAGCCGAGCGCCTTGACGATCGGCCCCGGCACGCCGCCGAACGCACGACCCAGCTCCCCGAGCATCCATTCCGTGCGCGGCGTGATGCAGCCGCCACCCGGAGACGGGCGAATGCAGCCGGCGTCAGGCTTCGTGTACGGACGGGGCCTCGCGATCGGCACCATCGCTGCGGCGCCTTGGTTCAACAGGGCATCGATCGAGGACTGCCGGCTCGCCGGGGGCGTCGCATGATCGAAGGGACGGGCGGGGTTGATCGACGGCCTGGGGTCGCGGGCGAGCGCCGCAGCCGGTACAGCTGCGCTTAAAGTCAGCGAGACCGCGAGCACGCCGATCATCGGGCGCGCCGCAATCAGCACCCCCCGCCGCGACCACATGTTCCGACGATAACTGAGGACATGCGAATGGGGAATCGCCGTCAGAGTGATTGCTGCCATCTCTTTGCAGGCCGGCCGACCGAGTCGTGCATCTCACCCAGCGAGACGGCTCGCCGGATGCCGAGACAATGCCGGGCGACGCCCGTTAGGCTCGGGTGCATCATGCGGTTCGTACTCATCCTTCGCCGCCGCGACGGGGCCTGACAGGCCGGCCCCCCGTCGCGGCAATTGGCGTCAAGGATCCGCCGGCCACCCGAGCCGACGGATTGCGAGCCAGCCGTGACGACACCCCGACCGCCCCCTCTGCAGCCGCTGCGCGGGTACCCGCGCATCCGATCGGCATGCACCGGAAACAGTCAAATGCGGCGGAGGAAGTCATGACAGAGGAACAGACAGAGGGGCAGGAAAAGGGCAGCCAGGCCGTCCAGGAGTCCCTGGATAGGCGAGACAACGGCGGTCCGACCGGCCGCTTCAGGTGAGCAGCGCAGAGCC